>JGI20214J51650_10000133_pt1 | contig 44236 bp, 51 predicted proteins | sample WetSurMetagenome_FD_51650 | JGI IMG/M metagenome (IMG submission 51650)
AGGTTTTGAAGGAGGAGGAGCGTTCCTTCGATTTGGATATATTCCCGGTTGTCCGCCTTCGCCGTTTCCCTACACAGTTCGATGCATTCGTTGCTTTGGGTGGGCTTGAGGTTGACATAGACGAGCTTTCCCGTGTCGGGACCCGCCAGTGCTTTCGCTAGGTGATCGGCGTTCCCCTCCCCGTAGAGTTTCGCCAGCAATTCCCGCCGTGACCGTGCCGGTTGCATCCAGACATGATGAACATGGCCGTTCGAGCCACGCTCGACATGGCCGCGCGAGCAGAACGGCTGGCTGGGGCAGGATTCGAAATGCTTTTTAAACTGCGACTTGGAGCCCAACAGTATGGTGCAGCAGTCGTGCGCGCGCGGGACAACAGACATCCGACAGGCCCGACCAGGGCCTGCGCTTGCAGCAGTCGTGCGCGCGCGGGACAACAAGCGGCACCGATCGTGCCGCAAGCCCCACGGTGGCGTTGCCGCATAGTCCATAACAGAGCAAAATGAAATCGTATCCGGCCCCCGAGGCTTCCGTTTTGTCAATGGAGGACCGCAGGAATTTCCGCAGTTCGTCGGGCCTGTCGTGCGAGCCGATTGCCGAGAACTCGGCGTCGACGATGTGCGGCGTCCCGGCTATGCAGCGGCGGATTTCGCGGGTGAATACTCCACAGGCGAGGAGCTTGAAGCGCACGGGACTCTCCGCGTGGCCGTGGTATTTTTATCTTTCACCACGGGGAGCCGTTTGACCGGCCTTTATTACAACGGTTCCACTTCGATGGTCTGCGTCCTGTCGGGCCCCACCGAAACCAGCAGCAGCGGGACGCCGTAGCACAGCGCCTGCAGCCTTTTGACGTACGCGAGTGCCTTTTCCGGAACATCCGCGAGTTTCGAACATTTCGAAAGGTCGGTTTTCCAGCCGGGCATGGTTTCGTATTTGGGTACCGCTTTTTCGAGGACGGCGGGCGACGTGGGGAATACCTCAATCCGTTTTCCGTCCAGTTCGTAATGGGTGCAGATTTTTATTTCGTCAAGACCGCTCAACACGTCGAGCTTGGTGAGCGCAAGCCGGGTGAGACCGTTAAGCTGGGCCGACCGCCGCAGGAGCACGCTGTCGAACCAGCCGCAGCGACGGGGCCTGCCGGTCGTGGCTCCGAATTCACCGCCCATGGAGCGGATACGTTCTCCCATGTCGCCCATTATTTCGGTGGGGAACGGGCCGTTGCCCACGCGCGTGGTGTATGCCTTCACGATACCAATCACGTGGTTGACGAGCGAGGGGCCCACGCCCGCGCCCGTGCTTGCGGCGCCGGCGATCGTGTTGGAGGAGGTGACGAACGGATAGGTTCCGTGGTCGATGTCGAGAAAGGTTCCCTGCGCGCCCTCGAACAAAAGCCTCTTGCCGGCCTTTGCCGCCTTGTACAGGAGATCACCCGTGTCGGCGATGAAGGGGAGCAGGCGCGCCCTGAAACCCCGGTACAGTGCGGTCGTTTTGTCGAGATCAAGCTCGAACGGTTGCCCATAGAATGAGAGAAGCCGTTTTTTCGCGATGAAATTCTCCGCCAGTTTTTTCGTAAAGGAGTCCCACTCGGCGAGATCGCCCACGCGAAGGCCCGTCCGCGTTGCCTTGTCGGCGTAGGCGGGACCGATGCCCCTGCCGGTGGTGCCGATCTTCTTTTCCCCCATAGCCGATTCGTTGGCGCTGTCTTGGAGTTTGTGGTACGGCATCACGAGATGGGCGAGGTCGGAAACGAACAGCCTGCCCTCCACCGATACGTTTTTCGCCCCCAGGTCGTCTATCTCCCTGAGGAACTGTTCCGCGTCGAAGACTACGCCGTTCGACACGACGCACACTTTGCCCGGATACATGATGCCCGACGGCACCAAGTGGAATATGAACTTTTTCCCGTCGGCGATAACGGTGTGGCCCGCGTTCGCGCCGCCGTGGAACCGTATTACGATGTCGCAGAAACGAGAGAGATAGTCGATGACCTTGGCCTTGCCTTCGTCTCCCCACTGCGTGCCGACAACAACCGCGTTTGGCATGATAATGATCCCTCGGAAAAATAAAATACCGCCCAAAAAATGAAGCGGTATACGGCTACGGATGACGATATATCGCCGGATGGAACCATAGGTAAAATTAGTAATTGTTGGGGCAAATTGTCAACCAAACAAGGTAAAGGGGAAAAATGCCCCACTACCCCGCTTTGCGGCCTTCGCGCCGGGCGCGCCGAAATTTCCGCTCATCGCAAATACCCCTGTAAAAGAATCCCGGCATGGTTTATTTTTCGGAATCTTATCACCCGGACGCCCGGAAAACGGGGCAATCGCCGTCATGAACCTTTCCAATCCACTCATAGTCCAAAGCGACAGCGCGCTCCTCCTCGAGGTAGACAACCCGCTCTTTACCGAGGCACGGGACGCAATTACCACATTCGCCCACCTGGAAAAAAGCCCGGAGCACATACATTCCTACGCCATTACGCCGTTGTCGTTGTGGAACGCGGCCGCACTCGGCCTCACCGCCGACAAGGTGGTGGCGCTATTGGAAAAATTCTCAAAGTATGAGCTTCCGAGAAACGTGCCGGAAAGCATCTCCGAACTCATGGGAAGGTTCGGCAGGCTTGTCCTCGAAAGCACTTCCGGCGGGCTGGTCCTCCGCTGCACCGACGGCGGCATGCTCCATAACCTCGTCCGGAATCCGAAAATCTCCCCGTACCTCGGCGAGCGCCTCGACACCCTGCGCGTCAGGGTTCCGGATCAGTACCGCGGCGTGCTCAAACAGTCCTTTATCGCCTTGGGTTTTCCGGTGCACGACGTGGCCGGATACGTTGATGGAGAACCGTTCCCCGTCGCTTTAAAGAAGAAAACGGCCGGAGGCTTCCCGCTTGTCATACGGGAGTACCAGGAACAGGCGGCGCGGAGCTACACGGGAAATCCGGCTGTTCCCGGCGGGAGCGGCGTCGTGGTGCTTCCATGCGGAGCGGGGAAGACGGTCGTTGGCATGTACGTAATGTCGCTGTTGTGCCGCACCACGCTCATCCTGGTGACCGGGGTCACCGCCGCCCGGCAGTGGAGGAGGGAGCTTCTTGACAAGACGGATATCCCCGCCGACGCCATCGGGGAGTACTCGGGCGAGTTCAAGGACATAAGGCCGGTGACCCTGGCCACCTACCAGATTCTCACCTACCGGAGGAACAAAACGGGCCCCTTCGAGCATTTCGGCATTTTCAATTCCCGAAACTGGGGGCTCATCATTTACGACGAGGTGCACCTGCTGCCCGCGCCGGTATTCAAGTTCACCGCCGAAATCCAGGCGAGGAGACGGCTCGGCCTCACCGCCACCCTCATCCGCGAGGACGGCCACGAAAACGACGTTTTTACGCTCATTGGTCCCAAAAAGTTCGACGTGCCGTGGAAGGAACTGGAACGCCAAGGGTGGATAGCGACGGCCCGGTGCGTCGAAATCCGCGTGGATTTTCCGCAAGAGGAGAAGCTCCGTTACTTCGGAATGGCGCCGCGGGAACAGATACGGCTCGCCTACGAAAACCCCCGCAAGATTACGGTGGCGAGGGAACTGCTGCAGAGCCACCGGGACGACCAGGTTCTCATCTTGGGCCAATACCTTTCACAGCTCAACGAATTCGCGGCGCAGTTTTCCGTACCGGTCATCACCGGCTCCACGCCCAACGACCGCCGCGACGAGCTGTACCAGAAGTTCCGGGCCGGAGAGATACGGGTGCTGATTCTTTCCAAAGTGGGGAATTTCGCGGTCGATCTGCCCGACGCGAACGTCGCCATACAAATTTCGGGCACCTTTGGCTCGCGTCAGGAAGAGGCCCAGCGGCTTGGACGCATCCTGCGTCCCAAGAAGCAGGGGGAACAGGCGGTCTTCTACTCGATTGTCACGCGCGAAAGCCGTGAACTCGACTTCGCGATGAACAGACAGTTGTTCCTTACCGAACAGGGCTATTCGTATGAGATACGGTACCGCGAATTTGATTGACCGATATCCTTGATTTTTCCGTATCATTCGTTTATCTTTGGTTTTGAGTTCCGGCAGCCAAGGAGGTGCATCATGTTCCAACGTCGCTATTGGGCCGCTCTGTTCGTGGTTCTTGTCGCATGCGCTCCAACCAAGGTCGACGAGCTTTTTCTCACCATCCTCCTCCCCAATGAGGGCGATACCGTTCATACGTCCACGGTTCCGGTCGAGGGACTCACCAGCGTCGGCGCCTCCGTACACATCGCGGAGATGGAAAGCGACACCGGAAAACCGATGACGGTCGACGATACCGGGCATTTTGCCGGATCGGTGACGATACCGGAAGAGCCCGCCTATCCCTATGCGATCATTTTTAAAGTGAGAAAGGGCTCAAGAAGCCTCGTGGAAAGCAGGATGGTATATTTTCGGCCGTAGCCCGGTGCAAATCGGCCTTGAATATTCTATTGTCTTTCTTTCCGTTGTCCAATTATAACGAACGATTGACTTCATTTTCTGCCCGACCTATTTTCTTCGCCTTGCGATGACCCTGCGGTTGGGAAAAATTCCGTAAATCCCGGGGTAACGCCGTCCATAGTAATATCCGAAATCCGTCCCCAACAAAAACTCGATTGGTACATATAGGCGGAAGCCGGCCAACAACTTCACCGACGGAAGAATCTCGTATGACCACCGCACACCTCAGTTATGCCGACGCCGGCGTCAACATCCCCGTGTGGAACGCCGCGAGAAAGCGCATCGGAAAGCTCGTCGAATCCACTTTCAATAAGAACGTCGTGGGCAAGTTCGGCCACTTTGGCGGGATGTTCTCCCTCGCCTCGCTCAAGGGCTACACAAAACCCATCCTCGTGTCTTCGGTAGACGGCGTGGGCACGAAGCTCAAGATTGCCGCCGAAACCGGGATTCACCATACCGTAGGAATGGACATCGTCAACCATTGCATCAACGACATCCTCGTGCTCGGGGCGAAACCGCTGTATTTCCTGGATTACATCGCCACCGGGAAGCTGGAGCCAGATGTTTTTGTCAAGGTGCTTTCCGGCCTCACCAAGGCATGCAAGGCGGCCGGCTGCGTTCTCATCGGCGGCGAAACCGCCGAGATGCCCGGCATGTACCAGGCGGGGGAATACGACATCGCGGGAACCATCGTGGGCGTGGTCGACGAAAAGGACGTAATTGATGGAAGCGAAATTAGGGCCGGCGACGTGCTCGTGGGGCTCACGTCGAATGGTCTCCACACCAACGGCTACAGCTTGGCGCGCAAGATTGTAAAGGACGTGGCCAAAAAATCGTACTTCGACGTCTTCCCGGCGACGGGGCGCACCTTCGGCGAGGAACTGCTCCGTCCGCATCGTCCCTACAGTCCCGTGCTTTCCCTCATGAAAAAAGGCCTCGTTCGCGGATGCGCGCACATCACGGGCGGCGGATTCACCGACAACGTCGACCGCATTCTTCCGCCGAAATGCGACGCGGCAATCGACTGCCGCGCCTGGGCGCCCGACGCAATCTTCACGTGGATGCAGAAGACCGCGGGCGTCGAGAATCATGAGATGTACCGGACTTTCAACATGGGGATCGGCATGGTCCTGGCCGTAAGGCCTTCCGACGCGGGAAAGGTGCTGAAATCCAAGGAAATCGCGAAATTCAAACCGAGAATTGTTGGAACGGTGGTGGCCGGAAACGGCAAGGTCAAATTGACATTCTGATAAGTGCGCTCGAAAATTATGACCCGCAAGCTTTTCATATTTAACACCGCCTCTCGCAGCAAAGAGGAGTTCGTGCCCCTGCGCGATCCCGTCGCCATGTACTGCTGCGGACCGACGGTCTACAACTTCGCGCACATCGGAAATCTTCGAACCTACATCTTCGAGGATGTCCTCAAAAGGCTGCTGCTTGTACTTGGTTACAAGGTAAAGCATGTCGTCAACATCACCGACGTCGGCCATCTCACCTCCGACGCCGACTCCGGCGAAGACAAAATGGAGAAAGGAGCTTCCCGGGAAGGGAAGACGGTCTGGGAAATCGCCGAATACTATACAAAGATTTTTAAACAAAACCTCAAAGACCTCAACATCATCGATCCCGACCTCTGGCCCAAGGCCACCGACCATATTCCCGAGATGATCGCCCTGGTAAAATCGCTGTCGGACAGGGGATACACCTATAAAACAAACGATGGCATCTATTTCAATACGACAAAGTTCCCTCATTACGCCGATTTCGCCCGCCTTGACATCGAGAACCTGCAGGCGGGGAGCCGCGTCGACATGGGCGACAAGAAAAACGTCACCGATTTCGCGCTTTGGAAGTTCTCTCCAAAGGATAAAAAACGGCAAATGGAATGGGATAGCCCATGGGGAAAGGGGTTTCCCGGTTGGCACATAGAGTGCAGCGCCATGTCGCTCAAGCATCTCGGCCAGCCGCTCGATATTCACTGCGGCGGGCAAGACCATGTGCGCGTGCACCACACCAATGAAATCGCCCAGTCGGAGGCCGCGACGGGGAAGCAATTCGCTCGGTACTGGCTGCACGGAGAGTTTCTGGTTCTTGACAAAGGGAAAATGGCGAAGTCGTCCGGCGATTTTTTGACGATCGAGTCTGTCAAACAGGCCGGGATTCCGCCGCTTGCCTACCGGATGTTTTGTTACTCGGCGCATTACCGGAGTCCGCTCATGTTTTCGTGGAAGGGGCTCAAAGCCGCAAGCCAGGGACTGACCAACCTTAAGAAACTTGCGTTATCGGAAACCGCCAAGCCTCCGTCTCCCGACTCCGTTCCGAGTGGAACCGTAGATCGCGCGCTCGGCCCGTTTTACGAAGCGCTGTGCGATGACATGAACATGCCCGTAGCCTGCGCCCATGTGTGGAGCCTTCTCAAGGACGCCTCCTTGCGTCCCGAGGAAAAATATGCCGCCATCGAGGCCGCCGACGCGGTGCTTGCGCTCGGGCTGCTTATGGACGACAAGCCGCGCGAGGTGGTGTCCGAAATTGAGCACAAAGGTATCAAAATAAGGGTTGTGTCTCTCGCCGTCCCCGATGGTGCCTTGGTTGAGAAAGCGGCCGATCTTGTTTCGAAGAGGGGGGAGGCCAAGAAGGCCAAGGATTTCGCGACGGCCGATGCAATCCGGAAGGAACTTGCCCAAATAGGGGTTGAAATAAAAGACCTGCCGGGAGGCATCGCGGAATGCCGCCTGGGTTCGCATGCATAGATTTATTCCAAGGAGCGGTACAATGAAAAACGAAAAGATGGACGCGCTTTCAAACGAACTGAAAAAACTGGTGGTCGGCAGCGACATCGAAGAACAGATGCTCAAACGCCGGGAAATTTTCTTGTGGGGCGACATAAACGACGAATCGGCTGCGGCGGTGGTCCAGAAAATTATCTACTTCGACGGCCTGAACACCGACGACATCACGCTGTTTATCAACAGCCCCGGCGGCATGATAAGCTCGGGGCTCGCCATCTACGACGCCATGCAATACGCCAAGTCGGATGTGAGGACGGTATGCATGGGGCTGGCGGCGAGCATGGGGGCCGTGGTGCTGTGCGCGGGAGCAAAGGGAAAGCGCCAGAGTTGGGAAAACGCGAGGATCATGATTCATCAGCCCCTCATCGCGGGCAATTTCTTCGGCCCGGCTTCCGAAATAAAAATTCAGGCCGAGGAGATGCTCCGGGTACGCGAGAGGCTCAACCGCATCCTGTCGGAGCACTCTGGGCAGCCGCTTAAAAAGATAGAAGAGGACACCGATCGCGATTATTTCATGTCGGCCGAGGAGGCGGCAAAATATGGGCTCATCGACGGGATCGTAAAAAAACTATAATTCTTTGACTTGCAACGTAAACAAATAGTATATTTTCGAAACTTTTTTGCGATACTACGCCGATGTAGCTCAGTTGATAGAGCATCCGATTTGTAATCGGATGGTCGGGGGTTTGAGTCCCTCCATCGGCTCCAATCGAGAGCGGTATTACGATTTGGCAAGTGCTGGGTAGGTGCCCGAGTGGTTAAAGGGGATGGACTGTAAATCCATTGGCTGACGCCTACGGTGGTTCGAAACCATCCCTACCCAATTCCTCAAGCGGGCATAGCTCAATTGGTAGAGCTCCACCCTTCCAAGGTGGCTGTTGTGAGTTCGAGTCTCATTGCCCGCTTTCGATAATGATCGCCCATGTAGCTCAGTTGGTAGAGCACATCCTTGGTAAGGATGAGGTTCACCGGTTCGATCCCGGTCGTGGGCTTTTCGGAAATGAACGAGTAGATATAAACCATAAACCTGTCTTTTTCACAATATCAAGGGGAGTCTCATGGCAAAGGAAAAGTTCGAACGCAAGAAGCCGCACGTGAACGTCGGGACCATCGGCCACGTGGACCATGGTAAGACAACCTTAACGGCCGCGATTACCCGCGTGATGGCCGCCAAGGGCCTTGCCAAGTTCGTTTCGTACGACGAAGTTGCCAAGGCGTCGGAATCGCAGGGCCGCCGCGACGAAACCAAGATTCTCACGATTGCCACGTCGCACGTCGAATACGAGACGGAAAATCGTCACTATGCGCATGTCGACTGCCCCGGCCATGCCGATTATGTAAAGAACATGATCACGGGCGCGGCCCAGATGGATGGAGCCATCCTCGTGGTGAGCGCCGCGGACGGCCCCATGCCTCAGACGCGCGAACACATCCTGCTTGCACGCCAGGTCGGCGTACCGTATATCGTGGTATTCCTCAACAAAGTCGACGTGGTCGACGATCCGGAACTTCTCGAACTCGTGGAACTTGAGGTGCGCGAATTGCTCACCAAATACGAATTCCCCGGCGATACGGTGCCCATTGTCCGCGGCAGCGCCATTGCGGCCCTCCAGAATCCGGAAGACCCGGAAAAAAGCAAACCCATTCTCGACCTTCTTGCCGCCGTCGACAAGTATATTCCGACACCCAAGCGTGAAACCGATAAGCCTTTCCTCATGCCCGTCGAAGACGTGTTTTCGATCACGGGACGCGGCACGGTCGCGACCGGCAGGGTAGAGCGCGGGACGGTCAAAGTGGGGGACGAGGTGGAAATCGTTGGAATCAAGGACACGCGGAAGACGGTCGTCACGGGCGTGGAAATGTTCCGCAAGCTTCTCGACCGCGCCGAGGCCGGCGACAATATCGGTTGTCTCCTGCGTGGCGTGGAAAAAGACGATATCATCCGCGGCATGGTTCTCGCCAAGCCCGGATCGATCACCCCCCATAAGAAATTCAAGGCACAGGTGTACGTTCTTTCCAAGGAAGAAGGCGGACGACATACCCCGTTTTTCAGTGGGTATCGTCCCCAGTTTTATTTCCGCACCACCGACGTCACCGGCAACCTTGCGCTTGCCCAAGGTGTCGAGATGCTCATGCCCGGCGACAATGCTACCCTTGACGTAGAACTCATTGCACCTATTGCCATGGAAAAAGGGCTCAAGTTCGCCGTCCGCGAAGGTGGACGGACTGTCGGTTCGGGAGTTGTTGCGGAAATCGTCGAATAGGTTATGAATTTCCGGGTGTGTCTTTCGGCGCACCCGGATATTTACTTTACGTACAACAGTATCTAAAACGTATCGGCGGTACAGATGCCCAGAGAGATAATTCAGTTGGAATGCACATCGTGCAAGAGGAATAATTATTCCTTATACAAGAACAAACGGAAACATTCGGAACGTCTCGAATTGAAAAAATACTGCCCGTTCGAACGGAAGCGTACGGTACACAAAGAAGCGCGTTAGGCACGACCGCCTCTCTCGGGTTCCCAACAGTGGGCGAGTATTCACGCAAAAAAGGCCGGGAGCAGGGTAGGCCCTTCCCGTGGAGGGTTCAATCGGGAATCGGTTCCGAGGGAGTTTACAATTAGGTCTGTAGCTCAATTGGTAGAGTAGTGGTCTCCAAAACCATTGGTTGGGGGTTCGAGTCCCTCCAGACCTGATTAAAAAGGCAAAATATCCATGCAGAAATTCATTCAATATCTTAAAGATGTCCGGGCCGAAATGCTGAAGGTGAGCTGGCCCACCCGAAACGAATTGTTCGGCGCCACCATGCTCGTCATCGTTCTCAGCCTTATCATGGCGGTATACGTCTATCTATGCGACCAGGTGATAAACCGGCTGGTAGGGTTGCTTCTCAGGATAAACCTGTAATACCAATCGCAAGGAATCTGCATGGCAAAACGTTGGTATGCCGTTCATACATACTCGGGCCAGGAAGCCCGGGTGCAGGAAGTGATTACCGATTTGATCGCGGCCGGCGAAATGAAGGACCAAATAGGCCAGGTACTCATGCCGACGCACGATGTTGTCCATGTTAAAAACGGCAAAAAGATCAAAACGACTCGTAAGTTTTTCCCGAGCTACATACTTGTGGAAATGGAACTCAACAAGGAAACGTCGCATTTCATCCGCAACATCAACGGTGTTACGGGGTTTGTCGGCGGTAAAAAACCGCAGCCGCTTCGTGAAGAGGAAGTGAACCGTATCCTGGGCCAGACGGAGAAGAGCACGCGTCAGCAGATTTCCGAAGTCCCGTTTGAAATAGGCGACGCGGTAAAGATTAAGGAAGGGCCATTCAAGGATTTTGACGGCGTGGTGGATGAAATTCACCCGGAAAAGGGCAAAATTAAAGTGATGGTAAGCGTGTTCGGCAGGTCGACGCCGGTCGAGGTCGACTTCATGCACGTGAACCCAATCAGCTGACAAATGACAAGTATCCCGATTTTGTAATTCTTGATAGGGGGTTAGAACCTTGGCAAAGAAAGTAAGCGCAATCATCAAGCTGCAAATCCCTGGAGGACAGGCGAACCCCGCGCCGCCGGTGGGCCCTGCGCTCGGACAACACGGCGTCAACATCATGGAATTCTGCAAGGCGTTCAACGCTAGGACCAAAGACGCCAACGGAATGATTATCCCGGCGGTCATTACGGTATATTCCGATCGCTCCTTCACATTCATTACCAAGACGCCGCCGGCGTCGGTTCTTATCCTCAAAGAACTCGGTTTGGAAAAGGGATCCGGCGTTCCGAACAAGGATAAGGTGGGCACCCTCAACAAGGCCCAGGTAAAGAAGATCGCGGAAATAAAAATGCCCGACCTCAACGCGGCGAGTCTTGATGCCGCCATGCGCATGGTGGCCGGGACGGCGCGCAGCATGGGCGTCAACGTTGCCGAATAAAGAAAAGCATACAAAGGGAGTGTTGGATTCATGAAACGTCACGGCAAAAAATGGAAGGCTTCACGGGCCAAGGTCGACAAGACCAAGGAATACTCACTTCCGGAAGCGATAGATTTCCTTAAGGCGAACAAGGCCGCGAAATTCGACGAAACGCTCGAAGTGGCGGTCAACCTCGGCATAGACCCGAAGAAAAGCGATCAGAACGTGCGCGGCGCCGTGGTTCTTCCCAACGGTCTCGGAAAAACGGTGCGTATTCTTGCCTTTGCCCAGGGGGCAAAGGCCGAAGAAGCCAAGACTGCGGGGGCCGATTTCGTGGGTGCAGAAGACATGGCGGAGAAAATCAACGGAGGCTGGCTGGATTTCGACGCCTGCATAGCTACGCCCGATATGATGAAGGTGGTCGGAAAACTCGGAAAGATATTGGGAACGCGCGGCCTGATGCCGAACCCCAAGGTCGGCACCGTCACAATGGATATCGGCAAGGCGATAAAGGAACTCAAGCGAGGTAAAGTCGAGTTTCGGGCCGAAAAAGGCGGGATTGTGCATGCCCCGCTCGGGAAGCTTTCTTTTGAGGCGGCAAAGTTGGGCGAGAATGTTAAGGCGTTTTTGGAAGCGCTTGCCAAGGCAAAGCCGTCCTCGGCGAAAGGACAGTTTCTCAAAAAAGTGGTCCTCACAAGTACGATGGGTCAGGGAGTGAAGCTGGCGCCCATGGTCGAAGCGAAGGCATAGCAAAGCATATTCATAAATAATAATTTAGGAAAAGGCATACACTCAGATGTCCACGAAAACCGAACGAACAAAATCCATCGAAGTCCTTGAGAAAGAATTCAAGGATGCAAAGGGAATCTATCTTACCAACATCAATAGGATCGATGTTGCAAAGATAACCAAGCTTCGTAACGAAATACGCAAAAAGGGCATGAAATACATCGTGGTGAAGAACACGCTCGCCCGAATTGCGCTGGAACGTTGCGGCAAGAAGGAACTCGCGCCGTATCTCAAGGGCCAGATCGGCGTCGTTGTTTCACAGAACGAAAGCATGGCTCCGGCAAAAATCATCAAGGACTTCCAAAAGGAATACGGGAAAGACAACCTCAAGGATATCCTTGAGGTCAAGATTGCCTATGTCGACGGTTCTACGTTTTCGGGGGCCGACACCGCGCGGCTTGCGGACATCCCGCCGCGAGAGGTTCTGCTCTCCCAGTTGCTCGGCGTACTGCAGGCGCCTATGGCGAAATTCGCGGGGACGCTTAACGGTGTGCTCACGACCTTTGCGGGAACGCTTGATGCCGTGAAACGGAAAAAAGAATCCGAAACACCGGCATCCTGATGCTGGCCGTTTTGTAAAGAGCATTAAACTTTAACTTATCAAATATGGAGGTATCACTGTGGCGACGTTAACGAATGAGGAACTGGTAGAAGCGATTGGCGGAAAAACAGTACTTGAGTTGTGCGATCTCATCAAGGCCATCGAGGACAAATTCGGCGTCAAGGCTGCGGCCCCTGTCGCGGTTGCAGCCGCGCCCGCTGCGGGAGCCGCTGCTGCGGCACCGGTCGAAGAGAAGACGGAATTCTCCGTCATCCTCAAGGACGGCGGCGCCAAGAAAATCCAGGTTATCAAGGTCGTCCGCGCGGTTACGGGACTCGGACTTAAGGAAGCCAAGGATCTAGTCGAAGGCGCGCCCAAGCCGGTTAAGGAAGGAATTCCAAAGACCGAAGCCGAGAGCATCAAGAAGCAGCTTGAAGAAAACGGCGCGGCAGTCGAAATCAAGTGAGCACTGGCTCGTTACGCAAGGAATCCTGATACCGGTTGTTCGAATCCATACAACAATCTCTTCCTTTTATCGCGGGCACGAAATGCTCAAGGGAGCGTTTCGTGTTCGTTATTGAAAAGGCTGAATTCTCCTTTGATTTCCGGTATGTTGTGTGTTCCGTACGGACGTTTTTCAACGTAAAAACTGAGGGGACACCCGAATGGTAGAACGTAGAAGTTATTCCCGCATTCCACGAGTCATGGATTTGCCGGATCTTCTGGAAATACAGACTAAATCCTACAGTGGCTTTCTGCAGGCCGATGTCCCGCCGCGTTTAAGGAAAAAGGAAGGGCTCAGCGGCGTTTTCCAGAGTCTTTTTCCGGTCAACGACGTTAAAGGATATTATTCGCTTGATTTCGACGGGTACAAACTCGGAGTACCCAAATATACCATCAAGGAGTGTAAAGAGCGCGGAATGACCTTTGCCGCGCCTCTCAAGGTGGATATGTCGCTGCTTGTCTACGAGCAGGACGGCGAGGTCAAAAAGTTCGTCGAGAAAATCTCGAACGAAGTGTACGTGGGTGAAATTCCTCTCATGACGGAACGCGGCACGTTCGTCATTAACGGTGCCGAGCGGGTCATCGTGAGTCAGCTCCATCGTTCGCCGGGTATCACGTTTGACGAGGAGGAACAGCCCAACGGCGGAAAAGAGCTCACGGCCCGCATCATACCGCAGCGCGGCTCGTGGGTCGAGATGATTCTCGATGCCGACGACGTCCTCACCATCAACATCGATCGCCGTAAAAAAATGCCGGCGACCGTTCTGCTCCGCGCCCTCGGTTATTCTACCGACGAGCAGATACTCGCGCTTTTCCACGAGCGTGAAACCGTAAAGCTGGAGCAAAAAAACAAGGCGAAAATCGTCGGTGCGGTCAATGCCGTCACCATTTTTAATAAAGAGACCGGTGAAATAATCATTGATGCCAACGAGGAAATCACCGAAGAAAAATATGCCGGTATCGTGTCCCATAAGATAGGCGAGATACAGATTCTTGCGGGCGGCTCCGGCTCGCAGAGTATGACCATCCGCAACACCATAAACGCCGACCAGACCAAATCCGAGGAAGAAGCACTCATCTCGATTTACAATACCATGCGGCCCGGCGATCCGCCGAACGTCGAGACCGCCCGCAACCTCGTTCAGCGCATGTTCTTCGATGAAAAAAGGTACGATCTCGGCAACGTGGGACGCTACCGACTCAACACCAGGCTCAACCTCAAAGGACCCGAAGGACAAAACACGCTAACCAAGGACGATTTCATCGCGGCTTTCAAATATCTCATCGGCCTCGGCAACGGTGACGGGTTCATCGACGACATCGATCATCTCGGTAATCGTCGGGTGCGGTCGGTGGGTGAGCTTTTGTCGGCGCAGTTCACGGTAGGCCTTACCAGAATGGTGCGGACGATACGCGAGCGTTTGAGCCTGCGTGACAACGAGAACATCACTCCGCAGGATCTCATCAACGCCCGCACCGTGTCGACCGTGGTGCAGGCGTTTTTCGGCTCCTCGCAGCTGTCGCAGTTCCTCGACCAGACCAATCCGCTTTCCGAGCTTACGCACAAGCGTCGCGTGAGCGCGTTGGGCCCCGGAGGGCTCACGCGTGAGCGTGCCGGCTTCGAGGTGCGCGACGTGCACCATACACATTACGGACGCCTGTGCCCCATCGAAACGCCCGAAGGTCCCAACATAGGACTCATCGCGTCGTTGTCGACGTTCGCGCGCGTCAACGAATTCGGGTTCATCGAGACTCCCTATCAGAAGATAGACGACGGCAGGCTCACGGGCGACATCCATTATCTCACCGCCGACCAGGAGGACAACTACAAAATCGCCCAGGCGAACACGCCGGTCGACGACAAGGGAAAGATCACCGAGGCGTTCGTGTTCGCGCGGTACCGTGGGGATTTCGTATTGCTGCCTCCTAAGGATGTCAGTTACATGGATATTTCACCCATGCAACTCGTGAGTGTCGCGGCGGGACTCATTCCCTTCCTCGAACACGACGATGCGAACCGCGCTCTCATGGGATCGAACATGCAGCGCCAGGCCGTGCCGCTGTTTTCCACCGAGGCGCCGCTTATCGGTACCGGGCTCGAACATCGCGCGGCCAAGGATTCGGGTTGCATGATAGTCGCGCGCAACCCCGGGGTCGTGGATAAAGTCGATGCGACAAAAGTGATTGTTCGGAAAACGAGGACCACCGCAGGCGACGATATCTTGGGTCTCACCGAGTTTGATACCTACGAACTCGTCAAATATGAACGTTCCAACCAGGACACGTGTATCAACCAGAAAGTATGCGTCCACGCCGGCGACAAGGTGAAGGCGGGCGACGTTCTCGCCGACGGGCACGCCACCAAGGACGGTGAGTTGGCCCTCGGCCGCAACGTGACGGTGGCGTTCATGCCCTGGCGCGGGTACAATTTCGAGGACGCCATCATCATATCGGAAAAACTCGTCGCCGACGACATCTATACGTCGCTGCATATCGAAGTGTTCGAGACCGAGGTGCGCGATACCAAACGCGGCCCGGAAGAACTCACCCGCGAAATTCCCAACGTGAGCGAAGACGCGGTAAAAAACCTCGATGAAAACGGCGTGGTACGCGTGGGTACCGAGGTGGAGGCTGGGGATATCCTTGTCGGTAAAGTGACGCCCAAGGGCGAAACCGAACTGTCGCCGGAAGAGCGGCTTTTGAGGGCGATTTTCGGCGAGAAAGCCGGCGATGTGCGTGATTCGTCGCTCAAGGCGCCGCCCGGACTCAAGGGCATCGTGATGGACACGCGTATTTATTCGCGCAAGGAGCGCGACAAACGGTCCAAGAAGAAGGACAAGAGGATCATCGACGAGATGAAACTCTCCATAAGCAAACAAATCGCCGAGATAGAAAAGGCGAGACTCGAAAAGCTTATCGCCGTACTCGCCGATACGCTTACGCGGCCCATTTCCAATGTGCACACAGGGGAAATCGTCGTGCCCGAAGGGCGGAAATGGACCAAACCGCTGCTGAATAAAATGGATTTTTCGAGCGTAGCCTTCGCAAACGGCTTGTGTAACGACTCTTCGAAGAACAGGAAGGCCGAGGAAGTGTTTTACCGCGCCAAGGACCTCATCGAAAAGCTCGAAGACAAGCTCGACAAGGAAATCGACAAAATCGTGCGCGGCGACGAACTCAAGCCTGGTGTTCTCCAGCTTGTCAAGGTATATATCGCCAAAAAACGCAAGCTTTCAGTGGGTGACAAAATGGCCGGTCGCCACGGGAACAAAGGGGTCATCTCCAAGATTGTTCCGGCCGAAGACCTGCCGTTTTTGCCCGACGGCACGCCGGTTGAAATCATTCTTAACCCGCTGGGTGTCCCGTCACGCATGAACTTCGGGCAGATTCTCGAAACCCACATGGGGTGGGCGGCAGCCAAGCTCGGGCTGCGAATCGCGACGCCCGTGTTCGACGGTGCCAACGCCGACGACGTGAATGAACTGCTCGCGAAGGCAAAACTCCCGCAGACCGGGAAAATACAACTCCGCGATGGTCGTACCGGCGAGCCCTTTGACAGGGAAATAACGGTGGGGCCCATCTACATGATGAAACTCTGCCATCTCGTCGACGACAAGATACACGCGCGCTCAATCGGCCCGTATTCTCTGGTGACGCAGCAGCCGCTCGGAGGAAAGTCCCAGTTCGGCGGGCAGCGTTTCGGCGAGATGGAAGTCTGGGCGCTTGAGGCTTACGGCGCGGCCTTCACCCTGCAGCAGATTCTCACGGTGAAGAGCGATGATCTTACCGGCAGGTCCAAGATATACGAGGCGATTGTTAAAGGAGAAAATTCCCCGCAGTCCGGGGTACCGGAATCCTTCAAGGTTCTCATCCGGGAAATCAAGGCACTTGCCCTTGACATAGACGTAAAAATGGGCGATGAAGTGTACAAGGCCGTGTAACGCAGGGCCAGACTCATTACCCCAGAAGGAGGAACAGCGGTGGCCGAAAACGACAATCAGATGAATGCAAAGGCCCAGGAAATATCCGAAGTCACGATCAGACTTGCGTCCCCGGACAACATACGGAACTGGTCATACGGCGAGGTTACCAAGCCCGAGACCATCAACTACCGTTCCTTCAAGCCCGAACGCGACGGTTTGTTCTGTGAGAAGATTTTCGGGCCGGTGCGCAACTGGGAATGCAACTGCGGCAAATATAAACGCATCCGATACCGCGGCGTGGTGTGCGATCGCTGCGGCGTGGAGGTGACGCATTCCAAAGTGCGACGCGAGCGCATGGGCCACATCGAACTCGCCGTGCCCGTTATCCATATCTGGTTTCTTAAAAGCGTTCCTTCGCACATCAGCTACCTTCTGGGAATGCCCAACACCGTGCTCGAACGTATAGTGTATTATGAATCGTATGTGGTGATAGACCCGGGCGATACCAACCTCCGCAAGGGAGTGTTGCTCACCGAAGACGAGTTCATCGAACTCGAAGAGCAAAAGAAGCAGTTCGTTGCGAAGATGGGCGGCGAGGCCATCCTCGAAATGCTTGCGACACTCGACCTTGAGGAGCTTTCCATCGACCTTAGGTCGAAAATAAAACTCGAGTCTTCCGAGCAGCGGAAGATAGAACACCTCAAGCGGCTCCGTATCGTGGAGTCGTTCCTCAAGTCGGGCAACAAGCCCGAGTTCATGGTGCTTCGCGTCCTTCCCGTGCTGCCGCCCGACCTGCGCCCGCTCGTACCGCTCGAAGGCGGCAGGTTCGCCACGTCCGATCTCAATGATCTTTACAGAAGGGTAATCAACCGCAACAACCGTCTCAAGAAGCTCATGGAGATCAAGGCACCCGAGGTGATTCTCCGTAACGAAATGCGCATGCTTCAGGAAGCGGTCGATACGCTGTTCGACAACGGACGACGTACGTTCTCCGTGAAGGGTGAAGGAAAACGTCCGCTCAAGTCTCTGAGCGATTTGCTGAAAGGGAAACAGGGGCGTTTCCGTCAGAATCTGCTCGGCAAACGCGTCGACTACTCCGGCCGCAGTGTCATCGTGGTTGGGCCCGAGCTCAAGATACACCAGTGCGGGCTTCCCAAGACCATGGCGCTCGAACTTTTCAAGCCTTTCGTCATACAGCGGCTCGAAGAAAGAAATCTCGTTCATACCGTCAAAAGCGCGAAGCGCTTCGTCGAGAAGGAGCGGCCCGAGGTGTGGGACATCCTCGAGGATGTCATCAAGGATCATCCCGTGCTTCTCAACCGCGCCCCCACGCTCCATCGGCTCGGTATCCAGGCGTTTTTCCCCGTACTCGTGGAAGGCAAGGCGATCCGTCTGCATCCGCTTGTGTGCGCGGCGTTCAATGCCGACTTCGACGGCGACCAGATGGCGGTTCACGTACCGCTTTCGTTCGAATCGCAAATCGAATGTCGCCTGCTTATGCTGAGTTCGAACAACCTACTCAACCCCGCTTCCGGCATGCCCATCATGGTGCCCAGCCAGGACATCGTTCTGGGGATTTATTATCTCACCAAAATGGGTGCCGCCCGAAAGGGCGAGGGCAGGGCGTTCGCCGACGCAGAGGAAGTGCTGTACGCGTTGTTCAACAAGCAGATCGACATTCATGCAAAGATTCAGGTCAGGATTAGAGGGCGACGGATCGACACAACTGCTGGACGGGTGATTTTCAATCAGATTATTCCCGAAGGCCTTGATTACTGCAACGAATTGCTTAACAAGAAGAGGATTCAGGGTCTGGTTGCCGACATAATAAAGAAAAAAGGGAACAAAGTGGCCTGTGGTTTCCTCGACGATATCAAAAGCCTTGGGTATGAGTATGCGACCAAGGCGGGCGTTACTTTCGGCGCCGACGATCTCGTCGTTCCGGAAACGAAGGACGGTATCGTCAAGAAGTCGGTGGACGAGGGAAACCGCATCCGTAAACAATATGACCGCGGCATCATCACCGAGGGCGAGCGTTACAACAAGATCATCGACCTGTGGACCCACACCACGGGCATGGTCGCCGATGCGCTTCGCGAGTCGCTCGCGAAGGATAAGGACGGCTTTAACCCTGTGTATCTCATGCTTGATTCCGGCGCGCGCGGCAGCAACGATCAGATCAAGCAGCTTGCAGGTATGCGCGGCCTCATGCAGAAGCCGCAGAAAAAAATCACGGGTGCGGTGGGTGAAATCATTGAGAATCCGATCATCTCCAATTTCAAGGATGGCCTTTCGGTGCTCGAATATTTCATCTCTACCCACGGAGCCCGCAAAGGATTGGCCGACACCGCGCTCAAGACTGCGGACGCAGGCTATCTTACGCGGCGCCTCATTGATGTGGTGCAGGACGTGGTCATCACCCAGGAGGATTGCGGCACTATCAAAGGCATCGAAATTGAGGATCTGCGAGAAGGCGACGAGGTGATGGAGGCCCTTTCGGGACGTATCCTGGGGCGTGTAGCACAAGAGGATATAGTCGATCCCGTTACCGAGGAACTCATCTGTCCGGCCAATACCATCATCGATGAAGCAATGGCCAAACGTATCGAAGATGCGGGAATCCAGCACGTAAAAATCCGTTCGGTACTCACTTGCGACGCGGCGGAGGGTACCTGCGCAAAGTGCTACGGTCGCAACCTGGCCACGGGCAAGAACGTCGACATGGGAGAAGCGGTCGGTATCATGGCGGCGCAAAGCATCGGCGAGCCGGGCACGCAGCTTACACTCCGGACGTTCCACATCGGGGGTACGGCCTCGCGTCTTATTGCGCAGTCCAAGGAGACGTCGAAAATCGATGGCATCGTTAAATACGACAAGATTGAAAAAGTCGATCACAAGAACGGCATGGTCGTCATGAACCGTACCGGCGAAATCGTCGTGTACGACGAACAGGATCGCGAGCGATACCGTTACAACGTTCCTTATGGCGTTTTCCTGCGCGTCAACGACAACCAGAAGGTGACCAAGGGCCAAGCGCTGTTCGAGTGGGACCCTTACAACAACGTGATCCTGGCCTCGAAGTCGGGGAAAATCGAACAGATCGACCTCGTTGATGGAGAGACCACCCGGCAGCTGTATGACGAGCGCACCGGCGTGAGCAACGTCGTGGTGGTTGAGCATCGCGATAGGAAGTTGCATCCCCACATCCAGATTATTGACGAGCAGGGGAAGCGGCTGGCCAAAATAGCCGTGCCCACGGGCTCATATTTACAGATAAGAAACGGTGACGTTGTTTCTGAAGGCGATATCCTCATTAAAATGCCGCGTGAAACGGGAAAGAGCAAGGATATCACCGGCGGTCTGCCCCGCGTTGCGGAGTTGTTCGAGGCGCGGCGTCCCAAGGACGCTGCGGTGGTTTCGGAAGTAGACGGCATTGTCGAATTCGGTTCGGCGGAGCGCGGCAACCGGAAGATCGTGGTGCGGGATGATCAGGGCGCGGGCCATGAATATCTTGTTTCCACCGGAAAGCACCTCCGTGTACACGAGGGAGATCGGGTGAAAGCGGGAGATAGACTTAGCGAAGGAGCCATTGATCCGCACGACATCCTGCGCATCATGGGTGAAAACGCCGTGCAGCGGTACTTGCTTGACGAGATACAATCGGTGTATCGTTTGCAGGGTGTGACCATCAACGACAAACATATCGAGGTCATCGTAACGCAGATGCTCAAAAAAGTGCGTATTGAGAATCCGGGTGATACCAGGTTTTTGGAAGGTGACGACATTGACAAACGGATTCTTCGCGAAGAAAATGAGCTTGTGGCGTCTGAAGGCGGTGAGCCTGCAACCTTCATACCTATTTTGCTCGGGATTACGCGTGCGTCCTTGACAACCGAGTCTTTTTTAAGCGCGGCCTCGTTCCAAGAGACCACCAAGGTACTCTCGAAGGCCGCAGTCGAAGGCAAGACCGATCATCTTAAAGGCCTCAAGGAAAACTTGATAATGGGTAATCTGATTCCCGCAGGTACCGGCTGTAGGCTGTATAAGGGCGTTAGGATTAAGGACTTGAGCGCGGATACGATTGCAACGGATAAGGCGGAGGCCGACGAGGATTTTCTTGATCTTGGAGCATAAATAATAGCGGGATTTGTAAAAAAAAGTGGCAAATATTATCTTTAGAAAATTGTCTTTTAACGGAGGGTGCGAGTGCCAACAATAAGTCAGCTGATACGGCGGGGAAGAAGAACTCTTTCTTCACGAAGCAAGGCAGGCGCATTGCAGAAGTGCCCACAGCGGCGCGGCGTGTGTATCCGGGTTTTTACCACGACCCCAAAAAAGCCTAACTCGGCGCTTCGCAAGGTTGCTCGTGTACGTCTCACCAATCATATCGAAGTGAACGCTTACATCCCCGGTGAGGGGCATAACCTTCAGGAACACTCTATCGTCCTCACGAGGGGCGGCCGCGTCAAGGATGTCCCTGGTGTACGGTATCATATTATTCGTGGGGCACTCGACACTCAGGGGGTTGAGGACCGGCGGCGGGGACGCTCGAAATACGGCGCGAAGAAACCGAAGAAGAAATAGGGACACCAAGCCATGTCACGTAGAAGAAGTTCGCACAAAAAAGAATTTATCCCGGACCCGAAGTTTAAGAGCGTGCTGGTGACGCAGTTCATCAACAACTTGCTCCGGCGGGGGAAGAAACGTTTGGCCGAAACTATGGTATACGACGCAATAGAGCTTGCTGGTCAACGCACGAACCAGGATGGCATGAGCGTTTTCAAGAAAGCGCTTGACAACGTTAAACCGACCGTCGAGGTCAAGTCTCGCCGAGTCGGCGGGGCAAACTATCAGGTGCCGATGGAGGTGCCGCAAGATAGAAGAACCTCTCTTGCCATCCGGTGGCTCATCACCTATGCAAAGGAGCGGACCGAGAAAAGCATGGCCGACAAGCTCGCCAATGAGTTCGTCCAGGCCTCCAAGAACGAGGGAGGCGCTATCCGCAAGAAGATCGACACGCATAAGATGGCCGAGGCGAACAGAGCGTTTGTCATTTTTAGGTGGTAGCTAAATCAAAAACGGTAGATGTTTGCCGTTTTTTTTGTTCTTTTAAAGTCCGGGAATGCAGTTTTTTGCCTTTTTCAACAGAAGGTAAAAACGAAGGTGGTATCCCGTCAACCGGTTGTGCGCCGGGGGGGGCAATGGATAAAATATTTTCGCTTGACAAAGTTAGAAACATCGGGATAATGGCCCATATAGATGCGGGGAAAACCACCACTACCGAGCGGATTCTGTATTATACTGGAATCATCCACAGAATTGGCGAGGTCGATGACGGCAACACCGTGATGGACTGGATGCAGCAGGAGCGTGAACGTGGAATTACTATCACCTCTGCGGCTATTACTACCGAGTGGAAGGGTGTCCGGATAAATATTATCGATACTCCCGGACATGTCGATTTTACGATAGAAGTTGAACGTTCTTTGAGAGTTCTGGATGGCGCAGTAGCCATATTCGATTCGGTTGGAGGCGTAGAACCTCAATCGGAAACGGTCTGGAGGCAGGCCGACAAGTACAACGTTCCCCGAATCGCGTTTGTGAACAAAATGGATCGTATCGGCGCCGATTTTCACAATGTGGTACGCATGATGGACGAGAAGCTCGGTTCGATGGCTGTTCCGCTTCAACTGCCGGTCGGCAGCGAAGACACTTTTGACGGCATCGTCGACCTCATTCGAATGAAACGGTATCGGTATGCAGAGGAAGACTTTGGTGCAACGGTTTTGGAAGGCGACATTCCGCCGGAACTTGCCGGCGAAGCGGAGAAATTTAGGCATCAAATGCTTGAAAAAATCTGCGACTTCGACGAAGAGCTTATGCACCAACTCATTGAAGAAAAACGGCCCGACGAAACGCTTGTCAAACGTGCGATTCGTGCAGGGGTTTTGGCGGGTAAGATTAATCCGGTTCTGTGCGGTGCTTCGTTTAAAAACAGGGGAGTGCAGCAGTTGATTGACGCGATTATCGATTTTTTGCCGAGTCCGCTCGATAGGACCATGGTCCACGGATTTGATCCGGTGGCGGGCCAGGATGTTGTGCGGCTCGCGAAAGACACCGACCCCTTCTGTGCCTTGGTGTTTAAGATCGTCGCGGATGCGCATCTTGGTCGTCTTGCGTTTGCTCGGGCCTATTCTGGCGTTATCGATCTCCGGAGTACTTTGTTCAATCCCCGTACCAATTCGAAAGAGCGTATAACTCGGATTTTTAGAATGCACTCCAACAAGCGTAAGCCGGAGCAGACAATGCATGCTGGCGACATCATGGGATTGGCGGGACTCAAGGATACCTCCACCGGTGACACCATCTGCGACCCAGCGCATCCAGTTTCGCTTGAACGGATGACGTTCCCGCAGCCGGTGATTTCTCGTTCGATTGAGCCGAGGAGTACGAGCGACGAAGAGAAATTGAACCTTGCGCTTGCGCGTTTGGCCGACGAGGACCCGACCTGCACGGTCAAGGTGGATCAGGAAACGGGCCAGACGATAATCTCGGGAATGGGGGAACTTCACCTTGAAATTCTCATCGACAGACTGACGCGCGAGTTCAACGTGGAAGCTCATATTGGGAAACCGCAGGTATCGTACCGAGAAACGGTTACCCAGAGCACGGTGGAGACGTTCGAACTCTCACAGCTTATCGGCGGGAAAAATCAATTTGCCAAACTAACGCTATTGGTGGAGCCGATAGCCCCTTCGCTCGGAACGGAGTTTACGAGTGTCGTCTCGGAAAAGTCGATTCCCGCCGAATTCGTGAATGCCGCAAAGCAGGGGATCGTCGAAACGTCCAGCGGCGGCGTGATGTCGGGATACCCCTTAACGGGTATCCGTACCATTCTTAAATCAATGACCTATCGCGAGGACGATTCGACCGAGATGGCGTTTAAAATCGCCGGCTCGATGGCATTCAAAAACGCATGCGTAAAATGTACGCCGGCTCTCTTGGAACCGGTAATGAAAATAGAGGTCGTCGTACCGCCCGACTACATGGGTGCGGTCATCAACGATCTAAACGCACGACGCGGTAAAATCGGTGGAATCAATGCACGGAAAGACGTGCAGGTTATCGACGCGGAAGCGCCTCTCTCGGAAATGTTCGGTTATGCGACCATGCTTCGTTCTTTGACTCAGGGGCGGGCCGTTTATACAATGCAGTTCGATCATTATGATCAGACGACGAAAACGGTTCAGGACGAAGTTCTCAAACGCATCGGAAGAATATGGTGAGCTTAAGGCAAAAATAGAACGCTCAATAAAGAAATTAAGAGTACAAAAGGAGAAACCGTGCCGGGCGAAAGAATCAGAATCAGACTCAAGTCGTTCGATCACAACATTCTTGACAAGTCGACGTCGGACATCGTGCGTACGGCAAAGGGAACGGGTGCGAGAATATCAGGGCCCATTCCGTTGCCAACCGAGAAGTCGATATACACCGTGTTGCGGTCGCCACATGTCAATAAGAAGTCACGAGAACAATTCGAGATACGGATACACAAACGCCTCATTGACATTCTCGAATCGACGCCACAGACCGTCGATTCGCTCATGAAGTTGGATTTGCCGGCAGGCGTCGATGTCGAGATTAAGGTGTAACGGCTGCGCGTTGAAAACCGCACTTGAAAACAGGACAAGCTATGCAAGGAATTATCGGAAAGAAAATCGGGATGACGCAGGTATTTTCTGCGGATTCCGGGAAGTACGTTCCCATCACGGTCATCCAGGTCGGAACGAACGTCGTGCATCAGGTGAAGACCGTGCAAAAGGACGGATACAGCGCCGTACAACTCGGCTTCGACGTTGTTTCCGACAAGAAAGTCAACAAGCCGCTCGCGGGCCACTTCAAGAAATGTAACTCCACGCCCACGAGGGTGATAAAGGAGTTTGACCTTGATTCCCCCGAAGAGAAAATCGAGCCGGGTCAGAAGGTTGGGGTGGAAGTTCTTGAAAATGTCAAGTTCGTGAATGTGGTGGGAATTACCAAGGGGCGCGGTTACGCTGGCGGCATCAAACGCCATAATTTCCAGCGCGGCCGTGAAACGCACGGGTGCAAGGCGCATCGTATCCGTGGATCGTCGGGTTCAAACACGACGCCCGGCCACGTATGGAAGGGCCTGCGCATGGAAGGACACTACGGTAACGCGCAGGTGACCGTACGGAACCTTGAGGTTGTTGAGCGCGACAAGGACGCGGGCCTCGTGCTTGTGAAGGGAGCAATACCTGGTCCGAACAAGGGCATCGTATTTATCAACAAGATCGTCACGAAATAGCAGTCTTGTAAAGGCACGTCATCCATGAAAGTCAAAGTTTTTTATCAAGACGGAAAAGTCAAGGGCGAGATTGACCTGGCCGACGGCGTTTTCAACACTGTCGTCAACGAACAGGTAATGTATCTTGTCGTCAAGTCATATCTCGCAAACCGCAGACAGGGAACCGCCAAAACCAAGGGAAGGTCCGAGGTGAGCGGCGGTGGGCGCAAACCGTGGAAGCAGAAGCATACGGGTAACGCGCGGGCAGGGTCAAACACCTCCCCCGTGTGGGTACGCGGCGGCAAGGCGTTCGGCCCAACTCCCCGGAATTATTACGGGGCTATCCCGAAGGCGTTAAGGAAAATCGCTCTCACGTCGGCTCTTTCGTCACGGGCAAAGGAAGAAAGAATAGCGGTGGTTTCGTCAATCGCATGCGATGCTCCAAAGACAAAAGTCATAGCGTCGCTGCTCGAAGCCCTCTCACTCGGTGGGCGGCGCGTTCTCCTGGTCATCGATCCGGCGAGCACCAACGTGTACCTGTCGAGCAGAAACATCCGGGATGTCACCGTCAAGCCCGTATCCGAACTCAATGCGTACGATGTTCTTAATAACGACGCGCTCGTATTCGGATCCGAGGAAATCGTAAAGAAAATCGAGGAGGCTGCTGCACTGTGAGCACCTATCATGCAATAATTCGGCACCCGTCCATCACCGAAAAAAATACCCAGTTGAGAACGGGGCAGAATAAATACGTGTTCGATGTTTTTCCAAAGGCCACCAAACCCCAAATCAAGGAGGCGGTGGAGAAACTTTTCGGCGTCAAAGTTCTTTCCGTCAATACGATGGTAGTAAAAGGAAAGCTCAAGCGCCAGGGGCGTTTCGCCGGATACCGTTCGAACTGGAAAAAGGCGATTGTGCGGTTAGCGGCGGGGCAGACCATCAGCAAGTTTGGTGAAGTCTGATTCGAATTCGAAAAACGGGGACGAAGTTTTTTTACAGGGATAAAGTTTTCTCGGAGCAATCATGGCACTCAAGACATACAGACCGATCACGCCGGTCCTTCGGTACAAGAATACGCTGGATTTCTCGCAAATCACCGCGGATTCGCCCCACCGTCCTCTCTGCGTTCTTAACAAACGGGACGGCGGACGTAACAGCGACGGACATATCACGGTACGTCACCGTGGAGGCGGTTCCAAGCGATACTACCGCGTCATTGATTTCAGGAGGGATAAGCGTGACATTCCGGGTGTAATCGAGACAATCGAGTACGATCCCAACAGGACATGTTTCATCGCTCTCGTCAAATATGCCGACGGCGAACGACGTTATATCCTCGCAACCGTTAACATGAAGCCCGGCATGAAGGTGATGGCCGGCAAGATGACGGAACTGTCCGAAGGAAACACGATGCCTCTTGTCAATATTCCTTCCGGCACCATGGTGCACAACATCGAACTCAAGGAAGGCAGGGGCGGGCAGATGGCGCGGAGTGCCGGATCGTATGCCGAGATTGTGGCGCGAGAAAACAAGATGGTGCAACTCCGTCTTCCTTCGGGTGAAGTGCGCAATGTGCGTGAGCAATGCACGGCCACTATAGGACAAGTAAGCAATATCGAACACATGAACGTAGTTCTCGGTTCGGCGGGGCGTAAACGCTGGCTCGGAAGGCGTCCCCATGTCCGCGGTGTCGCCATGAATCCCGTCGACCATCCGATGGGAGGCGGCGAAGCGAGGTCCAAGGGCGGAAACCATCCGATGTCGCCTTGGGCTCAGAAGGCCAAGGGGCTCAAGACCAGGACGAGGAAGAAGCTCTCAACCAAGTATATCGTCAGCAGGAGAACGAAGTAATCTTTCAACACTGATAATCGCCGCGCGGGTGTGCGCAGGGCAATTGTAACAGCAAGGATTTCACATGGGTCGCTCAATTAAAAAAGGTCCGTTCATAGACGAACATCTGGCGAAAAAAGTGAACGAGATGAATGCGTCTGGTCAGAAAAAAGTCATTAAAACTTGGTCGCGCCGGTCGACCATTCTGCCCGAGTTCGTCGGCCTTACTTTTGCCGTTCATAACGGGAACAAATTTATACCCGTGTACGTGACGGAAAACATGGTCGGGCACAAGCTCGGTGAATTCTCACCGACGAGGACCTTCCGCGGACACAGCGGCCACGTCAAAACCGATAAAGTCGCCGAAGCAGCGCCAGCTCAAGCCGGCGCCTGAAACGCGCAATAGTTTTGGGAGGAAGAATAGTGGAAGCAACAGCGACCTGCAAGTACCTGAGGAAAACCGCGAGAAAAGCACGGCTCGTGGCCGACGAACTGCGAGGGAAGAAGGTAGGACAAGCACTTAGCCTTCTTGAGTTCGGAATAAGGAAGACCGTTGCAAAGGATTTTTCGAAGGTGGTAAAATCCGCGGTGGCGAACTTGCAGAACAAAAACGCCGAGGCGCACATCGACGTCGACGAGCTTGTCATTAAGGATATCCAGGTGGGTGTTGGACCCACGCTCAAACGGTTCCGGCCGCGCGCGCAGGGGCGCGCCTACCGGATTCTTAAGCGGATGTGTCACATCAAGGTTACCGTGTCGAATTAAAGGGGGTTCCTGTTGGGTCAGAAAACAAATCCCGTCGGGCTTCGTCTCGGCATCACCAGGACGTGGATTTCAAACTGGTTTACAAAAGACAAACTGTCCGACTATATCTACGAGGATATGCTTGTTCGTAACTATCTCAAGAAGCGGCTTGAGCATGGCGGTATATCCGCCATCGGAATCGAAAGAACCGCCAAACGGGTGACGGTAACCATTCATACGTCCCGTCCTGGGATCGTGATTGGCAAAAAGGGTGAGGAAGTGGAACGTCTCAAGGGTGAACTCCAGCACCTCACTAGGAAGGATATTCAGATCAATATTAAGGAAGTTAAAAAGCCAGAAATGGACGCCCAGCTTGTAGGGGACAATATCGCCCGCCAGCTCGAAAAACGCGTGTCGTATAAAAAGGCTATAAAAAAGGCGATTGCAACCGCCCTCAGAATGGGCGCCGAAGGTATAAAGATTGGGGTAAACGGCCGGCTCAACGGCGCAGAGATTGCCCGCAGGGAAATGTTCAAGGAAGGCCGGGTTCCGCTCCATACGCTTCGAGCCGACATCGATTACGCTACCTCGACGGCGGTAACTACCTACGGGTGCATCGGCGTGAAGGTGTGGATTTGTAAAGGTGAAGTCATCAACCGGGCCGACAACAACGCCGCAAAACAGAAGGAAGCCGCGCGGGCCGCATAGGGAGGTCGAACGATGTTAGCGCCGAAGAAAGTAAAGTGGAGAAAGCAACAGCGGGGCCGCATGAGAGGCAAGGCTACCCGGTGTAATTCACTCGCGTTTGGTGAATATGGACTCCAGGCCGTCCAGCCGGGATGGGTGGACAGTAAGCAGATAGAGGCGGCACGTATCGCCATGGCACGTTTTCTCAAGCGTGGAGGCAAGATTTTCATCCGCGTTTTTCCCGATAAGCCGTACACCAAGCACCCTGCGGAGTCCCGCATGGGAAAAGGAAAAGGCATTCCCGAAGGGTGGGTTGCGGTCGTCAAGCCTGGCACGGTAATGTTCGAGATGGCCGGGGTCAAGGCCGATATCGCGAAAGAAGCTATTCAGCTTGCCTCGCAGAAACTCCCCATCCTCTCGCGATTCATCGAGATAGAGGAGTAGAATCTAATCATGAAAATACACGAGATACGTCAATTATCCGTCAAAGAACTCTCCGAAAGGGTGGCGGGACTGGACGAGGAGATGTTTAATCTCCGCTTTCAGGCTAAGATGGGACAGCTCGCCAATCCGCTTCGCTTGAGGACCGTGCGCAAGGATATAGCGCGCACGAAGACGGTAATTTCCGAGAAACTGCGCGGTGAAAAAAACGCGGCGCCGAAGAAACAGCCGAAGTAAGAGGGAATAATGGAAGAACGGAACATGAGGAAATCGAGAGTCGGTGTCGTGGTCAGCGACAAGATGGACAAGACCGTTGTCGTGAGCGTTGGACGCAGCTACATCCACACGCAGTACGGCAAGACCATCCGCAGAAACAAGAAGTATGTTGCGCACGACGAGAAGGACGAATGCGGCATGGGGGACCTGGTAAGAATCGAAGAGACGCGGCCGCTATCCAAAACCAAGCGCTGGCGTGTGGATGAGATTCTTACGAAGGCAAAATAACGCTATCGAACATACAAGGATGTTGAGGGAACAATGATTCAGGTTCACACCAGACTGAATGTCGCGGACAACTCCGGGGCGAAGCAGGTGCAGTGTATCAGGATACTGGGAGCGACGCGCCGGCGCTATGCATATTTGGGGGATGTCATTATTGTATCAGTAAAAAGTGCGCTTCCGAACACGGCCGTAAAAAAAGGCGAAGTCGCCCGGGCCGTTATTGTGCGCACCACAAAGGAACACGGTCGCAGGGACGGCACCTACATCAGGTTCAGCGACAATGCCGCCGTTCTTATCAACGACACAAACGAGCCGCGCGGTACCCGTATTTTCGGGCCGGTGGCTCGTGAACTGCGCGACAAACAATTCATGCGCATCGTGTCGCTTGCGCCGGAAGTGCTGTAAAAAAGGGAGAATTGGCCATGCCGTTACGATTGAGAAAGAATGACACGGTTATGATCGTGTCGGGAGATAATAAAGGGCAGACGGGTCGCATCATTAAGGTGCTCACGGGCAAGAATCGCGCCGTCGTTGAAGCACGCAATATGGTAAAGCGGCACACCAAGCCGAGCCGGAAGGTACAGCAGGGTGGAATCATAGAAAAGGAAGCGTCTATCCATCTGTCCAATCTTATGCTCGTGTGCCCGAAGACCGGTAAGCCGACGAGGGTTGGCGTGAGGGTTCTGGACACGGGAAAAAGGGTCAGATATTCCAAAAAGGCCAAGGAGTTGATAGATTGAGCACCGATAAGAAAAAAACTATTCCGCGCATGCGGGAATTCTACCAGAAGCAGGTCGTTCCCGCGCTGTTGACGAGGCTCGGCCTGAAAAACATCATGCAGGTGCCTCGCCTCGACAAAATCGTGCTGAACATGGGTGTCGGCAAGGCGGTGCAGGATTCGAAACTCATCGATGAGGCGGTGACGGTGCTGCAGAACATCAGCGGTCAGAAACCCGTCGTGACGAGAGCGAAAAAGGCCATATCCAATTTCAAGCTCCGCAAGAACCTTCCCATCGGAGTCAAGGTAACGCTTCGCGGAGAGAAAATGTACGAATTTTTCGACAGGCTTGTTTCTATCACGATGCCCCGTATCCGTGATTTCAAGGGTGTTTCGCGGAAATCATTCGACGGCAACGGCAATTATACGCTGGGCATCAAGGAACAAATCGTTTTTGCCGAAGTCGACCGCGACAAGATAACGAACATTACGGGCCTTGACGTTTGCATCTGCACCACGGCGGGTAAAGACGATAACGGCCTTGCCCTGCTCGAGGAAATGGGCATGCCGTTCAGAAAATAGGGTTATTCACCTACAGGAGATTTGATAGTGGCAAGAAAAGCAATGATCGAAAAATGCAGGAAGCCCGCGAAATTCAAGACTAGGAAATATAATCGCTGCAGGCGATGCGGTCGTCAGCGGGGATATCTCCGTCGGTTCGGTCTGTGCAGGATATGCTTCAGGGAAATGGCGCTTACCGGTATGATACCTGGCGTAGTAAAGGCGAGTTGGTAGGCTCGCGGAATTTTTTAGGGACAACGTGGAACACAAGGGGTACAAGGCATGACGGACCAGATTGCTGACATGTTTACGAGGATTCGAAACGCAATTCAGGCGAAGAAGAGGACTGTAAGCATTCCGGCTTCCAAGCTGAAGAAAGAATTGACGCGGCTATTGTTCGAAAATCATTTCGTTGCGAAATACGCGTTCGTTGATGACGGAGGGCAGGGTGTCATCAAAATTCTTCTCAAGTACGATGATAAGATGCAGAACTCGATTCAAGGCCTTAAAAGGGTGAGTACGCCTGGTCTCAGGAAATACGCCGCAGTGTCGGCGGTTCCCAAAGTCATGAGCGGAATGGGAGTAGCGATAATCTCGACTTCAAAAGGGCTCATGACCGATGCCGACTGCAGGAAGCTGAATGTTGGCGGGGAAGTGGTCGGCATTGTCTGGTAACTCGGAATTCGTCATCTTCATAAAGGGAGTGGTGATTTGTCGCGCATAGGAAAGAAACCGGTTCAGATTCCCAAGGGAGTCGAAGTCAAGATAGAGGGTCAGAAACTAACCGTTAAGGGCCCCAAGGGTATCATTACCAAAAATGTGCACCCCCTGATAAAAGTATCGGTCGAGGACAATGCCGTCATGTGTTCCGGTGATATTGCCGATCCGGTATCGAAATCGGTGTGGGGGTTGTGGCGGGTGCTCATCTGGAACATGATTGAGGGTGTCGCCACCGGATATCGAAAGATTCTCGACATACAGGGCGTAGGGTACAAGGCGGAGATGAAAGGCAAGGATCTTAATATTGCTGTTGGATATTCCCACCCCGTCATCGTAAAGGCACCCGAAGGAATCACATTCAAGACCGAAACTGCGACGCGAATCGTCGTCGAGGGAATCGACAAGCAGGTAGTGGGACAAGTAACCGCCGATATACGGCTGTTCCGCGGACCCGAGCCGTACAAAGGAAAAGGAATCAGGTATCTTGGCGAACGTGTCCGTCGCAAAGTTGGCAAGGCGGCGGGCAAATAATACGGTGTTTGAAAACCAATTGCGGAGACCAGGATAGAGCTATGAACAAGAAACTGACCCCACGGCAAAAGCGTTCCATACGGATACGCAAGCGAATCGCGGGGACGACGGAACGGCCCAGACTGTGTGTTCGGAGGAGTTTGTGCCATATCTATGCACAGATTATCGACGACGTGAGCGGAAAATCGCTTGTCCAGGCTGGGAGCACATGCAAGGAAATATCGGGCAAGCTTACCGATAAGGCCGCTTCCTCCAAGACGAACGTTGCAAAACTGGTGGGAGAGCTTGTAGCCGAAAAAGCCAAGGAAAAAGGGATAGAAAAAGTTGTGTTCGACAGAAAGGGATACGCCTATCACGGTCGCGTGAAGGCGCTCGCCGAAGCGGCACGCAAAAAGGGCCTGCAATTCTAGTGTATTGACGAAAGGGGTTTTCCGTTGGATCACGAAGGAAGAACAACCGGCGCGGGTGAAGAATCCAAACTCGTCGACCGGCTCATTGCGGTAACGAGGGTCGCGAAAGTCGTCAAGGGCGGCCGCAGGTTCGGTTTCAACGCGCTTGTCGCCGTGGGAGATTCGGCCGGAACGGTCGGAATCGGGATGGGAAAGGCGAACGACGTCACGGACGCCATCCGCAAGGCGGTGGAAAAGGCGAAGAAAAATCTTGTGACCATCTGCGTGGTCAACGGCACGATCCCCCACGAAATCGTGGGTGAATTCGGGGCTGGCAAGATTCTTCTCAAACCCGCGGGGCCGGGAACCGGCGTTATCGCTGGCGGGCCGGCGCGCGCCGTGCTGGAACTCGTCGGAATTCATAACATCCTTACGAAATGTATCGGTACCAGGAATGCCCATAATGTCGTGAAGGCAACCATGAACGGACTCCAGAGACTCAAGACAAAAGATCAGATAAATGCGCTCCGCCAAGTGGCGGTGCAGCAGTAACAGGCAGGATAGCATGGCCAAAAAAATGAGGATAGAGCAGATAAAGAGCAGTGTCGGGAATATTACGCCCCAGAAACGAACGCTTAAAGCGCTTGGTTTGCGGCGAATTAGACACGCGCGCATATACAACGACTCACCCGCGCTGCGCGGGATGATAGAAGTTGTAAAGCATCTTGTCAAAGTCGACGAAGTCAAGGAAGGCGTGTGATTATGTTTAAGCTGAATGAAATCCGTCCGGCCGAAGGAGCGACGCGGGATTCAAAGCGTCGCGGGCGCGGCATAGGATCGGGTAACGGCAAGACCGCCGGCCGGGGCCACAAGGGCGCCGGATCGCGTTCGGGAACCAAAAAGAAGCTCTATTTTGAAGGCGGACAGACGCCGCTTACACGCAGGATTCCCAAACGGGGATTCGTGAGCGTTTTCAAAAAGAGTTTCCAGATTGTGAATTTGGCGGACATTTTAAAAGTCGAACCGCTCGATAAAGATGTCACCGCCGAATGGCTTGAGCAGAATGGTCTTATCCGTTCGGCTGCGGAGCCGGTCAAAGTTCTCGGAGACGGGGAGTGCAATAAAAGCATTGTGGTGAAGGTGAACGCATTTTCAAAGTCTGCCCGAGAGAAAATAGAAAAAGCAAAAGGGAAAGCTGAGGTAGTGGCGAGTGCTTGATACCTTCAAGAACGTCTTTCGGATACCGGATCTCCGGAAGAAGGTATTGTTTACCCTTCTGATGATTTTTATCTACCGGATCGGCGGCCACATTCCCACGCCCGGAATCAATGCCACGGTTCTCGCCGAATTCTGGGCTCAATCCAAGAATACGCTGTTCGGCTTGTACGACATGTTCGTGGGAGGCGCATTCGGGAAAGCCACGGTGTTCGCCATGGGAGTGATGCCGTACATCAGCGCGTCGATCATCATCCAGCTCCTTGCCACGGTGTTCCCGTATTTTCACAAGCTGCAGCGTGAAGGCGGAGAAGGCAGAAAGAAGATAACCCAGTACACACGGTACGGAACCGTGCTTCTCTCCTTCGTCCAAGCCATTGGCGTGAGCGTGTTCCTGCAGAGTATCGTCTCGCAGACTACGGGGCAGCATGCGGTTCTTCCTTCAATAGCCGGGCCGATTTTCACCTTCGTAACCGCAATCAGCCTCACTACGGGAACGGTTTTTATTATGTGGCTGGGGGAACAGATTACGAACAGAGGTGTGGGCAACGGCATTTCTTTTATAATATTTATCGGTATCGTCGACCGTATTCCCACGGCTATTTTCGGTGAAGTGCAGCAAATCTCGGCAGGGACAAGAAATCTATTCGTCGAAATTATCGTGCTCGGCATCATTTTCCTTATGACGGCGTTCATCGTGCTCATGACACAGGCAACGCGCCGAATTCCAATCCAGACCCCAAAAAAGGTTGTAGGAACAAAGATGTACGCTGGCCAGAACACGGTTCTTCCGCTGCGAGTAAACATGGCCGGAGTCATTCCCATCATTTTTGCGTCTTCGCTCATGTTCCTGCCAAGCATGCTCAAGAATTTTTTCCCCGAATCGCAGGTTATGGAAGATTTCACCAACATGTTTCTTCCGGGACGACCCGTGCATGACGCCCTCTATGCGTTGCTGATAGTGTTTTTTACCTATTTTTATACGGCAATCATTTTCAATCCTATGGATATCGCCGACAACCTCAAAAAATCTGGTGGATTCGTTCCAGGGATACGGCCCGGAAAGAAAACGGCCGAGTTTCTCGATAGCGTTCTCACCCGCATCACGCTGCCGGGGGCGGTATTCTTGGCGTTCGTGGCGGTCGTGCCGTTTCTCATCATGGGCGGATTGAACGTATCTTTCTATTTCGGCGGCACAAGCGTTCTCATCGTGGTGGGGGTGGCGCTTGATACCCTCCAACAGCTTGAATATCATTTGCAAATGCATAATTACGAGGGATTTCTCAAGAAGGGCCGTCTTCGTGGCAGACGGTATTACTAAGTATTTGCGTTGCGGAGTGCGACAGCTTTATGTCGAAGCAGGAATCGATACAAATAGAAGGAACCGTTGTTGAGACCCTGCCCAACGCATCTTTTCGTGTCGAACTCGAGAAGCAGCACGTCATTCTTGCCCATATATCCGGCAAGATGCGGATGAATTATATACGAATACTTCCGGGCGACAAGGTGCTTGTAGAGCTTTCGCCATACGATTTGACCAGGGGAAGAATCGTATATAGATACAAGTAAGAGATCAACATTGCAAGATTTGTTCGCGGTCTGTAACCAGGAATTTTACTTTTCAGGAGAGTTACTTTGAAAGTCAGGGCTTCGGTGAAGAAACTGTGCAACGGCTGCAAGGTCGTCAGACGGCGCGGCATCGTTCGCGTCATTTGTTCCAAGAATCCTAAACACAAGCAGCGCCAGGGCTGAGCCGAGCCAGCGAAAGGAGTCCGATTTTGGCACGCGTAGCAGGAGTCGAAATACCGAACAATAAAAGAGTGGAGGTCGCGCTCACCTATATTTTCGGTATCGGAAAATCGTCGGCGCTTAACATCTGCGCCAAGGCGAACGTCGACAAAAACAAGAAGATACGCGATCTCGCGGAAGACGAGCTTGACAGGATAAGAAAAATCATCGACAGCGAGTTTGCAGTTGAGGGAAACCTCCGCTCGAATGTCCGGCTCAACATCAAGCGCCTCATGGACATCGGTTGCTATCGCGGACTCAGGCATCGTAAACAGTTGCCGGTTCGCGGTCAGCGTACCAGAACGAACGCCCGTACGCGCAAGGGACCGCGGAAAACTATCGCCGGCAAGAAGAAGGCTCCGTCAAAAGGATAATAGAAAGATCACAAGGGGTAACACGACAATGGCAGAAACCAAGTCTGAAGGAAAGCCCGAGAAAAAAGCCGAGGCCAAAGGCGAAGAAAAAGCCGAAGGCAAAGGCGAAGGAAGGTTCGAAGGTAAGGAAAAAGCACCGGCCGTAAAGAAGATCAAGAAAAAGGTATCGGCCGAAGGAATCGCGCATATCCGGGCGACGTTCAATAATACGCTTATTAATGTGTCCGACACGCAAGGGAACGTCGTTGCGTGGGGTTCCCCGGGGAAATCCGGCTTCAAGGGTTCACGCAAAAGTACGCCGTTTGCCGCGCAGATTGCCGCTGAGACGGTCGGCAAAGCGGCGTTCGATGCGGGAGTCAGGAAAATAGAGGTACATATCAAGGGCGCCGGAAACGGACGCGAGAGTTCGATACGCGCACTTGCGTCGGCCGGACTTAAGATCACAGCGATTAAAGATTACACGGCAATTCCACATAACGGTTGCCGTCCACCCAAGCGAAGAAGAGTGTAAGAGGAGACAACGACATGGCAGTTTACCACGGCCCCAAGTGCAGACAGTGTCGCCGGGAAGGGGTCAAGTTGATGCTCAAAGGCGAACGCTGCAAGAGCGATAAGTGCGCGGTGGAACGCAGGCCGTTTCCACCCGGCATGCGGATGACCAAGCGGCGCCGTTCATCGTCGGAGTATAATGTCCAGCTTCGGGAAAAGCAGAAGATGCGTCGTATGTATGGGATTCTCGAACGCCAGTTTCACACCTATTTTAAGAAAGCGTCCCAGAGAACAGGCGTCACCGGCGAGTTGCTGTTGACGATGCTTGAATTGCGACTTGACAATATCGTATACCGTCTGGGGTTTGCGCCCTCAAGGAGCGCGGCACGGCTGCTTGTCTTGCATAACCATTTCCGGGTAAACGACAAAAGGGTCAACATGCCGTCTTACCAGCTTAAGGCGGGCGACGTGGTTTCGCTTCGCGAGAAAAGCAAGAATCTTGACCTCGTACACAGCACGCTCAAAAATGCCAAAGACGTTCCGGAATGGCTGTCCGTCGACAAAGTGCAGCTTTCGGGAACCGTGGTACGGGTTCCCGCGCGCGTCGACATACCCGTGCCGCTACAGGAACAACTGATCGTAGAATTGTACTCCAAATAAATAGAGGAGACCAAGATACATGAAGTGGAAAAGCTTGCTGATGCCCAAGGCGATCAAGGTCGAGAATCCTGACGATATCCCGAATTACGGAAAGGTTATCGTCGAGCCGCTTGAGCGGGGCTGGGGACATACTGTTGGAAATTCGATGCGGCGCATCCTCCTGTCTTCTCTACAAGGAGCGGCCGTTATTTCGGTGCGGATCGAAAATGTGCTCCATGAGTATATGACCATAGAGGGCGTTGTCGAGGACGTCACCGACATCATTCTTAATATCAAAAAGCTGCGTGTAAAGCTGAATTCCGATGAGGATGCAACGCTGCATCTGGAGGCGAGAGGTGAAGGAGAGGTGAAGGCATCGGATATCGACAAGAATCCCGACGTGGAGATTCTGAATCCCGATCTTCATATCGCCACCATCAATTCGGACGCAAAGCTCAAGATCGAGATGCACGTCTCTGACGGCCGCGGGTATATCCCCGCCGAACAGAACAAGCGGGAAGACGATCCGGTGGGCACTATCCCGATTGACGCTATATTTTCTCCAATCGTCAAAGTAAACTATGCTGTGGAAAATGCCCGCGTCGGACAGAGGACGGATCTCGACAAGCTTATCTTTGATGTGTGGACCGATGGAAGCATATCGGTGACAGACGCCATGGCTTACGCCGCGAAACTGGCATCGGATCATCTTACTATTTTCATCAATTTTGAGGGTGAACTCGAGCCGGTGGAAGAAATCGTGAAGGACGAAAAGGCCGAAAAACTGCGCCAGCTTCTTAAAATGCGCGTCGATGAGTTGGAACTCTCGGTCCGATCGGCAAACTGCCTGCGCGCGGCGAACATTCATACGCTCGCCGACCTTGTCAAAAACCAAGAATCCGACATGCTCAAGTACAAGAATTTCGGGAGAAAGTCTCTCATTGAGCTTAACCAGATTCTTACCAACCTTGGACTTGCTTTCGGCATGGAAGTTGAAAAGCTCGTTGGAGCCGAGACGAAAGAGAAGTAATAAACTGTCCGAATAAGATTGCTGTAAAGGAAGATTCACAACATGCGACATCTGAAATCCGGGAATAAGTTGAGTCGTACCGCCGACCACCGCGGTGCGATGCTTGCAAACTTAGCTATGGCGATTCTTGATAAGGAACGGGTTGTTACAACCGTCGCCAAAGCGAAAGCGGTGCGGAGCGTGGTCGAACGACTCGTGACATTTGCAAAACGGGGTGGGCTCAATTCCATTCGTGTGGCCGCGAAGACAGTCACCGACAAAGACATTCTTAAAAAACTGTTTGCAGACATCGGCCCGTCATACAAAACCCGCGAAGGCGGTTACACCCGCATCCTCAAGCTGGGTGAACGGTGGGGTGATAACGCGCAGACCTGTATTATAGAATTGACAGGAAGGAACAGCGCCGAAACCGCGATGAAACGGAAGAAAAAGAGACGAGCGTCCCAAGCGGCTCCCGACGGCTCGGCGGCCGCCGAGCCGTCGCAGGAAACGACGACGGCCGAAGAAAAAAACGCTCCGGCGCCCGCTCAGGAAAAGAAGGAAAAAGCCTCAGCGGAGCCGAAGACCGAAAAACAAAAAACCGCTCCAAAAAAGAAGAAATCCGAACCCAAGGCCGACGACTCCGCCAAGAGCAGGGCCAAGGGAAAAGATAAAGGCAACGATAAGAAGAAATAAGCTCTTAACCTCAATAAGGGGTGTCTCTATGTCTTTAGTACCGATGAAACTCATTCTCGATGAAGCCAACAAAGCCGGGTACGGCGTTGGTGCGTTTAACGTCAACAATATGGAACAACTGCAGGCGATATGCGCCGCGGCCGCGGAGACGAATTCACCTGTCATTATCCAGGTGAGCAGAAACGCGCTCAAGTACGCGGACAAAGGATTGCTCGCGGCCATGGTCTCGTACATGGCGCTCAAGAAATACCCGCAGATTCCCATGTCGCTTCACCTTGATCATGGCCCGGACATCGAAACGATTGCCGAATGCGTGAAGCTCGGGTTCACGTCGGTGATGATCGACGGCTCGCTTGACTACGGCCGGAAGGATGAGAAGGGCAAGCATCCCGCACGCTCGTTTGAAGACAACGTGAAGATAACCAAAGAGGCCGTGGCCATAGCGCATGCGGCGGGCGTGACGGTGGAAGGCGAGATAGGCACGCTCGGCGGCATCGAAGACGATACTGTTGCCGGCGCGGTGCATCTTACCAACCCCGCGGAGGCCGAAGAGTTTGTGAAGCAAACCGGCGTGGACGCCCTGGCGCTCGCCATCGGAACGTCGCACGGAGCGTACAAATTTCCCGTGGGCCACGAAATCAAGCTGGCGCTCGACATCGTCGACGACGTGCACCGCCGGGTGCCCAACACGGCGCTCGTGATGCACGGCAGCTCGTCGGTGCCGGCGCACATGGTAGCCCTTGTCAACCAGTACGGCGGCAAGGTGCCCAACGCGGTGGGCGTTCCTACGGCCATGATTCAGGACGCCATCAAGCGAGGCATGCGCAAGATCAACATCGACACCGACGGCAGACTCGCAATCACCGGCGCGATTCGAAAGGTGTTTGTGGAACAGCCCCAAAAATTCGACCCGCGCGACTATCTGGGACCCGCCCGCGAGGCGGTGAAATCGTGGATGTTGGAGGAGATGAAAGCGTTCGGTACCGCCGGCCATGCGGGCGACTACAAGCCGGTCACGGTGAAAGACGTGCTGAAGGTTTATTTTCCGAAGAGGGCAAAGGCCGTTAGAAAAGCAAAGACCGTAAAAAAAGTCAAGGCGGGGAAGAAGGCCCCTAAAAGAAAAAAGTAAACGGCGCGCAATAAAACGTCGGTTTACACGAAGGCATGGCGAACAACGCCGTGCCTTTTCTGTTGAAGAAAGACGATGCGCATTAAGTATATTTTTGAATTCGAAAAAGAGGGCGCCGGAAGCGGGTCGCCTTATTAAAACAACGGATAGCGCAGGGAGGGAAGGAAACAATGCGTATGAAAGCTGGCTTTTGTGGTGTGGTCGGCGCAGTATGCGCGGCATGGTTTTGCGTACCGGCGTTCGGCGATATCGTAACGTTCAACAGTCCGGGCCAATGGCTCACCGAGCGGTCCGACAAGATGGTGCTCAAGGTGCAGCTCGACACGTCGAAGATTCCGCAGAAGAAGGTTTCCTTTGTCCTCACAAAGATAGAGAGCGGTAAGAAAAAGGCCCTTGCGACCAAGGCGTTCAAGGTGACGGATTATTCACAGGAGTACAACCTCGGCTCAGTTGGTACCGGCCTTCTGGGAGGAAAGGATTTCCTGAAGGTCGAATGGTCGCTCCCCGGCACCAAGGAAAAGGGCTCGTTGTTCCCTATAGGAATTGTCGACTTGGATAAACTGCCGGCACTTGAGCCGCTGCACGCGGCAAAGGCCGCGGCGGCCTCGGTTGCCGATCTCGCCGCCAAGGCGAAATTTACGACACTCAAGAACGGTAGCTTCGCCATCTTCTGGACTCCCAAGGTGCTTTCCATCGTGTGCAAGAAGGAGCCCGCCGGCGGCATACTCAGGTTTGCGTTTGACGGCAAGAACGGCAAGAACGCGTTTATCGCATACTCCGACAGAGTGGTGGACGTGGTCGTGGCGAAGGATTCCGTAAACGCTTTCATGTACAATCGCGTAGCCGTCACCGACAGCATCAGCTATTCCGTCAAGCCGTGGCAGACCGAGATAACGACTTCCGCGGAGAAGGATTTCGTTGTCGTCAATATCCCCATGTACGACATCGGCCTTGTGGGACAGGACGAGCGTGTCGTAGGCTTTTCGGCCTACTCGGTCGATGAAAAGGGAGCTTTCTTGGCCGCGTTCCCGGAAAAGGCAAAGCTGCTGCTTCCCGGATCGTGGTCGAGTATAGTGTTTGACAAGTAATACCTCCGGATTATGGTGGCTGTAGTTCAACAGGCTAGAGCCCTGGATTGTGGTTCCAGTTGTTGCGGGTTCGAGTCCCGTCAGCCACCCCATTAAATTCCCGCAAAATTAGATGATCTCATAGGGAAAAGGCTTGACAGCAAAAAAAAGTTAGGCCTTTTTTCTTTCTCGCCCTTTTATCAAGTTTTGTCACATTTTATCACGTTTTATTGATACTTTGAGTACATTTTTTTAACCATTAAACTGCCGGTATTGCTGCACAAGATTCTTTTCTTTCGCAATCACGTACACCAACGGCGCACAAGAGCGGCATAATCGACCAGGCCCGGCCACACAAAGGACGTACTGGAGGGCGGCGCGGTCCGGCGCATTGTAGCGCGTTTGGTGAGGGGGCGCTTGTGAGGCCGAGAGAATGCCGTGGAACATGATACCGGCGCACTACCGAAGCGCGGATCGGCGCTGGGGTGTACTCCGGACCGGTCGGGCCCGCCCGGCGTAATTCTACGGCCGTGGGCATGATGTTTCCGCACATTGGACGCAGAGCGGTTCGCCGAGAACGCCAGGACGGCGGCTTCTATCCGTGGTCCACTCAGGCGACTGCAAACTCGTGCGGCTCGCGCCTGAGACAGCAATCAAGCCCTTTGACTGCGGCGACGGTGACCTTAACGAATTCCTCCTTCAAGACACCAAGAACTTCCTTTCCGGTCTGCTTGCCGTTACTTATCTGTATGAGTACGGCGACGAAACAGTCTCATTTTTCTGCGTATCCAATGACAAGGTTTCCCACGACGAAAAGGTCGCTCACGGGGAAAAGGTCTTTTCCAATAGTCAATGGGAAGAGTTTCAGGCTGCTTTTCCAGAGGGAAAGAGATTGAAAGGTTACCCGGCCGTTAAAATCGGACGCCTGGGCGTCTGTCAAAAATACAAGAGAATGGGAATCGGAACGGAATTGCTGGACCAGCTTAAAATGTCTTTCACGGTAAACAACAAGACCGGGTGCCGTTTCGTGACCGTGGACGCCTACAACGATGCGGGGACGCTCGCCTTCTATGCCCAAAACGGATTTGAGTTTCTTACCAAGACGGATGCCGAATTGAAAACGCGCCTCATGTATTTCGACCTTGTACGGTTTGCCGCCCGCAAGACCAGCCCTTAGATTCATCCTTAAGCACCGCAACGAGGGGCCGCAGGCATTGCCCCGACTGTGCCTATATTGGCGGACGGCCGGGCGGCGCGCTATGTGAAGCGGATTGAAAAGAAGATCGGGGAAAAAACACTTAGGACTTATCCATAAATAATAATTTCATTTAGTGACGGCATAAATGATATTCTTTCCATGGAAGAACCAAAGAAACGAAGGCTCGATTCATGGGAGATTTCGGACGAATTCTGGGCGAAAGTAGAGCCATTAATCCCAGAAAAGAAACGCGGGCACCATCGGAATTACATTCGGAAAGCCGGCGGTGGCCGCAAGCCGATTCCCTCACGCACTGTACTTGCGGGGATTGTGTTCGTTTTGCGGACGGGAATTCAATGGAAGGCGTTGCCGAAGAATGAATTTGGAAGCCCGAGCGCAATCCACCGCTATTTTCTCGAATGGCAGAAAGCGGGTTTCTTCGGGAAGATATGGAAGGTCGGGCTTGCCGAATATGACGAAATGGAGGGTATCGCCTGGCAGTGGCAAAGTATTGACGGCGGGATGGATAAAGCCCCGCTCGCTCTTGAAACTGTCGGCAGAAACCCGACGGATCGGGGGAAAAAATGGGAGCAAGAGAAGTATTCTCGTCGACGGTCGTGGCATCCCGCTGTCCCTCGTCGTCAGCGGGGCCCAGACGCATGATGTGAAACTGCTGCCGGCGACGTTGAATAAAATTATGGTCAAGAGACCGAAAACGCGAGTACGACGAAGACAACACCTTTGTGCTGACAAGGGATACACAGGAAGCCCGGAGCAAAAGCAATGCGAGAAAAGGAAATATATCCCTCATATCCGTCAGCGAGGCGAAGAAATCGAGGAAAAACGGAGAAATCCTCGATTCAAAGCGCGGCGATGGGTAGTCGAGCGATGTTTTTCGTGGCTCAATCGTTTCCGAAAGCTTTTGGTTCGTTTCGAAAAATATGCTCGTAGTCATGAGGGACTCTTACAGCTTGCCTGTGCAATTATTTGCTTTCGTCAAACAACAGTTATTTATGGATGAGTTCTAATCAGTTCGTAAGTTATATATAACTACCATGGAGACAAAAAAGCTCGATGGCAGGAAGTTGAACCATAAGACGCTTGAAGCGATCCGTGTTCGTGCAGTTCAGTCGGTTCAAGGCGGGCAAAGCCCCGAGCAAGTGATTGCTGCTCTTGGGATGACGCGCGCGATCATTTACCGGTGGCTTACAGCATACAATGAGAGGCATGGCAATTAGCTACGGCGTCGCGGTTCAATGCACCTTGCAGGCGAACAAGACTTCGGGGGGAGGGAGTGCGACATACTCGAGAGTTCAACGCTGTATAATAGCCAATAATCAAACCAATGGTTCCGGGGGAGGATTAAGAGTCGTCGGCGGAATCGCGGATAGTTGCGAGATAATAAACAATAAAGGGGCCAATTACGGTGGAGTTTACCTCAATTCCGCAACAATCAAAAATTGTAATATTGACGGCAATTCCGCGTGGTATAGCTGGGGCGGATGCGCCGGAGACGGGGGGCTCATTAATTGTCAAATTGAAAATAACCATAGTGGGCAAAATGGTGGTGGAGTTAACATGTCGGGTTCGTTGATAACTTGCAGGATTTCAGGCAATTCGACGGCGGGCTCTTATGGCGGCGTTTTTCTGGGATCCGGCATTATTATTGGTTGCCTCATTTCCAACGACACGACCGCGCATTACAGCGGTCTCTATTGCCCGAACAGCGACACCATTCTCAACAATACCATCATCAACAATATCGACACCGCCGTCACGGGTAACACCATGGCTGCGGCTATCGGCGGCCGGGGCAACGTTACCCCTCCCTTCGTTTCCAACAACAACGTTTACAATAACACTTCCACGTATTTTATCGAAAACATTAACGCCCAGGCCACGCCCAACGTCAACATCGCTAACAATTACTGGGGTATTACCGACGTGAACCTCATGCGCTCGAAAATCTACGATTGGTTCGTGGACAACACGCGGTCCATCGTGGACTTCCAGCCCATGCTGTCGGCGCCCGACCCGAATTGCCCGGCTGCCGCCTGGTTGCCGTTGCCGTGAAAAATGTCCGAACGATGGTTCGTGAGACTGCAAGCTGCCGTCGAGCAAGTACACCATGCGGTCATAAATTCTCGACTCAAGGGGGAGATTCATGGATAAAAGGCGTGCGTTTTTTCTTTTCTTCGGCATTCCCGCTTTCCTCACGTTTTATATGTTTGCATGCCACGACGCCGTCTCCACCGCCGAATTGATAATCCCCTGGCACGCCATCGGCGG
>JGI20214J51650_10000137_pt1 | contig 43779 bp, 40 predicted proteins | sample WetSurMetagenome_FD_51650 | JGI IMG/M metagenome (IMG submission 51650)
TTCCGCCTCCATCGAGAGTGCCGGCTCTTTCCAGGAGTTTCGGGATTTCCGAGAACACGCTCGGGGTGTACCCTTTTGCCGAGGGAGGCTCTCCCGCCGCCAGTCCCACCTCACGGAGGGCCATGGCGAAGCGGGTGATGGAGTCCATCATGAGGATCACGTCCAGTCCCTGGTCCCGGAAATACTCGGCCATGGCTGTCGCCACATAGGCCGCCCTGATTTTGACCAGGGGGGATGAATCCGCCGTGGCAACGACCACCACCGATTTTCGCAGGCCCGATTCNCCAAGGCTCCGTTCNAGGAATTCCCTCACCTCCCGACCTCTCTCTCCGATCAGAGCGATGATGCTGACGGGGGCGACCGTGTTTCGGGCAATCATCCCCATGAGCACGCTCTTGCCCACCCCTGATCCGGACATGATCGCGATCCTCTGGCCCTTTCCCACAGTGGTCAGAGCGTTGATGGAGCGCACTCCCACATCCAAAACCTCATGAATGATCTCTCTCCGGAGAGGGTTGAGTGAAGACCCGTAAATGGGATATTCCCGCTTCCACGCCACGGGGCCTCCCCCGTCCAGGGTGCAACCCATGTGGTCGATCACCCGGCCCAGATATCCTTCCCCCACCCGGACGCAGGGCTTTTTGTTCAAGTCCACCATGCGGCTGCCGGGCTTGATGCCTCTCACGTCCCCAAAAGGCATGGCGATCACACGCTTCTCCTTAAATCCCACGATCTCGGCAGGGATCGCCCGGCCCTCCGGAGTGTGGACCGCGCACAAACTGCCCACGCTAAGCCCGGGGCCGTTGGCTTCGATGACCAGCCCTGCCGCTTTGAGCACTTTGCCCTCTTGCCGCAGGGGCCGGCACCCCTCAATGGCCTTCAAGTACTTCTCCCAGTCGGGGACGGCCTCGGTCCGGTCACGAGGTGTGTTCTTTGAAGGCCTCATCCATCACCTGATAGATTTCTTCGAGCTGCGTTTCGATTCGACCGTCCACATCTCCGCACGGGCTCTCCAGCAGGCATCCCCCCCGACCGAGGGAGGGATCCGGGGTCACGGACAGATGTTTCAGTTCTTTGAACTCGGCGAATAGCTCGGGTTTGACCTTCTCGATCCACTGCACGTCGTCCGGGTGGAGGCGCAGGGAGATCTCGCTTCGATCCGCGGCCAGGTGAAGGGCCTTGAGAACCGTGCGCTGGATCAACGACTCGTCCCGGAGTCCCTGGTCGCCGACGATCTTCCTCGCGATGGTGAAAATGATGTTCACGATTTCCTTTTCATGGGACCGCACCAGCTTCTGTTTCAGAGCGCTCAGTTCCCCGAAAAGCCTCTCCAGGTTTGCCACTGTTTTTTCAGCCTTCTTGAGACCGAGCTCCAAGCCGTCTTTTTCCCCCTGCGAAAAGCCTTTGTCATAGGCCTCCCGCTCTAGGTGTGCGGCCTTGTCCTCAGCCTGTCTCAGGATTCTGTCATAAGCCTCTTGATCGATCGAAAACCCCTTTTGTTTTCCGGCCAGAGGGATGAACTCCGGTTCAGGGCCTTCCGGCGCCGCCTCTGTCTGCAGGCTCAGAGCCCGTTCCAGGGTTTTCAGCTCGAACTTCGCCCAGGTCGCGCTAGACAAAAACATCCTCCTTGTTTTTCCCCGCGAAGGCCACTCTCCCTTCAGCCTCAAGCTTCTTGGCCGCCTTGAGCAGGTTTTGCTGGCTCTCTTCCACCTCCCTGAGTCTGACCGGCCCCAGCACGTCCATGTCCTCACGGAGCATCTCGGCAGCGCGCTCCGAGAGGTTGTTGAAGATTTTCGTCTTCATTTCCTCGGAAGCCGTCTTGAGCGCCCTGGCCAACGTGGCCTTGTCCACGTTCTGCAGNATCTCCCGGAAGCCCTTGTCATCCACCTGAAGAAGATCCTCGAAAACAAACATCCGCTTCCGGATCGTTTCAGCGAGGTCATTGTCTTCGCTCTCGATGGAGGCGAGGATCGCCTCCTCCGATTTCCCGTCCAGCTCGTTGAGGATGGCCGCCAGCTTTTCCACGCCGTCCAGTTGTCGGGCCGGTCCCCCCAGGGTGGTCAGATCCTTTCGAAGGACTTCGTCCAGTTCCCTCACCACATCGTCTTCCACCGGTCCGATCCTGGCGATTCTCAACGCAATTTCAGAGCGGGTCTCCTCGGGAAATTGCTCCAGGATCTCGGCCCCCTTGTTTTCAGGGAGATAGGAGAGAATCAACGCCACGGTCTGAGGATGTTCTCCTTTGAGGATGTTGAAAAGCTTCTCGCCGGGCACGACGGACAGGTCGTCGAAAGGCGTTCTCTTCACTTGCTGTCCGATCGACTTGCAGATCTCCCTCGCCCTGCCCCCGTCCAGGGATTTGGAGATCACCTGCTCCAGAAAAGATCTCCCGGAAACGTGCAGGTTCAGATCGCTTGCGAAATTGCCCAGGAACTCTTCGATCACCCCGTTCAGCACGTTCGATGGAATGTGGTTGATCTCCGACATGTATTTCCCGATCTCCTTGATACTCGGTTCGTCGAGCTTCTTGAAAAAGGAGGACGCAAAATCCTCGCCCATGGCCAGAAGGAAGATGGCGGCCTTTTGAGGCCCTTTGAGTTTGGCAGGTGTTGCTTTCCCGGCGTCCATAGGCTCTACTCAGTCATCCATCCCTTGAGGAGTTGAAAGGCTTTGTCCGGATTTTCCTTGCTGATGGCCAGGACCCTTTCCTTGGGCCCCAGGCTCCCTGCGGCCGTGATTTGCGGATAGGCTTCACCCACAAGGGCGTTTTCCCTGACCCGGGGGCCCTGCTCCACCACCACCTTTTTGAGGCTCTTGATCAGGGGTCTCACAACCATGAAAAACACGAGGAGCACGAGGAAGGCGTTCAGAAAAGTCATCTTGTAGGAGGCCACCGCATCCAGCACCCCTTTCCAGAGACTTGCGCTTTCCGGCTCGCCNTCGGGGGCAGACTCGTTCGAAAAGGGCATGGACATGATGGACACAAGGTCTTCCCGGTCTTCANTGTAGCCGATCGCCCCCTTCACCAGGTTCTCGAATTTCTTGAGCTCCTCCCCGGTTCTGGCCACGTAGGATTTCTTCATTTTTCCGTCCGNTGATTTCTCCGCCGNATAGGTCCCGTCAATCACCGCGGCCACCGACAGGCGTTTGATGNTGCCCGCAGGGGACACGATGGCCCGGGTGATCTTGTTGATCTCGTAATTGGTGGTGTTGTCCTTCTTGGCTTTTGAGCTCTGTGACCCGGACGGGGAAGGAAGGATCCCTCTTCGCTCGTCGATGATGGTCTGCTCCGATGAGGAGGCGCTTTCCCCTGAGCGGCTGGATTCCTCAATGTCCCTCCGGCTCCGGACGGCCCCCGCAGAGGGATCATATTCCTCCGCGCTCGACGTGACCTTGCTGAAATCAATTTGGGCACTCACCCGCACGATGGCCTTGCCCGGGCCCACCACACCTTCCAGCATGCTCTCCACATCGGTTCGGATCTCGTTTTCCACACGCCTCTGGTACTCGATCTGGATATTGTTCAGCAGGGCCGAGGCATCGTCCTTGCTGGACCCTTTGAAGAGGACCCGGCCCCGGGTGTCCACCACGGTGACCTGGTCGGAGTCCAACCCTTCCACCGCGCTGCCCACCAGGTGCACGATAGCGGCCAGCCTGCTCGGGGGAAGGCTCGACCTCAGTTCCAGTTGGACGGAGGCCGAGGCCGGTTTGCTCGTCTCCACGAAAAGGGACCGCTTGGGCAGCACGATGAAGACCTTGCTGCTCTGCACCTCCTGAAAACGGTTAATGGTCCTTGACAGCTCGCCTTCAAGAGCCCGCTTGTAATTGAGCTCCTGGACAAAGTTTGTGGTCCTGAAGTCATTCTTGTCAAAGATCTCGAATCCCACCGATCCCCCCTTGGGCATTCCCTCTCCGGCAAAGGTGAGGCGGAGGTCATGGACCTGTTCCCTGGGCACCAGAAGGACCGTGCCGTTTCCCTGGATCTGATAAGGGATGTTCTTTTTCTTCAACTCCGCGATGACCGAGCCCGCGTCTTCAGGAGACAGCCCCCTGAAAAGAACCTGGTAATCCACCTGGTTCGCCCACAGGAACATGGTCACAAAGCCTGCCNCGAGCAGGAGNACCACGAAGAGGATCGCCAGNTTTCTGGTNGGAGGCAAGGATTTGAGGAAATCCAAGAACTGACGTAGTGCGCTGTTCATGAGTCGCCTTTCCTAGTGGACCACCCGAGGAGGGTGGAATCGTTAGAACTGCATGTGCATGATCTCTTTGTAGGCCTCGATCACTTTGTTTCTCACCGTCAGAAGCAGGCGCATGGAGATGTCCACCTTCTGCGACGCCATCATGTATTCAGAGACGTCGGCCTTCCCCTCCATGAGCGCCGCCAGCGAACGATTCGCCTCGCCTTCGAGGTGGTGGATCTTGCCCACGGCTTCATCCAGAAGGGTTCCGAACCCTTCGGCCGCCGAAGTTTCTTTCTGAAGGCCCTTTTCCAGGGGCAAGGGCAGCGTCTCGTTAATTCTCAGGTCTGCCATGTTTTATCTCCCGATCTCGAGGGCCTTGAGGGCCATCTGTCTGGTCGTTTTCATGGCCGTCACATTGGCCTCGAACACCCTTCTGGCCGTGAGCAGGTTCGTCATTTCCACNACCAGATCCACATTGGGTTTCAGCACCGATCCTTCCTCATCCGCATCCGGATGACCCGGATCATGGACCTGCACAAAGGGGCTCTGATCCTCCACCACCTCATCGATATTCGCCGTCTCCAACCGGAGGTGAAAGAGGGTGTCAAAGTCCTCCACGGGTTCAGAGCCGAGGACGACCATTTTTCTACGATAGGGAACCCCCTTCTCCGTGCGTGTGGTCTCCATGTTGGCCAGGTTGCTGGCAATGACGTCCATCCGTTTCCTCTGGACATGGAGCCCAGAGGCGCTGATATCAAAAGATCGAAACATCCCCATGTCACCGTCCTCCTTCTCTTATGATCTCTTTCAGAAGGCCGATCTTCCTGATCAGGATCTCAGAGGCCGTTCTGAAGGTGAGATCGTTTTCAGCCAGCCGCGTCATTTCCTTGTCGATGTTAACCCAGTTGAAACCGTTCCACTCCCCTTCTTCCTCTGTCACATCCACACCCTTCAGGCCTTCGGGCGTCATGCCGAGATGCCTCGGATCCGTTTGCGCCATGGAAACGCTCGGGCTTGAGTCCATGGCCTGCTTCAGGGCGCTCTGGAACTCGATTTCCTTTGGCTTGTACCGCGGGGTATCCAGGTGGCTGATGTTCCCTGTGATCAGGGTGTGCCTTTGCTGCGAGATCCCCAAGGCCTTTTCGAGGCCTCCCCACACCGTTTGAAACGAGAATTTGTCCGTCATTTGAATTCCCTCCTCCTGACCGGGACCCTGGGATGTTTAGAAAGCAATTTGCATGCCTTGCTCAGGCGCACTGCATTTTCTCCCTGTACTCGTTCAATTTATTTCTCAGAGTCCGCACGCTGATCCCCAGGATTTCAGCCGCATGGGTCCTGTTGCCGTTGGTCCGGTCCAGGGCGTGCAAAATCGTCTTTTTTTCAATTTCTTTGAGGGAGATGCTCGCGGTCGCCGGCAGGGAGATAGGGGCATCCGCTTCCTTCTCCTGCCGGTCCGGAAAAAGATCTTTTTTCTCTATCCGTTCTCCTTTGCAGAGAAGGACCGCCCTGGCTATGGTGTTCTCAAGTTCCCGCACATTCCCCCTCCAGGGCATCTGAACCAGGCACTCCCCCGCCTCATCCGTCAAACCTTTGACGGAGCGTCCTTCCATGCGGGTGTATTTTTCCACAAAAAACCGGCAAAGAAGGGGAATATCCTCCTTTCTCTCTCTGAGGGGAGGGAGGCGAAAGGGGATGACATTCAAACGAAAGAAGAGGTCTTCCCTGAAGTTTCCCTCTTTCAGAAGCTTCTGGATTTCCCGGTTGGTTGTCGCCATGACCCTCACATCCACGGGAACAGGCCTGTCCCCTCCGATGCGGTCCACCTCTTTTTCCTGAAGCACCCTGAGGAGCTTGGACTGGAGAGCGAAGGCCATCTCGCTGATCTCATCGAGCAGAAGGGTCCCTTCGTGCGCCAGCTCGAACTTACCCTTCTTTCGGGCGACCGCGCCTGTNAAGGACCCTTTTTCGTGCCCCAGAATCTCGCTCTCGAGCAACGTCTCNGGCAGAGCGCTGCAGTTGACGGCCACAAAAGGTTTGTCTTTCCGCTTGCTGTGCTGGTGGATGTAACGGGCGAAGAGCTCCTTGCCTGTCCCNGATTCCCCCTGGATGAAGACGGGGGCGTGGCCGTCCGCAATATCCCNGGCCTGTTCGAGGAGTTCCTTCATCCACCGGCTCTGGGTGATGAGGGCGTACTTGTCCTCCGCCGGTTCCTTCTCNGCCTGTTTTTGATTTTGATGGATCTGGCCCAGAATGGCCCTCATGCACTTGGTGTTGAACGGCTTNAGAATAAAGTCAANGGCTCCCAGCTTCATCGCTTCCACGGCTTGGGTGACGGANGCTCGGGCCGCAACCANCACCACAGGAGTGGGGAGTTTCAGCTCTTTTATCCTCTTCAGCAGGNTGAGGCCGTCCATTTGCGGAAAGTCCGTCTCCGAGATGACCAGTTCATAGGCATCCCCTGCAAGCTTCTCCAGCGCGGNAAACGCGTCGGGCGCTGTCACGAGGGAATACCCTTCCTCATCCAGGGCCCGGGCGATGACGGNCCTCTGTTCGANGTCACGATCCACCAACAAAATCTTTTTCCATACCATGGGGAGGGTTGACCCTTTCTGCGGCTAAGGCTTTCTGAAGGTTTCCATGTCCTGGCGGAAACGCATCTCCTCCATCTTGTCGTTCGCGAGGCCGCTCCAAAGCGGATCCTCGACCTTGGCGAGCTGCTGATAAACCGCCTGGGAGCTTTCCTTCTGGCCGAGGCGCTCGTGGTATTGAGCCAGTTTCCATTTAAGCCTTTCCTGATCCATTCGGTTCTCTTCTTTCCCCACCTCCTTCTGGAGCAGCGCAAGCGCTTCGTCGGTGCGGCCGAGGAGAAAGAGAACTCCACCCAGATCTTCAAGGACCGAGAGGGAGGGATTGGCGCAATCCCTGGTCAGATCTCTCGCTTGTCCAATCGACTTGAGGGCCGCATCCTTCATTCCGCACGCTGCCATGGCCGCGGCCCTCTCCGTCAGAATCTCAAGATGGGTGCAGGAATCCGGGGGTTGCTTGAGCGCCGAAGCAAAGGCTTCCAGGGCTTTGTCCCATTGCTTTTGCCTGACCAGGATCCTTCCTNTGAGCTGGTACGCCCGGCAGACGTATTCCTTGTCCTTCCCTTTGTCGGTGACCGCTCTTAGCCTATCAAGAGCCTGATCCGGTTTGTCCTGGCGCTGAAGGTCCCAGGCCAGAAAGTAGAGCAGGTCCGAAGGCTTCTCCTCATCCGGCAGCAAAGATCCCGCCATTTTGAAGAGATCGGCCGCATCCTCTTTCAGTTCGACCTTGAGAAAAGCCCTGGCCATGGGCAAGAAGACTTCGGGGGAACGGATTTTGTGGAAGAGGTCTTTTTCTTCATAGTAGAAGCGAATGGCTCCGGGGTAGTCTTCGCTCCTGAGGCTCTGTGAGAGCATCTCTTGCAGGGCTTTAAGCAGGATCTGCTCGGTCTCCTTTTTCAGTTGTTGCCCCGGAAAACGGTTCAACAGCTCTTTGGCCATGGCAAGACTCTTTTCATATTCTCCTTCCTTCTGGTAGATCACCGCCAGCCTCATGAGGGCCAAAGCCGCCAGGGGATTCTTCGCTTCCTTCTGCACAGGGTTCTTGATAATGTTTTCGTACGTCTCTCTGATGGACGGCGCCTTTTCTCCGGTCTCCTCCCTTGAGCCTGCTTTTCTCTCCGAGGCCGTGCGCGCCTCCTGTTCCTCCATCTCCGCCAACCGGATCTGGCTGATCAGTGCCCCCTCTGAATCGGGATGGTGTTGGACCGCCCACCGGTAGATCTTGCCTGCCGCCTCCGCAAGGTTTTCCTCGCGATAGGTATCCCCGATTCTCGACAACACCAGAGGGATTTCCTCTGACCGGGGACTCATATTGTAGAACCTGAGGAGATTCTCCCTGGCCATTGGGTAGTTTCGGAGCCTGTAGGCGTTATAGCCCAGGTAAAGGCTGATCTCAGGGCGTTGATACACCGTGTGGGAGGGACCGGTCTCCAGGCCGGATAAGGCGGCCAGAGATTCCTTGAACAGGCCCATGTCGTGAAGGATCCTCGCCATCTCCACTCGGGCGTCGAGCGCTTCCGGGCTGTGCGGGTAGTGCAGCAGGATGTGCTGTGCTGCCCCGAGGGCATCATCCAGCTGCTTTTTCATGGCCAGGATCTTCATTTTGCCTGCAAGAGCTTCCGCAGCGCACAGGGACTCTTTGTCCCTTGAAAAGGCGAGACTGTAGAATCCCAGCGCTTCTTCCATGGCTCCGGCCCCCAAACAAAGGCGGCCGAGAGCCACCAGAGCGTATGGCACATGGGGAGACGAAGGGAAACGGCTGAGGAAGGTTTCATAAGCGTCGCGGATCTCCATAAAGTGCCCGGGCACATGGAGATCATGGAGATGCTCGCAGGACATTGCAAGGAGCAATGAAGCTCTCTCTGCGTATCGGCCCCCGGGGTCCTTATCCAGAAGAGCCCTGAAGCTCTGTGTGGCCTCCCCCCAGCGCCGAGCCCTGAAGGCTTCAATTCCATGGCCGAGCAGAAGCGTGTCTGGCTCGGTATCCGGATGGTTCACCTCCAGGAGTTCGTCCAGGAGCGGCTTTTTGTCCGGGATCACCCGGCGATCCTCCTCAGTCCGGGCGGGCTCTATCGGTAAAGGGAGGGACGGGGATTTCTCCCCTGCCCAAGCCTCGACCCGATTTTCGGCTCTCTTTTCAGGTTCTGTAAAGACCGGCTCTTGCGGCTCTCGCCAAGCAGGACGCTCGTCGTGGGAAACCGCCAGGATCAGGGATCCCTTTTCCTTCTTCAGTAAAAAGGGGGGAACCAAAGGGCCTTTCACGTCAAAGACGAGCCTGATCCTGTCCCCATGATGCCCGATTCGAACTTTGTCGAGGTTTGGACTCTCCAGGGCGATGGACCTGGATTCAAAGCCCCGGCTCTCGGCCGGGAGGTCCACGACGATCCGAGGCGGGTCGGCAAAGGTCTCCCAGGTGAATTCCGGAATGCTTCCGTTGCCTTTTACCGTGAGAACCGTCTCCGAGCCTGTGACCTTTGCCTTTACCGAAATGATCCGGGTCAGGACTCCTTCTTCCGTGGAAGATCCGGAGGGTTGGGCACCATAGGAGATTCCCTGCCACGTGAACATCAGGATCAGGAACCAAGCCCATCTCGAACGTTTGACCTGCGCCATACGCTCATGATGAGCAATTCCTGTGCCAATCCGGGCGCAAAGACCGGTCGCTCGGCAAGCGCGACCGGAACGACGAAATCCCGCACCCGGTCAAGCTTTTGGAAAGGAGAAATGGGAAGGTCCGTGCGATGAAGAGAGAGGATGGAGGAAAGACCCTCAGGAGAGTGTCAGCATTTTGACGGAAGCCGAGGGCCGCGTGAAGCCGGATTCCCCTGTTGGGAGGGAGTCACTCGTCTTCGGCCTCCTCCTCGGCCTCCTTGGGCTCCGGGATGTTGACCGCGCAAGGCTCTTCCATGGCGCTTTTCGCAGAGAGGATGACCAGATCGATTCGCCGGTTCTTGGCTCTGCTGGCCACGGAGTCGTTGGAGGCTATGGGCCGAAATTCTCCATAGCCGGTGGCAGAAACCCGCAAGGGGGAAATGTCGTGTTTCTCCACCAAGTACCGCACCACAGAGGTTGCTCGTGCCGCTGAGAGTTCCCAGTTCGATGGGTAGAGGGCTGTCTTGATGGGAGCGTTGTCCGTGTGGCCCTCAACGCGGACGGGGTTCGGAACACGCAGAAGGTGCGGGACCAGCTGGTCCAGCATGGATTGAGCTTCAGGGGTGAGATTGGCTTTTCCAAGTTCAAAGAGGGCGGAATCCATCACGCGCACAACCAAGCCCCTCTCGTCCATGGCAAAGGTGACCTTTTTCTGCAGCCCCTTGCCTTTGACCGCCCGCGTGATGGTCTCTCCGAAAAGCTGAAGATCAATGGGCTGAACCATGGCGATATTTCCGAACTCCGCTTTTCCGGCAATGGACGGTGCATCCTTCAGCACCCCGATTTGCCCGGTCAGGATGGACCGGAGGTGGATGCTCATGGAGCCGAATTTCTTGGCGTCCACCTGGGACATGGAATACATGACCACGAAGAAAGCCAGAAGGAGCGTGATCAGGTCACAATAGGTCAAGAGCCATCGTTCCGAGTTTTCTTGCTCTTCTTGTTGTTTCTTCCGGCTCGCCATGTCTTATTTCTCCTTCTGCGCCGTGGGCCGGAGAAATCCCAGCAGCTTGGCCCGGATCATCCTGGGATTCTCGCCGCTGGCCAAGGAAGATACTCCTTCCATGATGATTTCCAGGACCAGGGCTTCTTCTTCATTGCGGTGGCGCAGCTTGTCCGAGATGGGGAGGAAAAGGAGATTGGCCATTGAAATTCCCCAGAGGGTGGCAATAAATGCCCCCGCAATGGAGGAGGCCATCTTGCTCGCATCGCTGATCGTGCCAAGGGCATGCACGAGGCCCAGGACCGTACCGATGATGCCCAGGGTCGGAGAAAACCCTCCCAGCTTCTGAAAAAAGGTGGCCCCGGCCTTGTGCCGTTCTGCGATATAGTTCATTTCGATTTCCAGGTAGTTGCGCAGAGAGCTTGGTTCGATGCCGTCAATGGCAAATTCGATCCCTTTCTTCAGAAAACCGTGCTTGACGCTCTTGAACTCCTTTTCCAGGCTCAGCAGTCCTTCTCTCCGGGCTTTCTCGGAGAGGCGTACGATCTCCTCAATGACCTGGACAGGCTCCAATTTGGGAGCAAAAAAGGCGATCTTCATGATCTTGGGCAGACTGACGAGCATTTTGAAGGAAGTGGTCATGGTGGCGGCGCCAATGGTTCCGAAAATGACCAGGACCATGGCAGGTGCTTGAAGCACGGCGGCCAGGTGCCCTCCTTCCATATGATAGGACAGGGCGACCGCACCAAGGCCGAGTAACAGTCCTGAAATCGTGGCGATATCCAAGAGAAGCTCCCGCAGTTGACATCTTCTGACAACAGTTTNGCTTTTTGAAATGGATGGCTCAGGCCATGGGGGCCCTTCCCTTTAACTATTTCAAAAAGTTTAACGGTTACGTCTTCTAGCTTATCGTCAGAATCCTGCAAAAAGTTTAGAAAGGAACGCTTGTTTCAGACGCGGGGCGTCAGCCGACCGCCGTGAGAAAGAGGTTCTGTTTTTTCATTTTTTCGACAAGGGTCGTTCTCTTGATGTTGAGCAGCTTCGCCGCCTTTGCCTTGACTCCCCGGCTTTTCTCCAGGGCATCAAGAATGAGCTTTTTCTCGTAGTCTCGCACGGCTTCGCTCAACCCTCTTCCCTCTTCCAGGGCCTCTGCCCCGGACTCGCGAACGGTCAGCGAGTGGTACTGGATGTGCTCGGGCAGATCCTGAAAACCCACCACGTCGCTGTCACAAAGGATCATCATCCTTTTCACCACATTCTCGAGTTCCCTCACATTTCCCGGCCAGTCATACTCCAGCATGCCGTCCAGCGCTTCCGGAGAAAAAACCAAGCCCCTTTTCTCTTTTCCCTTCTGGAACTTGTTCAGAAAAAAAGTGACGAGGAGGGGAATGTCCTCTTTCCTTTGTTTCAGAGACGGAACCTTGACGGGGATCACGTTCAGCCGGTAGTAGAGATCTTCCCTGAATTTGTCGTTTTTAATCGCCGCAGAGAGGTTCTTGTTGGTCGCGGCGATGATCCGGACGTCCACGTGGAGGGTGTGGGTCCCGCCGACCCGTTCGAAAGCCTGCTCCTGAAGAATCCGCAGCAGCTTGACCTGGAGGGCGGGGCTCATCTCGCCCACTTCATCCAGAAAAATCGTGCCTGCGTCGGCCATCTCAAATCGGCCTATCCTTCTTTTGTGCGCCCCCGTGAAAGCCCCCTTTTCGTGACCGAAGAGCTCGCTCTCCAGCAATTCATGGGGAATGGCCGCACAGTTGATTGTCACCAGGGGCTTGTCCCTTCGATAACTGTCGTAGTGGATCGCCCGGGCGATCAGTTCCTTTCCTGTGCCGCTCGCACCGGTAATAAGAACCGTGCAATCCGTGTCCGCAACTTTGTCGATGAGGTCGTAAACCTTCTTCATGGCGTCGCTGGTTCCGATAATGAAGCTCTCCCGGTATTTTTTCCTGAGTTCTCGCCTGAGCCTGAGGTTTTCCTCCTCGAGGTGTTTGAATTTAAGAGCCTTCTCCACGGTCATCAGCAGTTCGCCGGAGGTAATCGGCTTCGTGACATAGTCAAACGCCCCTTTCTTGATGGCCTCCACAGAACCCTTGATGGTTCCATAACCGGTCAGAATGATGCACTTGGTGTTGGGAGAGCTTTCGACCACCCGATTCAGGACATCCATGCCGTCCACGTTCGGCATCATGAGATCGGTGAGCACCAGGTCGTAATCGTTCTCTTCGATTTCCTTGAGCCCCGCCTCGCCGTTGGGCGCNGCTCTCACCTCATAACCGGAATCCTTTAAGGTCTCCACCACGACNCTCAGATGCGCGCGATCATCGTCAATCACCAGGATGGCTGTCATATGGTTCCCTTCCCCCCTTTTCGACCCTATGGAGGCCTGGTTGCTTCTGTTCAGGCCCTTTAGAGGTAATCGCCTCGGCGGAACTTCAAGAGCGCGACGTTGGCCAAGAGACTCACGTCGCTCATCAACCGGGACAGACCCTGATCGGAGTCCGCTTCAGAACCGGGCGCCGTTTCCAGGTCTCTGACCTCTCCCTCCATCTTCAGCACGAGAGGCTCCAGGTCCTTTAGGGTTTTTTGAGGATCGGCGAGAGCCTGGGCAAAATCGTCGAGAAGGTCGAGCACCTTCTCCCCCTGCCCAAGAACAGCCGCCTTGGACTCCGGCGCGGTCGCCGAGGAGGCAGGATTCGTTTGCGAGATCCTGAGCTGAAGAACTTCACGAAATGACGTATTATGCTCTATTTTGTCGGACGGTGTCAACCGTGTCGGCCAAGACGGACGGCCAATTCCTTTGATTTCCATAGCTTCACCTCTCGTGCCTTGCGCAATCTCCGGTCTGAAACCCCCCAGAACAGGTTTCTTCTCTGCAGGCCGGGATTTGAAAAACGGCTTTTCCGGGCTAACGGACCCGGCCTAACCGGCAAAGATCTTCTTCAGTTTCTCGTTGATCGTCTCGGCCGTGAAGGGTTTCACAATGTAGCTGCTCACCCCTGCTTTCACAGCCTCAAGGATGTTCTCCCTCTTGGCTTCGGCAGTCACCATGACAAAAGGGATGGCCTTCAGCTGATCATCGGATCGGACCTGGTTCAGGAGCTCGATGCCCGGCATTTCCGGCATGTTCCAGTCGCAGAGCACCAGGTCGAACTTCTCGTTCCTGAGTTCTTTCAATGCCGCCTTGCCGTTTTCGGCCTCGCTGATGTTCTTGAGTCCGATCTGTTTGAGAATGTTTTTCAAAATCCGTCTCATGGTGGCGAAATCATCCACAATGAGCACTCTCATGTTGAGGTCCATGGGACGCCTCCTTCTACATGCTCGCCAAAAGCTTGTCGATATCGGCTTGGTTGAGCCCCTCTCCGGGCCTCTGGGGGCCGCTCAGGCCGGAAAGCCTCTTTTCCACGGCGCTTTCCAGCTCATCCCCGGAAATCCCCGGGTTCTTGTTCTTCTCCGTGACTTTGAGGCCGAAAGACAGCAGCGTCTTTCTGAGCCGCTCTTCCATGAGATTCACCAGATCGATCGTCCGTTTGATCCTCTGTCCGGTGAGATCCTGGAAACTCATCTGCTCGAAGGAATCGGCGATGAGGGAGAGACAGCCTTCGAGGTTTTGGTTCAGGGTCTCCACAGAAGCATGGAGGCTTCGGAAGGCGGGGCGGCCGGATGCCGGCACCTCCTTTCCGGAGCCCTCCATGACCCGTTGCTTCACCTCTGTGAGAGCTCCAATGGCCTCCTCCGCGTGCCGCTGCATCTGCTCAAGGTTGTCCATGATCCGGTTCGCCGCTCGTTCCGTGGACTCGATGATGCCTTCGAGCTGGTCGGTGGCCTGGGGAATATAGGTCGTCCTCACCTCGCTGATCACCGGCTGAATCGTTGACGTGAAATCCTTCTTGAAGTCCATGATCAGCATGGCAAGCTCTTTCATTTCCTGCCGCATCTCACGGGCCAGCCGCTTGAAAAAAGCGTCCTTTCCCTCCTCCGCACTCTGAGGCGCGATTCGGTCCACCAGTCGGAGAAGCCCTTCGATTTCCCTGATCGAGAGCTTCCCGCCCAACCATTCATCGATTTCCTTTTTCAGACGTTCGTTCATTGTCCTTGCCTCGACTCAGCGGAATCCTCCGAGATCAGTTCCAAGAGCGTCCGTGCCACTTGATCCAGGGGCACCACCTTCTCTGCAGCCCCGACCCGTATGGCCTCCCGGGGCATGCCGAAAACGATACAGCTCTTTTCGTCCTGAGCCACGGTCCTGGCTCCTGCCTCTCTCATCTTGAGAAGTCCTGCAGCGCCGTCGGCGCCCATCCCGGTCAGGATCACTCCCACCGCGTTGCGTCCGGCATGGGCGGCCACGGAGTGGAACAGCACATCCACCGAGGGCCTCTGATGGTGCACCAGAGGGCCTTTTTTCACCTCTGCGCTGTATCTCGCACCGCTCCGCCGGAGCAGCAGGTGGTAGTTTCCCGGCGCGATGAGCGCCAGCCCGTTCACCAGGGAGTCGCCGTCTTTGGCTTCCCGCACCGTCATGGCACTCAGTTCGTTGAGCCGTTCCGCAAAAGAGGTGGTGAACTGGGCGGGCATGTGCTGGACCACCAACAACCCCGGAGCGTTGGGAGGCAGGGTGGTGAGGACGGTTTTCAGCGCTTCCGTCCCTCCCGTGGAAGCCCCGATGGCGATGACCTTGTGGGTTGTTCTTTCCATCGCCTGGATCGGCTTTCCCGGCGCCTCTTCCGTTCCTCCCCTTCGCGCTTGCACCCGCACGGAGGCCACTGCCCTCACCTTGTCTGCCAGTTGAAGGCTCATTTCGCCCACCGAATAGGACTCGGAGGGTTTGGACAGGACCTCCAGCGCCCCCAGAGAAAGAGCCTCCATGGCCAGTTTGCTTCCTCCCCTGGTGAGAGAGCTGACAATGATCACCGGCAGGGGATAGTAGACCATGAGTTTGCGCAGGAAAGTGATCCCGTCCATCCGGGGCATCTCGATGTCCAGGGTCAGCACATCCGGTTTGAGCTGGACGATTTTGTCCCTGGCCACATAGGGGTCGGGAGCTGTGCCGATGACCTCGATGTCCCTTTCCTTGGAAAGCTCTTCCTTGAACACCTTGCGCACCACCGCCGAGTCATCCACCACCAAGACTTTGATCTTTTTTTCCATGGGCTCAGGGCCTGCTTCTTCGGATTCAGGGGTCGATCACGCCGGCCGCCAGATGGTTTCTTTCCGTTTCAAAAAGGAGAAGCACCCCGGGGCTCTTCTCTTTCCGGGCCTCCGAGAGGTTCCTTTCCCCGGCAAAGCGTGGAATCCCGAGCGCATACCCTCCCCCCCTGTCCAGGAGAGAGAGCATCTGGCCGGTCATCATGTTGACCGCTTCCCTCAGGGTATCCTGGACCTGTTCTTCGCCCACCTCGGCTTCACGGAGTCCCAGGAAGTTGGAGGCCATCTCCTTGAGGCCCTGTACGGGAACAAGGAGGAAACCCCTGCCTGAGCGAGACCCCTGGAACTCGATCTGAGCTTCCAGCACGTTTGTTTCGCGGGACAACCACTCTCCGAGGGCCTGCGGGCCGTCCAGAAACTGCACGGGCAGAAAGAACATCGTCTCCATTACTCTAGAAATCGCTTCCTTCAGGTGCGTTTGGATCATCGCCGTGNCCCTCCTNAGCTTCTCCCATGACCTCGCCCAAGGTTCTCTTAATGTCCTCAGGCTGAAAAGGCTTCTTGATGTAGCCGCTTGCTCCGAGACGGATCGACTCCTGCACTTTTTTTTCGCTGCCTTCCGTGCTCACCATGATGACGGGAATCGACTTCAGGAGCTCGTCCTCCCTCATTTTGGCCACCAGTTCCAAGCCGTTGAGGTGGGGCATGTTGATGTCCGTCAGCACCACATCCACCCAGTGGCGACGAAGCGTCTCCAGAGCCTCCTGTCCGTCGGCGGCTTCCCGGTATTCCCCAACGTCAAAGCCCGAGACCTTGATCGCCTTCTTCACCACAGCCCTCATGGTTGAGGAATCGTCCACGATCAGGACATTAAACGCCATTGACTCGTTCCTCCTTTGAAACGCTGACCAGCTCTTCGACCGTTGCCAGCTTCTCCCTGAAACGGATCATCGTTCTCTGCAAATCCGCTTCGGAAAAATGGAGGCGATCCGCCACCTGGGAATAGTACCGGTAGGCCAGGCCGTCCGAGCCCAGGCCAATCCCGAGCATCATGGAGATGCAATCGCCCAGATAAACGATGGGGATGGAAACGTCGTCCGGAGAGGCCCTGTCCGGGTTGTGGTGATTTTGGATGATCTCGACCATGGCTTCACTGAAACGCCATTTCTCGGCAATCCGGCCCCCCAGCTCCGCATGATCGATCCCGAGGATCTTTCTTTCCGCCTCCGCAAANCTGAGTCCCCCTTCCCGGACTTCAGTGATGATCTCCCGGAANAGGTCTTTCACATACCGGCTCAAGACGACCTTCCCGATGTCCTTGAGCAATGCCGCGGTGAAGAGNAGAGGAACTTTTTTGGGNGCAACCTTCTCCGCGAGCTCCTGGGAGACCAGCGCGGAAGCCACGGAGAACCTCCAAAGATCTCCTTCGTGGAGATCATAGCCCTCTTGCGCTTGCCTCAGGTTCGCCGAGCTGTGCCCGATCATGACGAGGCAGGCCACTTTTTCCATNCCCAGATAGGCGGCCGCCTGCTTGACCGAGTTGATTTCGCGCCGCAACCCGAAGCCGGCGGAGTTGCAGATTCTGAGGAGATTCGCGGTAAGAGCCTGGTCGTACCGGATCACTTCCACCAGGTCACCGATGGAACTCTTCGGATCAGCGGCGATTTGCAGAATGCGGTGGGCCGCAGGCGCCATCGGCTCCAGGAGATCCATGTCTTCAATGATCCGCTCCAGGGTCATGCAACCCTCCGAATGCCGTTGCCCGAGGTCTTGAGCCACGTGGCGCCGGTGGCGACTTCGAGCTTCAGAGTCCGATTCACGTTCCCGCCTACATCCTCGAAGTCGATCATCACATTGTTCTTCCAGAACAGCTTTCTGAGCAGGGTGTAATTCCTCTTTCCAATGTTGAAGAGGCCCTTCTGGTCCAGGATTTCGGCGCCTCCCACCACGATGACCCGCAGACGGCTCTTCAAGGCTCCCAACCGGTAGGTCTCTTTGAAGAGAAGCGGGATGCCCGTGTCGCCGAACATGAAAGGAGCCTGGCGCGCCTTGGCTTCGTCGATGGAGGACTCGGGCAACATGTAATGGAGAAGACCTCCGACTCTTGACGAGGAGTCGTAGATGCACACCCCGACGCATGAGCCCAGGGAGTAGGTGGTCAGGACCGCATCGACCTTGTCGCTGACCTTCATGTCTCCCACGCCGACAATCATATCCATGGTTACTCCTGAACGGCCAGATCCAGGAGCCCGGTCACATCCAGAATGAGCCCCACGGTTCCGTCTCCCAGGATCGCTCCCCCCGCAATGCCCCGAACATTCCTCAACCACCCCCCGAGGCTCTTGATCACGATCTCCTCCTTGCCGAGGAGTTCGTCCACCAGGAGGCATCTTTTCTTCTCCTGGCTCTCCACCACGACCGCCAGTTGTTCACTTGCAGCGCTTCCGTTGCCTTCAGAGGGCCGACTTCCCTCAACCCCGAGCAATTGCCTCAAGTGGAGCAAAGGGATCAGGTTGTCCCTCACCTTGAGCACTTCTCCCTTTCCGGTGACGGTGAAGACGTCTTTCTGCTGGAGTCGGAAGGATTCCTGAACATTTAGGGTCGGGATGATGTACCTTTCCCCGCCCGCCTTGATGATGATCCCGTCGATAATCGCGAGGGTCAGGGGGAGATGAATGACAAAGGTGGTTCCCTGGCCCGGCTGGGAGTGAACGTCCACTCTTCCCCTGAGTTTTTGCACTTTACTCATGACCACATCCGTTCCCACCCCTCTGCCCGAGACGTCGGTCACCTTCTCGGCGGTGGAAAACCCGGGGTGAAAAATCAGGTGGTTGAGTTCCCTCTCGCTCAGCTTATCCCCCTCCCGGATCAGTCCGAGCGATAAGGCCTTTCTGAGGATCTTGTCCCTGTCCAGACCCCGGCCGTCATCCTCGATTTCGATGACGATGTCCCCTCCCCGGTAATAGGCCCGGAGGTGAATGGTTCCCTGCCTGCTCTTGTGCGCCCGTTCTCTTTCCTCGGGGGTCTCGATGCCGTGATCCATTGCATTCCTGATCATGTGCACCAGGGGTTCATAGATCTCGTCCACCATGTTGCGGTCGATCTCCGTGTCTTCCCCGGAGAGCTGCAGCCGCACGTCCTTGCCCGACTTCCTGGCCAGGTCCCGCACAATGCGGAGCATTTTCTGAAAGGTGCTGCCAATGGGAATCATCCGCAGGGACATGGCCGTGCTCTGCAGCCCGGANACAATGAGGCTCAGCTGATTCGTAATCTGGTAAAGCTTTCTGTCCGCGCTCTCCTTGATGAGCTCGTTTTGTTTGAGCATGGTCTGGGCAATAGCCAACTCCCCCACCATGTCCACGATGGAGTCGAGCTTCAGGGTATCCACNTTCACCTGGTAGGCCGGGACCGGGGAAGCTCTTTTCTGGTCCCTGAGGGCTGAAAGCACTTCCCGGGTTTCCACCCGGTCTTCTTCGATGAGAATCTCCCCAAGCTTGTCGCGGCTTTCCTTTTGTTTATCGAGGGCTTTATCCAAGTCCTCCTGGGAGACGGAACCCCGTTGCAGCAGGATCTCGCCCAGGGGCTTCTTGGCCCCTCCCACCTGGGCAATCAACCGCTCCACGCCGTCCAGTATCGGTTGGGTTTCCACCTCCCCCTCGGTCGGGGTCTCGGCGCTAAGGGAAGCGTCTACGTTCCGGATCATTTTTCTCAAGGTGTCCACGCTCCCCAGGATCAGGTCGATGATCGGCCCGTCAATGGCCATCTCTTTGTTCCGCGCCTTGTCCAGAAGGCTTTCCACCGCGTGGGCCAGGTGGTTGATCCGGGTGAAGTTGAGGAAGCCGGACACCCCCTTGATCGTATGAAAGGGCCGGAATATGGCATTGATCGCCTCCCCGTCCTTGGGATCCTGATCCAGGTCCAGGAGCCTCACCTCAATGCTTTCAAGGCTCTCCAGAGACTCGGCGACAAACTCCCGAATGATCTGCTTATCCTCTTCCGTCACCGGAGGGGCTTTCTCCGCGCTTTGATCGGAGCCTTTCACCGATGCGGCCGCCGCGCTTTCAGCGGAGGTCTCCATCGGGGGCTCCGTGACCTGCGGTGCGGATTCCCCGGAATTCTCTCCCGGCCTTTGTTCTCCGAGGCGCTGAAGAAGGGGTTGCACATCGATGCTCTTTCGCTTCTTCCTCCCCAGATCCCTGCAAAGCTCTTGGAGCAGGGAGATCCCTTGCTCAAAGGGAGCCAGTTCCTTTTCCTCCCCCAGGATGACCTTCTCCAAATAGCTCTTCATGGCCTTCACAAGGGGAGTGAAGGTCTCCCCGTAAGCGGTAGAGGAGTCCCCGATGGTCTCGAGTATCCTGAGAACTTCCCCCAGGCCGGCAATATCCGCCGCATCGAGCACGACCGTTTTCAGCGCGAGCGAGTCGATTTGCTCANTCATCGATTTCAATGACTTCTTCATGAGTCGATTCCTTCCCTTTCCTTTTCCGAAGGGCCTCCCTTTGCCTCTGGAAAACACAGGCGATGATCCTCTCTCTGTCTTCAGAATCCAGATCGAGAAATCGGACCCCCACCTCCCAGCATGCGCCCTCTNCCNTGAACCTTGTGTTGACGTGCAACACTTCTCCAAAGATGTGGACACGGACAAAAGGAAGTCGCGACAAAAGGAGATCCGCCTGCAGAAGCTGTCCCACGCTCAAGGGATTCTCCAGCTTGATCTTCATCCCTCCCCCGCCCAGATCGACCCCTTCCCCTTCCTCCATCCTCCCGTCCCTTTTCCCTTCTCCGGTCAAATGGGCGATGAGCTGGTCGAGTTTGTCGTCCATCTGNAGGAGGAAATCCAGAAGGTGAGGATCAAGAGGGGGCGCCCCATGATTCGTATCGGCATCAAAGTCTTCCAGTTTGAGGATTTTTCGATCGAAGGACAGCCGCTCCGCCCATTTCTCCCTTACCCTTTGGTACTCCGCCTCGGTGAGCCGTTGAAATTTGANCTTAAAGAAGAAGCTTTCTCGAACAAAGACCCTCCGCTCCAGCAGATCCGTGCTGTTTTGTTCTTCCTCGGTCATGAAAACCAGCTCCTGATGGTGAGTGACGCTCCCCGCGCTCCCGCACGGGGCATTCCGGCGAAGGCGGATAAAAAGCGTCATGATTTGGTTGTTTGCAATGACCGTACCATCCGGATTCAAACCCTTCTCCGGATCGGGCGAAATCGGCCAAACTCCTTTTCCTGCGGCTCGGCTCAAGCCCCGCCTGGCNGGACGGGCGCCGGAACCGAGAGAGGAGACGGGTGGTTGCCGCACGTGAGCCGTCAACATTTTGACACTGGAAACAGCCTCTTCCCCCCTTTTCCTCCCGGGACCGGAAAAAAAGACCAGGTCTCGGGAAAAAAATGCCGTCCTTTCCCCTCTTGAGAAACTCGACACACCTGTCCTCCTGAATTCCCCCTTTGAGGCTGTGCGGCATCCTCCAAGGGGGATTTGGGCAACTGGCAGTCCAACAAGGTCTCTTTCACAGAAGCCCCGACAGCGAAGTGCCGGCATAGGAATGCTGACCGAGGCGCAACGATCGNCCGGTTCGGCCAGAGCACCACCCGGTGGTATGTGAATTGCAGAGCCCAATCTGGAAGGCGCTCGCGCACGGCTGCCCGAGCGGTGGAGAAAGCGATGGAGCGGGGAGCATGAACATCACTGCAGCACAGTTCAGGAAATTCAGCGAACTGGTCTATCACCGGTCCGGCATTCATCTGACGGAAAGCAAGCAAAGCCTTCTGCAGGCCCGCCTTGGAAAGCGTCTTCGCGCCCTTGGGGTCTCTTCTGTGGACGACTATTTCAGGCGTCTTGAAAAGGATGAGCAGGAAATGGTCGCCTTCCTGGACGCCGTGTCGACCAACCACACCTACTTCTTCCGGGAAAGCCAGAACTTCGAGTGCCTTCATGAAGGCCACCTCTCCATCTGGTGCGCCGCCTCCTCAAGCGGGGAGGAACCTTATTCCCTCGCCGTCCATTGCCTCGAAAGGGGTTTTCGACCTTCCATTCTGGCCACGGACATCAGCACGAGAATGCTTGCGGCCGGAGAGCGGGGAGTCTATGAGGCGGCAAAAGGGAAAGGCATTCCCCCGGATCTTCTGAAGAAATATTTTCAGAGGGGCGTCGGGTCCTGGAGTGGGTACATCCGCGTCAAAGAGAAAGTCAGGCGCATGGTCACCTTCAAAAGATTCAACCTGCTCACCGATACCGCCCCGGAGGAGGGCTTTGACGTCATCTTCTGCAGGAACGTGCTCATCTACTTTGACAGGTCCGTCAAAGAAGAGGTGATCAACAGACTCTATCGAGCGCTCAAGCGNTCAGGCTACTTCATCGTCGGCGGTGCGGAAAGCCTGCACAATCTCCGGCANCCTTACAGGTACGTGGCGCCCAGCGTTTACATGAAGTCNGATGANCCGCACANGACCTAGCCCTTCGTNAAAGGGCACAGCGTGGCACAATGCTTGCANAACGGAGATTCAGCGCCCCCGCGGGGGTTCTTTCTGTTTCTCTGTGGGGAGGACCCGAGGCGNGCCTTGGACGCCGTTCGGCGGGAAGTTTTCCCCGAGGAGAGCNCGGGGGCGCAAGGAGCAGACATCTCTGTAAAAGGAGGAGAAGAGAAATGACCGCAGTCGCTCAACCGATAGAGTGTCATCCGGCAAGCCCGGCGCCCAGAGAGGGCAAGTATCTCACTTTCACCCTCGACAAAGAGGAATACGGCATCGGAATCCTCAAGATCAAGGAAATCATCGGCATGATGCCCATCACTCCGGTTCCGCAGACATCGGAGTACGTGAAAGGAGTCATCAACCTCCGGGGCAAAGTGATCCCCATCATTGATCTCAGGCTGCGTTTCGGCATGGATAAAGCAGGCTATACCGAGCGGACCTGCATCGTCGTGGTGGAAGCCGAAGCAGATTCGGGCATGACCCTCATAGGGATCGTCGTGGATTCCGTGTCGGAAGTGCTCAACATCCGGGCCGAACTCATCGAGGATCCGCCCACCCTGGGCTCGGACCTCAGCACGGGTTACATCCTGGGAATGGCCAAGACCGAAGGAAGTCTTAAAATTTTGCTCGATATCGATAAGGTGCTGCAAGCTCAGGGGATCCCTATCCCTGCCTCAGAGCAATGATCCCTATCGTTCATCCTCCTTCGGTCGGAGTCTTTTCCCCGGCCCTGAGGAAAGCAGGCCTCCGGGTGCGCCGTGGCTCCAGGACCGGCCCGCTTTGCCACGAAGAGAAAACCCCCCGGGAGGCGCGCTCTCTGTGAAAGGAAATCCTGACACCCTTAAGATGCCCACCTCTTTGATCCACGCGGCCCTGCAGAACAAAGCCGAAGAGCGGCCCCACACAAGCGGAGAGAAGTACCGGGACATTCTGGAAAACAGTGAGGAAGGGTATTTCGAGGTGGACCTCGCCGGAAACCTGACTTTTTTCAACTCCTCCCTGTGCAGGATCATCGGGTATCCGAAAGAAGAACTCCTGGGCCTGAACAACAGGCAGTACACCCATCCGGAGACGGCCAGGAAGATGTACGAGATCTTCAACCGGGTCTATCAGACAGGGCGCTCCGCCAAACTGACCGACTACGAAATTGTCCGAAAAGACGGCAGCACCTGTTTTCTCGAGATTTCGGCTTACCTCAGCCGTGACTCCGGGGGAAAGCCTAAGGGGTTTCGCGGGATGGTCCGGGACGTCACCGAGCGGAAGCTCTCGTTGAGGGCACTGGAAGAGAGTGAGGCCCGGTACCGGCTCCTTGCCGACCATGCGACGGACATCATTTTCACCATGAACCTGGAGCTCAAGTTCATCTATGTGAGCCCCTCCGTCAAAAGGATCATGGGATATGATGCAGAGCCCTTCTTGGCCTTGCCTCTCGATCACCTTCTAGCGCCCGCTTCCCTTGAAAGGGCCAGAGCGGCCCTGGCCCAAGAACTGTGCCGCGAACGGGAAGGCTCTGGGGATCCTCTGCGGGTCCTCACCCTTGAACTCGAAAGCCGGCGCAGCGACGGCTCCTCCACATGGCTGGAAAGCCGAATGACCTTCCTCCGAAACCCGGGAGGAGCCCCTCAGGGCATCCTGGGGGTGGCGCGCGACATCAGTGATCGAAAAATCGCGGAAGCGGCGCTTCGGGAAAGCGAAAGCAAATACAGGCAGCTCGTGAAACATGCGCCTGCAGGGATCTATGAAGTGGATTTCGTCAACCGAGCCTTCATCACCGTGAATGACGTGATGTGCGAGTACACGGGCTACACCAAGGAGGAGTTCCTCTCTCTGAGCCCGTTTGACATTCTCACCGAAGAAAGTCGTGCGCGATTCATGGAGCGAATGAGCAAGGTCTTTGCCGGCGAAACGGTTCCGGAAACGGTGGAGTTTCAGATCCGGGGAAAGGACGGGAGGAAATTCTGGGTCGTTCTCTACACCCGGTACCAGTATGAAAACGGCATGCCCAAAGGGGCCACCGTTGTCGTCCATGACATCACCGAGCGCCGACTGGCCGAGGAGGCGCTGAGAAAATCAGAAGAGAAATACCGTCTCCTGGTGGACCACGCCGGAGAGGGAGTATTCATCGACCAGAACGATGTCATCAAATTCCCGAACCCGAAAGCCCGGCAAATCCTGGGGTATTCCGAAGAGGAACTGGCAGGCATGCGGTTCATCGATCTCGTCCACCCCCACGACCGAGCACTGCTCCAAGCCATGCGGCCCAAGGACGGTCTCGACCCCAAGGAGAGCTCCACCTTGCGCCTGTTCAACAAATCCGGAGATGAACTCTGGCTGGAAGTCAAAGCGGTCCCCATCATCTGGGATGGATTCCCCGCGCTTCTCCATCTGCTCCGGGACGTGACGCCGCAGAAGACGCTGGAAGCCCAGCTCATGCATGTGCAAAAGATGGAAGCCATCGGCACCCTCGCGGGCGGCATTGCCCATAATTTCAACAACCTCCTCATGGGCATTCAGGGGAACATCTCCCTCATGCTCATGGACACGGCCTCCAACCACCCGCACATGGAACGTCTGGACACCATCGAAAAGCTGATTGAGAGCGGCTCCAAACTCACCGGCCAGTTGCTCGGCTACGCCCGGGGAGGCAAATACGAAGCCAGGCCCACGGATCTGAACCGCCTGGTCCGGGAGACGTCGCAGACCTTTGGCCTGACCAAGAAGGAAATCGCCATNCACCTGGATCTGTCTGCGGNTCTCTGGCATGCCGCTGCAGACCGCGCCCAGATCGAGGAGGTTCTGATGAACCTCTTCGTCAACGCCGCAGACGCCATGCCCAGGGGTGGCGATCTTTTCCTGACCACCCGGAACGTCACGGAAAAGGCACTCCAGGGCAAACCTTTCAAGGTCGAACCGGGCCCCTACGCTTTGATCAGCGTGAGGGATACGGGAAGCGGGATGGACGGCAAGATCATGGAACGGATTTTCGACCCCTTTTTCACGACCAAGCCCGTAGGCCGGGGCACGGGTCTGGGTTTGGCCTCCGCCTACGGCATTGTCAAGTCACACAACGGCTATATTGACGTGGAGTCCGAGAAAGGGGCAGGGACCTGTTTTTTCCTCTACCTTCCCGCCTCTAAACATCAAGTCGTTCACGAAACGCTGGCCCCTTCCGGGCCGGTCCGAGGGGCTGAAACGCTTCTGGTGGTAGATGATGAGGAGAGTGTGTTGAGAGTGGCGCAGTTGATGCTCGAAAAACTCGGATACCGAGTGCTTGCCGCCAAGAACGGGAAAGAGGCGATCCGGCTGTTCAGCGGGAACAGGGAGAGCATCCATATGGTCATCCTGGACATGATCATGCCGGACATGGGGGGAGGAATGCTCTACGAGAAACTGAAAGGCATTGAACCCAGCCTCAAAGCCCTTCTGTCGAGCGGATACAGCCTGGACGGTCAGGCCATGGAGATCCTCAAACAGGGCTGCAACGGTTTCATTCAGAAGCCTTTCGGCGTGGTGGATCTGTCCAGAAAAGTCCGAGAGATTCTCGACTGAACCGGAGGCTTCTTCCGGCACGATCATTGCAGTAGATCATTGCAGCTGCGCGGCGCGTGACGACAGCCGACGGAACCGAAGTGAGGTGTTGAACCATGGAATTGCATCGCAGAGCATTGACGGATGAGACCTACCCTCCCCTGCCCTATGGACTTCCCAAATCCCCATCTCTCTTGCCGGTGTGGGCCTTTCCAAAGGGGGATGGCCGGAGCTTAAATCTTCTTCTCGTCGAGCATGATCCGGCTTATGCCGCCACCCTCAAGGGGATTGTGGAGAAGTGCAAAAACCCGGCCCTGAAGATCGAGTGGACCGAGTGGCTGGATGCGGCGACCCATCGCGTTCAGGAAGAAGATGTGGACGCTGTCCTTCTGGACATCAGCCTCCCCGACATCTCCGGGATCGAGATCTTCCGCGCCATCCACCATGCGGCCCCGGAAATCCCTGTGATCATCCTGGCAGACCTGGACGATGAAACCGTCGCATGCCGCATCATTCATGAAGGCGCACAGGACTATCTCCCCAAGCGCGCCATGAACCCCCAGCATCTTCATCGTTCCGTCCGCTTTGCCGTGGAGCGCAGCAGAGCCAAGAAAGGCTCAACCCGGAAAAGAGGACGTCTTGTTGAGGGCCCACCCTCTGCCTGGGGAACCCCTTCCGCTCTGCGCACCTCCTTGGGCGAATGGAGTCGGTCTCTCACCGGTCTCCCCGAACCTGTGGAGCGAGCGGAACAACCTAAAAGATCCGCACCGCTCACGGACCGGTGTGAAATTCCTATCCCCTCTCAGGGCCATGCGACAAGGATTCTTATCGTGGAACCTTGCGACAAGGATTACCGGAAACTGCGGGGGTGTCTCAAAGGTCATCCGGAATTCCGGACGATCCGAGCCAAAACCATGGCTGGCGCTCTGGCCCTGACGGCCCGCCATGCCATTGATCTCGTGTGTCTGGATTATTTCCTGCCCGACGGGACCGGCCATGACTTTCTGACCCGGCTGAACGAATCAGGACTGGACCTTCCCGTGGTGATCATCACCGGGCACAGCGACCCCATGGCCGCAGCTCAAATCATTCAGGCAGGAGCCTTTGATTTTCTCCCGAAGCAGAAACTGGGCCAGGGTCCGTTGTTTCGGGTCATCGTGAACGCGCTGGATAAAGCCCGGTTTCAGAAGGAAATTAAGGAGGCTCAAAGAAAGATCGTTGAAATGTCCATCCTGGACGATCTGACCGGGCTGTGCAACCGCCGGTACTTCACGGACCTTCTTGAAAAAGAATCCGCACGCGCCCTTCGCTACAGAACCCCTCTCGTCCTGTGCATGATGGATGTGGATGAATTCAAGAGAGTCAATGACATCTACGGCCATCAGGCGGGCGACATGGTCCTTCGGGAACTCGGAAGCTTGCTGCGGAAATCCATCCGCATGAGCGACACCGCCTGCCGTTACGGNGGNGAAGAGTTTGCCCTGCTTCTGCCCAATACCGATCTTGGAGAGGCGACGATCCAGGGGGAAAGGCTTCGACGCATGTTCGAGACCCATCGCTTCGAGTGGAAAGGGACCCCCTTCAGGGTCACCCTGAGTTTCGGTCTGGCTCGCCTGAACTGCAGAGCCAATCCGCCTTTCACGCCTCTGGTGGAGGAGGCCGACAAGGCTCTCTACAAGGCCAAGAGAGACGGAAAAAACCGTGTGGCTGCCAATGAAGGGGATCAGCCTCTCTAGTCCATGAGTTCGATNAGCTTGGCGTTGATGACGTGGTCCAGATAGGAAAAGTTGACCGGTTTCGTCACATAATCATAGGCGCCGAGCTCGAAGGTTCTCCTGGCCTGTTCATGATCCATNAGGCCGGTGACCATGACCACTCCGATGGCCGGATCGATCCTTCGGATTTCCTGCAGGACCTCCAACCCATCAATGCCCGGCAGGGCAACGTCAAGAAGAACGACCTGCGGTTTGATTTCTCGAACCTTCCGGAGTGCCGTGGGTCCGTCAAAAGCCGTGTAGACGTCATGGTTCCTGGCGGCCAGAAACTTCTCCAGGATTTCGCAAATTCCGACTTCGTCATCAACCACCATTACCCTGCCCATGGGGCACCTCCTGTGGGTTGGCGCTCCCCTCTGCGATCCGGTTCCATATCCCGTCACAGAGGCACGCTTGATGTACACCTTCTTCAAGTTTTTCNCCCGGGGACCGTGTGCCGTATCCCGTGCACCCTATCCTATGATATCTAGGACCGAGCCGATCATCTCNTCTTCCGTCTTGACAACCTTGGTGTTGGCCGCAAACATCTTCTCCGTCAAAAGGGAGTTGGGGATCTCTTCCTCCAGATTCACATTGGAGAGTTCTCTTTCCTCCAGACCTTCGGTCGTTTGTTCCACCACCATCGGACCCGGAGTCTCCACCCGTGAGATCGTGACTCGGACACCCCCCGGTTCTTGCTCCTGCATCAGGGCTCTGCTTTTCTTGAACCCGTCGCTGGCCACGTTCGCCACGTTGTTGGCGATCACACCCATCCTTTTTCCGAAAGCACTCAGAGCGGAAAGCGCACTATACACGCCTGAAATCATGCTGTTCTCTCCTTCCCTTTCAGAATTCGTCGCCCCGTGGGGCACTTTTACAGCGCCGCCGCCTGTTCCGCCGGTGCTTCCTGGCGGCCCCATGTTCCCGGGTATCCCTCGTTCAAGGCCATGTCCCCCCGGTCCAGAAGGTGCAGAAAAAGCTCCGCTATCTCAGGATCGAACTGGGATCCCGAGTTCTCTCTGAGGATGGCCACGGCTTTGTCCACGGGCATCCTGGTCCGGTAGGACCGGTCCGAGGTCAGGGCGTCATACACATCCGCGATCGCGATGATCCTTGCCAGATAGGGGATCTGCTCTCTTTTCAACCCGTCGGGATAGCCTCTGCCGTCCCATCGTTCGTGGTGGGCCCTGATGACACGCTGCTCCTTTGACCACATGTCGAAATGCCCGATAATGTGGCTGCCGATGAGGGGGTGCCTCTTGATGACTTCGTATTCTTCCTCCGTGAGCTTTCCCGGCTTGAGCAGAATGTGGTCCGGGATTCCGATTTTGCCGATATCGTGAAGGTTGGCGGCAACCTGGAGAATCTCGATCTCTTCGTCCGAGCGGCCGAGGGCCTTGGCCATGGTCGCCGCATACCGGGTCACTCTCGCGGAATGCTGTTTCGTGTAGGCGTCCCTGGCTTCCAGGGTTTCCACAAATGCGTAGAGAATGGAGAAAAGGCTCTCGTAGAGGTTCTCGTAGAGCGCGAAGTTCTCTATCGAGGAAGAAGCCTTGTCGAGCACGAAATTGAGATGGTACAGATCCCTTCCCGTCAAAGGGCCTTTGCCGTTCCTTGCCTTCAGGACGAGCGCCCCGAAAAGGCTGGAGCGGATCTTAAGCGGCGCTGCGATGAGGTTTCCTTTTCCGTCTTCTCCCTTCACCAGAAGAGGAATGCCCTCCGTCAGCATTCGATCCAGGAGTTCCTGTGGGACGGGATGGCTTTCCCCCCTTCCCTCCCTCGGCCCTCCGTAGAAAGAGCTGATGACCGAAGGCTCTTTCCGCTCTCGGTCCAGGACGATGAAATGGGCCTCGTCGCAGGAGGTGACTTCTCCACAGAGCTTCACTAGGGTCTCAAAGAGATCTCTGCTGCTCGCGGGCTGATCCAGCCTCCGGAGAATGAGGTTCACCGTCTCCAGCTCCCTGATCTTGTCCTCCAGCTCCCTATTCAACTCGAGAATTCTTTGTGTTCCCTTCACCTCCTCTTTCAGCAGCACATTTTCAACAAAAAGGGCCCTTTCCCTCATCGTCCGTTCAATCACCACGGAGAGCTGATCCAATTTCACCGGTTTGATGAGAAAATCCACCACGCCGTTCTTAAGGGTCCTTATAGCGCTCTCCAAGGAAGGGTACCCTGTCATCACCACCACCGGGATGGTATTGTCAATGGATTGAATTCTCTCTGTCAGTTCCAGCCCATCCACGCCGGGCATGGAAATGTCGGTCAGGCAGCAGTCGATCTTCTGCTGGGAGAGGATCTGAAGCGCCTCGAAACCATCCTGCGCCGTCAGGACTCTGTAGTGATGGCGGCGCTCAAGAAACTCCTGCATGACCTCCCGGATGGGCTTCTCGTCGTCAACCACCAGAATGGTGAGAGTCTGTTCCACGATCCCTCTCCTCGCTACCTTTCTTCATCCATGATCTTCAAGAGGTGTTCCTTGACGACCCGAAACTCGTGCTCGCTGAAGAGCCCCTTTTCCCTCAGGGCGATGAGGGCGTCCAGCTTCTCCATGAGCGTGCTCCGGTCCCTGGTCTCTCCGTAGAGATAGTGAAGACTCGGCATGCTGGAGGAGAGGAAGTTGATGCTCGCGATCTTGCCGGCCTGGGGCTTTCGCTCCTTCAAAGCGGTCAGTTCCTCGCAAGCCGACTGCAGCTTGCGGAGGAGCTCCCGGTTCTCTTTGTTGAGCTTCACTTTCTCGACGGCATTCTCGATGGCGATCTTGAAGCCGTCGAGCTTGAAAGGTTTTTGGATGAAATCGTAAGCCCCTTCCTTGATAGCGGCAATCGCCGTCTCCAGGGTGGCATACCCCGTGATGATGATCACCAGCACGTCCGGGTTCACTTTCTTCGCAACCCTGAAAACCTCCAGCCCTTCCACACCGGGGAGCATCAGGTCCAGGATGAGAAGGTCATAGGGTGCGATTTGAAGATGCGCGACGGCCCTGAGCCCGTCGTAACAGACGCGTACCTCCCGTCCCTCATGCGCGACGACGTCTTTGAGAATGTCGGCGATTGCCGCGTCATCATCCACGATGAGAATCTGGACTTGCCCTTTTCCTTCCTCCAGCATGCTCTCGGACATGGAGCGCGACATTTCTCTCAGCCCATCTGGTCAAAGAGAAGGCCGATCATTTCTTCCAGGCGCGCCGCCAGGTTGAGCTGTTCGGATGGGGGGATCTCACGGATCACTTCTCCTGTCTGGGCGTCCGTTACCGTGACCACCGTCCGACCGGAAGCTTCGTTGACGGAAAACTGAAGCTCCACTTGGTGAAGCAGCTGGAACCTTTGCTTCAGGCTGGAGGTCACCGCTTCGATCTCCCGGAGATCCGGCCTTCCTTGCTCGCTTCCTCGACCCATCCCTCGTGGGACGGCATCACTGCCGGCCCCGGCGCTCACAGAACTCAAGGGCATGCTGCTCGGCACGGAAATTTCTATGGGTTCGGTAATCATGTCTCTACACCTCTCCTCTCCCTTATATATCGGCAATCCTCAAGAATTCTTTAGCCCATAGAACGGTGCATACTATTTTCTTGTATCCAGGAATCTCGGCCCCGGCCCGCAGGCTCTGCTGTATCCTTGGGCGGCGCTTCGGCCTGCACGCAACCGGAGCAGTTCGCCCCTGAGTGAGTCTCCTTCCTCCTTAGCCAGTGAATTCAATANATTGTCTCTGGAGCCCAGCTCAGCGAGGACCCTCCTCATGGAGTCAAGGCTCTCCCGGATGGCCTCGCGGTCGATCCCCGACAGGTCGGGCGGCCACTGCGAAGAGGGCCCCACCCGTGCATCGAAAGAGCGATCCAGGGNTTCTATCTCCTGAATCAGACTCTGGCGCCTGAGAATGAACGGTTCAGACATCGCTGATCTCTTTTGCTTCAAGGCGTCCGTGATTTCCGCAGTCACGGACAAGTACTGCTTCAGGAGNACTGTTTTCTTCCCCAGGTAGGAAGAGACGTTTTTTCCCAAATCCATCTTCATGGGTTCCTTCCGCCTATCGGCCCTTTTCCCTCATCAAGTGAGCGATGGGGATCACNGGCCGTGTCTCAAAGGGCCGCNGCCCGAAGCTTTTCTGAGTCTTGATGATCCCCAATGGATTCCCAGGCCGACTTGAGTTCCTTCAACATACGGATCACTTCCTCATAAGCATTCAAATCCCGCGCCAAATCTCCCTGCATCAGTCTAAGGAGCATGTAATTGTANAGAGCCTTCAGATTCTGAGCGATCGCTCCTCCTTGCTCCATATTGAGAGAACAGAGCAGTTCGGTGATAAAGTCCTGAGCTTTGCAAAGGGCTTTGGATTTCCCCTCATAATCCTTAGCGAGGTGCTTGCGTTCGGCGATCATGAGCTGGTCAATGGCGCCTTCGTAGCACATGATGATCAGTCTCCTGGGATCCGCCGTGATGACGTGAGTTTTCCGGTAGGTTGCAATGCCGCCACTGTACATCAATATTCCCCTCCTTCATGAATGCTTATAGTGCTGCCCAGCCCGAGGAGGCTGCATTGATCTGCCCTTGCAGCCATTGGCTCTGGCTCTGTATTCTTGACAGAGCGAGCTCCATGGCCACGAACTGGTTGACCATGCGCTCTGTCTTCTGATCCAAACGAGTCTCCATTCCTGCGATTCGCTCTTCAAACCCGTCGATGCTGTTCTGAAGAGATGTTAACTTGAACGTGGCGTAGCCCGCATATGCATCTGTGATGCCGTACAGGGCCCTGTCAAACAGCTCTGCGATCCCCAGGGTGAGCCTCACATTTCCAACCTCTCCGGTCTCCGAACCGGAGTACTCGACGACAAGACCGTCCACATTGGCCTCCCCGTCATCGCCGGTCAGAATCTGACCGGAACCTGTCGCCGCTTCTCCGTTGATGGTCCCGGCCACATCGACCCCGTTATTCACCGTCACAGGGTTGGTTTGGCTCCCTGTCCACAGGCCGGCATCTGTATTCTCCTGGACCATGAAGGTATGGCTGCTGCCGTAGGCGTCGTGAGTGAGGACAAGATGGTTGCCTTCATCGCTGCTGGCATTGATCGCCATGGCATACCGCCCCTCCTGCCCCCCGGGGTTGGCGGTAGACATGGGGCCGAAAGTAAGGTCGTGAGCTTGAGAGTAATCAAAGGACAGGGAGAGCTGGCTTTCCCCTTCATATTGATCGGTGAGAACAAGGTGGCCTGTGCTATCGATCGTTGCGTCCACAGAACTCCCGAATGCCGCTTCGATCGCCGACAAGAGGCCCTGCACCGTGTCCGACGATGCCTGGGAAATCTGATAGGAACCCGATAGGCTCTGCCCATTTCTCGATGTCCCTGCAAAAGAGACGGTGTCACCGTCTGCCAAGTTGGCGCCGTCAATGCTCGCCCACGGTGTGGACGAGGTGATGGGATTTCCCCCTGCCGTCAATGCCGTGCTGCCCGAGAGTTTTTCAGTGTAGACCGCATCCATTTCCGTATTGACGGCATTGACGATGTCGGAAAGGGTCATTCCCGCCGTCAACGCGACCGCAGAGGTTTTCGCCCCCTCCCGGACCGTCAACGTCTCGTCTGTTCCCAGGGCGCCGATGACTGCGGCATCGCTTGCTGTGGTGCTTCGGCTGGCGGCCTGAGTGATGGCCACCGTATAGGCGCCGGCTTTGGTGTTCCGGGAATGGGAAACGTATTCAAGGGATCCGGTGTCAGAGATGCCGGTGGCGGCAAAAAGGCGTTTCACATCATTGAAACGGGTATCCAGGAACTCACGGACCTTGTCTTCATCGATGGTGAGCTGACCGACCTTGTCCACATGGACCCCCAAGAGCCCCAGGGTGGAAAGCTCCGAAGAAACACCCCAGACCTGCTGGATGAGGGAAGTGGTCAGGTCTGATTTGACCGAAGAGAGAGTGCCGTCGCCGAAGAGAACCCCGCCCGGCTTGCCTTCTTCCTGGTCATAGGTTTGCTGTTGTTTGATGTAGGCCGTCACGGTGTTGTAGGCGGACACGAAGCCCTCGATCTTCTCCATAATGCCGTCCAGATCGCGATCGATCGCAAGCGTGATGGTTGTGTTCGCATCCGCCTTCAGAAGTTTGAGGGTCACCCCCGGCAGCACGTCGCTCACCGTGTTGTCGCTGCTCGTCACTTCGACCCCGTCAATCCAGAGCGAGGCGTCGGCCCCTGCGACCAGTTCCGCCAGAACTAAACCTGAACCGTTTTGAAGGTCGATCCCCTGGGCGCCCGTCGTGTCGCTCATCAGGATCAGTCGGTTATCGTTCGTGGCATAGGAGATAATGGAGGCGCTGACCTCTGTGGGGTTTGTGCCGGAGTTGGCGTTGTTGATCTTGTCCCGCAAGTCGGCCAGGCTGTCCGTCGCTTCCACGCTGATGGTCGTGCCGTTGATGAGGATATCTCCACCATAGGAGGCGCCCAGGGGTTCGGAAACACTTGCGAAGGTGGTGGATGAGAGCTTCTGGGATTTAGCCACGGCATCTACGGTGATCGTGTAAGACCCCCTTGAAGCGGATGAGGTAGTGGTCACAGATAGGAGACCGGCGGCATCCACAGTCGTGTCCGAAGTAAGAACTGGCGAGTAAAGAGCGAAACCTTCGGGGTCCTTCAGATCCTCAGCCGCCGTCTTCAGCGACAGGAGTTTCGTGTTGAAGGACTGCCATTCCTTCAGCTTCTGTTCATATTCGGTTTTTCGGCTCTCCACCAGGTCCACGGCTTTCCGGTCAATGGCGATGAGCTGATCGATCATGGACTTCCAGTCCAACCCGCTGGACAAACCGGCCACAAGTTGCGTGCTTAGTGCCATCCTGAGCCCTCCCTGTCGAGTTTCTCCCGAGCACTCCTCATAGGGTCTTTCCCCTTGTCTCTATATCGGAAAATTTTGCCCGGGACTTGAGACATTTCAGCCCTTGACTACCAATAAGCAAAACCCCTGCCAATTTTCCGCTCCAACAAAAAAAACCGCTCCCGGCTAACCGGGAGCGGGATGATGGAAGCTCTTCCATTCTTGTTACTGGAAGAGAGCGAGAACCTGCTGCGGGGCCGCGTTGGCCTGGGCCAGCATGGCCGTACCGGCCTGGAGCAGGATCTGGTTCTTGGTAAAGGTGGTCATTTCCGAGGCCATATCCACGTCGCGAATCACGGATTCGGCGGCCTGGAAGTTCTCCACGGTAATCGCCACGTTTGCAGCGGCGTAGCCCAGCCTGTTCTGATAGGCTCCCACCGCGCCCCTCGCCGTCGCCAGGGTCGAAACAGCGCTTTCTATGTCATCCAGCTTGCCCTGAGCGCTTGCAGAGGTGGAGATGTCGTTTGCCGCCACACCCAGCGCACTGGACTGGACNTTCGTCAGAGAGATGGAAATTCTGTCATAAGCGGCCTCACTGTAACCGACCTGGTAGGCTGCAGTCGCTCCTGCGACGACGGTCGGATCCGCTGCGGCCAGGGCTGCACCGAGGGTATCGGCTACAGCCGCCGAGGTCTGGGTGAAACTGATGCCCAGGGTGCCGAAGTTGACGGTGCCCGCTCCAGCGGTCAGGGTCTTGGCCTCGGTGACGCCGTTCTTGGTGATGGAAAGCGCATCGGTGCCCGCATCGTAGGTGACCGTGTGGGCGCCTGAGGCCGCGTTCGCGAAGCTGATGTCATAGATGTCGCTCACGCCGGCCCAACTGGCCGAGGTGTTGCCTGCGCTGAAACTCCCGGTCAGCAGCTGGCTGCCGGCGTACTTGGTGGATTGGGCGATCCGGTCGATTTCGAGCACGAGGGCGTTGTATTCGTCGGACAGCTTGCCGATGTCGGTCCCCACGTTGCCTGAGGCCGCCTGGGTGGCCAGTTCCTTCATTCTCGTCAGGATCTCGCCGACCTTGTCCATGCCGCCTTCCGCAACCTGAAGCATGGCGTTCGCTTCGGAGACGTTTCTCTGGGCGACCTTGAGGCTGGCGATCTGGGCTCTGAATCTCTGGGATATGGCAAGCCCTGCGGCATCGTCCGCCGCATTGTTGACGCGGTAGCCGGATGAAAGTTTCTCGAGTGATTTGGACAGACGGGTGTCTGAAACCGTCAGATTCCTGTGAGCGTTCATTGCTGCGATGTTATTTTGAATTCTAAGTCCCATGGTTGTTTCCTCCTTGAAATTTTTTTTGGTTTGGCTTCCTTGCCGTTGACATTTTCGGCCGGAGATTTTTCAGTTGCCTCTTGGTGTTTTTCCCCCCTTTCCTTGAAGATTCTCTCCGGACCTTGTTGTTATTTTCATTATCGGCAAACGCTCACAGAACTTTAGATCTTTCGTCGCTGTTCAGCTTTTTGAAATGGAGGGCTGTTGCCGCGGGCGAGTTCAGACGGATGCTCTGGACAGGGCATGCGCCGGACCTCCTCGCGCAAGGGGATGGTTGGCCCATTCTTTGAGAAACGCCACGTCCCGGCAACCGAGGGCATAGGCGGTTTCAAACCATGAAAGGGCATTTTCCATCATGGAATGGGCGAGGTAGAATCGGGAGATCCTCATGGCCCTTTCCGGCAGCCGCCCTTCTTCCTCGAAGGCGAGCCTGAAGCCAGCCTCGGCTTCGTTGTAGTCCTTTTCCATGAAGGAGGCGGAGGCCAGTGCAAAGAGGACCTCGTGTCTTTTGCCGTAGCTGCTGAAGTAGATCCCCGACATCTCCTCGGGATCCGCATCAAATAAGGATCGCACGTCCAGGTATTTCAAAGCCGCTTCTCGGCACTTCTTCCATTCCTGCTTCCGGAGATAGAGCGCGGCGAGGAAGTGGTAGGCATTGAGGTCCTTGTCAAAGTGGCGAAGCCCGGCCAGGCAGAACTCCTCCGCCTCATCCGGACGGCCCAGCATGAAATGGCCGTGGGCCACGTTGAAGAAGGCCGTCGCGAAGTGTGGATCGTGGTCGCCGCGGGCCTGCAGGAGGAGAATCGCGTGCATCCCCTCCTCGATCGCTTTTTCATACTCTCCGCGCAATGAATAGGACGTGGACAGCTGCATACGGCAGAGCGCATTGTCAGGCTCTTCCCTGAGTTTTTCGAGCAGGAGGGACGTGGTCCTCCTGTGCTTTTCTTCCATCTTTTCCGGCGACAGGTCATACCCATGATGCCTGAACCTCAGACGCGTGACCTCCCCCTTGCCCGCGACCCGAAGCTGATTGTGAATCCGGCCTTCATAGTGGATCCCCATCCTGTTTCGAAACAGGCGGATCTGATTGAACACCCCGCGAACGGTGCCTCTTCGGTTCAGGTCGTAGCACTGTAGGAACAGATAATCGGCCTGAGTCTCTGCGACCACGGTCTTGATTCGGGCCGCATCTTGGGAAAACATCTCTTCATCCGCATCCAGAATCAGAATCCAGTCTCCGCAGGCGTAGGAGAGGGACTGGTTCCTGTGCTTGCTGAAATTTCCTTCCCAAGGATGCTCATGCACCTTGGCCCCGAAACTCCTTGCGATTTCCACGCTTCTGTCCTCTGAGCCCGTATCCACGACAATGATCTCATCGACAGCGCCCCTGATGTTGTCCAAACACCGAGGGAGAAGCGTTTCCTCGTTCCTGACGATCAGGCAGGCTGAAACGATCCATACAGGCATACTCACTTCCCCGTGAACTCTCCGGTCCTCATCGCTCCCTCTTCCCCCTATCCGATGTGGTGGGAACCCGTTTGAGCGGTGGCCTCGGTCATCGGAGAGGACTCGACAGCTCCTTTCCGCTGCAGACGCTGCGGCAGGGTTGAAACGATGATCCTTCCCTTTTCGAAGAAATGAACCGTGCGTGGGAAAAAACCGGCGCTGACAAGGTTCGACATGAGGTCACTGAGCAGGAGATGGTTGATCCAGCCGAGGGACGTCCGGTACTCCAGGGACATTCCGTCTGCAAGCGTGTAGGTGAAAAGAAGGTCCGCATCGTAACGTCGAAGGGACCGGAGGAAATGGTTCGGATCCGCAATGTACTCGAGTACACCGAGCAGAGTGACGACGTCATAGCCAACGGATGGAGAAGGAAGTTCTCCGCGGTTGTAATCGCAGACGATCGTGGTTCCGTCTCGATCGATCAGATCAGAGCCCACATAGACGGCATGGGTCGGCAAAAAATTTTTCAGGTACATGGCCCCACAGCCTAGGTCGAGGACCTTTGAATAATCCGGGATATATTGAGCGGTCAGCTTCGCTCGTGCGATCCAGCTCGCATGGTGGAGGTTGCCCTCTTCTGCCCAGCGCCCGAAATCGGTTTCCATGCCTCCAGTCCCTTCCGGTCTCCCCTATCTCAAAAGGGTCGCACCCGATCGCTCCAGGCCCGGCGTTTCCCTTCCAGCAGCCTTCCCCATCGTAAGAACNAGGTCATCTGCCTGCAAGAAAGTCATGGAGCATGCGCCGGTTCTCGAGTGCCCTTTTTTTCAAGTCCATGTTCTTTCCAGTGAAATTGAAATCGCCTCGACCTGATTCGATTCTTCCCCAGCACTGGGCCAACCGCTCATGAAGGTTGGGGCCGATGGGGATGCAAAAGTCGCTGAGACCCAACGTTTCACAGAGCCCGTCGATTTTGGTCGAATAGGAGATCCCCACCGTAGGGGTGTGGGCCATGAAGGAAAAAATCAAAGAATGCAGGCTCATCCCGAAAAAGGCATGGTACGTTCTCTGCCTCTCCATTATTTGAGACCAGTGTTCCGTACGAATGACCCTGCAGCGTTCGGGGCGATAGGTTAAGGAAATAATCTGCCTTGCGAAATGCTCGTCATAGTCCTTCTTGCAGGTGACAAATTCGACGGAAAAATCGCTTTTCCCGAGCAACTCATCCAAGAACTGAGCCATCGCCATGGCCAGGCGCTCGTCATCCTCGCTCCTGCCCCAGAGCAGGGTATGGACAGGTCTCACACTGAGCCCAACCGTCTTCGTCCTGCCCGATTCTCCGTCCCTCCGGTGTTCGTCATAAAGGGCAAATGCCGGATCCGCCGTAAGGAGGGCAGATCCACTGAGCCCCATTTGCCGCAGGACCTGCAGGGAACGCGAGTCGCGCACACTGAGGAGTGACGCCCTTCGGAGGACATCCCTCAGCACGATCTTGTTCTGTTCGAGTTCAAGGTTGTCGATCCCCACGCCGAGGACCAGGAGGTCTTTTCCCTTCTCCAAGGCCTTTTGCGCCATTCTGCACCTGGCCCTGATGTTTTCCAGCCTGGGATTTCCAAAATCGTAGAAGATCCCGCCCCCGCCGAACAAAAGGGCATGGGCCTTTCCGACCTCCTCTTCAAAAGCCTCGTCACTTCCCTCCACCGCCTTTTCGATGCCAGGATGGTACACCCCCGTTAGACGCGGATTCCCGCTGACGACCCGGATTCGGCAGCTCAACTCTCGATCACTTCGAATCATTTGCAGAATGGAGCCCAAGATCGCTTCGTCCCCCAAATTGCCGAATCCGTAACCGCCCGTCATGAGCAGACGCATTGGCTTTCTGCCCGCGGGCCTTGACGCGGCCTTCTTCCGGCATATGAAAACGAGCTGGTAGCACCAGTCCGTGGGCACTTCGAGCTCAGGGGAAATGGCATTGTCCTGATCGATCCGGACCACTTCAAAGCCGTTTTCTTCAAGAAGGCCTTCCCACCCGTCGATCGTGTTGAGATGCTCGTTGATCTCCTGCTGCTCCGTGCCTTTGTTCGGGGTGTCCTGCCATCCGATGAAGTTCTCGTTGGGAACAACGATGCAGNCGGTGCCCCCGGATTTCAGGACGCGCGCGAACTCGCTCAACCCTTTCCTCATGTCCAGAAAATGCTCCAGACTGCCGATACAGGTGAGGTAGTCAAATGTTTGGCCCTTGAAAGGCAAGGATTCCCCCGGTGCATTGACAACGGTGTTTTGCCCGGCCACTTGTTTTGAGACTTGGGTTGCCTCGACGGAGATATCCGTGCCATAGGCGAGGAGGCCACGTTTCATGGCCTCTTTCACCAGGAACCCTGTGCCGCACCCCACGTCAAGGAGCTTCCCGGCTTGCACCTGAAGCTGGTCCAGAAAAATGGAATAAGCGTTTTGGGAGCGCATCGCCCGTTCGCGCTTCTCGCGATATTTCGCGTTGTAGTATCGCCGGATATCGAAGGAGGTCGGCTGCCTTGTTCTGGTTGGCTGGCTGAGAACGTCTTCGATGCCCTGAAGCTGTTGAGCAAGGCTCGCATGCTCTTCAATCCATCTGCGATACTCTTGAGGCTGGAACTTCTCCTCCATCATGATGCCCAGAAACTCCTCCAAATTCCTGAAAATGAATCGGCCCGGCCAGAAGTCTCTGCTTCCAGGCCAGGCATGGATGACCGGTTTCATCCCCGACGCCATGCCCTCTGCGATGGCGTAGTGGAAAGACTCCTCCATGGAAAAGCTCAGGATGTGGGACTTGTCTTCGAACCATCGGCTCAGCGTTTCGATGCGGGGCACAAACTCGAGCTTTTCATCGAGGGAGAGTTCCTCGATCATCTTGCGGGCGGCGAGTTCGAGACGGAGATCCTGGAACTCCCCCCGGATATAGAGGTGATAGGAGGGATCACGCCTGAGGAGTTCATAATAGAATTGCAGAAGAAGAAGCAGGCCCTTTCGGTGGTTGATGTTTCCCAAAAGCACGAGCCTCTTTGTGTTCCTTTTGTTCGGTGGAACACAGAACCTGGAGGTGTTCACCCCGTTTTGGACGACCCATTGATGCGCGGGTCGGCCGTGGAACCTCCTGTTGAACAGCGCTTGCTTGTGGGGCGCCACGAAGAGGAGATGCTCCACCATGGACCAGTTGATCCGATTCGGGAAGTCCGTGAAGACTTCGTACCCGTGAAGACGGCAGACGATTCTTTTTCCTTTGATCTTTGGGGCTGAATTCGTGACATATTGAGCCAATTCGTTGGCCCACTCCAGCCAAATCCAATCAGCCCATCCAACGCATTCATCGATTTCTTGACGGCTCGTGGTGAAACACGTCCTGACGTCGTATTCCACCTTGAAAAAATCGATGATGTCTTCCAGAAAAGAGGTCAGCCCCGGGAGGCACAGGAACGCCATCTTGGACTTCCCGACGCTCTGACTTCTGGCCTCCTGGAAAAGCGCCCCTACCTCGCTGTCCTCGGGGTACTCTTTTGCAGCCTTCTCGAGCAGAGGGAGAGCTTCACGAAGCTTATCGAGATGCTTAAGGGCGGCACTGCAATTGATCATGGCATCCCTGTGGCAGGGGTCCATTTCAAGAGCAAGGGTGAAGTATTCGACGGCGCCTGCAAAATCCCGGTGCTGGAACAGGATGACCGCAAGATTATTGTAGAGGTCCGCACTCTTTACACCGTCCTTGAGCATGGTCAAAAAGAAAGCCTCGGCGTCCCTTGTTTTGCCTTGGGCAAAAAGGGCTTCTCCCTCTCTGATCTTTTGTTCCCACCTGTCCTCGATCACAGATGTTTTGGCCATCTCCCTTTCATTCCCTATGCTTGATTGGGAAAAAACTGTGGAGCCGGGTTGTTCCGTCCTTTTAGCTTCAGCAATAAATATGCCAAGCGATAATCTGATGTAATCACTCGGAATTTTTNTTGCGAACGCTCAGCAACACCTCCCGAGGAATACCAATATGTCAAACCATTGACTCTTCGAACTTCACCGCATCATCACTTTGGCCATTTCTGTTTTCACTCTAAAAAAAATCCCTTAAGTTTTCCTGAAAGGAGTCGATAAGGTGACTGAGGGAAAATCATGGTCATCTCAACATATCAGGTCAACAATGTCTTGAGGGTGTACGGGGATCAGCTTCGCCAGGGGAGAACCTCGAAACGGATGGGTGAATCGCCGCAATCAACACCCGATCGCATTGACATTTCAGGGGGTGCCAAACGAAAGGTTCTCGTGGACAGAATCGCCTCCAAAATCGTGGATAGGATTCTCAGCGACGGTCCTCACGACGAGGTGGAAAAGCAGGTCGTCAAGAAGCTGCAGGATGAGTATGGGGCGACCCTGAGCGTTTCCCCTGAGGAAGCAGAGGGGTTCTTGTTCAAGGTGATCGATGAGAAAGGGGAGGCTCTCCATTCCCTGTCCATCGAGGATTCAAGCTTTCTAACCCAGAANCTCAAAGAGATCACGACAGAGACCATAGACAGAAACATGTTTTGAAAAAAGGCGATGAAACCATGAAAATCGATGACAAGATCATCAGCTATGAAGTGACGGGGAACATGAGGAACCTGTCCCCAGGGGGGACCGACAGGGTGGAGAGAGAGAAACCCACCGCCGGAGAGAAGGTGTCGGAACAGGCGCCTCCGGAGGGAGATGCCATTGTTCGCCTTTCCGAGGCTTCCAAGGAGGCTCAAAGGATCAAGGAGATCGTCCTCTCCCAGCCCGAAATCAGGGAAGACAAGGTGGCCTCAACAAGAGAAAAGATCGAATCAGGGGATTACGCGGTGGATTACGAGGGCGTTGCGGACAAGCTGGTGAACGCTTTCATCGAGGATTTGATTTAGGCTACTTCCTGCTTCTTCCTCCTCCTTTCTTTCCTTCATCCCAGGCCGACGCCCTGCGTCGGCCTTCTTCTTACCCTTACGTTTGACTGCGCTCCAGCACCTCTCGGATCTTGTGGGCGATTTCACTGGCGGTGAGGGGTTTCATGAGCATCTCCTGAACGCCGACCTTTCTGGCCTCCTCGCTTTCGATAACGTCGCCGAACCCCGAGCAGAGAAGCACCGGCAAGTCCGGTCTGATCCGCTTCACTTCTGAGGCTAGTTGAACTCCGGTCATCTTGGGCATGGTCTGATCGGTAATCAGGAGATCAAATCCATCTGGAGCCTTGCGGAAGACTTCCAAGGCCACAAGACCGCTCGTCGCCGAGAACACAGAGTAACCCAGATAGGTCAGCATCTGCCTGAAAGTTTCCATGACTTCCTTCTCGTCATCGACAAGAAGGATGCGTTCCGTTCCGCGGGGAAGAAGTGACGGCTCGGCCCCGTTTGACGGAGGCCGGCTCTCCATTCTGGGCAGGAAGATGCTGCGCGTCATGCTTCTCTCCGCTTCACGGTAGACTGCGATCCGTCCGCCATGCTGTTCGACGATATGACGAATCACACCAATCGGGGGGTCTGTCTCTTCCTCTCCGGCAGCCCCTTCCCTATTGCTCATCAAAACAACGCCGTTCACCTCCTGCTTTACGCTCAGCTTGACATAGGAGCCCTTGGGCAGGGAGAGGAGGGGGACGGTTCCTTCCTCGTCGAGTTCCACGTCGCAGAGGCTCACTTCCAGCACGCCGCCCTTGTCACCCATTTGCTGAGCCGTCCTGACGCAAAGCTCCGTAACGAGCAACTGAATCATGCTGAGATCGGCAAGTACCATCCCTGATCCGGTAATGTCCTGCCGAATCTCTATGGTAGCCGGCAACGAGGACCTCAGAAGTTTGATCAGTTCCTTCACAACGAGCGAAATCTGCAACGGTTTGCGGTTCTGGTCGTTTTGATGGCTGAAGTTAAGGATTTGCTGGACGAGATCCCTTGCCCTCTGGCCGCAGACGAGGACCTGCTCCAGTTGGTAGCGCAGGGGATTGTTTTCCTGGAGCTGTGCCATGGCCATTTCGGTGCGGAGAAGGATGGGTGTAAGGATGTTGTTGAAGTCGTGGGCAATTCCGCTGGCCAGGGTGCCCATGGCTTCCATTTTTCGAGCCCTTCGGGCAAAGCCGTCCTGTTCCTCGTGATCCATGTCCGGCTTCCCGTTCCTGTTGAACTCCGCGACAAAGGCGGGNGATCCCTTTTCCCGGTCAACGAATGCGGGCGAGGCGCTCCCGGGAGTTTCGCACAACCGTTTAGTGGGATCTTGTTCTTTAATGAGGTCAGGGATGGGCAGGTTCAACTGTACGGCGGGGTCAGTCGATCGCTTTTTTCTTGTCTGCAAGGCTCTTGTTTCCCTCACCGCAGGATCCCTCATCTGGCTCCGGAACCGACTCTACAAGAGGATCAGGTGCCGACAGACGATCGAAGAAACAGGGAGATACGAATTCTTTGGAATCTCTGTCAGATCGTTCGCATGGAGGCTCAGCTCAAGGCTGCTTGTCTGAGAAAAGGGCTTCACTTTCTCCGCTCTCCGAAGGCGAGAAGGATCCGCTCCCGTTTTCACTAATGACTTTTTACAATAAACGGTTTTAGTATCTTATTTTTTAGTCATATTTGTCAATAGTTATAATTACTCAATCATCGGTGAGTAGATTTACCTAGGGTTAGCTCAAGAACAGGATGATTGAATGAGAAGTTAGAGCAGGATGGGGAGGCGATCCAGGGACTTCAGTTGAGGAGGGAGGTGTAGCCCCTCCGATACGCATACCGCAGGAGATCGGTCGTGTTCTTGATATTGAGCTTCCTCATGATATTCGCCCTGTGATTCTGCACGGTGCGCACACTGATGCACAAAAGGTCGGCAATCTCAGGGCTGGTTTTCCCCTCGGCGACCAACTTCAGAATCTCTTTTTCACGAACAGAGAGATCCTCTGCCGAGGTCTTTCGGTAACCGCCGCGAAGTTCGACAACATCCTTGCTCAGTTCTTCGGAGAGGAT
>JGI20214J51650_10000138_pt1 | contig 43608 bp, 42 predicted proteins | sample WetSurMetagenome_FD_51650 | JGI IMG/M metagenome (IMG submission 51650)
TTGCGCATTATGGTGTCCGAACCCTGGACCAGACCCGCCACCACGCCGATAAACACGATGATCATCAGGAACTCAATCCCGAGGGGCGTCATGATATACCTGTAGACGAGCCAGCTTATCGCCGAGCTTATCAGTATTACCGCCGTAAAGGTAACACTCATGCCGATAGCCGTCTCCATTTTCTTCGACACGCCGAAGAAAATGCAGAGACCCAAGAACCAGGTAAACACGAAATTGTTTACCAGCGAGGCCGAGACCACCAGTTCAAACAGCTTTGTCAATTCAGCGCCCATAGTCTATCTCCCTCAAGGCTATCCTGCCTGTCCCTTTGTCCCGTAACGGGCATAGAGCCAGTTGAACAGGGCCATAAGAATACCCACCGCAAAGAAGCCGCCCGCAGGCAGCACAAGTATAAGAAGAGGCCCGGCGTCGAACAGCGCGAACCCGAACAGCGCGCCCTTGCCCAACAGCTCCCTGAATATGCTTATGCACACAAGGGCGAAGAGGAACCCGAGCCCCATCCCGAGTCCGTCAAACAGCGAAGGGGCAAGACTGTTTTTGCTCGCAAACATCTCGGCCCTTGCGAGGATCGAGGCGAACGCAACTATCAGCTGTATATACAGTCCAACCTCCGCATAAACATCCGGCACAAACGCGTCCATGAGCAGGTTGACTACCGTGACCCATCCCGAGATAACGAGCATGAAGATGGGCAGCCTGATCCTCGGATGGATAAAGCGCCTCATCGCGGAAACGGTCAGATTCACCATTACCTGCACGAATACGACCGCCGCGCCCATAAAAAATCCGTTCTTCAGGCTGGTCGTAACGGCTATGGCCGGGCACAGGCTGAGGGCGAGTTTGAAGATGGTGTTCTCCTTGAGAATACCGTTCTTTATCAGTTCCCAGTAACTCATCTCACTTTGGGCCGACATTCCCGGAGCCTCCTCCCTTTATCCTGTCCCTGATGAAATTGACGCCGCTTCTCACCGCGTCTTCAGTGACCGCGCGGCTCGATATGGTAGCGCCTGTTATTGCCTGAACATACTCGGCAGTCTCGGTTTTAAAGACCTTCAGATGATCCGAGTCCTTGCCCCTGAGACGGTCGATAAATGAATCCTCCACAACCGCATCTCCGAGTCCGGGGGTCTCCTTCTGGTCGAGGACCTTGACCTTCATGACCCTGAAATCCCTGTCGACCGCTACCAGCGTATTGATATAGCTCGAATAGCCCTTGCCGAAAGACTGCACTATATAACCGATGGGCTTATCGCCTTTTTTGGCGACATAATATTTGGCCGGCTTTTCATGTATCTTCCAGTCGCCGAGTTTTTCGATCCTGTCCGCTTCAGGCAGCAGGCTCTTCAAGGCAATCTCTTCTGCGGTGACCTTGTTCTGATACCTGATCGGAGAGGTCCAGGCATGGGCAAGCGCAATTATCAATCCACCCACCAGATAAACGACCGCCAGGTTCAGCGTTATCTTCATGATGTCCCTGAAGTTCATACCATCGGACCCCTTTTCCTCTCATCCGAGCCGAAGACGCTCGTCCTGAAGCTCCTGTCGAGCAGCGGGGTGAAGCAGTTCATCAGCAGTATGGCAAACATTGCGCCTTCCGGATATCCGCCCTTGAGCCTTATGAGCATGGTGAGAAATCCGCAGCCGCTGCCGAACAATATCTGTCCCATCCTGACCGAAGGAGAGGTCACATAATCTGTGGCCATGAAGAACGCGCCCAATATGATTCCTCCGCTCAAAATGTGCAGTCCCGGCATACCCGTAAACAGCGCGTCCCTGCCGCCGAATATCCAGGCCATTATACCTGCCGTGACGACAAATGAAACCGGTATATGCCATGAGATGTAACGCCTGTAAAGAAGAAAGGCCGCGCCGAAAAGAAGAGCGACAACCGATGTCTCTCCCAGGGAACCGGCCCGGTTGCCGAAAAGCATATTCGTATAAAGATTGAGATAAGTGCCCGAGAGTTCGAGCAGTCGCTGCAGCCCCTCTTCCTTGAGGATGGCAAGAGGCGTCGCAGTGGTCTTTGCGTCGATAAATACAAATGCGGCCGTCGGCTCGACCCATGTGGTCATAAGCTTTGGAAAAGATATCTGCAGGAAGGCCCTGCCGATAAGAGCCGGGTTGAAGATATTGAACCCAAAACCCCCGAACAACTGCTTGGCGAAAATGATCGCAACAAACGCGCCTGTAAAAGGCACATAGAGAGGCACGGAAGGAGGCAGGGTAAGCCCGAGGAGCAACCCGGTCAGGACGGCGCTGCCGTCATTTACCGTAATCTTCTTTTTTAACAGCTTCTGATATGCGTATTCGCACAGCACGGAAGTGACAATCGAGACCGCCAGAACGGAGGCCGCCATGGGACCGAAAAAATAAATACCCATCAGGGCCGCCGGCAAAAGCGCCACGTTGACATTCCAGACTATATGCTTTGTAGTCTCCTCGCTCCTGATATGTGGACTCGATGAAACCACAAGCCTGATTTTATCCAGGTTATAAGCCATACTCCATCCTTTTACCCTTCTACGGCCTGACCTGCGATTTGGCAAGCCTGATAAACTGCACTATCGGCCTCTTTGAAGGACATACATACGTGCATGAACCGCACTCAAAGCAATCGAAGAGATGGTACTCCTTACTCATCTCATAAAACCCGCGTTCGGATGTGACACTAAGCATCGACGGCATCAGCCCCATGGGACAGGCCTGAATACACCTGCCGCAGCGTATGCAGTTATTGAAATCGTCCACATGAGTCAGACTCTCCGCAGGCAGCGCCAGTATCCCCGAAGAACCCTTATTTACAGGGACATCGAGTTCGGAAAGCGCAAACCCCATCATGGGCCCGCCGACTATCACCTTGGCAGCCTCAGTCCTGAAATTGCCGCACTCCTCTATGATGTCGGATACAAGTGTACCTATCCTGACAACAAGATTTGCCGGATAATTTATGGCCTCTCCCGAGACCGTGACTACCCGCTCCACCAGCGGCTTGCCGTACCTGACAGCCTCGTAAACAGCAATTGTGGTGCTGATATTCTGCACAACAACGCCCACATCCATCGGAAGGGCGCGACAGGGCACCTCCCTGTTCAGGGCGGACTTTATAAGCATCTTCTCCGCGCCCTGCGGATACTTCACCTCAAGCCCGAACACAAATATCTCGGGCTCGTTCGCAGCCGCGTTCTTCATCGCCTCAATCGCATCAGGCTTATTGCCCTCTATACCTATAAGCGCCCTCTTCACCCCGAGTATCTTCATGAGGATCTTGACGCCCTCGATTATCTCACCGGAATTCTGGAGCATCAGCCTGTAATCGGCCGTAAGATACGGCTCACATTCAACACCGTTGATGATAAGGGTGTCTATCGGTTTCTCTTTAGGCGGGGACAGCTTTACATGCGTGGGGAACGCGGCCCCGCCCATGCCTACGATACCTGCGTCCTTGACCATATGCCTGAGCTGATCAACCAGGAGCGACTGGTAATCCGGACGGTCGTTAAGCGGCGTCCATTCATCCAGGAAGTCGTTTTCAATCACCACTGCCGGACCCAGCCTGCCTATGATGTTCGGATAGTCGCCGATGGACACCACCTTGCCCGAGACTGAAGAGTGTACGGCGGCAGACACAAACCCCTCGGGAGCGCCCACCACTTCGCCCATCTTGACACTCTGGCCGATCTCGACCACGGGTTTACAGGGCGCGCCTATATGTTGGCTCATGAGGAGGATGACCCGTTTAGGGGCCTTGGCCCGCCTTATAGCCCTGTCCATGGACAACTCTTTACTGTCGGGTGGATGTATGCCGCCCCTAAAAGAAAGTTGCACGATGTTCTTTCCCTATAAATTTTAAATAATATGGTGCTACGACTTACAGCAACACTGCACAGCAAGTACGGCATATATTGAAATAAATTGAAATGGCGTAATTAACAAATCAGCAACAATAATTTATAACAAACATTTAATAACAGCCAATTACTAAGTAACAAGTTGAAATATTACCTCAGAGCCTTTCAAAAATGCAAGAGGACCGATTGATTGTCAGACCACTACCCGCAAAAACCCAACCCGGAACTGTTTGATATTCCTGTCAACATTCTCCGTATTTTCATGACAGGCCTTCTATCCGGACCAGCCGTGCTCTCCGATAAGGGGCACAAAGGCGCATGGAAAACGCTCTTCAGTTACGAGGGCGCCCATTATCTTTTTGCCTCTGACAAGGACCTGGGTATGCCGCTCTCCCACAGGCGCGACAATGACGCCTCTCTCCGCCAGCTGGTCCACAAGCGGCTGTGGTATTGACGGGGCGGCGGCGGTTATGAGTATGCGGTCGTACGGGGCCTCGGCTTCCATCCCGAGTGTGCCGTCGCCGATAAAAACCCGGCAATTATCATAGCCGAAGTCACTTAATATTTTTGCAGCCTTGTCGGCCAGCGCGCGATTGCGTTCAATGGTGTAGACTTCCCCGGCCAGTTCGGACAGTATGGCTGCCTGATACCCTGAACCCGTCCCTATTTCGAGGACCTTTTCCTCCCCGGTCAGTTCAAGGAGCTGTGTCATGATCGCCACCATATAAGGTTGCGATATGGTCTGCGCTTCGCCGATAGGCACGGCCCTGTCTTCGTACGCGGCGTCTCTGGTCCCCTCGGGCATAAAAAGATGCCTCTCGACCTTCCTCATCGCCTGCAGAACTCTCTCGTCCCTGATACCGCGAGGAACAAGCTGCTGCCCGACCATAAGCTCCCTCAGTTTTCCGTATCCTTCTTCCATGTCTTTCTGAGAATTTCGAGCGCAGGATAATTGGTAAGATCAAGATGCACCGGGGTAACGGAAATATATCCCTCTATGACCGCCTGCATGTCCATGTCCTCTCCCTGTTCCCACATGGGCTTGCCTCCGCCTATCCAGAAATGCTTTTCCCCGAGAGGTGAATATATGTCCTGGATGGCATTATCGTAAGAACGCCTCCCCTGTCTGGTAATACGGATACCCTTCAGTGTATCTTGCGGCTTGTTGGGAACATTCACATTCAGCAGCGTATCGTCCGGCAGTTTCCTGTCAAGGATATATCCGGCGACCTCAAGCGCGTAAGGAGCCGCCACGTCGTAATGATAAGGTTTGTCGCCGGCCAGAGAGATGGAGAATGAAGGGACCCCCAGCAGGGTGCCCTCCATTGCCGCGGAGACGGTGCCGGAATATGTGACATCGTCCCCGAGGTTGGCGCCCCTGTTTATGCCCGACGCCACAAGGTCGGGCTTGCGCGGCAATATCTTGTTTACCGCAATGGCGACACAATCCGTAGGTGTCCCGTTTATGCTGTAAACGCGCTCCCTGAGCTCCTCGATTTTGAGAGGCCTGTGCATGGTAAGCATATGGCCCACCGCGCTGCGCTCGCGCTCGGGCGCAACGATATATACATCGCCGATCCCGCTCATGGCCTTTGCGAGCGCATTAATGCCGGGCGCGTTAATGCCGTCGTCGTTGGTGACAAGTATAAGAGGTTTCATATTCATGATTATAGCAGGATAAAAGATCCAAATAAAAATTCAACCCCGGTTTGTCACTGGGAAAATCATTCATCAAAAAATATCAGGCACATCAGGGGTTAAATCCCCCTGAACTCCCTCTCCGCCTCCCTGTATAACTCGTCGGCGCAATGCCTGTTCCTCGGAGAAAAGTGCATAAGTTCAAGCCTGCCCACACGCGCCTCACGCGCAATCTTGCCCGCAAGAGCTGCGGTCAGGTGGCTGCGCTCCATCGCCCTGCCGGAATCTTCGGACAGGAAATACCCTTCGCAGAAAAGCGTGTCCGAGCCCGAAACAAAGGGGATGATCCTGTCGATATTCTCATTCTCCGGCGATGCGTCCATTACATAGGAAATCTTCTCCCCTCTGGAAATAATAGTCAGCGGAGTCAGTTCGTCGAGCCTGTGCGGAGCGCCTTCAATGTTGATTTCGGTTCCGGGCGGCGCGCCGCTCCTGACGGCCTTTTTCAATTCCGAAAGCCACGGTCCCACCGAAAGCCCCATTGACAGGAGCATGTCCTTATTGATGTTTATATGGAACTCTTCCTCCAGCGAATACGCTAGCGCCGGGATGTCGTGCGTAATATGGAGGGCCCTGACCCTGAAGAGCGGGTCTTCGAGGATGACCTCTTCAAACCTCCTTGACGGCTGGTCGATCCGGCAAAAAGAGTTCTCGGCATAGAATCCGGCATGCGCCGTCGATTCCTCATTCAGCTCAAAGACCTCGATCCTTATCGGATAGTCCTTGATGAGGTTCCAGGTGTAGCCGCGCAGTTTGCCTTCAACGCAGTCAATAATATTCGCGGGGCCGAACACCCTTAAAGGCCCTTCCCTCCTGAGAGAAGCCCGCAGTATGGTGTCGAATCCGATAAAATGGTCCATATGGGTATGCGTGATGAAGACATCGCTGATCCTGAGGATGTTGCCCATCTCCAGCGCGCCGATATCTCCTGCGTCAAAGAGCAACGCCCTGCTCTCCCCCAATATGCGGACATAGAGGCTCGGGTCGTCAAACGGGCCATTTACCGGAGCGGCATCAAAAACTGGTTTCATAGCGCTATAATATAACTTTAATATAAATTATTGATAACAGCAAGACAACCGGCATAAAGGAGGGATGTATGCCCGAGTTGAGAAAAGACCCCATATCCGGGCGTTGGGTTATTATATCCGTTGAACGCGGCAAGAGGCCGACGGACTTTGTTTCGCCTTCCCAGAAGCGCAAGATCGGGGGCTTCTGCCCTTTCTGTCCCGGGAATGAGCACACTACCACCCCGGAGATCATAGCCTTCAGGCCTGCGGGAACGGCCCCGAATGCGCCGGGATGGACACTCCGGGTAGTGCCGAACAAATTCCCGGCCCTCCAGATACATGGGGAGCTCAACAGGATGGGTGAAGGGGTATTCGACAAGATGAACGGCCTCGGCGCGCATGAGGTCATCATCGAAAACCCGGAACATCAGCTCTCCCTCGCCTCCATGCCGCAGAAATCCGTGGAGGATGTGCTCTGGGCCTTCTATTTCAGGCTTATGGACCTGAAGAAGGACTTCCGGCTGAAATATGTCCTTATATTCAAAAACGAGGGAGAGATAGCCGGCTCCTCGCTCGAACACAGTCATTGCCAGCTGATCGCGCTCCCGATTGTCCCTACCAGCGTAAAAGAAGAAATAGACACCTCGAAGAAATATTTCGACTCCAAGGAACGCTGCCTGTTATGCGATATCATCAACCAGGAGCTCGATTCGGGGAAAAGGGTCATATACGAAAACGCCAAATATGTGGCGCTGGCCCCTTTCGCGCCCCGTGAGCCTTTTGAGACATGGATACTGCCGAAAAGACATGAGTCCAACTTCATGCCCTCGGACAAGAGTTTTTCGGGTCTTGCCGAAACACTTCAGCGCATACTCAAACAGATGGACAAGGTGCTCGACACTCCTCCATACAACTTTATATTGCACACCTCTCCCTTCAAGGACGAGATCAACGACTACTATCACTGGCATATAGAGCTGGTGCCGAAACTGACAAGGACCGCCGGTTTTGAATGGGGATCGGGCTTTTTCATCAACCCTACTCCCCCCGAGGAGTCGGCCAAATTCATGAGAGAAGCCAAGATATAAAGACAATGAAGATAGCCCTGATATCGCCGGAAGCCACGCCTTACTCGAAAACAGGCGGCCTCGCCGATGTCGCAGGGGCGCTCTTCCGCGAGCACGTCCGCATGGGACATGACACCTCGCTGTTCGTACCGCTCTACAAGACGACTCTTGACCGCTTCGCAGGCTCCCTGTCCGATACGGGCATAGCCATGGATATCCCCATCGGAAGCGGGTCGGAAACCTGCAGGGTCTTCGGGCTTTCCGGGGAGAATGCGTCCGGCAAAAAACGCGGCCCAGTATATTTTATCTCAAATGAAAAATTCTTCGGTCGGGACGAACTCTACGGCCCGTCCTCGGGCGACTATCCCGACAACGCCGCCCGGTTCACGTTCTTCGCGAGAAGCGTTATGGAGGTATGCATAAAGCTCGGTCTCAAATTCGACATACTGCATTGCAATGACTGGCAGACGGCGCTTATACCCCTTTATGTCGAAACCCTTTACAGGCGGGAGCCCCTCTTTGAAAACACCCGGACGCTGTTTACCATACACAACCTGGGATATCAGGGTCTGTTCCCAAAGTCCGCTATCACCCTGACGGGGCTGGGTTATGAACTGCTGACACCCGAAGGCCTGGAGTTTTACGGCAACCTGAACTTCATGAAGGCGGGGATAATAGCTGCGGACACTATTACCACGGTAAGCCCGACGTATGCGAAAGAGATCCTGACCCCGGAATACGGCTTCGGACTGGACGGCCTGCTCAGGACAAGGAAAGACGCCCTTTACGGTATCCTTAACGGTATCGATTGCGATGAGTGGGACCCCGCCGCCGATGACTCCCTGCCGTCCCCATATTCGATAACCTCTCCGGCCGGAAAAAAAAGATGCAAGCAGGAGTTGATGGCGCGGTGTTCGTTTACGGGAAGGCCCGAAACGCCCGTGCTGTGCTTCATAGGGCGGTTCTCGGGCCAGAAGGGTATCACTCTCCTGGCGGATTCGATAAATGACCTGATGCGGCGCGGGCTGAAACTCTTCATCCTCGGCAAGGGTGAAGAGCCTCTGGAGAGACTGATCCGGGGATATGCGGACAGGTATCCGGGAGACATATATTACATGCGGGGATTCGACGACAGGCTCGCCCGTCTCGCTTATGCGGGCTCCGACATCTTTCTGATGCCTTCGGTTTACGAGCCCTGCGGCCTCGGACAGATGATTGCGATGCGTTACGGGACCATCCCGGTGGCCTGCAATACCGGCGGCCTTGCCGACAGCATAACAGCCGCAGGAGACGGCGCCAAAAAAGAGCTGAACGGTTTCCTGTTTAATGAACATTCGTCCGCCTCTTTCCTTGCGGAACTCGGCAGGGCGCTCCGGGCATACGGCAACAGGATCATATGGGGGAAACTGGTCCGCAACGCCATGCGCTCGGATTTCTCATGGGCCAAATCCGCGGCCGGATATATCAGGCTGTATAAAGAAGGGGCGCTCCATGAGTGAAGCAGGCAAAAGCGCGTCATTAAATAACCTCGAACACGAAAACGGGGAGCTAAGCAGGCTTAAAACCCTTTTCGATCTTACCAAATCCATATTGGCTCTTGATGACTTCAATGCGGTCCTGAATAAACTGTGCGGCGAAAGCGCCGCGTTTTTGAATGCCAGGGGCAGTGTCATCCGGCTGCTGAAGGATGGGAAACTCATGTTTGTGGCGCAAAGCGGCCTTGACGTCAATATCATGCTGGAACGCGAAGTCGGTCAGGGCCTTTGCGGAAAGGCCGTCGAAAAAAGGATCACGACCTTCTTCAACCAAAATGAATCGCCGGACATGACGCCGAGTATAGAAGGCATACAGGCAGGCATAGGAACGCCGCTCATAATAGGAGACAACGTTATCGGGGCGCTGGTTGTCGTCGACAAGATGGACGCGCAGGGCAATATAATGCCCTTCAATGACAATGACAGGATCGAAATCGAGGGGTTTGCGTCCATCGCTGCCATAGCTATTGAAAAATCCATGCTGCTCGAAAAGGCGTTCAGACAGGAAAATGAGGCCCTGCATGCGAAAAAAAATGCGGAGACCCTTAAGGACTATATGCAGAGCCTCATAGAAAATTCGCCCAATATGGTTGTGACGACCGATATTGACGGCATAGTCACAACATGGAATGATGCGTCTGAAACAATGACGGGCTATTTGCGGCAGGAGGTCATGGGCAATACGGACCCGACCTTGCCTCATTTTCTGGAGGACACGGAAAAACATTATCTGGAGCAGATAAAAAACGGTGAAGTCTTAAAAGAGATCGAAACGGTCAGGAAGACAAAAAACGGGCAGATCATTGATGTAAGCCTCAATATGGCCCCCATAAAAGACTCCGAAGGGAACATCGTCGGCGTCAGCCGCATAGGGAGGGACATAACCGGGAGGAAGCGCATAGAAAAAGACCTGACGCGCAAGAACAATGAACTCTCGCGGCTGCTGTTCATAAGCTCTCATATGCGCGGCACACTCGAACTGGACAAACTGCTCAGGATGTCGCTTACTGCAGTGACTATGGGCGACGGGCTCGGGTTCAACAGGGCCATGCTCTTTCTGGTTGACGAGAAAGCAGGGACGGTCGGAGGGGCCATGGGCGTGGGGCCGGCTAACCATGACGAGGCCTGGGAGATATGGTCCCGCCTCTCGATGGAGCACAAGGACATACATGCCATCATGGAAGAGATCGAACACAGCCCCATGAGCAAAGACTCCCTTATGGACAGGCTATGCTGCGGCATAACCGTTTCTCTGGATGAAGACACCATACTCACCCGCACGGTAAAACAGAAAAAATCCTTCAATGTGCCCGACGTAATAGCCGAACCGCTTTCGGATGTAGCGCTTATCCAGCAGCTCGGCACCATGGCTTACGCCCTGCTCCCGCTTATCTCGATGGACAGGGTAATCGGGGTATTGTGGGTGGACAACCTCTTCTCCAGAAAACTGATCACCGACCACGACATGGAAGTGCTGAAAGGCTTTACGGACCAGATCGCATCCGCCATAGAAAATGCCCGCCTCTTCGAAGAGATAGCAAGGACGGAACGGGAACTCGAGAATATCTTCGAGTCGATCTCCGACCTCATGTACATCAATGACGGCAGCTATGTGATAAGGAGGATCAACAAGGCGGTCGTGGACAAGATAGGCAAAAAGCCGGAGGAAATCATAGGCCGGAAATGTTACGAAATATTCCACGGAATGGACAGTCCATGGGAACTCTGTCCTCACCATAAAACCATCATAACCAGAAAGCCCTTTGTTGAAGAGGTTGAAGACCCGCACCTTGGCGGCACGTACCTGATATCGAGTTCCCCCCTGTTCGACAAGTCGGGGAACCTGTCGGGCACCGTCCATATTGCGCGCGACGTGTCCGAGATAAAGAAGCTGAAGGAAAAATTCGTCTCCATAGAACGCATGGCCGCCCTTGGCGAGATGGCGGCAAAGGTGGCGCATGAGATCAGGAACCCGCTGCTGTCCATCGGAGGGTTCGCGAGAAGGCTCGAAAAGAGACTCGACAGCGATATGAAGGAACAGGCCAGGATCATTGTCGATGAGGTCAGGAGGCTCGAAGGCATCCTCAACAACACCCTCAGCTTTGTAAAGAGTTCCGTTACCGAACGGCATGAGGTGATCGTCTCGGACCTCATAAACGACATCTTTGCGCTCCTGGAGTCTGCGATAAATGAAAGGGGGAACACGCTTATCATAGACGTCGAGGAGCCGCTGCTCCTCATGGTCAACTATGACCGTCTCAAGGAGGCGATACTCAACCTTATAAGCAATGCCAACTTTGCAACCCAAAATGGCACAATAAGGATCGGGGTCCGTTCCCGCTCGACCTTTACGGAGCCCGACCTGCTCGGCTATGCGGCGGAACACAAAGAGGCCGTAATAGAGATAAGCGACACGGGATACGGCATAAAGAAAGAAGACAGGGAACGCATATTCGACCCGTTTTTCACCACTAAGCCGACAGGGACCGGGCTCGGGCTTTCGATAACGAAGAGGATCATCGAGGAGCATGGAGGCAGGATAGAAGTGGACGACAATGCGGACAAAGGCGCCGTTTTCAGGATTTATATTCCGATCAAGGGAGGCTCTCATGAAGATACTGGTAGTAGATGACGAGAAAAACATCTTGAAACTCTACAAGGCAGAGCTTGAAGATGAGGGATACGAGGTGGTCATTGCCAACTCGGGCATGGAGGCCATAGAACTCTTTCACACCGAAAACCCGGACCTGGTCACTCTCGATATCATGATGCCGGGGATGGACGGCATACAGGTGCTCCGCCAGCTAAAGCAGGAAAAACCGCAGACCCCGGTCATCATGCTTACCGCATATGATTACAGGGACGATTTTTCGATCTGGGTGTCGGACGCCTATGTTGTGAAGTCTTCGGACCTGATGACGCTCAAGGCCACTATAAAACAGATAGCTGAAAAAAAGGCATGAAATGCCTTCCGTAACCGCCGAACGTCCTGCATACGGGGGCTTCTCGATAGCCCGCGTGGACGGGGCCGTGCTTTTTGTCAGGGGCGCAATCCCCGGCGAGGCCGTTGAGGCCCGGATCGACGAACAGAAAAAAGATTACGCCTTTTCCACGGCAATAGAAATCATCTCTCCCTCAGCAGACCGGGTGCAACCGGAATGCAGGCATTTCGGAGATTGCGGCGGCTGCCATATGCAGTATATTTCATACGGCAGACAGGTCTCCATAAAAGAAGAAATACTGTTCGACTCGGTCAGGCGGGGCGCAAAAGTGGAAATCCCCCTTTCCCCGTCCATCTTCGACGACAATCCCTGGGGCTACAGACACAGGGGCCGGTTCAAGATATCAGGAGACTCCATCGGTTTTTTCAGGGAAAAGTCGAAGCGGATCGTCGATATAAAAGAATGCCCGCTAATGGTCCGCGAGATAAATGGCCTGCTTAGCCGCACGGCGGATTTACTGAAATCGGACCAAAGGCTCTTTCAGGACATTTCCGGGCTGCATATCTCTTATGGGGACTCAGGGACGGCCCTGCTCATGACCGACAAGAGAAGCGGCGCAAGCCCTGACGCTCCAAAGATAACCAGCGCCCTGCTGGATATCGGGTTCGATGGTGTATGCGTTGAAGCCGGGCACAAGATCCCGATGCGCGGCGGCGCGCAATACACCAACTTTGACCTGAATGGGCTTAAATATACAGTATCCCCGCAGACCTTCTTCCAGTGCCACTGGAGACTGAACACCCGGGTCGTCCGGCATATCAGGGACGGGCTTCAGCCGCTTGCAGGCAAAAAGGTGATCGACCTCTATTCAGGCGCAGGTAATTTTGCATTGCCCCTTGCGCTTGACGCGGAAGAGGTTGTCGCCGTAGAAGACGCAAGGTCTTCGATTGAGGACGGGAAGAGAAACGCGAGGCTGAACAATATCGGAAACTGCCGTTTTGTAAAATGCCCGGCAGAACGTTTTAGTGAAGCTTGCCGCGCATATGCCGTCATTGTCGATCCGCCGAGGATGGGACTCATAAAGAGGGCGCTGGACAAGATACTCGAAATTAAACCGGAGCGCATTGTCTACATATCCTGCAACCCGTCTACATTCGCCAGGGACCTGAAGACGCTGCTCACAAGATACGAAGCCGAATCCCTGCGCCTGATAGACTTCTTTCCCCAAACATACCATATCGAGTCAGTCGCCTTTCTGAGACTGAGATAGCGGGCGAACGGCGCATAAGCGCATTGCAAGGCTCCGCCGATAATCCTGAATTGCCGTTAACACTCAAATTTGCGCGTTAAGGGAATGTCATTCATGCCGCAGCGCATCGATGGGATCAAGGCCGGCCGCCCGTTTTGCCGGGAAATAGCCGAAGATCACTCCGATCACGGCTGAAAACAGGAAGGCAAGGATATTGATACCGGGCGTAAACACATAAGGCACCTTCATTAAATAAGACAGGGCAAGCGACGCAACTGTAGCCAGTATTATACCGATTATCCCTCCCAGCGACGACAGCACAACCGCTTCCACCAGGAATTGTGTCATCACCTGCTCCTCAAGGGCACCTATTGCCAGACGTATACCGATTTCACGTGTGCGTTCCGTAACCGACACCAGCATGATATTCATTATGCCGATGCCGCCGACAAGCAGACTTACGGCTGCCACGGCGCTTAAAAGGGCGGTAAGCAAAGTGGTGGTCCCGGTAAGCATCTTGATGATCTCCTTCATGTCCATCACATTGAAATTATCATCATCGCTCGCCGACAGATGCCGCCGCTCACGCATCAGGCGCACAATATCCGCTTTGGCCTTGTCGGTAAGCTGCTCACTCTGTATCGACACCTGAATCATGCCGACGTCCTGGCTGCCTGAAATGCGGCGCTGAAATGCCTTCAACGGCAGCACTACCATGTCGTCCTGGTCGGAGCCCATGGTGTTCTGCCCTTTTTCCGCCAGCAACCCTATCACCTCGCATGAAAGCTTCTGAAGCCTCATGCGCTCTCCGATAACCTCCTGGCCGCCGAACAGCTTCTTGCGGATCGTCTCTCCGATGACGCATACGGACGCTCCTCCGCGCAATTCACTGTCGGTGAACTGCCTGCCCGACTTTACGCTCCTGTTAGTCACCCTGAAATATTCGTTGCTGCTCCCCGTCACCTGCGTCGACCAGTTCTGATTGCCGTATATGGCCTGCATAGAAGAACTCGACACCGGGGCCACTGCGGTTACAGACCCAACGCTTTTTTCGATAGCGTCTACGTCGGCCATCTTGAACGGCTTTGTGTCTGAGGACTGTCCCGGCCCGAGTCTCTTGCCGGGAACTATCATCAGCAGGTTACTTCCCATGCTCGAAATCTGCTGTTTGACCTGGAGGGTCGCCCCTGTGCCGATCGTCACCATGGTGATAACAGCGGACACCCCGATGACAATGCCGAGGACGGTAAGGATTGAACGAAGGACGCTCCGTCTTATTGCGCTCATGGCAAGCTGAACGGCATTCCACAACATCAGTTTTGCCTCCCGTTCCGGTCATCCGATTCGATCGTCCCGTCCATAAAATTGATTCTTCGGCGGGCATAAACAGCCATGTCGGGTTCATGGGTGACCATTACGACGGTTACCCCTTTTTCGATATTCAATCGGGTGAGCAGTTCCATGATCTCGCGGCTCCGCGCCGAATCCAGATTACCCGTAGGTTCGTCGGCAAATAATACTGCGGGTTGTGTCACAATCGCGCGCGCGATGGAGACTCTTTGCTGCTGCCCTCCCGAAAGCTCGTTTGGGGTATGTGATTCCCTGTCCTTCAGCCCGACCGTATCAAGGGCTTCAATTGCCTTTGCCCTCCGTTCATCAGCAGGAATCCCCCGATAAACGAGCGGTAATTCCACGTTCTCCAATGCGGAGGTCCGGCTCAGGAGATTGAATCCCTGAAAGATAAACCCGATATAGAATCTGCGCAGCAGTGTGCGCTGCCGGCGATGCAGCTTTCCGACATCCAGGCCTCTGAACTTGTACGCCCCGCTGCTCGGCACGTCAAGACATCCGAGGATGTTCATGCAGGTCGACTTGCCGGAACCGCTCGGCCCCATCACAGCGACAAACTCCCCTTCGCTGATCCGGAAATCAACGCCCCGCAACGCGTAGACGGCAGCCTCTCCGGCGCCGTAAACTTTCGATACGCCCTGAAATTCAATTAACTCCCGATTATCCGTTTGTTCTGAAACGCCCATAGTTATTTTACAACCTGTACGGTATCCACCACAATAGCCGTTCCCTCTTTTATATCTCCCTTAACAACTTCGGTCATACGCCCGTCGGTCTCTCCAATAGTGATGGGAACGGCCAACAGTTTCCTTTCAGTCAAAGTCCAGACGCGCGTCTCTTTTTTGGAGCCGGCATCGCCCTGTCCCTGTTTGGAATCCGCCTTTGGCGGGCGCGGAAGCAAAGAACCGACAAGGCTGCCGGAAGATTTTTTTTCCTCCTGCACCGGAGGCGTAAAGCGCAGCGCTGCGCTGGGTATAAGCAGCGCGTTTTCCACTTTTTTGACGGTGATATCCGCAGTCGCAGTCATGCCGGGACGAAGCGCAAGATCAGGGTTGTCCACTTTCAGCTCTGTTACATACGTCACAACACCGGACGTTGTTGTTGAGCCGTAACGGGCACGGGTTATAACCGCATCGAAGGTCCGGTTTGGATATGCGGAAACAGAAAATGTGGCCTTTTGGCCCTGTTGTATCTTACCGATGTCGGCCTCATCGATATTCACCTGAAGTTCCATCTTGGTCAGATCCTCGGCCAAAGTAAAAAGAGTTACTGCCTGAAGAGATGCGGCCACGGTCTGCCCGGGCTCTGCGCTTCTCGCCAGGACAATACCGTTGATGGGCGACCGGATTACGGCCTTTGACAGATCTATTTCACTGGATTCAAGGCTCGCCTTGGCCTGGGCAACCGCGGCCCTTGCGCTTTTATCATCCGCCACAGCCCTGTCATATAACGCTGTCTGCGCGTCGTATTCGGCTTGCGACGGCACCCTGTTATTGCTCAATTCCCTTGCCTTTTTCATCTGGGCAAGTTTGGCTTTGGTTTCAAGTATGGTGGCCGTCGTCTGCAATACCTTGGCCTTAGCGGACTCAAGGCTCGCCCTGGCCTGCACTACCGCAGACTCCAATTTGGTAGTATCGAGTTTGGCCAGCGGCTGCCCCACCTTCACCCTGTCGTTATAGTTCACTTCAACAGTCTTGATTATGCCGGACAACTCGCTTCCCACATCGACCTTGGTAGTAGCCTGCAGGGTGCCGGTAGCCGTGACAATGACGGTGATGTTGCCCCGTGTCGCTTCCTGTGTTTTATACTGCGCCGCATCCGGGCCACCAAAGATATTCCATCCCACAACAAACGCTATTACGCAGGCCGCTATCGCCAAGGCGATTATAAGGAGCTTCTTTATTTTTTTCCCGCGATCAGACGATTGATCTATCTTCAGGATTTGGGTGATATCTAATTTGGGATCAATATTGAATTTCATTTCTTCTCTCCAGTAGTATCATCTTTTTTACCTTCGCCTGCCATCGAATTCCATCCTCCGCCCAATGCCTTATACAGCCGGACAAGATCGGACACAACCGCTCCTTCGCTTTGGACAAGTTCGTCGCGATAAGACAGCAGCGAGCGCTGCGCATCCAGCACGTTCATGAAATCAGTCAGTCCCGCCTCGTATTTGATCTGTGACAGCTTTGCCGCGTCATCGGCGGCGCTTACTGCGGCGGTCAAGGTCTGCCTGTGCTTCAATTCTTCCGCATATGCGACCAGGGCATTTTCGACTTCCTTCAACGCGCTGAGCACGGCGGACTCATAGGCGACAATATATTGTTCCTGCAAGGCCGTTTGCGCCCTGATATTCTGCCGAATGGACCCGCCTTTAAAAATCGCCCAGGTAATACTCGGGCCGCCGGTTGCGCTCCACAAACCTGATGTGGAGAGGTTGCTTAATGCAGTAGCTTCAAGCCCTATCGATCCGCTAAGCTTCAGCTTTGGATACAACTCCGCCTCGGCCACCCCGATCCTTGCCGTTTGAGCCGCCAATTGACGTTCCGCGCGGCGCACATCGGGTCGTTGCCGCAATATGTCGGCAGGGACACCAATAGCCAGGGTTACCGACACTGTCGGGATAGGGCCGGTTTCTTTGAGTTCCTCATGGACCTTCCCCGGATGCTCCCCGAGCAGCACGGCTATATTGTTCATGTCGCTGTCGAGCCCTGTGCGTAAAGCCGGCAATTTGGACCTGCTGCTCTCCAGATTATACTTCGCCTGCCTGACAGCCAGTTCATCGCTCAACCCCGCCTGTTCTTTCCATAGAGTTAACTGATAGGTATCTTCCTGGGACCTGATGGTCTCCTCTGTTGCGGCAAGCCGGGCCTGATATGTGCGGACTTCTATATAATTCAGAGCCGTTTCCGAAAGCAGGGTCACCAGCGTGTCCCTTAAATCCTCCTCGCTTGCGCCCAGATCCGCATCGTATGCCTCCACGGAACGACGCACACCTCCAAAGATATCCAGTTCCCAGGCCGCGTCAAAGCTTGAAGAATACAATTCGCCGGTCGTACCGGCTACGGAATCCTTGCTGTATTTGGTCCATGTGGCGGAAGTAGTGGAACTGAGCGTCGGGAAAAAATCGGCTTCAGCCACCCCGCGCTTTGCCCGCGCCTCTCTTATCTTTGCCTTCGCCTTTTTGAGATCAAGGTTGTTGGCCACAGCCTTTTCAATCAGGCCGTTCAATTTTGGATCATTCAGCTTTGTCCACCATGACGCAAGGGACTGAACATCGCCTTTGCCGGAAGGACTGCTCTCCGCGTTTTTTGAATGCCACTGCCCAGGCATGGACAGTTTCGGTCGGGCATAGTCAGGACCGACTGAAGCGCACCCGCCAATGAATATAACCGCAAGCATTACTGAAACAAGGGCTATGTGCGCAATAGCATCGGACTTGCATCGTTTATTGCAGAACCTGTTCATCACCGTCAACTCCCTGTCTTTGTCTTCTTCATCGAATTTGAGTTCTCCTGGAATTCGAGACTCACTGCCCTGATCCCTGCCAGTGAAAACCTGAACACATGTCCGGCATAGGCTTCAATATCCATGGGCCTCTTGTCTCCAGACTCCTTATTTTTACGTATCCCTTTCCCCGACCTTCCAGTAAGCATGGGACTGATACACTGGTTGACAATGCTTATCTCGCAATATCCCGCCTGTTCCTCCGGAACACAAGGACCGAGCAGCTCACGGACGACCCTTTGAGTGCTTATGTGCAAAGAATCAAGCAATTCCCTTGTCGCTCCTTCCAGAAGATCGGTCGGATCGAAGATCTCCTGTTGCATTATCCTGAACTCCCGGTTTCCCCTGTCCGCAATACGATTTATTAAAGCTCTGATCTGCCCCCTCAGCCTCTCTTCAGGAGGCGCATCTGCGCTGACACCGCCATCGGGAGGATGGGCCTCGATGGATTCATTAAAGGCATATCTCCATGCCTCCACATAAAGTTGTTCTTTTGTCCTGAAATGGTAATTGACGGACGCAATGTTCGCCCCGGCCCGCTTGCATATTTCCGCAATCGTGGCAGCCCGGTATCCCTTGTCCGCAAAAACCTCGCCTGCGCTTGCGAGCAGCTTTCCCCTGGTCAGGGCCGCGTCTTTCCTCTGGATATTCACAAAGCCTCCATATTGAGCGTTTCAGATGAATTCAAATACTAATTTAAATTATTTATTTTAATTTGTCAAGCGTCGTTTCATCGCCCGGCAGCGGGGACTATCAGGCAAGAGGCCTGATCCACAGAAAAAACCTCTTGATCCGCAGACCAAAACGCTTGACATCCGCGTCTGTTTTAAAGGATAATTTGCCATCTCAGCCAAAAGGCGGGTAGTCATGTTTTTTTATAATCTGATAGGGAAATCGGCATTACTGCTTCTTTCATGCCAAATGGTAATCCTGCTCGTCGCCGGTCCGGTGGCGGCAAATGAACCCGACACGGGAAACGGCAATGAAACGAAGGAGCAGCTTTCCTCCGGCTCGGAAGAGCCCGAATGGACGCCTGCCGTGGCGGTTTACTATGCCAAACGATATCATGGCAGAAGGACCCATTCCGGCGAAAAATTCGATAATACCAAGCTGACGGCCGCCCACCCTTCTCTCCCCCACGGAACGAGAGTAAAAATAGTGAACATCGCCAATGACCGGTCTGTAGTGGTAACGATCAATGACCGCTGTCGTGAACGAAGTTTTGAACTGATTGACTTATCGAGAGCAGCCGCGCGCGAACTCGGTTTTCTCGGCAAGGGCGCCGCAAAGGTAAGGATCATCCCTCTGACTGACGATCTATAGGAAGCCGGAAGAAGCCAGGTCAAAGGCCGCACAGGGATGAAGCGGTCAACAGCCTGATTCAAAAGCAATAACGCAGATAAATCAGCAATAAGGCCGATACAGGAATCATATCGGCCTTAAACATAAAAAGAGCCATCCGGCCGGATGTGGGTTTGTTCAACTCTGGTGTGAAACCCTTGAGTCTCTACAGAACTGCTTTGCGCCCACATGCGCCCGGTATGGCCCTATCCCGTCTGCAATACCTTCCATGGCGCTCATAGCTTTTTTTATGACGTTGGGAACTTTAATGATGTTTCAGGCTTCCCTCTCGCTTCTGAAGGCTTGCTCACCACATCATAAGGCGCTCCCTTACTCATAGTGTTCCTATGGTCAGCCATAGAAAGCATTGCATATCTGTCCTGATTTAATCTTACTCCTTTCTGAAGCGGATTTGAATAAGACTGCGTCTGAATTTTTTGTCGGTGTTTGACTACACGGCCGGCAACCATTTCCACGTTGGCTTGCCGGGGATATCCGGAGCTGAATATTCATGCCCAAAAGTGTTACTATCGATTTACGCTTTGCTGCGTTGTGGCCCTGAAGTCCGGGACCGATATATATTCAGGAGCAGCCACTAATATAAGACGGGACAATGAATATGCAAACATACCTTGATACGGCTGTTGAGGCCGCGCAGCAGGCAGGCGCCTTCATCCTCGCCAACCGCGGTAGCCTGTCGGCCTCGGACATCGACCGGAAACAGGCGTTCGATTTCGTGACGAGGATTGACAGGAAATCCGAAAACATCATCCTCGACATATTGAGTTCCCGCTTCCCTGATCACAGCTTTCTGGCTGAAGAGTCCCGGCATGATATTGCCACAGACGGATATCGATGGATCATCGATCCGCTCGACGGCACCACGAACTATATCCACGGCTTCCCGGTCACCGCTGTCTCCATCGCGCTCCAGCGCGGCGAAGAGCTTGTTGCAGGCGTTGTGCTCGATCCCTTCAGGGATGAACTCTTTACCGCGATCAAGAATGAAGGGGCTTTTTTGAACGGTCACAACATACATGTTTCGGCTACGGACAAAATGGGCGGCGCGCTGATAGGCACGGGGTTCCCTTTCAAGCAGAAACATCTGATAGACCATTACCTGCGCCTGTTCAAGAATGTGCTCGTCGAGGTCAGCGACCTGAGAAGGCCCGGCGCCGCGTCGATTGACCTGTCATATATAGCGTGCGGCAGGTTTGACGGATTCTTCGAGATAGGGCTCATGCCCTGGGACTGCGCGGCAGGGGCCGTCATCATCAAAGAGGCCGGGGGAGTCATCACCAATTTCGGCGGGGGAGATGAAATACTCACTCGCGGCAACATAGTGGCCGGGAATCCGCATATGCATGCCCGGCTGCTGAAAATGACCAAAGAGGTCTTTGCGGGAACGCTGGATGAATAATAAGTAGGGGCACGTTGCAACGCGCCCCTACTTATATAACTTCGCTATCTCTTCAGCCAGTTTCACGCTGTTGGCTATGCAGTCGTTTACCGCAATGCCTCTATACGCGTTGCCGGCAAGATAAAAACCTTTATGTTTGGCTGAAGCCGCGTCAAGCGCCTCCAGTTTCCTGTAATGTCCCAACTCATACTGCGGGATCGCCTTTTCGTACCTGTAAATCCTTATGAAATCAGGCTCATCCTTCAAACCTATTATGTCCGCAAGCTCATCACGCACAAGCGTTAACAGTTCATCGTCATCCAGCATCGCAAGCCCCTCGGCCCTTGCGCCCCCGACCATGGTGCGGAGAAGGACCCGTCCTTCGGGCGCGCGGCCCCCGAATATGCCCGAATCGATGAGCGTTCCGAGTATCCGCCTCTTCTCCCTGCCGGGGATGAGAAAACCGAACATATTCATGTCGCATTTTATCTTCTCCCTTTTCACACCAAAGGCAATAACAGAGAGCGCAGGATACTTTATCGTCTTCAGCATATCATGGATATCGGAGTCAAAATCCCGAATGATCTCAGCGCTGTTGTGCGCCGGACATGCGAGAACAACGCAGTCCGTGTCATATGTGGAGCCGTCGGAGAAATGGAGCCTGTAGCCATAACCGGCCTTTTCGAGCCCCTTTGCCTCTTTATCCGTAACCGCCCTGTCTCCAAGCCTCTCTCTCAAGGTCTCTATCAGGCCGTACATGCCGCCGTTAAAGGACATGAGCGCTCCGCCCGGTCCTGCCTCGACCTTTTTCCCGGATTTTTTTGCCTCTTTGGAGAGCGCCCGGAAACCTCTCAGCAGCCCTCCGTATTTGCGCTCAAGGTCGTAAACCTTCACGAAACAGCTCCTGATGCTCATCTTTGAGGGATCGCCGGCATACACACCCGACGCCATGGGATCGAGCAGCTTTTCGAAGAACTCCGTTCCGACCCTGCGTTTTGCGAATGCCTCCATGGTTTCATCATCCATGTTCGCCGCAGGCACAAAATATTCCGCCAGCATCCGCAGTTTGCCCGGCACGCTCAGAAAATTCGAGAGCATGAATTTTACAGGGGAAGCCTGCAGTTCCCACAGGGAGGCTCCTGTATAGATGAACCGCCTGCGCGCATCGTCGTTACTCTTGACCGGCTGCAGGTTTATCCGCTCCGCCAGTTCAAGGGTTGCGGGCTTATTGCTCAGAAACCCGTTGACCCCGGCTTCGCAGACATAGCCGCCGGTCTTTTCCGTATATATCTTGCCGCCAAGCCAGCCGGCCGCCTCGAACACCCTGATATCAAAACCCCTGTCTTTGGCTGAAAGTTCACAGGCAAGGGACAGCCCCGAGATTCCGCCGCCGACAATCGCTATCTTCATATAATCCTCCGCAATCGCTGAATTCAATATGGATTATAAACCAAAACAACGACTGCCGGAAAAGATATCTATTGTTTTGCGGCTTGTTCCGCGCATCAAAGATCATTACCATGTAATAAATCCCTGCCGGAGCCTTACATCCCGGAGCACGAATTCGACGGCAGGGCTGAATTTCTTATATGAAGTCGGATATGATTAGCCGTTCATATGTGGTAAACTGACATGAACCAGTTGGAAGGGGCCGTCTGATGGAAATATTGAAAACCGATTACCTTGTAATAGGGAGTGGCGTCGCAGGTCTTCGGGCCGCCATCGAACTCTCACAACACGGTAATGTTACTGTTGTCACAAAAGATATCATTAACGAAAGCTCCACTGAATACGCCCAGGGGGGCGTCGCCGTAGCGCTGAGCGATGAAGATGAGGTGGGTCTGCATCTGACCGACACCCTTAAGGCAGGCGACGGATTGTGCGCCCCCGAGGCCGTCAGGACCCTTGTCGAGGAAGGACCCGACAGGATACTCGAACTCATAGCCTGGGGCGCCCAGTTTGACAGCGAAGGGACGAAACTGCTTTTCACGATGGAGGCCGCGCATTCCAAAAAAAGGGTGCTCCATGCGAACGGAGATTCCACCGGCAGGGAGATACAACGTGCGCTGTTTCACAAGGTCCGGACCCTGGGCAATGTCAAAAGATATCCCTTCAGGGCCGCAACCGACCTGATCATAGCAGGCGGCGAATGCGTCGGGGCCGTTGCGCTCGGGGAAAACGGCCCGGCAGAAGTTTACGCAAAGGCGGTTGTCCTCGCAACAGGAGGAGCCGGCCGGGTATTTTCCAGGACCACCAATCCCGAAGTCGCCACCGGAGACGGCATAGCCCTTGCGTTCAGGGCAGGCGCCGTTATTGAAGACATGGAGTTCGTGCAGTTTCATCCAACTGCCCTGTTTATCCCCGGCGCGCCCCATTTTCTGCTCTCCGAAGCCATGAGGGGCGAAGGAGCGCTACTGAGGGACGTAAACGGCGACCTGTTCATGGACAGATATCACAATGACGCGGAACTCGCGCCGAGGGATGTGGTGTCCCGCGCCATAATCTCACAGATAGTCAAGACCGGCGGCGACCATGTATACCTGGACCTCACACACCTGGACCATGCCTTTGTCAGAAGGCGCTTTCCCCGCATCTACAGCACCTGTCTTGAATACGGCATAGATATAGCAACCATGCGGATTCCGGTCTCTCCGGCTGCGCACTATATTATGGGCGGCGTAAAAACAGACCTCGACGGCAGGACCAGTATCCCCGGGCTTTTTTCTGCAGGGGAAACGGCCTGCACGGGTGTGCATGGGGCCAACAGACTCGCAAGCAACAGCCTGCTTGAAGGCATGGTGTACGGCTACAGGACGGCCGTGGCAGCCGCCTCCCTGGTCTCTCAACCCGGCAGGGCCATCCATCCGCAGCCGGCCGGGACCAAACCTCTTTACAGGGAAGCTCCGCCGCTGGACATAGAAGCCCTGAAGAAAAAGATCAGGACCACAGCATGGGAAAGCGTGGGCATCATACGTTGCGCCGAATCACTCGGCAGGGCAAGAAAGAGTTTCGCCGGGCTGAAGGACATCATGGACTATGCTTTCGCCTCCAGGTCCGGGGTGGAGTTGCGTAATATCCTTACAGTTGCAACAATGATTACTGAGGCGGCGCTTCTCCGCGAAGGCAGCATAGGGGCGCACTACCGCTCCGACTTCCCCGCAAAGGGGGCCGACTGGCTCAGGCATACCAACATCGTAAAGTCGGGCAATGAGGTGATCAAATCATGGAGATAAGAAAGGCCAGGATAGTAGGGACGCTCGGACCGTCATCATGCAGCAAAAAAATTGTCGAAGAACTGATAGGGAGCGGCCTGGATGTGGCAAGGCTGAACTTTTCTCACGGGGAATACGATTTTCATGAGGCGGTCTTTTGCCTTGCGCGGCGCGAGGCTGCAAAGCAAAACAGAAATATCTCGATAATGCAGGACCTGCAGGGCATAAAGATCCGCGTGGGAGACATCGAAGGCGGCAGCATGAATCTGAGACAGGGCGAAACGGTCTCTCTCATGCCGGGAAAGGAAACCGGCGGGAACAAGAATGTCTATATCTCTTATCCGGCATTACTAAAGGACGTAAAAGAAGGGGAAGATATCCTGTTCGATGACGGGATCATCAGGGTCAGGGTGACCGGCAAGACAAAGACCGCGCTGAGGGCCGAGGTTATAGAGGGCGGCATACTGAAGTCGCGTAAGGGAGCCAACCTGCCGTCAACCAGGACCACTGTGGACACATTCACCGAAAAAGACAAGAAAGATTTCAGGTTCGGACTAAAACTCGGGTTCGATTACCTTGCGATATCTTTTGTCAGGAACGCGGATGACATTGAGCGCGTGAAATCATGGGCAAAGAAAAACCGTTTATTGCTGCCGCCCCTGATAGCGAAGATAGAAAAACCCGAGGCCCTCAAGAACATAGACGACATTATGGCGTCAGTGGAAGGCATTATGGTCGCACGGGGCGACCTCGGGGTCGAGATGAGCGCCCAGCAGGTGCCGGTGATCCAGAAAATGCTTATAGACTGCGCTAACAGGACGGGCAAGCTCGTTATTACCGCGACGCAGATGCTCGAATCCATGACGCATCACACCCGGCCTACCAGGGCCGAGGCGTCCGATGTCGCCAATGCCATACTTGACGGCACCGATGCGGTAATGCTCTCTGCCGAGACGGCGTCCGGCAAATATCCTGTCGAATCCGTCAGGATGATGGACTCGATCATCAGGACTACCGAGATCAACTTCCCGGACAAACTGAAATCTTTTTACCATTCTGAAAACAAATTTGCGGAAGCCGTGGCCCTCGGGGCCTGCAGGGCCGCGGAAAGCATTGAAGCAAAACTGATAGTAGTGTTCACACAGTCCGGCTTCACTGCGCGGCTCCTGTCCAAGATGAGGCCGAAGGTGCCGATAGTGGCGTTCACGCCCGACCAGGAAACCATGAACCGGATGTCGCTGTACTGGGGTGTTATGTCAAGACTGATTTCCGCAGGCAGGGGGACATGTCCGGAAGACGATATGCTGACCGAGATCGAGAGGTCTCTCGTAAAACAGGGGCTTATCAGGAAGGGCAACAACATCGTCTTTGTCTCAAGCTCCCCGTTCCTCGGTAAACATAATGTCATAAGGCTCCAAAAGGTTTAAGCCGGGACGGTCCTGATAAACTTCGGGTGGGACTGCTATTCGTTGTGACTGTTGAATATATCGTTAAAAGAGCCGGAAATCTTGGTGAAGGCCTCAAGTATCCGGGGATCAAAATGATGCGGCATGGTCCTGCCGTCTCCCTGCGTTATAATGCGCACTGCATCTTCGTGGCTCAGCGGCATTTTATAAGGTCTTAACCCCCTCAATGCGTCATACTGGTCGCACAGCATCACTATCCTGCCCTCAATAGGGATATCGTCCCCCTTCAGGCCCCTCGGGTACCCGGAGCCGTCCCAGCGCTCATGGTGATTAAGGGCTATTGACGCGGCCATCTGGATAAAGGGATAAGAAGAACCCGTCAGTATCTTTTCGCCGATCCTCGCATGTGTCTTCATAATGGCAAATTCTTCGGCCGTAAGGGCCGCAGGCTTCAAAAGTATAGTGTCGGGAATGCCGACCTTGCCTATGTCATGCAGAGGACTCGCAAAAGAGATCGCCGCCACAAGACTTGAAGCCAGTCCAATCGAGTCGGACAGTTCCTTGGCATAAAATCCCATGCGGGAATTGTGATAGCCGGTCTCAGTGTCGCGGAATTCCGCCACGGCGGTAAGCCTGGTTATCAGCTCTCCGCTCATGTTTTTGAGCATGGTGAGGGCCTCCCTGAGCTCCCTCGTCCTCATCTCAACCGTTGTCTCGAGCGTCCGCTTGTATTCCTTTTCCTTTTCGATAAGCCTGCGGTAAAGAATGGCCTTTTCAATCGAATGTATGAGCTGTTCGGACCTGTATGGTTTTATGATGAAATCAAAGGCGCCTTTCTTAATGGCGTCCACCGCAATATCCACCTCGGCATGAGCAGTCATGAGTATCACAGGCACATCAGGTTTGACATCGCAAATCTTTTCGAGGAGATCGATGCCCGAGGTCACAGGCATCTTTATGTCCGTGAGGACCACATCCACAGGATTGCTCTGGAAATGGGCAAAGGCGTCATCGGCATTGCGGCAGGCTACATAGTCATAACCGTATTCACCCATAAGCGCGGACACAAACTCGAGGACATATGGATCATCATCTACAAGAAGTAGTTTTGCCTTTGTTTCAGGTTCCGTAATAATTGTCTGATTATCCATATCTCTTAATCTATAATAGCGTCATTCGGGTATTTTTTCAAATCTTGACTGATAAATGTTTTATCCAATAGAATTACAGACCCGCCGGAAATGGGAGAATTCAGGTTGTTGAAGACAAAAGGGATAGTAATACCAACCATTTGCGAAGCCGAGTTGTTGCTTGAAGGCGTCTCGGACAGGAAAGAATTTATTGTCCAGGGCAAGCGCTTCTTTACGGGATATCTGAACACAGTCCGAGTTGCATTATCCATATGCGGGCCGGGCAAGGTGAATGCCGCCCACGGCGCCACTCTTTTATTCGAAAGATTCAACCCTGCTCATGTCTATGCTCTCGGAACAGCCGGAGCATATCCTTCATCAGGCCTTGATATTGGGGATGTCGCCATGGCCGACAGGGAGATATATGGCGATGAAGGCCTGCAGACCGTCTCCGGCATAGTGACAATGGAGGCTCTGGGCCTGCCGCTGGTTTCATCAGGTTCAGGGGACCACTATAACGAGTTCCCTCTCCTTGTCCCCGGCAAACTGAAAGGCCATAAGCACATGGGGGCCTTTGTAACCGTCTCGGCCTGCACAGGGCTTCTGAAAAAAGGTCTGGAAATAAGCAGGCGGTTTAACGCCATATGCGAAAATATGGAGGGCGCGGCCATAGCCCACATCGGGCTGCTGAACAATATCCCTGTGACCGAGATAAGGGGCGTCGGTAATATCATTGAAGACCGCGACGGGAAACCGCTTGACAGGGCGGCTTTAACACTCGCAGCTGAAAATGCGCAGAGATTTTTTATAGACGCATTGGGGCAGGACTAAATGTATGAAAAAACGCAAAAGGACGCTATAAATATTTTAACTTACCCGCGCTGCTAAGGAGCCTGCGCACCTTCTCCTTCACGCTCGACCTTCGACTTCAGCTGCTCAACGATCTTCCGCACCCCCGCGATATAATTGCCGTAGCGCTCGGGCGCATGACCGAGAAATCCCTCGTATGCGTCAATCGCTTCACGTATAAGGCCCTTGTTGACATAAGCGATCCCAAGATTATAGTAAGCCTCGGCATTATCCGCATCCAGTTCGAGCGCATACCTGAACTCCCTGATGGCGTCATCTGTGAGTTTCCCGTTCAAAAACGCCAACCCGAGATTGGCATGGGCAGGGGCAAATTCTGGATTGATCCTGAGCGCATTCCTGTACTCGGCAATGGCCTCGTCAAAACGGTCCTGATAGAAAAGCGTAAGGCCCAGATTGTTATAGGCTTCGGCAAAGTCCTCATTGGCCTTTACCGCCGCCCTGTACTCTTCCATTGCAGCTTTGTGGCGGCTCTCCTGCAGATGCATGTTGCCTGCCTCGAACCTCTCCATGGCCTCATCCTTTTCCGCCATAAAGGCACACCCCCCAAATCCGTATCCCTGAGAAGACCGGAGATGACTGTAAGCCTAATTATACCACCGATACACTGAACGACAAATCCGGACCCTCCTGAAAGAGCGCATTGACACGCTGGGAATGCAGTAATTATTGTATATATATGCGTTTGATACTCTTTGATATAGACGGAACCATAATGGAATCCGGCGGGGCCGGGGTGAGGGCTCTCGACTACGCATTCAGAGATGTCCTGGCCGCCGACAATATATTTTCCGACATAAGCATGGCTGGAAAGACGGACCTGCAGATAGTAAAGGAAGGCCTGCGCAAGATCGGGCTCTCTGCCGATAACGGTTATATACCGAAGATTCTCGATTCATACCTCGCCTGTCTTCGGACGGAGATACTGAAGAGCGACAAGCATCTGAAACCGGGTGTTAAAGAGGCCCTGGACATCCTCAGGCTTCAGTATGACAGATACCAGCTCGGCCTGCTCACAGGTAATTTTGAGCAGGGCGCCCGTATAAAACTCGGCTCCTTCGGACTGAACGACTATTTTCTGTCCGGCGCATTCGGCAGTGATCATGAGGACAGAAACATGCTCCTGCCCATTGCTGTTGAGCGTTTCAGGGACATTACCGGAAGTGATTTCAGGCGCTCCGACTGCATCATAATAGGCGACACGCCGCTCGATGTGGCTTGCGCAAAACCTTATAATGCGGCCTGCATAGCCGTGGCAACAGGCCCCTATGGGATGGAAAGCCTTGTAGCAGCCGGAGCCGATGCGGTCGTGGAAGACCTGGCAGACACCGAACATCTGCTCGACATGCTGGATCTCCTCGAAGACCGGCCATGATATTTAATCATGTTTTTTTGCTATTATAGACAGTGAAAAATAAAACATCAGGAACGGAGTGAACTTATGAATAGAAAGTATGCCATAGCCGTTATTCTGTCGGGCATAATACTGCTTGCTGCCTATACGCTGCCGTACGCAGAGACCATGCAGGAACACCTCGAAAAAGGGCATGCCGCCTACAATAACGGCAAGTATGATGACGCCATACAGATTTACAACAAGGTTATTTCCGCAAATCCGGACGTGATCGACCTGTATTATTATCGCGGCATCGCCTATTACAAGAAGGGGAAATATTCCGAAGCGGTCACCGACTTCAGCAAGGTCCTCGAAAAAAAGACGAACGACACCGAGATATACTATCAGCGCGGGCTTGCGTATTACAGAAGAGGCCATAACGAGAAGGCGATCGAGGATTACACAAAGGCCATCGCCCTGAATCCCAATCTCGCGGATGTGTATATGAACCGCGGCATTGCGTACTCGCATAACATGCAATATGATGAAGCCATAGAAGACTATACCAGGGCGATAACGCTGAAGGTCAACTATGACACCGCCCATTACAACAGGGGAGTAGCGTATGTAAGAAAGGCCCAGGCTGATTTCAAGAAGGCCTGCAGTATGGATATTAAACCGGCATGCGACAACCTGAAGCAGCTGTCGGATTAGCATATCCGGCCTGCCGATATTATTGAAAATGGACAAGATTTTATTTTATCCGGGCCTTCCTCTTCTGCTCCAGCTGCCGAAAATAGAGCAGAGAACGCCTATTTTCGTCATAGGCTGGCAGACCGAACTCTTTTTGCTCACAAATCTGCCGTATGTGAATGAGAGACCGCTAAATCTCAGGGCCGACGACAGTTGCATAATCCGGTTTCTCAACAACGACAACGCGTACGGCTTCCAGACCTCTGTTGTCTCGGTCCAGTTTTTCCCTGCTCCAATGGTATTTTTCAAATACCCGACAGAGGTCAATAAAATGCCGTTCCGTAAATCCAAACGCTTCAAGATGAGCATACCGGCCAAGATACTCAATCCCAAGACCGTGCAGAAGATTGATGTAACAATATGCGATATCAGCGATACGGGCTGCAGGCTGGAGATCAAAAACCTGCCGGAACATATATTTGAGCCGGGCAACCGCTTTTATCTCACATTCAATATCCTCGAAAAGAGTATTGAGTCGGACTGTGTGCTGCGCAACATCAGGAACATCGACGGATGCCTTCTGCTCGGGTTCGAGTTCGTGAATATGTCCGATGCGAACAAGGACATGATTTGCTCCTTTATCGACATGATCTCAAAGGTCTCCGGAGCCACCTGACAAATAAGGCCATTGGGGAATAATATGCCTGTATTCAGCGGTCTGGACCGGATCGCAAAAAAATGGCCGCGCAAGCTCCGCAAATCAAGGGTTGGACTACTGGTCCATCCCGCCTCTGTTAACAGACTGCTGGAACATGCGTCGTCCATATTCCATAAATCACAACTATTCGAACTGAAGGCTTTCTTCGGCCCGCAGCATGGCATTCGCGGCGAGACCCAGGACAACATGATCGAATGGCGTGACTTCCGCGACCCCCGCGCCGGTCTGCCGGTATACAGCCTTTACGGCGAAACGAGAAAGCCCACGCCGGAAATGCTGGCGGATATCGATGTCCTTGCCGTAGATATGCAGGATGTCGGAGCGCGTTACTACACCTTTATCTGGACCATGGATCTCTGCATGCAGGCATGCGCGGAACTCGGGAAGTCCGTGATTGTGCTCGACAGGCCGAACCCCATCACGGGATCGTCCGTTGAAGGCCCTGTTCTGGCGCCTGCCTTCTCCTCCTTTGTGGGCCTGCGCCCTGTTCCTGTAAGACATGGCATGACTATTGGGGAGATCGCCCTTTATCTGAAAAATGAATTTTATCCTGCGCTTGATCTGCATGTGGTCCCAATGCAGGGCTGGAAAAGGACCATGTGGTTTGATGAAACAGGCCTGCCGTGGGTGTTGCCTTCCCCGAATATGCCGACTCCCGAAACCGCCCTCGTATATCCGGGCATGTGCCTTCTCGAAGGCACAATGCTCAGTGAAGGCAGGGGGACAACCCGTCCTTTCGAGATATTCGGGGCCCCTTTCATATCCGGAGACGCCCTGGCGGAACAACTGAACAAGCTGCAACTGCCGGGAGTATGGTTCAGGCCGCTCTTTTTTGAACCCACGTTCCAGAAGCATGCGGGGGAATTGTGCGGGGGAGCCCAGATACACATCACGGACAGAAAAAAATTCAGGTCCTTCAAGACGGGCGCGGCCGTCCTGAGCGTCATACGACGGCTTTATCCGGACGAGCCGCTCTGGAAGTCGCCACCTTATGAATATGAACGCGAAAAGATGCCGATAGATATCCTTGCGGGCACAGACAGGCTCAGAAACCTGATCGACTCCGGAGCTTCGCCCGACGGGATGGAAGAATGGTGGCAGCCGGAATGCGCGGTCTTTGCAAAACAGACAAGGAAAAAATATCTTTTATATGAGTGAGCTCCCGGCATGCTTCATCCTCGCCGCCGGACGCGGAGAGCGGATGCGGCCCATGACAAGTCACATACCGAAACCGCTCCTGCCGATTGCAGGTAAACCGCTTCTCGAATCGATTGTCGAAAAGGCCTTGGCCTCGGAGTTCGGCAGGATAGGCGTCAACACGCACCACCTGAACAGCCTCATTGAGTGCTGGGTCAAAGACTCCGGATTAAAAGACAAAATCAGACTGTTCCACGAAACAGAGATACTCGACACCGGCGGGGCGTTGAAAAATGCGGAGACCTTCCTCGAAACAGACGATTTTCTCGTGCATAACGGAGACATCATGTCGGACATTGACCTCGCCGCTCTGCTCGAACACCACCGCGCCTCCGGGAATTTCGCCACACTCGCAATAATGGATCGCCCTGATTTCAATAATGTCCTGATCGATAAAAACGGCTTTCTCAAAGGGATCGGCAAGGCACGGCGACCGGATAGCGGCGAAAAAATGGTTGCCTTCACAGGCATTGCGGCATACTCTCCGGCGTTCCTGAAGGTCCTTCCGCCCGGAGCTTCGGGCGTAGTGGAAGCCTGGCTCAAGGCGATCAGCCTCGGATTCAGGATAGGGATATTCGACGTATCCGGCTGTTCCTGGAGCGATATCGGCAGCCCTGCGGCTTATGTCTCTGCGGTTCTCCGGAGCTTGAGGGACAAGGGAGAAAACGTCCATATCGATTGTTCCGCAGCCATCCCTGAAGATGCGGATATAGCCGGTAATGTAATAATCGGGGAATCGGCCTCTATCGGCAGCGGGTCCTCACTGAGGAACTGCGTCGTACTCCCAAATGGCGCGGTCAAGCCCGGCGCACACTATGAGGACTCGATCATCGGGCCTGATTATGTTGTCGGGGTTGATGAAACAGCGTTCGGCCTCTCTGTTGAGGGCAAGGGCATGCTTATCGGATCAGGCGGCTCCGACAGAAAATATTTCAGGGCAAAGGAACCCGACAGGACCGTGGTCCTTATGGAATGCGGACATGACGATCCTGATTTTATCAGACAGATCGAGTACACGGTCTTCTTCAGAAAATATGGAATACCCGTTCCCGATCTGATCTTCGTAGACCTCGGCGCCCGGTCGGCGGTGTTTGAAGACCTTGGAGACATGTCTCTTTACAGCCGGCTCAAGTTCCGGAGAGGCGATGATGCTGTAGAGCAAACATACATGAGGGTAATGGAGATCATGGCCCGGCTGCACGGCCCAGTGTCGGATCACGTATCAGAATGTCCCGCGCTCGCATCCAGGGTCTTTGATTATGAGTATCTCAGATGGGAAACCGCATATTTTATCGAGCGGTTTGTCCGCGGCGTCAGGGAAATCAGGATCAAAGACAACGCCGCTATTGACGATGAATTCCATCGTCTCGCAGCAAGGACGGATTCCTTCACAAAGAGGATCATCCACCGCGATTTCCAGTCACAGAACATCATGATGACCAAAGACATTCCCCGCATAATCGACTATCAGGGAGCCCGCATGGCGCCGCCCGCTTATGACATCGCTTCAGTCCTGTGGGACCCTTACGCGCCCATTAAAAATGATATAAGGGACAGGACTCTCAACTACTACCTGTCGCTGCTTGCCGATACGACCGGAGGGTGGTTCAGCTCCGAAGGGTTTACGGAAGCGCTCATCTATTGCAGGCTCCAGAGACATATGCAGGCCCTCGGGGCTTACGGTTTTCTGGCAAAGATCAAGGGCAAGACCTACTTTCTCAAGTATGCGCCGGAGGCCGTCAGGTTGCTGAAAGAGGATGTGGAGCCCGTAAGAACCGAATTCCCATTGCTGGCGGAACTTATCGATTCACTCTGAATATGCCGAAGAACTGTTTGGAAAACAGCAGGCATAAAAAATTGACAGCTGTCTGTAATACTGATAAGATTTAAATAGACCCACAGCAGGCGCTGCCGCCCTCTTCCTGTAGTGACAGGAAATCCCGGACCGATCGGGACAATATGGAGTAAGCGTGACATCGCCTGTTTTTTTGTCGTTTTTGCCCCTCACTTTTGATGTATACTGTTATTTATGAATATAAACAGCCGTGACCTTGATATAGTCAAATCCCTGCATGATATCCTGACCGAAAAAGGCCTGTCCGTATCTGTAGCGGAATCCTGCACCGGCGGCCTGCTGAGCCACTATCTTACACTCCTGCCCGGATCGAGCTCCTTCTTCAGGGCAGGGGTTGTCACATACGCCTCTTCGGCAAAAGAGAAGATACTCGGCATCCCGCGCAAGGCCATCAGCCGTTTCGGAGTGGTCAGCCGCGAGATAGCCATCTCAATGGCGGAAAGGGCAAGGACTGTGACCGGTTCTGATCTTTCCATAGCCACGACGGGGAATCTCGGGCCTGCCGTATTAGACAACAAGGCCTGCGGACTGATCTATATCGCGGTAAGCGGGGCATTCGGTTCGGAATGCCGCGAGCTCAGACTTTCAGGCGAACGGGATGAGAATAAAAACAGCGCCGCCGTCAAGGCCATCGAACTCCTGATCGAGGTAATAACAAAAGGATGACAGGGACTGTCCCCTCCGATAAAAAAGCGGAAATCAAAAGACTGGTTGCCGAGATAAACGATCATAACTACCGGTATCATGTCCTCGATGCGCCGGTCATTGCCGATGCGGAATACGACAGGCTTTTCCGCGAACTCACAAACCTTGAAGAATTATACGGCTACATCCTCCCGGATTCTCCAACCCAGCGAGTAGGCTCGGCTCCTCTCGAAAAGTTCGAAAAGGTCGGACATACCGAACCCATGCTTTCGCTCGAAAACGCCTTTTCCCATGACGAGGTGCGTGATTTCGACAAGAGGGTAAGACGGCTTCTTGATGATGACACGGAACTTGAATACACTGTGGAGCCAAAATACGACGGGCTTGCCATTGAACTGAGCTATCGCAACGGGCTCCTCTACAGGGCGTCTACGCGCGGAGACGGATACGAAGGGGAGAATGTGACCCACAATATCAGGACCATCAGCGCAGTCCCACTGCGCATCGACTCCGCAAAGGTCCCTGATGAGATGGATATCAGGGGCGAGGTCTATATGAACATCGACGAATTCGAAAAACTGAACAGGGCCCGCGAAGAGAAAGGCGAGCCCCCCTTCGCCAATCCGCGAAACGCGGCCGCCGGTTCGGTGCGGCAGCTCGATCCCTCCATCACCTCGGGTCGCAGGCTCTTCCTCGCCTGCTACGGCATGGGAACCGCAAAGGGAATTTCATTCAAAAGCCAGATGGAATTCATCGAATGGCTCAGGAATGCGAAGTTCCCCGTGACCTATTCGATCAAACCGGCCAAAAAGATCGAACAGGTTATAGATGAGCTGAAAAGGCTCGAAGATAATCGTGGCAGTATGCCTTTTGAGATCGACGGGGCCGTCATAAAGGTCAATGATTTCGCCGTCCAGCAAAGGCTCGGCTCCAAGACAAGGGAACCGCGCTGGGCCGTTGCGTATAAATTCAGGGCGCATCAGGCCACAACTATAATACGGGACATGGGCGCAGGCGTAGGACGGACGGGGGTAATAACCCCTTACGCTGTTTTTGAGCCGGTAGCTATCGGAGGGGTCACGGTTTCCCGCTCCACACTGCACAACTGGGACGAGATAGCCAGAAAAGACTTAAAGATCGGCGACACCGTTGTGGTCGAACGCGCAGGAGATGTAATCCCTCACGTTATCATGGTGGTCAAAGAAAAGAGGACCGGCAGGGAAAAGGAGTTCCCCTTCCCGACCGTATGCCCTGAATGCGGGTCTCATATCGTCAGGGAAGAAGGAGAGGTTGCGGCAAGATGCGTTGCGCTTTATTGCCCTGCCCAGGTAAGGGAAAAGATCATCCACTTCGCCTCGCGCGGCGGCATGGACATCGAGGGGCTCGGAGAGAAGAATGTGGAGCTCCTGTTTTCCCGCGGGCTGATCAAACATTTCGAGGACATCTATCGCCTGACAAAAGAAGAGCTTATAGAACTGCCCCGGTTTGCGGAAAAATCCGCGCAAAACCTGATGGACGCCATTGAGAAAAGCAGGCGCACAACTCTGGCGAAATTCCTTTTTGCCGTCGGCATACTGCATGTGGGCGAATACGCGGCAAAGCAACTTGCAAAAAACTTCAAACGGCTTGAAGACCTTTATAAGGTGAAACAGGACAGGATAGAAGGCATCAGACAGATGGGCGAAAAGATCGCCATATCGGTCTCTGAATTTTTCAGCGATGAGAAGAACCTCGACACCTTGAACAAACTTAAGGAACTCGGCCTGAAAATCGAGAACCCTGATTTCGCCTTGCAGGATAAAGGCGCCCTTCCCTTAAACGGGATGACGTTCGTGATTACCGGGACCATGCCTGCTGCGCGGGATCAGGTCGAGGCGCTGATAGAGAAACATGGCGGCCATGCCTCATCCGCTATATCTAAAAGCACAAACTACCTTATAGCCGGTGACAAGCCCGGATCTAAACTCGACAAGGCAAAATCCCTCGGTGTCAAGGTCATTTCATATAATGATCTGCTTAAGATGATTGAAGACAATACCAAACATCCCAGGCTATTCTGAATAACAGACAGTGTCTCCGGTATGACTCCCGACATCATGGACTCCGTCGCCCTATTCAGCCGACAGAATCAGCAGTGTACAACACACACGGAATCGGGCCTGCAATCAAAGAACTCAATTATGATGCGTTAATTTATGTAGGACACGGCTTGAATATTTACCTGAATATAGATTATATTAGGTATTCCGCGTAGCGGAATAGTCAGCCAAATTGGAGGAATGATGAGATGAAAGTTCAGAAAGTAGCGAAAAGAAAGCCTTCGGACGACGATAATTACATTGTAGAACTGAAGGACGGCAGATCAGTACAGTTAGCTATTGTCCCCTTCTGCAGCCCCTATTTTTGCCAGCCGGTCTCGAATGAGGAAAGAGAATACGCATTGTCATTGGTTAATGAGTTTATCGCAGCTAATAAATAGGCGCGGGGTAGTCATACGGACCAGGAAGCAATGCACTGAAGCGGGCGCACAGATACTGCCTCAGGTCGAAAAACTCACAAAGGCTATGAAGCGCGAAATTACGTAATTGCAGTCGGAAGCTTTGTAAATCACAGCGCTGTAACCACGTATTTCAACTGATAACTTTCATAGTTCGGCATTGTTCGTCGATTCCTGAGTGAGAAAATGATTTTAATGAAGGCCTGACAGCGAGAAAAGGGTCTGTAAGTTGTCTTTTGGAGACAGGACCCTCTGATTATTGCGAATTAGCGGATACGCCCCGACAGTTGACAGTCGGAAGAAAGCATAGTGAATATCGCACAGGCTTTCAGGCGTACTCCTAACTATATACATACGCCCTTGACATGAGTCTTTTGAGAACTCTGCCGCCACGGAAAGTCATAACCGGGGGCGGCAGAGTTATATCGGACTCAATAAATACCCCCCCCCTGTTTTACCGATTCCCCTGCAAAGCATTGCCTGAAAGCGCCTCGATCTTCAGCGCCTTGCCCTGTATGAGGGCCTCCGCGACCTTTGCCCTTGCTTGCCTGAGTATACGTCCGAACGTGGCGCGCGACACCTTCATCTCTACCGCAGCGTCATCGTGATAAAGCCCCTTATGGTCCGCAAGCCTGATCGCCTCGAATTCGTCAATGCTAAGAACGACCTCTTCCAGCTCGGTCATAGGGATGGCCCGCGGTTTGAAGTAATAAGAGGCCGGATTACATTTGATGTTTCTGCATTTTTTAGGTCTTGGCATACAATTATTGTCGGCATATCCTCGTGATATGTCAATAAGCGGTCAAAACGGCACTAATCCCAAAATTGTCACAGTGAATAAATTATATGTTACAACAATTGACAATTTCCGATTAATAAAACCTTTGCTTTAACTGCCTTTTTTTACGGGTCTCAGTTTCCGAGGACATCCTTATGAGATCCTATCGCTATGATAAGAAATTCACTGCTTGTGCGAATGTAAACAGCCCGGTACTGCATGGTAATGCTGAAAGCCCATTCTTCCCTGCCGGAAAGCTTTTCATTTCGCAAAGAGGGGTGAGAAGGACTCTTCATAAGCTTTTCCATCTGTTCAAAAAACTTCAAACGTATCTCTTTCGGCAAATCATTCAGGTCCTTCATGACCGATTCCGTTATGGAGATCTTAATCGGCAAAGGCTTTCCTCATTTCCTCAACAGATGCAAAGGTGTGAACACGGCCCTTTTTGATGTCCTCCTGAGAATCAGAAATCTTTCCGCTCCATTTGGCATTCCATATCCACGCCTGAGACTGGGGAATGGTAACAACCGGTTCGAGCACAAGCTTGCCGTTTTTAATGGCCGGGGCAAGCTGTGATCCGACTTCTATATGCAATGCGTCGCGAATTTCTTTCGGCAACGCAATCTGTCCTTTTGCTGAAACAGTAATGGTTTTCATGGCAAACCCTCCCTGACATTATGGCCCTTGTTCATATTGTAAGATTTTCTTACTTTCTTGTCAATGTCGGTCTGTATATTCCGATGATTAATGACAGCGATTGAAATGTATAATGTTGCGGCGGCGCCTGACCTGCGCGCCTTTCGTGTCGGTCAGATGACGCGAGCTTGTTTCAAGGCAATCCTCAGGAACAATTAAATTTCAAGATTTCGTTTAGTCCCAAGTGATGCCCTCGTTGAAAGTTTATTGCCACTATATTATGAACTGCTTTTAATGCATCAGGTAAACGATGTTTACTGTGTCCTGTGCGCCTAAACGAAAAATCATGAGGAGGCGTGGGCAGTTTTCACGCCGATTCCGTGGGCACTTTGTTAACCCATATTTTATTGATTTCTGCCTTCAATTCCCGAAATGATACTTGTCTTACACCAAGTTTCTGAAGAGATGAAAGCCCAACAGTTTTTTGTTTGCCGTAAATTTCGTTTATTGATGCAGTTGGCGCCACCATGAAAAACCATTGATCTGTATTCAATGGGTCAATAAGTTGTCGATTTGTTTCAGCAAGGACACAAAAGACATAAATATCTGCACTACGATCACAAGCATTACTATATGTGTTGGTTTCAGCGCACCAGCTTCTTTTTTGTCCTATATCAAAATTGATTTTACTCAATCTATTTTGTTTCCATGATTGAATATATGCTGCTGATTTCACTTCGATTTTAATATTATCGTCTGCTGACAGATCATAAGCATCCCATTCGAGCCGCTTTTCTGCAAGGCAATTTAATGCGGTCCCCACAATGTATTCAGCTAAAATGCCGCGTTGTGCATTTGATAAAAAATCAGAGTGCGCCCACTTCCAAAAATCAAGTTTGTCTATCGCATTCATTTCTTCTATTTTGGCATAACAAATTATTATCAGCTCTCGATAATATTCCAAATGGAATGTTATCAAAATCCATATATTATTAACCGGTTGTCTGATGCTACCACAGGCAATCAGGGCAAGGTCAAGATAAAACATAGACATAACAATGATATATCTTGCCGGACTGTTATGCCTGCGTCGCTGATTCCGGGTCAAGGTTGTTTAACCTCTATGCCCGGAATGCGGCTGAAGTCCCTTTTATCATAGGTATAAAAGATATTTATATTCTTCTCCGTGCCCCAAAAAGCGATTACAGCGTCGGCAAACTTGATATTTTTTTCCTCATAGACCGCTATGGCCGACTTGAAAACATTCTCCATGTCGCATACAATTTCATGGGTGTTCAGAATGGCCTCAACAAAATCCCGGACCTTTTTTTTTGGGAGCTGGTAATACTTTTCGAGAATCCATACGGTTTCAAGAACAGACACCGGCAAAAGATGCAGAACCAGTTCCCTGTTTCTTGCCCTTTCAAGGAGCCGCAGGCAGGCGTCTCTTTGCCGGTCGTCATCCTTGACAATAAGCCTGACTATTATATTTGTGTCAATAACCGCTTTTTGCACGTTCTTTCATGGCCTCTTCCGTGGCCTTTTCAATCAACTCGGCAATCGGGATGCCCGGAGACGGCAATACCCCGATAATATCATGTATTGTCTTGCCTTTTTTTATGACAATACTGTCTTTTTCTTCCTCGATCACCAGCGCGTCCCCGATATTTATGCCGAGATGATCTCTTATCTTCTTCGGCAGGGTAATCTGCCCTTTAGGCAACACTTTTACTGCCTGCATAAAACCTCCTACAATAATATTAATTCCTACTCTTAAGCATAGTAGGAATTATTGAAAGAGTCAACCCGATTGGGGGCCAACTGTTTCCTTAATGACAATCCCGGCCTAAACAGATCGACCGGAGACCGGAAAATATTTATCTGCGAAAAACGGCTTCTCAACTACCTTCGGGAACTTTATACTGTAATAAACTGTCAAATTATCAAAACAGCTATCCTTGGAGGTTTTGACATGAGACTAATCCTTAAATCAGCCGCCTTACTGAGCGTCCTGCTGCTTTTGGCCGGATTCGGCGGCGAGGTAGTGCAGCAGACAGAAAAAGAAAAGGACAAGACCCTTTCGCCCTATTTCCTGGTAAAGAGCGACGACGCGTCCACAGACCGCATGCCGCTCCAGTCCACTTCCGCAGATGTGAACATATCAGGAGTGATCGCGGACGTAAAGGTGACGCAGGTCTACAAAAACGAGGGCAAGCGGCCCATCGAGGCGATATATGTGTTCCCCGCCTCGACAAAGGCCGCTGTCTACGGCATGAAGATGACCATAGGCAAACGCACCATTATCGCGAAGATCAACAAGCGCGAAGAAGCCCGCAAGCAGTACGAAGAGGCAAAACAACAGGGCAAGAGCGCGTCGCTGCTCGAACAGCAGAGACCCAATGTGTTCCAGATGAATGTGGCGAATATCATGCCCGGAGACCTCATCAAGGTCGAACTCAGCTATACCGAGCTGATCACGCCCGAAAACAAGGTATACGAATTCGTATACCCGACAGTGACCGGTCCGCGCTACTCGAACCAGCCTGCGGCGACCGCCGATCCAAAGGAAAAGTGGGTCGAAAACCCCTATACCCATCAGGGCGAGGTCCCGTTGTACACATTCAACATATCCGTGAACCTTAACACAGGCATGCCGGTGAAGGATGTAAGGTGCGATTCGCATAAAGTGAATATATCGTATGACGGTCCGGCAACCGCATTTGTGAAGCTGGACGCCGGCGAAACCACAGGCGGCAACCGCGATTATATCCTGAAATACAGGCTCGACGGAGACAAGCTGGATTCCGGTCTGCTGCTATACAAGGGAGAGAAGGAAAACTTCTTTCTGCTCATGATGCAACCCCCACGGAAACTGGAAACCAAGAATATACCGGGCCGCGAATATGTATTCATAGTAGATGTGTCCGGGTCGATGTACGGCTTTCCGCTCGAAATCTCGAAGAAGCTGCTCAGGGACCTGATCGGCAATCTCAGGCCGACCGATATGTTTAATGTGCTGCTCTTCTCCGGCGGCTCGAAGCTGATGGCGGAACGTTCCGTGCCCGCGACAGCCGAAAACATAGAGCAGGCGCTCAACGTAATAGACAACCAGAAAGGCGGGGGCGGGACCGAATTACTGCCCGCATTAAAGCGCACGCTCGCCTTGCCGCGCATAAAGGGCTATTCAAGGAGCGTAATTATAGCAACTGACGGTTATGTGACTGTAGAACCCGAGGTATTCGACCTTATCCGCACGAACCTTGGAGACGCCAATATGTTCACCTTCGGAATCGGCTCCAGCGTAAACCGCCATCTGCTTGAAGGCATGGCGCGGGTCGGCATGGGCGAACCTTTTATCATCGCCAAAGAGTCGGAAGCCGCTGAAAAGGCGGAGCGTTTCCGCTCTTTGATTCAGAATCCGGCCCTTACGAACATAAAGATCGATTTCGGCAAATTCGATGTATACGATGTCGAGCCGATAAGCGTGCCGGACGTCCTGGCTGATCGCCCGGTCATAGTATTCGGCAAGTGGCGCGGAGCCCCGAAAGGCACAATCACCCTCAGAGGCGTAACCGGAAAAGGAGCGCACAAAGAGACGATCAATGCAGGCAAGGTCAAGCCGTCGGACACCAACGCCGCGCTCAAATATCTCTGGGCGCGCCACAAGATCACATTAATTTCGGATTATATTGGCCGCCAAACCGACAAGAAGCGCGTTGAAGAGGTTACGCAGCTCGGACTCGACTATAACCTGCTGACTGCATACACCTCATTTGTGGCGATAGATTCCGAAATCCGCAATAAGACCGGCGATTCAACCACAGTCAAACAGCCGTTACCCTTGCCGCAGGGAGTGTCTGATTATGCGGTCGGAAGCGGCTACATGCCGTCCCCGTATCCCATGTCGCCTTCAGTCAGATACAGGGCAAGCAAAAGTTTGGCAGGCAGCCGCAACGATATGGCCCTTGAATATGCGCAGGAACCCGTTTATGTCGGGAAGGGAACAGAACCCCAAAAACAGGGCGCTGCATTTATTGAAAAGGTGGTTGTATCGGACACGGCATCGGGCGCAGCCATCACAAAAGAGGTCAATGCCCGCGCCGCCGAGCTGATGAAATGCAACGCCTCAAACCTGAGCGGAAAGATGATTGTGAAAATAGTCCTTTCCGCGGACGGCAAGGTAAAGAGTGTAAGGGTTGTAACCGACGGGATTAAAAACCTGAAGCTCAGGAAGCGCGTCACTGAAACCATACTGAAATGGCGGTTTGCAGACCTGGATGCAGGCGGCGATATAACGGCGACAATAACATTGAATTTCCGATAACAGTCACATTCGCTGCAAAGGGGAGGCCCTGCCGGCGCAGGGCCTCCAGATGTCTGCAACATTAACTTTGCCCGGAATATTGACAAAATATATTTTGTCTGACCGGTAAAATCAATCCCGCCACCGGCGATTGACATTAAAGTCCCGCTTTTTGTTATATTAAACGGCTAAGGTATTAGCGTATTCGTGCAACATAACATACAAGGGAGGAATGAACATGGCGTTTTCAGTAAAGGTCGATACCAGCAAATGTAATGGTTGTGAGGAATGTGTAAACACCTGCCCGGTGCAGGTATTTGCAATGGAAGGCGGCAAGAGTGATCCTTATCAGGCCAGCGAGTGTGTAGGCTGCCAGAGCTGCATGAATGTATGCCCGGCCGAAGCAATCACGGTAACCGAAGAGTAATAACGACAATAATTAAACAAAAAGGGCGTCTTCACGACGCCCTTTTTTAATGCCCTGAACAGGTCATGCCTTTTTGATCAGTAATTCCCACTTGTCCGCAAGCTTGAGCGTCTCTATACGACACCCCATATTTGCGGCGCAACGGGGTATACTGTCCTCTGCCGATTCGGGCGTATCGCACAACACCCTGAGTGTATGCCCAGGCTCCAGCAGGCCCATCTTCTTCTTGGTCAGATATAGCGGATACGGCAACGGCTTTCCGCAAACATCAAGCGTCTCGACCTCTGCCTGATCTGATTCGGCCATGCATTACCTCCGCAAGAAGTTCTGTTTCCTCTATGATAACATCTTTTTCGGGCCCTTTATCCATCCCGGAATTATGGCGGAATTATACGCCCAAACGCTTGCAAATAGGGCTATGATAGGCGTAAAATGTACGGTTATTAATCGGCTATGGAAATCGTTATCGCAACAAGAAACAGGAAAAAGATGGAGGAATTCAGGAGAATCCTCGCCGGCGCAGGCATTTCCATGCTGACGCCGGATGATTTTCCCGGATGCCCCGAGGTAATTGAAGACCTCGACACCTTTGAAGGCAATGCGGTCAAAAAGGCCGTTACCGTCTCGCAATACGCCGGGATGCCTGCAGTGTCGGACGACTCGGGGTTGGAAGTATACGCGCTCGGAGGCGCTCCGGGGGTCAGGTCGGCCAGATATGCCGGCAACGGCTCTTCGGACAGCGAAAACACCGATAAGCTGCTTGCCGACCTGAAAAACACCCCTGAATCGGAAAGGGGCGCGAGGTTTGTATGTGTCCTTGCCCTCGCGTTTCCGGACGGCAGGGTCGAGACATTTGAAGGCATTGTCGAAGGGGAGCTGAGCGGAATCCCCGAAGGAACCGGCGGTTTCGGCTATGATCCAATATTCCGGCCAAAAGGATT
>JGI20214J51650_10000139_pt1 | contig 43564 bp, 34 predicted proteins | sample WetSurMetagenome_FD_51650 | JGI IMG/M metagenome (IMG submission 51650)
AGCCGGTTCGCCAGGTCCCTAACCTGGTCAAGGCCCACCGCCTCTATCCGTTTCATCATTTCCTGCTGTGAAAAATGCCTGCCGAAATATATCTCCTGGCGCGCATTGCTCTGCACCCTGCTGCTCACGGATTCGAGGCCGAGCACAAGATTTCCCTTCAACTGGTCCTTGGCGCGCCGGATCTCGTCCTCATTGAGCGTTTTATGGAGTTCGGTAAGCTCTTTTATGATAAGGCTCGCTACAATGGCCGACCTTTTCCGGCCTGTGCCTGCGTAAACGACCCACATGCCTGCGTCGAGATACGACGACAGATATGAATATATATTGTATGCGTAACCTTTTTTCTCCCTTACCTCCTGATAGAGCCTCGAACTCACACTCGATCCGAGCACGGTATTAAGGAGGGACAAGGCATAACGGTCATTGCTCGAATAAGGCAGGCCTTCTATGCCGATGCAGAGATGGGCCTCAGCCAGGTCCTTGGTATGGATAACCATACGGTTGAAGAACGACGGCTGCGCAAAGGTCTCGGGTTTGGAACCGCTCGTAAGGCTGCCGAAAGACCGGTTGAGCAGTCCGATCACATAATCGACCTCGAAATTGCCTGCGCATGATATTATCGTGTCCGCAGTCCCGTAATATTTCCCGACATGAGAGATGAGATCGTCCCTTGTAAAGGACTTGATGGTCTCGCGGCTTCCGAGCACCGGCTGGCCCAGGCCCGTCTCCCCCCATATCGTCCTGCTGAAAAGGTCATGTATATAGTCGTCCGGGGTGTCCTCGACCATCTTGATCTCTTCCTTGATCACACCCCGCTCCTTTTCGAGCTCATCTGCGGGCATGGTGGAATTGATAAAGATATCGGTGAGCAGCTCAATGCCCCGGTCGACATACTCGTCGAGGACCTTGACATAAAAAGCGGTCTGCTCCCTTGAGGTGAATGCGTTGATATCGCCGCCAAGGCTGTCGATATCAACGGCAATGTCCCTCGTCGTCCGCTTTTTTGTGCCCTTGAAAAACATGTGTTCAAGGAAATGCGAGATGCCGCTCTGCCCGGCTGTTTCATAGCGGGAGCCGACCTTGACCCATATGCCGATTATAAACGCCCGCGAGCTTTTTACCTGCTCCATAACAACAGGCATGCCGTTTTCGAGATATTTTCTAGTAAACATAAGTCTCCGGAAGGTTGTAAACAAGAGTATGGGAATAAGAAACGGGCATGCCCGAACATGGGTCAGGCCCGTTCACCATATGCCGGCTATTTGCCCTGCTGCTCCTTAAGGGCCTCTTTGCGACTGAGCCTTATCCTGCCCTGGTTATCAATCTCGATGACCTTAACCATGACCTCATCTCCCATATTCAGTTCATCGGTGACCTTTGCGATCCTCTTGTCCGATATCTGGGAGATATGCAGCAGACCGTCTGTTCCGGGCAGTATCTCTACAAAGGCCCCGAAATCCGCGATCCTGACGACCTTGCCCATATAAATCTTGTTGAGCTCGGCCTCTGCAACTATACCGTTGATGATCTCAATGGCCTTTTTGGCCGATTCCTCATCTGCGGATGCGATGTTTATCGCTCCGCTGTCTTCTATATCTATCTTGCATCCGGTCTGCTCGACGATGCCGCGTATTACCTTGCCGCCGCTGCCGATGACCTCTCTTATCTTGTCGGGCTTGATGTGCATCGTGTAAATCCTCGGCGCATGCGGCGAGAGGTTCTCCCTGACCGCAGGCATTGCCTCGGCCATTTTCCCAAGAATGTGCATCCTGCCTTTTTTTGCCTGTTCAAGCGCAGTTTTGAGGATTTCGCTGCTTACCCCGCCGATCTTCAGGTCCATCTGAAAGGCGGTAATGCCATTGGCCGTGCCTGCAACCTTGAAGTCCATATCGCCGAGATGGTCTTCAAGTCCGAGGATGTCGGTCAGCACAACGACCTTGTCGCCCTCCTTGATAAGACCCATTGCGATACCGGCCACAGGGGCGGTTATCGGGACTCCCGCGTCCATGAGCGAAAGCGTTGCTCCGCACACAGTTGCCATCGACGATGAACCGTTCGATTCGAGTATGTCCGACACGAGCCTGATCGTATAAGGAAAGACCTCACTCGCCGGAAGCATGGGCTTTATCGCGCGCTCGGCAAGCGCCCCATGTCCGATCTCACGCCTTCCGGGAGAACGAAGCGGCTTGACCTCTCCGACACTGAACGGCGGGAAGTTGTAATGGAGCATGAATTTTTTATACATCTCCCCGTCAAGGGAATCTATCTTCTGTTCGTCATCGGCAGTGCCAAGCGTAGTCGCCACAAGTGCCTGTGTCTCTCCCCTGATGAACAGGGCCGAACCATGCACCCTCGGAAGCAGCCCCATATGGCAGGATATCTGCCTTATCTCATCAGTCCTTCTGCCGTCAACCCTGATGCCGTCATTGACGATCGTATTCCTGACGATCTCGTTTTCATAGGCGTTGAAGATATTGGCTATATCGCGAGTCAGGTCGCTGTCGGCATTGTCCTTGAACCTGAATGCGTTCTCAGGGGTATTGAAATGCTTTACCGTTTCTGCGAGTATCACATCCAGGGCGCCCTGCCTTACATGCTTGCCGGGTATCTGTATCGCTTCCTGTATCCTGCCGGTCACAAACTGTCTGACCTCCGCAGTAAGCTGGGGGTATTCAGCCACAGGCGAGACCTGCCTCTTTTCCTTGCCGGCCTTTGCCCTGAGTTCGTCCTGAAGCGCGACTATCTTTTTGATCTCTATATGCGCAAATTCTATGGCCTCGAGAAGGGCCTCCTCGGAAATCTCGGCGCCTCCGCCCTCGACCATGATCACTGCGTCTCTGGTGCCTGCCACGACCAGGTTGAGTTCGAGAGTCTCGGACTCTGCCACATCGGGATTGATTACAAGTTCACCCTCAATCTTTCCGACCCTGACCGCGCCTACCGGGCCGCCAAAGGGGATGTTCGAGATATGAATGGCTGCGGATATGCCGATAATACCGAGCATATCCGAGATATTTTCATTGCCATAGGAAAGAACCTGCGCTATCCCCTGGGTCTCGCAATAAAAACCATCAGGGAACAACGGACGCATGGGCCTGTCTATCAGGCGGGATGTAAGCACCTCTTTTTCAGAAGGCCTGCCCTCACGCTTGAAAAAGCCGCCGGGAATCTTGCCCGCGGCATAGGTTTTTTCCTGATAATCTATTGTTAGTGGGAAAAAATCGAGTCCTTCTCTTGCGGTTTTGCCGGCTACTGCCGTGGCGAGAACAACAGTGTCGCCGTATTTTACTACAACCGATCCATCCGACTGCCTCGCCATCTGCCCGGTCTCGATGATCAGCCTCTTGCCCTTGATCTCCATTTCTACACTTGTCATTGAATTCGTATTATATCTCCTTAGCGCTTTGATACCGTGCAGTGAATGAGAATACTACTTCCTCAGGCCGAGCCGCCCCAAAACAGTAGTGTAACGGGCGTTATCAGACTGCCTCAGGTAATTAAGGTGCTTCTTCCTCTTCGCGACCAGCTTTAAAAGCCCCCTCCTCGAATGATGGTCCTTGGCATGGGTCTTGAAATGCTCGGTCAGATATGTGATCCTTTCGCTAAGCAGGGCTATCTGCACCTCGGCAGAACCTGTATCTGTTTCATGGATCTTGTAAGAATCGATAATCTCCTTCTTTTTAAGCGTATCGAACATGATCTCACCACCTTTCCTTTGTGATATCCTCATTGACAACGGTTGAAGAACTGCCCTTTTCAGGACATTTTTTCGTCCAATAGACTAACATATGCGCTCCCGCCCTGTAAAGGCGCCTCCTGCGCCTTGAATCGTCCTCTCCGCATCAGGTATTATGAAATTCACTTTGTATTTCAGGGAGGTTTATGTGAGCGACTCAATTAGGGTCAGATTCGCGCCCAGCCCGACAGGGCATCTGCACATAGGCGGCGCGAGGACGGCCCTGTTCAACTGGCTGTTTGCACGCCATGATAACGGGACATTCATACTGAGGATAGAAGACACCGACACATCCCGCTCCACGGATGAATATATAGAGGCCATCATCAACGGCATGAACTGGCTCGGGCTCGACTGGGACGAAGGCCCGTTCAGGCAGACCGACAGGTTCGACATATACAGAAGCTATGTCGACCGCCTGCTGGCTGAAGGCAAGGCGTATCGCTGCTACTGCACGCCTGAAGAACTCGAACATAGGCGGGCGCAGGCCCTTGCCGAAGGCAGGACCCCGAAATACGACGGCAGATGCAGAGACCTTGCCGAAGCGCCTGCTGATAAACCCTTTGCCGTGCGCTTTATGATGCCGCAGGAAGGCACGACCGTGCTTGACGACATGATCAAAGGCAGGATCGAATTCGAGAACAGCCTGCTTGAAGATATGGTCATACTCCGTTCCGACGGGACTCCGACATATAATTTCGTGGTCGTTGTGGACGATATAGATATGAAGATAACCCATGTCATAAGGGGCGACGACCATGTAAACAACACTCCCAAACAGCTGCATATCTACAAGGCATTCGGATGGGAGCCGCCTGTGTTCGGACACCTTCCGATGATCCTCGGCGCGGACAAGGCGAGACTCAGCAAGAGACACGGCGCCACCTCGGTCATGGCATACAAGGACATGGGATACCTGCCCGAGGCCCTTATGAACTACTTGGTCAGGCTCGGATGGTCTCACGGCGATCAGGAGGTCTTTACCCGCAACGAGCTCATCAAATTTTTCTCATTCGAAAATGTGGGCTCGTCGGCCGCTGTGTTCAACCCCGAAAAACTGGTCTGGCTCAACGGCCAGTACATGATGAACACCTCTCCCGAAAAACTTGCGGAACTGGTCCTGCCGTTCCTCGAAAAGGCAGGCCTGATCGCTGAAGGACATGTTCCTGATATGCATTGGCTCTCAAAGGCCGTCCTCACCCTCCGTGAGCGCGCGCGTACCCTCGTAGAGCTTGCGCATTCGATGAAATACTATCTCGTCGACGATATCGATATGGAACCAAAGGCAAAAGAGAAGTTTATGAAGCCCGAAGGGTTAAGGCTGCTCGCAGACCTGAGGGACGCGCTTGCCGGACTCGCTGGGTTCAGCGCGTCCGGGATCGAACAGGCATTCGCAACCGTTGTCGAAAAGAACGGCGTCAAACTCGGCGCCCTCGCCCAGCCCGCCAGGGTTGCAATAACAGGCGGCACGGCAAGCCCCGGGATATTCGAGGTCTTCGAGATAGTCGGGAAAGAAAAGGTAATAAAACGCCTTGACAAGGCCATCGGAGGCGGATAAATGGCGCTGAAAAAAGAGCTGCTGGACATACTGGCATGCCCGAAATGCAAGGGCGATCTCGTTTACAAAGAGGCCGAAAACTTTCTGGTCTGCAACGCCTGCCGGTTAAAGTATCAGGTCAAAGACGACATACCGGTCATGCTGATCGAAGAAGCGGAAAAGCTCTGAAATAAATAATCCGTCGTAACATCCTTTCCCGGACTTACGATGGCTTATCTGAATTCCACGACAACGGGGTTGTTCAACTCTATCTTCAGCCCCTCCATGCCCTTTACAAGCCCCTTCATCTCCTCGATTGTCTTCGGCTGGACCGCGTTAAGCTTCTCAAAAACCTCCTTGTTCTCAAAGATCTTGCCGAACTGCATATCCACGAGTGTAAGCCTTGATTTGTCCCTGTAGGTTGCATTTGTCCTGAGGATCGTCCCGGCTATTTCGATATCTACCTTCACAGCCATATCCTTGAAAACGGCCCTGAGTGTCTCCGCGGTTTTTGCATCGGTCTTGCCCTTTGCCTTCTGTCCGGCATCCTGATTGCCGGCCTTTTTATCCTTCCCTGCCTCAGGCATATGCACCGTAAGGGTCGAAACCGGCCCTTTGACAAAAGTGAATCTGATCAGCTCTTTCTTTTTCCCGGATTTGTCATTATCTTTCCCTGCCTTTTCAGTCCTGCTGCCGGGATTCTGATTGATTTTGAGGGCATTGATGTCCCTGAACGAATATATAACCCTGAATCCGCGCATCTCATCTATTTTTACCGGGATTGCGGAAACGAATTTGACATCCGGGCCGAGCCCGTTTATCTTTGACCCGGCATCCTTCATCATCTTCTGAATATAATCCCTGCCGTCAGCCTTGGCTTTGTCCTTGTCTCCGTCTTTATCTTTATAGGCTGCGGCCTTTGAAAGGTTCTGTAAAGATTCCACCAATAAATCGGAGAACAGGACCGTCTCCTCAACAACACCGCTGCCGTCGGGGTTGACACGGATTACCGTATCCGTCCTTATGCATCCGGCTATGAGCAGGCAAAATATGACCGGACCGATTATCTTCAGACAGCGCATTTGCGGCCTCCCCTCAAAGTCTATTTACCCGAAACTATTTCGACCGTTACGACAACGGTATTAGCATGGGCGAACGCAGGAGCGTTCTTTTCGAGGACCGGACCCGAATCCCTTAGCCTGTCGAAAAACCTGTCGAGCCATACCGCGTTCAGCTCGCCCCGGACTACCGTCTTGTTTCCGACAATATCTTTTTTGATGTTTCCGCCCCTGAATTCATTCATGGCCGTGATGATCCGGGTCGCAGCCGCCGCAGGATCGGCTGCAATAACATGAAATAGAACCGGACGTTTCTCAGCTACATAAGACCTTGAGCTTTTTGCCCGGGGATAGGAATCCCCTTCCGGCATTGACGCCGGCGCAACAGGCTCAAATCCGTCTCCTCCCCTTGCAGCTCGGGGCGAAGGGATTGCCGATCTCGTCTTTGCAGTATCTTCCTGCCATAACCTGTTTTCAACCCTGGCCTTTACACCGCTTTCGTAGTCCACCGACCGTTGCTTCAGCGGAGCCATAGCCGCGGTCTGCGTCTTTGCAGGGGACGTTCGCGCAGCCGCCTTTTCAGGCGCAGGGACCGGCTCCTTTGCAACCTGCTTAGGCGAATCCGGAGGAGTCTCCGTCCTGTTGACGGTCATATCCTGGATAATGCCTTCAAACAAAAAGTAAATTGCCACAGAAAGAACTATGGTAGCCAAGGCCCCAACCGGCACATTAAAGTCGGCAGGTTTGAACAGCCGGCTTAAAAAACCCTTCTTCTCAGGCGCGGTTTCGAGGGAGCGCACCCTTGCCATGACCTTTTGGGCCATCCATGGCGGAGGCTCAACCTGCTCAAGGGCATGGAGGTGAGTAACCACCTTGCGGAGTTCTTCATGCGCAGCCGCGCATGAGGGGCAGATCGCAAGATGCTCCCCGACCGCCTTTATCTCGTCCGGCGAAAGCATGCCGTCAAGCATGGCCGAAAGCTGCTCGCGTATGTGAGCGCAACCCTTCACAGGTCTCCCAACCTCCCCTTCAGGCATTTCTTCAGCATCTCCCTTGCCCTGAACAGCCGGGACTTGACCGTGCCGCCGGCCATCTTGAGCATCTCCCCTATTTCATTATACGCAAAGCCCTGTATGTCCCTTAAAACCACAACCACCCTGAAATCCTCCTCCAGCCGGGCTATACAGTCCTGCACAGCCTGCCTCACATCCCTCTTTTCGAGCGCCTCAAGCGCGGACGGTTCGGACGACGGAGGATCTATACCGACTGCGCCCTCCTCGGCATGTATCGAAACCTCATGCCTGTCTCTCGCCGCAGTTATCTGCTTAAGCCTGTTTTTGGACAGGTTGACCGTAATCGTATACAGCCATGTCGAAAAACGGGACCTGAGCTCAAACCGCTTTATCTCTTTATATGCCGACACAAAGGCGTCCTGCGCCACATCGCAGGCGTCTTCATATGAGCCCGTTATCCTGAATGCGATGTTCACCATCTTTTTCCGGTGCCTGACAACAAGCTGCTCAAAGGCGTCATGGTCTCCCTGCTGACTCAGCAGCACAAGCTCCCGGTCATCATCCACTCTTACTGCGCCTATGTCCTCTGATGTATTAGACATTCCAATTACCTGTTTGGTTCCAATCCGGCACACGGCCAAAAATATTATCACAGATTTATCATTGGACAGTCCATACGGTTTGCACAAAAGCCCGCATGGCTGAAGACATACTGCAAAGGACATCGATAAACAAATACGGCATATTCATGTTAAAAGACAACAGGGACCGCGGCGACAAACACGGGAAAGACGTATATATTATGCAGTTTCCCATAGGCCTGTAAAGCCGCAGGGCCTATGGTATATTTTTTATTTGCCCCACTTCATTGTCCTTTGCCTCTGCTGCGGCTATAATATTTTTAGGGACCATATGGACATTCCCAATAATAAATATTCCGATACGGCTGTCATTTTCAGGCCGCTGATTTTGATAATTCTGCTTGCATGCCTTGCCATAGGGGCATTCCTGCTTGTCTTTCAGCATTATATGAACCCGCTGTTTGAAGATGTTGAAAACTTATCCATCCTGCTTTTTATGCTTGCGCTTGTTTCTGTAGCGGTTTCGATTTATGTAATTATTAACAGGAACAGGCTGCTACTGGCCGAGGCCGGAACGCGGAAACAGGCGGAAGAGAGCGTAAGGACTTCCCGCAAGCTTCTCAATGACGTATTGCAGGCCGCGTCCGAATTTTCGATTATTGCAACCGATCCCGACGGAATGATCAGGGTGTTTAACCGGGGCGCCGAATTGATGCTGGGCTATTCTTCGGAGGAGATGGTCGGGAAACAGAGCCCGCTTGTATTGCATCTTGAAGCAGAGCTGCAGGAGCGCAGCAGAAAGTTGACCCATGAACTCGGATATCCTGTGAAAGGGTTCAGGATTTTTACGGCAAAGGCGGAGATTGACGGCTCGGAAACGACGGAATGGACACTAATACGAAAGGACGGCTCCACTCTCTTCGTTTCTATTGTTACAACAGCGATACGCTCTGATAAAGGGGAAATCATCGGTTATCTGGGGATTGCCAAAGACATCACCAGTCGCAGACAATCAGAGGAAAAATTCTCCAAGGTTTTTATGATGGCCCCGGACATGATCTCCATTTCAAGGATGACCGACGGATTTGTCCTGGATATTAATTTCGGCTTTGAGAAGATTACGGGATGGAAACGCAGCGAGGTCATCGGACGGTCTTCTCTGGACCTCAATTTCTGGGCTGATCCTGCAAAGCGCAATCTTCTGCTTGAAGAACTGAAATCAGGCCGCGACGTCATGCATCGTGAAATTCAGTTCCGTCGCAAGGACGGAGCTTTGCGCACCGGCATCTATTCCGCCAGATCAATCCTGATCGCAGGCGAAGAATACCTGCTTTTCGTCATGCAGGACATCACTGAACGCATACAGGCGGAAGAAAAATTATCCAGGATATTCATGACAACACCCGACTCCATCGCCATTTCGCGAATGAAAGACGGCAAGATCATGGATGTCAATCCGAGCTTCAGGGAGTTCTGGGGATGGGAGCGGGACGAGGCGGTCGGGCAAACTGCCTATGAGCTGAATTTCTGGGTGGACAAGGCCGAGCGGGAGAATATGGTCAAAGAATTGGAGGCAGGGGCGGATGTCCTTTATCGCGAGTTCCAATTCCGGCGCAAGGACGGAGCAGTGCGCACAGGCGTCTATTCCGCCAGAAGCCTCCGGATAGCGGATGAACCATGCATCCTGCTTATCATGCGTGATATAACAGAGTTGAGACGTCTGGAGGAGGACCGCAAGAAACTGGAGCATCAGCTGCTGCAGTCCCAGAAACTGGACGCCATAGGGCAGCTGGCGGGCGGCGTGGCCCACGATTTTAACAACATCCTTATGAGTATAGGGGGGAACACGTCATTAATGATGATGGACTGTAATCCGGACCATCCCTATTATCAAAGATTAAAGCGGATAGAAGAAAGCGTGGAGCGCGGCGCCAGGCTGACAAGACAGCTCCTCGGTTTTGCAAGAGAAGGCAAATACGAAGTCAGGGTGTTGTCGATAAATGATCTTGTCCGGAACAGCGCCGGATTTTTCATAGAAACGAAAAAGGAGATTGAGGCCGATTTCCAGTTGCAGGACGGCCTTTATCCGGTTGAAGGGGACTCCGGGCAGCTGGAACAGGTCCTGCTGAATATTTTTATAAATGCAGGACATGCCATGCCCGAAGGCGGGCGTCTCCATATCCAGACGACAAACATAACCATACAGGAACAGGACGCAACGGCCTTTGAGGTTAAGCCGGGTGATTACGTCAAAATCTCCATATCCGACACCGGAACAGGCATGGACAAGGACACGCTGAAAAGAATCTTCGAGCCTTTTTTTACAACCAGGGCGCAACAGGGAGGCACAGGTCTGGGGCTGGCTTCGGCCTATGGAATAATAAGAAACCACGGAGGGATAGTAAACGCTTGCAGTGAGCCGGGACACGGCTCCAAATTCAACATATATATCCCTTCGTCGGAGAAAAAAAACGCAACAGGCCAAATCGGCAAGCCGGGTAAAAATCTTCTTGCCGGCAGCGGCGGGATACTGATGGTCGATGACGAGCCGGAAATACTTAACATAACCTCCCAACTGCTTGAGAAACTGGGATATGTCGTGTTCAGGGCTGAGAGCGGCCGGGACGCCATAGCAATATATAAGGAGAAACAGGACCTGATCAATCTGGTTATTCTTGATATGATCATGCCGGGCCTGAGCGGCTCCCAGGCGCTGCAAGGACTCAAGGAGATCAATCCGCATGTAAAGGTTATCCTGTCCAGCGGCTACAGCCTGCAGGGAGAGGCCCGGGATGTCATGGAAATGGGCTGCCTCGGGTTTATTCAGAAACCGTACAAATTTCCGGAGCTGTCCGGAATTGTTCATAAGATACTGAATCCGGCGTCCGCTTCCGACTGACTATGACGACTCCGGATATCCGGCGGCAACATTCACTGCAGGGGCGGCCTTCGCCGCAATTACTGCATTAGGGTTAATTGCCTACAGGGCGAGACCCCAGGCTGCAAAGGGGCAAGCGGTTCATGGATGCAGGCCTTCTAATCCTCTTTTTTCGCGCCGGATTCATCAGTCCCTTCGGGCTGTCCGATCAGGACATCCCTGCAGTAATCAGGACATTTCTGCCCGGCCTTCATAGAAAACTGTTTTTGGCAGGTCTGCCGCCATGCGCAGATAACGCACAACTGCTTTTCTTTCTCTTCCATCACTTCCCCCCTCCGCGTAATCCCGGTCTGTTTATTATAAGCATTTTTCGCCTGTCGACACCCCGCAATGACCGTCAAATTTGAATTATAATCCACTGCATGATAAAATAAAATTCCTTTTTTAACGCGTTATTGTTTTAAATAAATTTACAATAAAGGTGATTCTGACTATGCCACAGGTGATCCCATTCAACGGCCTCCTCTTCAACTGCGACAAGGTTTCGGGAAACGACGTCGCTGCTCCTCCCTATGACATCATCCCGCCGGAATACAGGGAAGTCCTCTATGCGAGAAGCCCTTATAACATAGTGCGCATAGACTTCGGCAAGGACGAGCCCGGTGATGACGCAAACAACAACAGGTACACACGGGCAAACACCATGCTGGACCAGTGGATCAATGAAAAGATATTGGTCAGGGACGGCGGGCCCGCCTTTTACGCCTATGAAGCCGACTATGAAATAATGGGCGTAAAAAAGGTCCTCAGGGGTGTGTTCGGACTGGTCCGGATCGCGGAACTCGGCAAGGGTGTCTGGCCGCACGAAGAGACACGCGCAAAACCGAAGGCGGACAGGCTTGAGATAATGAGACATTGCATGGCAAACCTGAGCCCGATATACTGTATATACAACAGCAGGGAAAAGGCGACCGCAAAGATACTCTCTTCCATCAGCGGCAAGCCGTATATGTCGGCCCGGGACAAGGACGGCTCCATCCATAAGATCTACAGGCTTACGGACGGCGCCGAGACCGGCCTGATATCTAAAGAGCTCTCGCAACTGCCGCTCTTCATTGCGGACGGCCATCATCGTTATGAGGTGGCCCTTGAGTTCAAAAAGGAGATGGACCAAAAAACCGGGCGGAATGATGACGAGCCGAGGCCGTGGGATTATGTCATGATCTTTTTGCAGGACATGGCCGACAGCGGCATCACCATACTGCCGACACACCGGATGGTCAGGGGGATATCCGCAAAAGAACAGCTGTTTGCAAGGCTTGAGAAGGATTTCAGCGTCTCGGAGCTGCCTGCCGATGTCGAGATAAACAGCGCGATAAATGCCGCAGGCAAACACTCGATAGGCATGTATCTCGAAAAAGAGCGCAAATGGTTCATGCTGAAATTTAGCGGCGGAGAGCTGAAGGATGTGCATCCCGCGCTCCAGCCGCTTGATGTTGTAATATTGCGCGAACTGGTGCTGAACAGAGAGCCCGGCATAAGCGAACTCGCTTATGAGATGAACGCCGATATCGCAGTCGGCAAGGCGCGCAAAGGCGAATACGATGCGGTGTTCGTGCTCGGCCCGACAGGGGCCGACGATATCGAGAGGGTGGCGTCAGCAAATCTGCGCATGCCCGCAAAATCCACATACTTCTATCCCAAGCTTATGACCGGGATGGTTATCAACAAATTTTAGTCCTTACTAAGGAGGAATTTATGCCGGTAAGAGTCGCAGTCAACGGTTTCGGCAGGATTGGAAGGATATTCTTCAGGAAGTGCCGCGGGTTTAACGACATAGAGATAGTCGCGATAAATGACATCACGGACGCCAAAACGCTGGCGCATCTGCTGAAGTACGATTCCGTGCATGGGGCATTCGAGGCAGAAGTCAAGGCAGGCGAGAATTCGATAATAGTCGACGGGAAGACAATCAAGGTTTATGCCGAGACCGCCCCTGAAAAGCTGCCGTGGAAGGATCTGAATGTGGATATCGTTATCGAATCCACCGGCAGGTTCACGGACAAGGCCGGCGCGTCAAAGCATCTCGAGGCAGGCGCAAAGTGGGTCCTTATCTCGGCCCCGTCCAAGGACCCGGACATTACCGTGTGCCTGGGCGTAAACGAGGACAAACTCGATCCTGCGAAGCACAGGATCATATCCAACGCGTCATGCACGACCAATTGCCTGGCGCCTGTTGCCAAGATCCTGCACGATGAATTCGGCATAGTGCGCGGCCTTATGACGACCATCCATTCATACACCAACGACCAGCGCATACTCGACCTGCCCCACAAGGATTTGAGGCGGGCCAGGGCAGCGGCGTTATCCATGATACCGACCACTACAGGGGCGGCAAAGGCCGTAGGCCTGGTCCTCCCGGACCTGAAGGGGAAGCTGGACGGCATGTCCATCAGGGTCCCGACCCCGAATGTTTCGGTCGTTGACCTGACGGTTGACCTTGCAAAAGACACCTCAGCAGACGAGATAAACGCCGCCCTGAAGAAGGCCGCTGAAGGCCCGGTCAAGGGCATACTGGCCTACGTGGAAGATCCGCTGGTATCTATAGACTTCAACGGGTCAGCCTTCTCTTCGCTTGTCGACGCGGGGCTCACGAGGGTAATCGAGGGTCGCATGGCAAAGGTTATATCCTGGTACGACAACGAGACCGGATACAGCGCAAGGCTGAGAGACCTCGCAATCTATGTGGCGGGTAAAAAATAGATATGGCGCATAAGTCCGAGATCGCAGGTATGGAAGACATAATCGGCAAAAAGACCATTGAAGACCTTCCCATAAAAGGCAAGAAGGTCTTTATCAGGGTGGATTTCAATGTGCCGATCGACAATAACATGGTAATAACGGACGACCGGAGGATCAGGTCGGCCATGCCCACCATAAACTACGCCATTGATGAGGGCGCTAAGGTAATACTGGCCTCTCATCTCGGCAGGCCGAAGGGAAAGGTCGACCCCAGATTCAGCCTGGCCCCTGTTGCAAAGCGGCTTGCCGCGAGACTTAATAAAGAGGTGCTCTTTGCCCCCGACTGTATCGGCCCGCAGGTCGATAATCTCCTTGCCAAGATGAAGGACGGAGATGTGCTGCTGCTCGAAAACCTGCGCTTTCATGCCGAGGAAGAGACGAACGACGAGGAATTTTCAAAATCCCTTGCAAACCTTGCAGACTTCTATGTAAATGACGCCTTTGGCACGGCGCACAGGGAGCATGCCTCCACAGTGGGCATCACAAAGTTCCTGCCCTCTGCAGCCGGTTACCTCATGAAGAAGGAGATCAACTATCTGAAGGGGGTCGTGGAAAACCCCGTCAGGCCCTTTGTGGCAATCCTCGGAGGTTCAAAGGTATCGGGCAAGATAGGCGTAATCAAAAATCTGGCGTCAAAGGTGGACAAGATCATAGTCGGCGGCGGCATGGCCTTTACATTCCTCAAGGCCATGGATTACGAGGTCGGAGACTCCCTGCTCGAACCGGACATGCTGGACCTTGCAAAAGACATCCTATCAAAATTGAGGAAGAGCAATGTAAAATTCTACCTGCCGGTGGACTGCGTAATAGCGCAGACCATGGAGGCGGGCGCAGAAACAAAGATAGTCACTACGCAGGAAATACCAAAGGGATGGCGCGCCCTGGATATAGGGCCCGCTTCGGTCAAGCTGTTTTCCGAGGCCATACAGAACGCAAAGACAATCCTCTGGAACGGCCCGATGGGTGTTTTTGAACTGGACGCCTTTTCGCGCGGCACTTACGCCATAGCGCACTCGGTCTCAGACGCATATGCGCTTACCATAGTCGGCGGCGGCGACACCGACTATGCGGTAAACAAGGCAGGGGTCAGCGACGCCATTACCTTTATATCCACCGGCGGCGGGGCCTCCCTGCTGCTCCTCGAAGGCAAAGACCTCCCCGGCATTGCAGCTTTAAGCGACAAGAACAATCAGTAACCGGTTACCGGAGGAGTGGTTAAACCGCTCCTCCCTATCCATTACAGTTGCGGACAATCAGGCAACAGCCGCTTCGGCGCATTCAACCTTGTGAGGGATCTTTTCGCCGTTGAAAGAAAGTATCCCCCTCTTCATCTCGACGACCGACGGGTTCTTGCTCTCAAACTGGGCAATAAGATATTGGGCCGCCACCTCGGGCTTGATTACGTCCCCGCAGGTGAATATATCTACTGCTGCATATGCGTATTCCGGCCATGTATGAACTGACAGGTGCGATTCAGCGATAACGACCATTCCGCTGATGCCAAAAGGATTGAACTCATGGAAAGAGACATCTATAATAGTTGCCTTGGCCTCCTTTGCAGCCGAGACCAGCGCGCCCTTGACCCTGTTGAGGTCCTTGAGAATTTCGGGATTACAATCCCTCAACTCCACCAATAAATGGGTACCTAAAGCATACAATTCCTTACCCCCCCTCATCAGTTAAGAATTGAAGAAGGAGCAACCGCTCCTGATTAGCTTAAAATAATAAGGCAAGAGCCCTGTTTTTGTCAAGGATTTAATCGCTTTGCCCCGGACTATATCGGCAGGTTGTAAAATAATTGACACTCCGGAGACGATTACATATAATGTTAGTAGAATAAATAAGCGCCCTGGAGGTATTGCCATGCAGGACCTGCGCAGGAACAAAAGGATCGGGTACAGGGAACAGATAGTGGTAAATAATATTGTCAAGGCGCTCGGCACTTCGCTCAGCGAGGGCGGGTTCTTCCTGAGCACCGGATATTCCTTTCCTCCCGAAGCGATTGTTGATGTGGAAATACCCCTGAACAGGACCACCCTCAAGGCAAAGGCTCGGGTCCGCCATGCGCAGAAAGACATCGGCTTCGGCGCGTCGTTTCTGGACCTTACCGTTTTGCAGCGTGAGATGCTGGGCAGCTATGTAAAAAGCAGGCTCTCGAATGTGTCGGATATTACAAAAAGAAGGATACTGCATATCGACCCCGACGCAATGAAACGCAGACTTTACAAGGGCAAACTCGTAAACGACGGGTATGTAGTGTTTGAGGTGTCGAACGGGACCGAGGCCCTCACGCTGATGGACCAAAAAGATATTGACCTTGTACTTATGGACATCTACTATAACGAAACGGATGGACTGAACACCATCTCGACCATCAGGAACAACCCCAAATGGAAACATATCCCCATTATTGTCCTGTCGTCAAAAGGCATCCTGTATGATATTAAGAGGGCAAAGGAAAACGGGGCCAACGAGTTCCTCCAGAAAATGACCACTACTCCGGTAGCCCTTAGCGGGGTCATAAAAAAATATATGGCCATGAACGCGTCCAGATAAATTCCACGGGCGCGGGGCAAAAGCCCCGCATTCTGTTTATCATGCCTGTAATGTTATGATATTACTGTTTTGAAAAATCCACTAAAAACGGGGGTAGTTGATGCGTAAGATTATATGTCTTGCTATGGCCTTGTTATTTGCATTTGCGGCACAGGCATGCGCGGGCCCTGAGAAGTCTCTCACAAATGACGAGGCAGAGGCAATCCTCAAAGACGCCATCCCGAATGTCAAGATCCTGAATGTAAGTCAGGCTCCTGTAAAAGGCCTTTGGGAGGTCATGCTTCAAACAGGCAGTAAAAAGGGTATTGTTTATATCGATTATTCGAAGCAGTATTTTATCAGCGGCGTGATCCTCGACGTCAAAAACAAAAAAAATATCACCGCGGAACGCTTTGGTGAATTGAACAAGGTGGACTCTTCGAATATACCGCTTGACGACGCGCTGACGCTCGGAGCCGAAGGGGCCAAATACAGGGTCATAGTGTTCACCGACCCCGATTGCCCTTACTGCAGCAAAATGCATACGGAGATGAAAAAGGTCGTCGATAAGCGCAAAGATATAGTGTTTTTTATAAAGATGTATCCGCTGCCCATGCATCCGGATGCCAAATGGAAGGCAAAGAGCATAATATGCAATAAATCCCTGAAGATGCTTGAGGATAATTTCAACCATAAAAAGATCGCGAAGGACGAATGCGCGACCACCGCTGTTGACGACAACATCCGTCTGGCGGGACAACTCGGCATTAACGGCACTCCGGCCGTCATACTTCCGGGCGGCAAAGTAGAGGCGGGATACCGCGAAGCCGATACTCTAATCAAACTCATAACCAAAGAATAGATTCTATGAAATGAACAGTCGGGTCCGGGGACAATCCCGGGCCTTTTTTTTATGGTTTATCGCGCCGGCGCTTTCAACCTTTCCCCGTTCATGTTAAAATTCATTATGGAATGGTTTAATTACAATGACCTGCTTAAAATCGTCCTCGCCGCATTAATAGGGGCAGCCATAGGCTTTGAAAGGGAAGCCCACGGCCAGGCGGCCGGACTGCGCACCTATGTGCTTGTAAGCATCGGGGCGTGTCTGATGATGCTGCTTTCAATCCATATGGAAGAACTTTTTCGTTTGTCCGGCAAATACGAACGGGTGATAAACATCGATCCGGGCAGGATCGCTTCTTACGCAATCGCAAGCATGGGCTTCCTCGGAGCAGGCGCAATAATCAAGGGCAAGGGGTCCGTAAAGGGACTTACCACCGCTGCCGGCCTGTGGCTCGTGACCGGCATAGGACTGACTATCGGCGCAGGGTTCATCATACCGGCCGTTTTTGCGGCAGTCATCAGCCTGCTCTTTCTCGTGGGACTCCGCCGGATCAAGATAACCATGCCGCGCACCGAATTCATTATCCTTACGGTCAGATACAGCGGACCGCAGAGCCCCCTCGAAAAGATAAAGGAAATCCTGACCGCATACACTCAAATGACCCTCCATTTTGTAAACTATGCTTACGAACTGAAAGACAACACGGCTGTTTACAGGATCAGGCTTTCACACCGCAAACCTGTAATATTCGAGGAAATCCTCGTCAAGCTCAGGGACATAAAATGCATCGAAGAGGTGAGATGGGAAGAAAGCGATATCCCCTGAAAACTGGGCCTGCATCCGGGCCCGATTCCGTTGCCGGTAAAGCATTTTCCGATATGATAGCTATTTTACATTGAAAGGCAATATCTGCTAAAGTAGCAGATGTCGGACCAATAACCTAATGGAGGTATTTTTAGATGAGGAAGTTTGCATTTGTAGTTCTTGCAGTGCTTATGAGTGCGGTCCTGATCGGTTGCGCCCAGCAGCAGACAAAACCGTCGGACGAGGCCGGCAAAACCGTCGACGCTCAGCAGAACGGCAAAACGGGTCCCAGCGCAGCGGACATTTCAGCTGCGGCAAGGGAAATAGACACCAAGGTCGGTAATGTCTATTTTGCATATGACAAATACGATCTGGACGGCAAGGCACAGTCGACGTTGAAGCGTCTGGCTTCCGTGCTCGGCAAGAGCAGGGTCGGCGTAACAATTGAAGGCAACTGCGACGAAAGAGGCACAAAAGAGTATAACCTCGCGCTCGGAGACAAGAGGGCCGCGGCGGCCAAACAGTTTCTCGTTTCGGTCGGGATATCACCGGACCGCATAAGCACGGTCAGCTATGGAAAAGAGAAACCGGTATGCACGGAATCCAGCGAAGCCTGCTGGGCCAAAAACAGGCGTGACCACTTCGCAGTGACTGAGGCGGGTAATTAACAATGCATAAAGTACGGGGGACAGGAAAGGTGATTGCAGACATGAAGACTCTACCGCAGGTTGCGGTCCTTCCACGTTTCCTGTTTCCCGTCCTGCTTGCGACCATGTTCGTCTTGCCCGGTTGTGTGACCACTCAGGAAGCGGCCGACAACAGAAATGCCCTTGGGCAACTCCAGGTCAGGGTATATAATCTCGAAAAGGAAGTCGGACAGACAAACCTGCCGGCGCTCAAGGAAAGCCAGTCTACAATACTTTCGCAGACAACGGATTATTCCAAGGAACTGCAGGAGCTGAAAGGACGTTTCGACGAGAATAAATATTCCCATGACAAAAGCATCAAGGACATGATGTCCGAGCTCGAACTTATGAAGGCCAGGATTGCGGCGCTCGAAACCCGGAACAGAGAAACCAACGGCAGTCGGTCCGACATAAAGGACTCTGGAAAGATTTCGGGCGACGCGCCCCAAAAGTCGCCCGGCCCAAAAAACAGGTCAGCTGCAAAAGAGTCCATATCCCCGGCAAAACTTTATGATGAGGCGCATATAGCCATGAAGGGGAAACGGTTCGGTGAAGCGAGAAAGATGTTCGAGCGCTTTACAAAAGACTATCCCAAAGAGGGCCTCACATCCAACGCATATTTCTGGATAGGAGAGACCTATTATTCCGAAAAGAAGTATGAAGACGCAATACTGGCGTATGAGGACTTCCTGAAAAAATACCCGCGCCATGACAAGGTCCGCAGCGCCATGCTTAAACAGGGTTATTCCTTTATGGAACTCGGCGGAAAGAATAACAGGCTCGCCGGCAGGGACATCCTCGAGGCGCTCGTGGAAAAGTATCCGAAATCCAAAGAGGCGGCCCTCGCCCAGAAGAAGATCAAAGAGATTTCGAAATCGACCCCTAAGGCAAAAAAGAAGGGCTGATCCGGCTACCGATTTTGCCGCGCATAATCCGCAGGGGTTGTCAAACCTTTTGTGATCACGCAATAATAAGTGTATATGAGTGAGATCAGGGACAGATGCGCCCGCACTATCGATTATCTGAGGATATCCGTTACCGACCGCTGCAACCTCAGATGCGTCTACTGCATGCCTGCTTCGGGAGTGACCCCTGTAAAACATTCCGGGATACTCACCTATGAAGAGATAACAAGGATTGTTGTGATCGCCGCAGGGCTCGGGGTGAAAAAGGTAAGACTGACCGGCGGTGACCCCCTTGTCAGGAAGAACCTCACCCGGCTTATATCTTCTATAGACGGGATCAATGGAATAGAGGACATCAGTCTCACGACAAACGGGCAGATACTCGGCGGCATGGCCGGCACACTTGCCGAATCGGGGCTCGACAGGATAAATGTGAGTCTTGACTCGCTGAGACCGGACCGTTATTACGAAATAACACGGGGCGGCGACCTTGGAGCTGCGCTGGCCGGGATCGAGGCTGCCGAAAAGGCCGGGCTCAATCCGGTAAAGATAAATGTGGTGCCTATAGAAGGGCTCAATGACGATGAGATAGAGGATTTCGCAAGATTGACTCTAAGCAGTCCCATCCATGTGCGCTTCATTGAATATATGCCTGTCGGGACCGCGGGGTTCCGGAGCAGGTATAAATATATGGCTGCGGACGACATAAAAGAGCGTGTTGGGCGTATCGGTCGACTTGAGGTTGTAAATATGCGCAGCGACGGTCCTGCCCGGCACTTCAGGCTTGAAGGCGCGCCGGGTATTCTGGGATTCATCAGCCCCATGACGCAGCATTTCTGCTCTTTATGCAACAGGCTCAGGCTTACATCCGACGGGAAACTGCGTCCCTGTCTTTTTTCAGAAACGGAAATAGACCTTAAACCGGCTCTGCGGGGCGGCGCGGCGGACAACGAGATTGAGCGCCTGCTCAGGCTCGCTGTCGGGATAAAGCCCGAAAGCCATAATCCGTCCGGAGATGAAATCTCATGCCTCAGAAAACCGATGTCAAAGATAGGTGGATAGATTGAACACCGGCATCCCGATATCAGCAGTTATCATAACTAAGAATGAAGAGCTCAATATAAAAGACGCCCTCGAAAGCGTCCGGGATTTCGACGACATCGTAGTTGTAGACGCATTCAGCGATGACCGCACAGTCGAAATATGCATGGATTATACAATCAGGGTCTACCGGCACGAATGGCGGGGATTTTCGGCGCAGAAACAGAGGGCGGTAGATTACGCGAAGAATAAATGGGTCTTCATCCTGGACGCGGATGAGCGTGTAACCCCCGAGCTCAGGGAAGAGATGCTGCGGGCCGTATCAGCCGGCGAACACCACGGCTTTTATATCCCAAGAAAGAATTTCTTCCTCGGCAGATGGATCAGGCATAGCGGGTGGTGGCCCGACCATACCCTGCGTCTCTTCAGAAAAGAGTCTTCTTACGTTGAACCCCGGGCAGTGCATGAAAAAGTGGTGGTCAGGGGATCGACCTCGTATCTTGGCAGCCCCCTGCTTCATTATACCTATCGCACCATCAGCGACTATATGAAGAAAATGGAGACATACTCCACACTTTCCGCAGAAGAAATAAGCCATCGGGGAGGGGCCCTGCTGGGGGCCAAACTCGTGATCAACCCGTTGCTTGTATTTTTAAAGATGTACATCCTCAGGCAGGGGTTCCGGGACGGCGCGCACGGATTCATACTCGCGGGCCTGTACTCAACCCAGACCTTTCTCAAATACGCAAAGGCCGTGGAAAAAAAGCTCTCCGCAGGCAGTGACGGACGACCTTACGGCGAGCGCAGCTGAAGCAGACCTCAGATTGCCTGCAAAGGCTTGTCGACCTTGACTTTATACCGCCCAAGTCGCTCCAAAATTCCTTGACATTGCTTTTACCTATGGTTTGTAATATTACGATGATTATTTCATACGGCATATTCAAATACGTTTTTTCCGCTGTGCTGTTCGCTATACTGTTCTGCCTGAACCCATTTTCAGCCTTTGCAGAAACCGTCTCCGGCGGCAATACCATGGCGAGCGCATCGGATCTCGTTCCTGTTACCGACGCGTCGCGTATGCCGTTGCCGGATGAAAATAAATCTTCCACAGAGCCGGCAATATCCGCCTTACCGACCAACCCTGCCCCTGAGATCAAAAGCAGGCAACTGGGGCTTCAGAAACCCATACCCGAAATATCACAAAACCGGCCCCTGTCCATCTCCATTGATCCCGACGACAAGAAGGCCCACCTTGCAATAGAGGAAAGCCTGAGGATATTCACGCAGTCAATCAAACCGAGATTCTCCATGTGGCTCGAAAGGTCCGGGCGTTACGTGGAGATAATGCAGGACATATTAAGAGAAAGGGACATGCCTACGGAGCTTGTCTTCCTGCCGATTGTCGAAAGCGGCTTCAGCACAAAGGCCTATTCCAGGGCAAGGGCGGCAGGCCCGTGGCAGTTCATCTCGGGCACCGCAAAGCGGTACGGACTCGTCATCGATTTCTGGAAAGACGAAAGAAAGGACCCGATCAAGTCGACCGTGGCTGCGGCAAGTTATCTGCGCGACCTGTATAAAATGTTCGGATCATGGAGCCTCGCGCTCGCGGCCTACAATGCGGGCGAAGGCAGAATATCAAAGGCGCTGAAAAGGTCCAACTCGGATGATTACTGGGCGCTCCTGAGCACCTCACAGATAAGAAAAGAAACAAAGGACTATGTGCCCCGTTATATTGCCGCTGCAATGATCGCCAATACCCCCGAGAGATACGGCTTCGACAATCTCGCTTATCATCAACCCTTTGAGTATGACGAAGTGGTAATATACCACCCGGTGGACCTGGAAATAATTGCGCAGTGTTCGGGCACGGGCATCGAAACCATACGGGAACTCAATCCCGAGTTGCGGAGATGGAGCACCCCGGCCAATATGCGGGAATATACCCTGCGTATCCCTGTCGGAAGGTCCGACTCATTCATTGAAAAACTTTCCCTGATACCGGACAAGAAGCTTTTCACTTATGACACATACATTGTCAAGAAAAACGACAATATAAAGAAAATAGCGGCCAGGGAAAAGGTTCCCGTATCCGTAATCCTTGAACTGAACTCTCTTGCAGGCATCGAGAGACTCGAACCGGGAGAAGTAGTCAAGCTGCCTCCGCACGGCAAGTACTTTGCCGATATAGACGACAAAATGATGGCCCTCAAGGCAGCCAAGGACAAACGGTCCAAAAACAGGTGCGTCGTCAAAGGCAAAAAAGGCAAAAAGAGATATGTCGCCTGCAACAGCGATGACGGCAACAAGGTTGCAAAAAAACAGTGTGTCGTCAAGGATAAACGGGGCAAAAAGAAATACGTAGCCTGCGGTGACGATGACGACAACAAGATTGCCAGGGGCAAAAAAGGCAGGAAATATGCTGCTGCCGAGGACGAGGACGGGAAGGCCGGTAAAAAGAAGTGTGTTGTCAAAGGTAAAAAAGGCAAAAAGAAATATGTCGCCTGTAGTGAAGACATCGACAACAAAACCGCCAAAGGCAAGAGGGTAAGCAAGAAATTTGCCGCCGCAAATGATGACAATGAGAAGGCGGACAAAAAACTCTCCCGCAATAAACGCGCAAAAGGCAGGCATGTTGCCGATAATGATGATCATGAAAAGGTCTCAAAAAAACACGCCGGCAAAAAAGACGGAAAGACCGACAAAACGCATGTAAGCAATAAAAAGCAGGATAAAGATAATGACAAAAATGTTAAGGCCAAAGCCAAGGTCAAAGGCAAGACCGCCAAGACCAATGGGACCAACGGCAAGAAGGTAAAAAACACGAGCAAAAAGTCGGGTAAAAAATCAGAAGAAAAGGCTTAATCCTTACCAAATGGGAAAACATCAAAAGGAGGCCGGCCTCCTTTTTTTATATCGTTAATTTCTCGGATGCGCTGACTGCTGATAGAAATCAGTAACGGAACAGTTGCCGTGAATTATGAAGATTTATATTGGAAATGCGTAGCGCAGAGAACGTCCGCCGGATCTGCCGGGGAGGGTTTATTTTTTCGTTTCACAATGGTAGCTGTCTCTATTTTCCGCTTACAATAATTTCAAGCTTTTTGAAATTTCCACAACAACAGGGTCGTAAATATCTCTTTTGTCTTCCGGATATTCAATATAAAAATGAACGCTTTGAGTATTACTCTTCCGAAGCAACGCCTTTTCATAAAAAATATTATTGCCATTAAATCCGGAAACAACATACCAATACTTCGATATTTTCTTATAAGTTACCCTTTCCCCTTTCTTGGCATTATCGTTATTTCCGTAACTAAATCCATATATTGCTTTTGCAGTTATATTCTCATTTTCGATATGCGCGTTATTGCTGCCCCAAACCAACATTTTGGCGTCTTTATTTTTTGTTATGAATTTTTGTCCATCACCATTGTCCGACTCTCCTTGCGGTACAAATATTTGGTCCGGAAATGAAATACTATATGCAAATCCGACATTTGTATATCTACCATATCCATCATTGTTTGCGAATGCACTTATTGATATCGCCATCAACGCAACTGCTATAAGCACATGGATTGTTTTCACATTTTTCCCCTTCATTATTTTAATTTGTCCAACGAGCCTGTAATAAATAGGGTTGAATAAATAGGGACGGCAACCGCTTATTTTCTCCCGGCCAATGTCATTAAATGGCAGCTCCACCTATCATCAAATTTTATCTATTGGCGATTTATTGACTATCTGCAGTAATGCGCAAACCGTGATAACGTATTATAACGGTGATTTCAGTTCCGATGACAAATCCGGGCAGAAAAAAGCGGCCATGCTTTTTTAGCGGGCCGCTTTTTTTATAAGCTCCGGACTATCGCTCCGCTTTTGCCTTTGCCTCTGCCGCAAGCGCGGAATTGGGGAATTTGTCGGCCAGTTCCTTGTATTTGGCCCTGGCCTCTTCGCGCTTGCCCTGCAATTCGTATATGCCGGCTATCTGCTTCAGGGCCATATCCTGATAAATACCCTTGGAAGCGATAATACTGTTAAGCGCGGCCAGGGCATTTTCCCTGTCGCCCTTTTTCAGGTATGCCTCTGCAAGCTTGTACTGCGCCAGCGGGGCAATCGCGGGGTCGTTGAATGTTGTGTTGAATTCCTTGAGCGTTGCTATCGCCTCATCATAATTGCCGAGAAAGTACTGGCAGTATGCAATGTGAAGCAGCGTATCCGCATTTTTCCGGACATCATAAGACTGTCTGAAGAGATCGAGCGCCTTTTTGAAATTCTCTCCTGCGACCGCAGGCTGCGCGGCCCCCTCATTATAGAAAGCGACATAGGCTGCGCGCCTGAAGCCGTCAGCCTTATCGCTGTTTGATTTGAGGTAATAATAAATGCCGCCCGCAATCAAAAGCACGGCTATAACAACAGCCAGCGTGATAACCAGCGCCTTTTGCTGGGTTTTTATCCTCGACTTTATATCATCAACAGTTTCCATAAGGGTCTCATCGGTCTGACCCTTGAGGCTGCGCTTCTTGATAATCTTGGGCATTATAATCTTCCTCCAATTACTTTCTTGACAATATTATATGAATTGCTGAAAATCTCTTCTGTTTTACCCGCCTCTATACCCGCAGAGAGCAGGACCCTTCTTGCAAAGTCCCTGGTTATCAGGTCTGATGGAGAATGGCTGTCCGTGTCGACCACGAGCGGGATGGCGTGAAGCATGGCCGATCTCGCCACATGCCCGTTGGAAAGGCTGTGGCCCTTGCGGGATGTAATCTCAAGAAAGATACCCTTCTCTTTTGCGAACAACAGGTCGTCTTCGGATATCAGGCCCGGATGCGCGAGTATGTCTGCGCCCGCCTCGATTGCGGCCCTGTTTGTGCCCTCTTCCACAGGCTCGACTATTGTTTCCCCATGGACTATAACTATCTGCGCCCCGAGTTTGCGGGCCTCTTTCACAATATCGGGTATCAGCGCAGGGGGAACATGCGTAATCTCGGCTCCTGCCAGCAAGGTAATCGGAGAATAGTCCCTGATCATGGCTATGCTCCTGATTATCCTCGGGATCACAAAATCGATATTGGAATGGTCGATGTGGTCCGTAATGGCAAGGGCCTTATATCCCGTTGCAACGGCCCGACGCGCCAGTTCCGAAGGGATCAGTTCCCCGTCGCTGAATATACTGTGAGTATGCAGGTCTATCATATTAATTAAACAGCATAACGGATGAGGGCGCAAAATGTAAACCCCGGACAGGGAAAATACCATTGCAACGATATATTTACGGCCCTCAAATTGATATAATGGCCTTAGTGCGATTTATCGGCGGAATTCATCAACAGGAGGCGGACCATGACGGACAAACTGGAACAGAAAACGGACAGGCGCGTATCAAAAGGCTCATTTTACCCACTGGGCGCAAGCCTGACGCCTGAAGGCGTAAATTTCGCGCTATATTCGCAAAACGCCGATGAGGTCTTCCTCCTGCTCTTTGACATGGATGGTTCCGGGCCTACCGACATCATAAGGCTTGAAAACCGCACAAAATATATATGGCACTGCTTAGTGCACGGACTGAAGGCAGGCCGGATGTACGGATACAAGGTCCGAGGCGCATTCAATCCATCCAGGGGCATGAGATTCAATGAAAATAAACTGCTGCTTGATCCATATGCCAAGGCGGTTACCGGCAAGGTCCGGAATGTCGACAACCTTCTGCTTGCATATAACTCCGAATCGCCTTCCCGAGACCTTTCAATGGACCTCAGGGACAGCTCCGCCGTAATGCCCAAATGCATTGTGATAAACGACGATTTCGACTGGCAGGGAGACTCGCCGTCGCTGATCCCGTTTGAGGAACTGATCATCTACGAGACGCACCTGAAGGGGTTCACCGCGCACCCGTCATCAAAAGTAAGCAGCCCCGGGACATATAAAGGGTTCATCGAAAAGATATCCCACCTGAAAAAACTCGGGGTCAATGCCGTGGAATTCCTGCCCCTGCAGGAGTTCTATATCGATGATTTCCTGCTGAACAAGGGCCTTACAAATTACTGGGGCTATAACACCATCGGCTTCTTCGCTCCGGAATCCTCTTATTCCACACGGCAATATCCCGGCTGTCAGGTGAATGAATTCAAGACCCTGGTGCGCGAGCTGCACAAGGCGGGCATCGAGGTAATACTGGATGTCGTTTATAACCATACGGGCGAGGGCAATGAACTCGGCCCCACCATCTGCTTCAGGGGGATCGACAACCCCGCATACTATTCGCTTACAGGCCCGTCCCCGGACCCTGGCCGCTATTACATGAACTACACCGGTTGCGGCAACAGCGTGAACTTCGGCAGCAGTAATGTCATACGCCTTGTGCTTGATTCCCTCAGATACTGGGTGGAAGTCATGCATGTGGACGGTTTCAGGTTCGATCTCGCATCCGTGCTGGGCAGGGATGAAGGCAATTTCAGGAATTCCGGCTGTTTCTTCGACGCCATAGCCCAGGACCCTCTGCTCACCAGGGTCAAACTGATTGCGGAACCGTGGGACCTCGGCACATATCAGGTCGGCAACTTCCCGGTGGACTGGTCGGAATGGAACGGCAGGTTCAGGGACTGCGCCAGAAAATTCATAAAAGGCGACAGCGGGCAGCTGGGAGAGATGGGAGCGCGGCTTACAGGTTCGGCGGACCTTTACGGGGAGGACGGGAGATCGCCCTATAATAGTATAAATTTCATCACCTGCCATGACGGCTTCACACTTAACGACCTGGTATCGTATAACTGCAAGCATAACGAGTCAAACCTCGAAAATAACTGCGACGGAACGAATGACAACAATTCATGGAATTGCGGCTGCGAGGGCGCAAGCGATGACCCTGCCGTTGTCTCGTTACGCAAACAGATGATAAAGAATTTCTGCCTCCTCCTGCTTTTTTCTGCAGGTTCCCCGATGATACTCGGAGGAGATGAATTCATGAGGAGCCAGAAAGGCAACAACAACGCCTACTGCCAGGACAACCCTTTAAGCTGGTTCGACTGGGACGAAATGGAGAAGAATGGCGATATATTGTCCTTTTTCAGAAAGACCATTGCCTTTACAAGAAAGTATACAGCCCTCCAGAGCAGAAAGTTCCTCTGCGGCATCGACTGCAACAACAATCATACGCCCGACATCTCCTGGTTCGGCCTGCAGGGCGGGGCCCCGGCCTGGGACGACCCGGATGCGCGTACCGTCTGCCTCATGCTCGACGGCTCGGAAAAAAATCAGGAGGAGGACGGCGACTACCTGATATTCATCATATTCAATTGCGACTACCGATCGCAGTATGTGACACTTCCGGTTGTACAAGGCAGGAAATGGAGGATGGTCATAGACACAAGCCTGCCGGCCGGCCGGGATTTCCCTGAAGCCGGCGGCGAGCTGCCGGTTGATCCGCCGGAACTGTATATAGTCAATCCGAGAAGTACCGTGCTGCTGCTCGGGAGATAGCCCGGCCGGCAAGCCGCAATAACAGCCATGTTGTAGTAAAATATACATCACGGTCGTCAATAATTATTGCGGGATTGATATGACAAATAAAAGAGGCGTTATCGTCGGCATGAGCGGGGGCATAGACTCGTCCCTGTCCGCCCGGCTGCTCAGGGAACAGGGATACGAGGTCGAAGGCGCAAGTATAATACTCTTCGACAAATGTTCCCGCCAAACCGGAAACAAGACCCCCTGCTGCTCTGCCGGAGCGCTGATGGACGCGCACACCACGGCCGGGGCCTTGGGGGTCGGGCATGATTTCATAGACGCCAGAGACGCCTTCACCGAAAAGGTGATCAGGCCTTTTATAGACGCATATTCAAAGGGCCTGACACCCAATCCCTGCATACTCTGCAATAAATACGTCAAATTCCCTTCTTTGATCAGGGCCGCTGATGAGAAAGGATTTGAGTTCATCGCAACAGGTCATTATGCCGGGGTTAGGCATGATGAAAAATCGGGGCCGTTGCTTTTAAGAGGGCTCGACACAGGCAAAGACCAGTCATACGTGCTCTATTCGCTCTCAAAAGAGATCCTCGGCCGTCTGATATTGCCCCTCGGAGAAAAGACCAAAAACGATGTCCGCCGCATTGCGCGTGAACTCGATATGGCCGCTGCAAACAGGCCCGAGAGCCAGGAGATATGCTTTGTCGAAGAAAGAAATTATGTCGACTTTATGGACAATATCGCTGCGGGAGAAGCGGCAAAAGGCGAGATCATGGACATCGAGACCGGCAAGGTCATAGGCGAGCATGGCGGCATTCACCTCTTTACCATAGGCCAGCGCAAAAGGTTGCCTGCCGTGGGAAGGCCCATATATGTAGTCAGGATAGATCCGCTGAAGAAGATTGTTTATACAGGCCCGGCGGAGCTGGCGAGGATGAGAGAATTTGACGTCTCGGACCTCAACTGGCTGGTCGAACCCTCATCTGCGGACATAAGGGCCTCAGTAAAGGCGCGCTCGATGATGAAAGACGAGCCTGCAACGCTCCATGTCATGGACGATGAGACCGTAAAGGTCGAATACGACGGGCCGCAGTGGGCGCCTGCCCCCGGACAGGCCGCCGTATTCTATGACGGCGATATCGTCCTCGGCGGCGGCGTAATCCGGCCGTATCAATAGTTTTATGACAGCATGAACAACCATATCTTGTCTCGCCAAAAATGCGCAGTGTTATATGCATGGACATGGACGTAGAGAGACCGTTTGATATCATTTTCTCAAATCGAATACGGTATCCCTGCGTCGAGACTTCGATATGGCCGTCCATGTTGTCTTAGCGTATCATCTGGCGGGGGGCTTGCCTGCCTCTCGATAAAACAAGACCCGGAGAGGACTGATCCCCCCGGGTTTTAAACGTATTTTTTATATATTGTATTCTACTTTTTTGCTACAGGGCCGATCGGCCATACAACCTTGCCGTACACCTCGTTCAACACCTGGGCCAGGCCTGTGTAGATAGCCGAAAAACCGCAGAACAGCCCTTCCCACCCTGCAAAGACATGGATGGCATGGCTGCCTGTCGCGTTCGCCGCCGCAAGGAGGAAGAAAAGGACAACCAGGCTTCCGAACACTACCTGAAGAGCCCTGTTAAGGCGCAGCGTTCCCATGAAGAGCGCCAGGGTGAACAGCCCCCACATAACCAGATAGGCCGCAAAAGCGGTTTCCTTTACCGGCCCGTCTATACCGATGCCGGCCTTCGGCAGCAGTATAAGGGCGACAAGGGTGAGCCAGAATGAGCCATAACTGATAAAAGCGGTTGTGGCAAAGGTGTTCCCCTTCTTCCACTCCATGATCCCGGCGATTATCTGCGCAATGCCCCCATAGAAAATGCCCATGGAAAGGATCATGGTGTCAAGAGGATAAAACCCCGCATTGTGAATATTCAGCAGGACCGTGGTCATGCCGAAGCCCAACAATCCGAGCGGAGCCGGATTGCCTGTTGTGTCGGTAAGCCTTGTTTCCGCCATCTGAAACCTCCCGAGTTTTTTTAAGAGCCTTTGCAGATTTATCCGTCAGGATAAAAGGAATTATTTAATCAGAAATTGCATAAAAAAGCAACCTCTCATAGTTATTGTTTCAGTTTTGCAGCGCGCAGCATCCGGAGCTGGAACGGAGCGCATACCGGCTTTCAGCAGAAAAGATCAGTTCTTATTGCAGACATCATGATCAACCATATCTCGCCTCGCCGAAACTGCGAAGTTTATCCTGCAAAATTCGAAAAAAAAATATTCCGCCGGAATATTTGTTTTTATAGTTGTAAATGGTATCCTTGCGCCGGGACTTCGATATGGTCGCCCATGCCGTCTGTAAATATAGTCCGGGTTGATAGCAGGTATTTTTGCGCTCTTGACAGTGAACGAATGTTCACCTCATAATAAGCCTGTGAGCGAAGACCTGCTGAAGACAAGGATCAATGATATAACCCTCTTTTACCACAAGAAGGGACGGATGCCGAGCTTTTCCGAGATAGGAGAGCTTACAGGGCTGAGGTCCAAAAATGCGGTCTCAAAACTCGTTGACAGGCTTGAACAGATGGACATAATCGCAAGGGACGACAAGGGCAGGCTTATACCTGTATTGTTGTCCGGACCTTTAAGAATGCTTGGAACTGTGGAAGCCGGCTTTCCCAGCCCTGCCGAGGAGGAACTGGCCGACACCCTTTCGCTCGACGATCTCCTGATAGATAATCCCGATGCCGCATTCATGCTGAAGGTTTCGGGGGATTCCATGTGTGAGGCAGGCATACTGCCGGGAGATATGGTGATCGTCGACAAGGGGCAGACGCCGAAGAGCGGCGACATAGTTATCGCAGAGGTGGATGGGCAATGGACCATGAAGTACCTGCGCAAGAGAGGTGATAGCGTGGCGCTCATCGCCGCAAATCCGAAATACGGCCCGATCAGGCCGAAGAATGAATTGAAAATCGCAGGTGTTGTCACGGCAGTGGTAAGGAAATATAAATAATCGTAGGGGCGGCCCTGCGTGGCCGCCCGGAAATATTGGCGATGGAAATATATAGAATTCTCTTGATTTGCGGTATGCCAATGCGCATAATTAATAAAGCGCACGAAATTGACTGGAGGGTATAAAATGGAGAAATACTCTCGGGAAGAAAGAGGAAAGCTTGCTAATTATCTGAGGCAATTTAAGTGGTTAAGTCTATTCTGGGAGATAACAAATTGAAAAGTCTAGGCTTATTGTATAAAGAACTTGATCTTAACTCCGGGGATTTGCAAACAGCAACTAATGACCCTGCGTTATGCCATAGTCGCATTGACTGGCTGGAAAAGGGAGAATGGCTTGCTGCAGCAAAAAGGGCTGGAGTCGAGAAAATATTCTTTGTTGAGAACAACCCTGTTGCGGTATTTGCCGAATGCGGCCCCGATCTTCTGGAGAAAGTAAAGGTCTTCAATAAAGCATGGAGTCTTGCGCGTCCAAGGCTGTTATTTCTTGCGACTCCTGGTGAGATCACAGTTTATGACCTGGCCCAAAAGCCGGTTGATATAAAAAATGAGACCGAGTGGAAGAAACTCAATCATTTGGCAGCGCTTCACGATCTTGCAAAGGTATCGGCGCAGATTCAGAGATTTCATAGGGACAATATTGAATCCGGACGTCTCTTCGGTGAAGAATGTTTTGGTGATCTGAAAAATCGCGCTGATAAAGCGCTTATTCGTGACCTGAAGATTGTCCGCAAAGAACTTATTGATTCGGGGCTTTCCGGAGACTATGTACGTTTTGCCCATGCGCTTATAGGGCGGTCTATTTTCATTCGTTATCTTGAAGACCGGGGCGTGTTGACTGAAGAGTATTTCAGGAAGGTAGCTAAACAAAAGGCCGGCTGGACCGATTTACTGGCTAAACAGCAACTTAGAACAGGATATGATATATCGGAGAAAGATGTATTCTATCCGCGAGCTCTTGTAAATAAAGACTTTACCTATGCCTTGTTCAGAGCTTTAGCCCGTGATTTCAATGGGGACATGTTCCCGGAAGTAGATGAAGAAGAGCAAGTAGTCACTCAGAAACATCTGACATTAATACAAAATTTATTGTATGGCAACGCCGGGATAGCCAAAAAGCTTTTCTTCTATTCCTACCGTTTTGATATTATTCCGATTGACCTTATAAGTTCGATTTATGAAGAGTTCTATCATAGCTCTGCAAGCGAAGATGAGAAGAAGATCAAGGCGCGCCAGGAAGGGGCATACTATACGCCAACTGTTCTGGCGGAATTTGTTCTTTCCCGTGTTTTACCCCCTGATGTTTTAATGAAGAACCCCCGAATACTTGATCCTGCGTGCGGTTCTGGAATTTTTCTGGTCGAGGCGTTTCGTCGTATTGTGCGCTACAATTGGCATAAAAAGAAGCAGCCTCTTACTTTTGATGAGTTGCGGGGCATACTGAAAGGGCAGATCGCCGGGATCGAGGCGAATAGGGAGGCCGCCAAGATAACGGCTTTCAGCCTATATCTCTCCATGCTCCACTATCTTGAGCCACCTGCAATTGATCAGCAGATTAAACTGGGCAATAAACTACCCAATCTGATTGCGTCATCAAGCCGGTCGGAGAACCATTTCCATTGCATTCTGCCTGAAAATGCCTTTGATGTGGGATGCATTGAAGCTAATTCAATCTGGAAAGAGCGTTTTGGACCAGGATGCGCTGATGTGATAGTAGGCAATCCACCTTGGGGCGGCGCACTGGGTGGAAAAGCTGATCTGGAAGCTAAAGCCAGGCAAGAAGTGATGTTGACATGGTGCTCTGAGAATAAAAAACCAATTGGTGACAAAGAACCATCACAGGCATTTCTTTGGCGCGCATTAGATTTCCTTAAAGAAGGCGGCAGGGCCGGAATGCTGGTATCTGCCGGAGTGTTGTTCAAGCATGGCCCTCAAACACAGGCATTCAAGACGCAATGGCTTGCCCTGGTAAGATTGAATGACGTCTTCAATTTTACGCATGTAAGAAAGTTCTTCTTCAAAGGCGCAGATTCACCTTTTCTTTTCATTTGTTTCAATAAGGAAAAACAGCTGGGGAAACCAGTGCAGTACTGGTCTGCCAAGCAGGTGACTGAGATAACTAAAGCGCAAGCCGTTACCTTCTCAAAATACGATTTGCAGATATTACGGGATGTGGATTTGTCTGATTCTACAGTATGGAAACAATTCTGGTTTGGCAGGTCTGCTGATAAAGATTTATTGAATTTTTTTAGGAGACACAAAAAGTTAATTGAATTTTCAGATCGAAAAAAAACAGGGCAAGGATTCCAGACTGCTTCAGGAGGTAAAAACGCAGAGGTTCTCAAAGTATTCAATAATTTAGTTGTGGATAGTTTTTCAAATTACGACCAATTGCAATTTTCTAAGCCTCCGCTTAATACATATAGAGTGGGTGTACTAGATGTGTATACTGGTTCTCGTCTTTTGATTCAAAGAGGCATTGAGGAAAAATCACTTGATAAAGGGCGCATTGTTGCAAGATATGAGGTCGAGCCATTCTGTTTTACAAACGCCATCAATGGGATCAAACTCTTGTCCCCTGAGGAATGGAAGTATAAAGTAATCCTTGGCATTTTATGGTCATCGGTAGCCAGATATTTCTTTTTTATGACGGCTTCTAATTGGGGCCTTTGGCATCATGAGATACATTTGGAAGATGAGTTGCTTCAGCTGCCCATTGTCCTCGATAAGTCTGCACCTATGACAAAGGAAGTTTTAGATATAGTCGACAAGCTTCGCAATTATCAACCTTACAAATATGATATTCTCCATCCGGACGGAGTTTCCGTTAGAGAAATGGAAACAAAACGTCGGAAATGGGAGGCAGAACTTGATGAAGCTGTTTTTGCGCTTTATGGGCTGAACGAAGAACAGAAAGATTTGATTCGTGACTGCTGTGAAGTAACATTGCCCTTTTTCTATAAACCTTTTGACAGTATCGGCTCAATGCCTGCTGTTGCAGCCGGCGGTCTATCCTGGATCGAAAAATATGTTCATACCTTCTGCAAACGATGGAATGCGTATCTTGGAGATGACGAAGAAATGCGTGCGCAAATTCATGTCGGAGCCCATGGTAATATGGTTGCCATAGAGTTTTTCCCTGCTGACAAGGAAGATCCCTGGGATCTTAAGCTGAAAGCAGATTCATGGGAAAACGTTTTAGAAGAGATCGGAAATAATCTATTGCAGCCTATGGGGGCTTCCAGGATTGTGCTGGATGGTGTGGCGCATGTTGTGTCTAAAAATGGAATTGTAATCATAAAGCGGAATGAAAAACGTTTCTGGACACGCAGTCTTGCCCGGGAAGATGCGGATGCTACGCTTTGCAAGAGAATGCTTGATACTGCGCCAAAAGAAGCGGGGTCTCGGTAATGGCACGGCATTTCCTTCCTGCTTTTACAAAATTATGGCAACGGCATGAGACTCTTTATCTCGAAGTTTTTTCCATGGCTCTTTTAGATCTGGCACGGGATGGCTGTATTCCCAATGATGAAGACGCAATTTCAGAAAGGTTATGTATTGGCTTGAATCGAGCCTGTTTTGATTTTCGCAAATCCAAGGATATTGATATCCGAACCCCGGTGTGGGAAGGCCCTGTCCAGCCGGTTGCGAAAGCCGAACTCAAGGGCGGCAAGATTCGCAAACGTCCGGATTTTACATGTAAGTGTTCAAATCCTTTTGCTGTTTTAGCAGAAGAGCATGAAATACCACTTCATGTGGAGTGTAAGTGTCTTGGGAATCCCACAAGCATGTCGTGGAATCTCAATGAGAACTATATAAAAAATGGAATCAAACGGTTTGATTGCAGTACGCATGAATATGGTAAAAGGGCCTCTTCAGGAGTGATGATAGGCTATATAATCAGTATGACCCCGAAAGATATTCTTCAGGAAGTTAACGCGTATCAGAAAAAACATTTACCTGATTATGCTGATATTAAAATCGACTTTAATTTGCCTCCTTTGTTCCATACAAGGCAGAAAATCAAAAGAAAGCATGTAGCTCCGAATAGGTTTGAGCTTGCGCATCTCTGGATCGCATTAGTTGGCTTTAATTAATCAATTTGTTGCAAATACCTCATGACCACCGACCCCATAACCATCCACTCCTGGCCGCAGGCGATCATGCACCTCGACGCCGACGCCTTCTTTGCGTCGTGCGAGCAGGCCGTGCATCCGGAGCTGAAAGGCAGGCCTGTGATCACAGGCAAGGAGCGCGGCATTGTGGCCGCAGCAAGTTACGAAGCAAAGGCAAAAGGCATAAAACGCGGGGTCAGGCTCGCGGATGTAAAGAAGATATGCCCTGATGCGGTCATCCTTCCATCCGATTACGAGACCTACAGCCTCTTCTCTTTGCGCATGTTCAGCGTCATCAGACGGTTCACGCCGGATGTCGAAGAGTATTCAATCGACGAGGCGTTTGCCGATCTGACCGGGTTGCGCCGGACTTTTCACGGCCCGTATATATCAATCGCAAAGCAGATACAGGAGACCATAGAGAGAGAACTCGGCATCACGGTATCCGTCGGGGTGAGTCTGTCGAAGGTGTTGGCAAAAATAGGTTCCAAGCACAATAAACCACGCGGCATTACCATGATCCCCGGCAGGGAGATTCATAATTATCTCTCGGAACTGGATGTCGGCAGCGTATGGGGTATCGGACCGAACACCGCAGCGTTCCTGAGAAAATTCGGGATAAATACGGCTCTTGATTTTGCGCGGAGAGATGAGGGGTTTGTCACAAAGCGTCTTTCAAAGCCTTATCACGAGATATGGCATGAGCTGAACGGTCGGAGCGTTTATCCGGTTACAACAGAAACAAAAAGCAGTTATCAGTCCATAAGCAAGACGCGGACATTTACGCCGCCGTCGATGGACAGAACGTTTGTCTTTGCCCAGATATCGAAGAACCTCGAAAACGCCTGCATCAAGGCGCGCAGATACGGGTTGTCGGCATCGAGGCTCGTCATATTTCTGCGGACTCAGGACTTTAGCAACAGCGGGGCTGAGCTGAAACTGACCTGCCCGAGCGCGCACCCATCAGATCTCTTCGGCCCGCTGCGTGAAGTATTCGGCGCCATATATCGACCGAATATACTTTATCGTCAGACGGGTGTAGTCCTTGCCGGGCTTGTCGCAGAATCCCGTGTGCAATACACGCTCTTTGACGACACAGCAAAGATAGAGAAGATGACAAAGGTTTATGACGCAGTGGACATGCTTTCCGAAAAGTTCGGTAAATACACGCTGCAGCATGCGGTAAGCCTGCCGGCTAATATACAGTCGCAGCATGAGGGTGAGCGCGGAGACATCCCCGGGCGCAAAGAAAACCTTCTTGAAGGGGAAAATGACAGGCAGAGACTCGGCCTGCCGATGCTTGATGTGAAGGTATGAGAAAAGATGGGCTCCCTGAAAATAAGCGCTGTCGTCAATACCTGACTTTTGACAAATTCAACAAAACCCTGTCTATCTTGAGTCTTTATCCAAACACCCGCAACTGTTTTTCAGCAGATTATACTGATCCAGATAATCTTTTTGAAGGCCAAGCGCTTCATCGCCTGCCAATGAGGTCATATATTCAGGTATGCTGAACGCAGTCATGAGATCGCCCGAATAAGGAGACGCAAGCTCTATCTGCCCGGCGATTTCTTTAATTGGGGCGGGGATGGCCCTGAACGGGTTTTCAGAAACAATCCTGAATATTTCGACAATAATGGAAAGCTTCACTGAATTTTCCGAAGCGGCTTCATGAATCTTTTTGAAGTAGAGCGGCGCGGTGATAAAGGTCTGCTTTTTGGCGCCTATACCGTCCTGGAAAAGGACCAGATCGGGATGCGAGGACCTGATGAGGGAGTTCCAGAAAGACTTGAAACTCTCCGGGTCCAGGAAGGCATTGGAAAAACCGGATATTGCCACAGGCTTGCCGGGAGTGAGTTTCCTGAGCCTTTGTGTCGTTTTTTTCAGGAAATCAACCAGGACCTTTTTCTTTGAAGGCTGAAGCCAGTTGACGTCGTCAATTTCCTGGGTAATATACCAGCCGGCAAAAGAAGGATATTTCTCTGCCAGCGGAACCAATTCCCCGGCGGCCTTTGCGGTATTTGTGTATGTCCGGTCCATATATACATCAACCGCGCGATCATTTTTGCCGATCATTGTCCAATAATCGCCTGAATTGTATAAGCCGACGTACACCTTTATCCCGCGTTCGGAAGCCTTCTGCAATATTGTCTCTATGACATTATTGTTCAATGATCTGAATTGTTTTGACTGATAAAACGCCGTATTATCATAAACCGTCCACTGAACGATCAAACGGCAAATTCCCAGATTCTCCAGCTCATTAAAGAGTTTATTCCAATTCTCCATGGTGAAGGTATCATGAGCGTATAAGGGCTGTATAAATGAAGCGTTGATACGCCCATTGCAACCGGCTTCCGCGTTCTCTGGAAAAGCCGGACCGGGTATTAACAGAAAAACTATCGTGATCGCCATAACCACGGACATCGCAGATGACAAATTGGCCTCCTTGTGAGAACTGCCTGTCCTTTCCTTCAGAGGGCTCATTTTATTACCTCCCGATTTCCATCCGCTTTATATGTCGCCCGTTCCGCCGGTCGCAATGAGTCATCATGTTTTCTCAATATCTGAATATTCCGGTAAACACCAGGCCCTGAAAGTTCTTCTGATTATGAAATCCAAAGTTCCTGTTCCCGAACACGCCGTATTTATAATATATATTAAACTCAAATACGGCCTTGTAATTTTCGTATTTTGTCTTTCCCAAAAAGTATTTGATTATTGCGCCTGCTCCGGATTCAACATATGAACCGGCCGGCGCGAAGGGGGTCTGATATCTTCCGTCGACTATTATATTCGGGATTAAATGCAGCCTGTTTTCAATATTAAAGGTAATTCCCTGCCTGATGTCCATATAAAAAGAGGTTGACGCTGGTTTTACATAATAATCCGATTCGGCGTAAAGGTGGGTAAAATTCTTTACCTTTGTATCGTACACTACTCCGGAATTAATGCTTCTTGAATACATTACCCTGAAAAGCCAGTCATCCTGCGTCAGGTCTCCGATCCTGAACAGCCTTTCAGCGCTCAGCCACAGATTTTCGGCTGCAAAAGGCTTATACCGCAGGCCAAGGCTTGCCTGGTACGTATCCTGGTCAGGCGCAAGGCTCTTGGGTTTATTGTTCCAGAAGCCCCTTCCGAATACCTCAAATATTTTCTCATCCCTGAATCCAACAACAGGCGGACGGTAGGATATCTCCATTCCCGCGCCGCCAGGCAGTGAGCCGGTCCCGGCCCCTCCCGTGTTTACCATCTGTTGGGCATTGCTTGAACGATAAGACATATAGGCAGTCAGATTAAGTGTATTCTGCAGTTTGGATATTTCGTTTCTTATGCGAAACATGTCTTCGGGAATGTAATGGACATCTATGGCCTTCCTGAAGCTTTCCAGGGCCTTGTCATTTTGAAACGCTTTTGTATAGTTATATCCCAGGGTCTCGAATGTCCTGAAATCATCCCTGTCATGCGCAACGACAAGCTCAAATGATTTCGCCGCGGCTTCATATTTACCGTCTCTTTCATATGCGTACCCAAGGGTATTTGCGTACGTCATATTTGAAGGATCATTTTTAGCGGCTGATTCAAAATGCTCCACCGCCTTTTTAAGGTAATCCCCCGGGCCCTCCGCTTCCCCGGATTTTCCCTTCTTATCCGAAACAGCGCGGTCGCGCAGCTTCAGATAATAGAGCCCGATTTTATAATCATTGCCTGCATTATACTGAACGCCGTTCGCCGACTTCAGGGCGGCAATCGCATTTTTCAAATCCCCGCCAAACGCATACAATTCCGACTTCTCGATGTAATATCGCGGAAGCTCTTCTTCACTCAGTTTTCCCCGGGATATCTTCTGAATATTCTCCCGGGACTCTTCCACTCTTCCCGCCAGACGCAGCTGAATCGAGAGGAGAAGTCTGGTTTTTTCGTCCGGCTGTAGGCCCAAGGCTGATTCAAATGCCTTCGCCGCCTTTTCATACTCATGCTCTTCGGCATACCAGTATCCAAGAGACCCAAGCAGAAGCAGAAGGTTTTGACGGTCCGTTTTTTCTGAAAAACCCCTTGCCTTCTCTCCATAATAAATAGCCGCGCCGTTTTTGCCCGTTTTTTTGTAATTAAGCGCAAGATAGAGATATGTAAATAAAGATTCCTTTATCTCTACAGCCTTATGGAACATTTGCGCCGCAAGAGCCCCCTTCCCCTGTTTTTGGTATACAAGCCCTAATTTGACAAGGGTCTTTTCGTCTTCTCCGCAATAAGAGAGGGCATGTTTGTATAAGTCCACCGCCTTTTCCATGTCATCGCTTTCACGGAACGCGTCGGCCTTTATTCCTATTGCCCTGCACTTTACGTCTTTGTCCATGCCCGGCAATGCGAGAATCTTATCGGCAAAAAAAGCCGCCCTCAAAAAATCCCGTTTCCTGAGCATGAGAGACGCCAGATTTATAAGGACGGTTGTTCTGCGACTGTCTGAAATAAGGGCCGCCTCATATTCTCCAAGGGCCTTGTCATAAAGCCCTTGTCTCTCGTAAAGCGCCCCCATGCTCTCATGGATTTCCGCCTTCTGCCGGGCAGGAGGATGCAATTCAAGGGCGGCTTTGAACATCCTTATTGCGACAGGCATGTCTCCTTTTTTGTCATACAGATAAGCCAACTGGAGATAGTCTCCCGGCTTTAAAGCGCCGGTAATTTTTTGCGCGTTTACCAGGGCCTCCAGCGCCCGGTCATAATCGCCCGTCTTTTCATAAACAAGGCTTTTTTGGCGGAGCAGACCCGCATAATCTTTTTTGCTTAATGAAGAAACAGGGATATGCCCGATTTCTTCCATCGCTTCCTGATATTGCCCGCTTTTTATAAGAAGGCCCGCAAGTCTTAAGCGGACCTGATATTGGTCCTTCCCCGAATATCTTAATCCCTCCTTCAGCGCCTTGATCGCCTCAGGATATCTGTTCTGTTTTTCATAAACAATGCTTATATATTTAAGGCAGGACAATTTCAGCCGGGCCTGTGAAGCGGTTTTCAGGGCTTTATTGAAATGCAGTAATGATTTATCGTAAAGTCCGTTTTGATAAAGCAAAAGGGCGTATTGCAGATGAATTTTGGGGTCATTTGAACCCGCCACAATTTCGTCCGCTTTTTTATAATCTCTCTCAGCGGCATATAGATATGCAAGCTGCGTTAAAATTTCCTTGTTATTTTTATCTTTATCCAGCATCTCCAATAAGACGGCAATAGCCTTTTTATTGTCTTTATTTCTCTTTGCGGCAAAATAAACAGACCTGACAGCCAAATCACGGTCTGCGGAGCTTTGCGCCCGGCCCTTCGCTTTTTCGAAAGCCTCAACAGCCTTGCCGTCCTGTTTCATTTTTACGAGTATTTCACCCTCGCGCATAAATGAAGAGAACCCGGGGTTTAGGGAACTATAATCTTTTGATAATTCATGCGCCGCCTGATAATCCTGCGATTTTACGGCCGGATTCAAAGCCGCTTCAATCGCATACAGTTTGTCCTTCAGCCGGATGCCCGTTGCTTTTGAAGCCTGAATAAATGTCTTCATCGCAGCCTTGTCGTCATTAAGCTTTATGTAAGCTTCGGCCTTTAAAAAAAAGGCCGGCACAAATCCGGGGTGTTTCCGGATGATGATATCGGTCTGCGCCGTAACGTCGGAATATTTCCCCAGCTTAAAAAGCAGATTGATATAAACTATTCTGATGTGAACATCGTCGGGAGATACCTTCAGATACTTCTCAAGCTCATTCCCCGCTTCTTCCTGTTTCCCTTCTCTTTGCAGCGTGTAATACCTGTCAAGATATGGAAATGACCTGTATCTCCTGATTTCCCTCTGTATAAAGTTTTCATCGGACCTGGAAAGGGCATTCAGATAATAAGAAATCATTTCATTGTCGTCTTCAGCCGCTCCGGACATACCACAGATAAATAACAGCGCCATAAATAAAACAGTCAATAATATTCTATTTTTCATTGTTTTCATTTTCAGCCCCGGAGAGTACGCTTTTAAGCTGTGCTTTGGTAATTATATTGTTTTCAACAAGGATGGCCCCCAATCTTTTCCGGCGTTTCAGCTGAACGCCCAGGGTGCGCACAAGCTGGTCCTGCGATATCAGATCATTATAGACAAGATAATCCCCAAAGCGCATGCCGCCGGACGCGTCATAATTCTGCAAGGCCGCTTCAAGCGCCCCTTCTTCCAAATAGCCTTCTTCCAGCAGGAGATCGCCGAGACGCAGGTACGTTTCTCTTTGTATACGTAACGCTTCATCCAATTGCTTCCCGGTAACCAGATTTCTTTCGAGCAGTAATTGCCCGAGTTTTGGGACGGCCCCGGATGCTTCCGAAAGTCTTGCATAACCTCTTGCAATGGCAAAATGCAGATTGCCTTTTATTGTAAGCACAAACTCGACGGGACGCTGCACTATCCGGTTTATTTCATCAATTTGGCTTCTTGTCGGTATTTCATTTACGGCAATAAGCGCCTTGTTGTCTTTTATATCTTTTGGATAGATCGAATATTTAACGGCAACTTGTTTGGGCAATAATCGAAAGGCCTCGACCGGAGTTTCATATGGGTCTATTTCTGCCGTTGACACGCGGAACTGCACACCAAGGGCCTGAACAAGCTCTCTTTCCTTAATAAAACCGCTTTTAAGCAGGATTTCTCCCAGCTTTCTCCCCGTCTTTTTCTGTTCTTCCAGCGCCAGATCAAGCTGCTCCCTGGTAATAAATTTCCTTGAGAGGCTTATTTCTCCCAGTCTTCTTCTATAAACCTGCAGCTCTTTTTCCGTTGGCAACGCATGTTTTGTATGGTCCCAGGCTATCCATTTGCCGGTTACAAGATACTTGCCGTATTGCGCCAATGCCCGGCAGGTTGCAAGATAATTTATGAGATTTCCCCAGACAAAACCCGGGATTGAGAGCAGTGTCCGTTTGAAGTTGTAAACTCTCTGAACGCAATAGCACCGCTCGGCAAAACGAACAGCCATAAAAAATGTATCGGCAATAATAATATACCAAAGCAAAGTTCCTTCTTCGACAAAGGCAGGGTAACGATACAGTTCCGGAACGTACTCTATGCATAGCCAGTATAGCGTTATAAAAACAAAAACAATATATCCAAGCATGTTCACCTGACTCGTAAGAAGGCCCTTTCGGTCTCTCATAAGGATGAGTTTCTTGGTAAGGTCCCCTTTCCAGCCGAGATTTTTCCAGCCTTGCAGGGCTATTCCGATGATCCAGCGCGATTTTTGCCTTATGGCCGCGCTTAATGTGTCGGGGAAACGCTCCTTTATCGCGATAAATTCCTTGATCCTGACCTCTTTCTGTTTGCCGGTCAGGAACTGTTTGCGAATGACGGTCCTGATGATCGGCAACTTTACGAATATCTGCCTGTCAATTCCATAGTCTTTCAGTCTCATGCCCGCTTCGTAATCCTCGCAAAGGGAATCCATGCCGAAAACGATGCCGTTCTGTTTTTCAGCCGCGACTTCAAGCGCCCTCCTGCTGAAGGCGCTGCCCACTCCTGCCGAGGGGAGTCCCCTGCCCAGGGCTTCCCGGATCACCATATTCTTGTAATGGTTTTCCGCGAATTCATCGATATAATGCCCTACTGTCAGGTTATACCAGTGAAGAGGTTCGAGAGGAACAACAGGCAGCTGTACCATGTCCTTGCGCGGTATCAGGTAGTTGAACAGTTTCAGGGCAAGCGGATGGATGATGTCTTCGGCGTCTTCCATCACAAAAACGGCAAATGTGATATTATTCGCCTTTTCAAATTCGAGGATGCCTCTGTAAATCCAGTTCAGGCAATCCGCCTTGTTGGTGGGTCCGTCTCCCGCAGTTATGATGCAGCGCACATTGTCATATTTCTCCTGCAGCCGCGCTACTTCTCTTTGGGTGTAGGGATCGTTGGGATATGCGCCGATAAAAATATGGTAATTTGAATAATTAAGCGCCAGGATGGTGTTTTCGACCATATGGTATAAAATGGCCGATTCGTTCCATGCAGGTATCATCACGGCAATCGGCTGCTCAACGGGCCAAACAAGCTGCTCCTCGGTCATGAGTTTGTATTTGGGATGAACGAAGAATTTCCTGTAAAGGCTTCTTGTCAGATAATGGATATCGATTAATATATCATCCAGGCCGCTTATCAGGAAGACAACCGCTACAAAGAAGAGCAGGCCCTTCACAAGAAGCATTGTTATTGCTATGATTTCGACTAATGGCATAATATCCAGTTAAGGCGACATATCAGTTCCCCGACCATTTTATGAGATGACCTGCTATCCTGCCGTCCGATATCCCGGAGAACTGTGCGATTCCATGCTTATAGTATATATAGTATTACTGCGCCGCCAATACCCCTGGAGTCGTGAAGACTTCACATGGAAAGGGTTACTTTATAAGCTCTTGATTAACGAGGAGAAAGGAAAGTACCCCCTGCAAGGCTCGAACTTGCGACCCCAGGTTTAGGAAACCTGTGCTCTATCCTACTGAGCTAAGGGGGCTCAAAAAGATGTCAGATATATT
>JGI20214J51650_10000140_pt1 | contig 43404 bp, 39 predicted proteins | sample WetSurMetagenome_FD_51650 | JGI IMG/M metagenome (IMG submission 51650)
CACGGCGGCCTTGCCATACACCTTGCTGCAGTGGCGCTTCACCACTTCCGGATTCTTGCAGATCAGCCACTGGCCGCTGACCGGGAAACCGCCATAGCCGCGCGCTTCGGGAATGCCGGATTTTTGCAGCAACGGCAGCGCACCGCCGCCTGCACCGAGAAAAACAAACCCGGCATCGACAGTCCTGGTCTTGCCGGTGTGGTTGTCTTTCACCCGCACATGCCAGCGGCCGTCGTCATGCTGCTTCATGCTCATGATGGTGTGGCTCAGTTTCAAATCGAAAGTCGAGTGTTTGGTCAGTGACTTCACCAGCTTGCGCGTCATCAACCCGAAATCGACATCGGTGCCGTGCTTGACCCGCGTCGCGGCGACCGCCTGTTTGGCATCGCGATGCTTCATCACCAGCGGCATCCACTTGCGCAGCACCGCATGGTCTTCGCTGTACTCCATCTCTTCGAACAGATGATGCTTGTGCAATGCCATGTAGCGTTTGCGCAGGAACGCCACATCCTCTTCCCCCCACACGAAACTCTGGTGGCAGATCGGATTGATGAATTTTCCCGGCTCTGGCAACACGCCTTGCTCGACCAGGTAAGACCAGAACTGCAGCGACATTTCGAATGCCGCATTGATCTCCAGTGCACGTTTGATCTGCACCGCTCCGTCCGCCGATTGCGGCGTGTAGTTCAGTTCGCAATAGCCGGCATGTCCGGTACCTGCATTGTTCAGGCTGTGCGTGCTTTCGTGCGCGACTGTGCTCAAGCGCTCCACCATCATGATCTTCAGCGAAGGATCCAGATGCGACAGCAACGTTCCCAGCGTGGCACTCATCACGCCTCCGCCTACCAACACCACATCCACTTTCTTTTGCGACATTTTTGTCCGCCCCGATTCAACTTGTCCCTATTTTAACTGCTTAAGCCTGCCAGCATCTTTTCCAGACGTTTTACCGACACGATCACCGGCGTTTTCAGCTCCTGCGCATATAACGAGACGCGCAACTCCTGCATCATCCAGCCGAAATCTTCCAGGCGCGCATCCACATCGCCATGTTGCGCGGACAGTTTGCGTTGCCATTGCTGCAGCAAAGGCTGCATCTGGGCCATGTTCTGCGCATCGCGTGCCGGGTTTGTGCGCAGTTTTTCCAGGCGCACGTTGATCGCTTTCAGATAGCGCGGCATATGCTGCATGCGTTCATACGGCGTGCGCGCAACCCACTCCTTGCCCAGCAGCCATTCGCACTGATTACGTATGTCCTGCAGGACTTGGGAATGCGCCTTGAAAGCGGGCAACGATTTTTGCAGGGCATGGTGCTCGGCCAGCACGGCAGCAATCAGGCGCGCGATCTCCTGCGCCACCAGGTTCAGCCGCGCTTTCGCATCCTTGCAGCGCGCGGCGAATTCCTTCTCGGTTTCCGGCAACGGATCGTTCAGGCAGCAGCGATCGAAAGTCACCGCGAGGACCTGCCGCTGCAGATCCTGTTGTGAGCCGAAAGGCAAAAACTGCATGGCCATCGCTTGCAGGCCCGGCAGGTTCTTCTCCAGGTACTTCACTTGCTCTTTCAGAGCCAGCATGAACAAGCGCCGCAGACCAAGCCGCTGCGCGGCTTGTGCCGTATCGCGCGTATCGAAACTCTGCAAGGTCACCGCGTCGCCCTCATCCACCAGCGCGTTGAACACGGTGATGGTCTGTCCGGCGCGTTGCTCGGTGCTGGTGGGTTTGAAGTCGCCGAAATCCCAGGTGGTGAATTTCTTTTCGTTGTGGACAGGTTGTTCCCCCACCCTACTCCCTCCCCCGGGGGGAGAGGGACTAACCCCGGCGCTCCGCAACGCTTGCTCCCTCTCCCCTCGGGGAAGGCTTGGCCTGTCCTGAGCTTGTCGAAGGAGGGTGGGGGACTGTTTTGGCGCCCATTCCCCGCGCAACTGTGAAAAGTTACGCGACATGCCCAACTGCCGGCCATGTTCATCCACCACGCGGAAATTCATGAGCAAATGTGCCGGCAGTTGTTCCAGCCTGAATGCATCCTGCGGCACGTCGATCTGTTTCTGTTCGCGGATGTAACGTGACAGCGCCTGCAGCAACGGCGTATCCGACGGCTGCACGGCAGCACAGAACGCCGCCGCAAATTCCGGCACCGGCACGCAATGACGGCGCAGTTTCTGCGGCAACGATTTGACCAACTGCGCGATCTTCTCCGCCAGGATGCCCGGCACCAGGTATTCGCAGCGTGAAGCCGACACCTGATTCAGCAGAGCCTGCGGCACGGTGAGCGTCACGCCGTCGTCGTTCTTGCCCGGCGCAAAGTTGTATGCCAGCGCGTAGCTCACATTATTCATCAGCGTCTGCGGCGGAAATTGCTCGGTGGTGATGCCGGCCGCCTCGTGCCGCATCAGATCGTCTTTTTTCAGGTACAGCAACTTTGGCTGTTCGCGCTCAGCCTCCTTGCGCCAGTGCTCGAACGCCGCACCGTTGTGTATTCCTGCCGGGATGCGCTCATCGTAGAACGCGAAGATCAGCTCGTCGTCCACCAGCACATCGGGTCGGCGCGCCTTGTGTTCCAGGGCCTCGATATCGGCGATCAGTTTCTGGTTGTGAGTAAAGAACGGCGCCTGCGTGTTGAACTCGCCCGTCACCAGCGCCTCGCGGATGAATATCTCGCGCGACTCCGCCACGTTCATCGGCCCGTAATGCACGCGTTTCTTCGGATTGACGACCAGACCGTGCAAGGTACTGCGTTCCCACGCTGCCACCTGCGCCGCCTTCTTTTCCCAGTGCGCATCGAAATAACTGCGCTTGATGAGGTGCGCACCGACCTCTTCCAGCCATTCGGGTTCGATGCGAGCCACGCAGCGCGCAAAGAGTTTGGTCGTCTCCACGATTTCCGCCGCCACCACCCACTTGCTGCCTTTCTTCGCCAGCACCGAGTTCGACGCGATGAAGAACTTGATCTCGCGCGGGCCGAGGTAATACGGTTCCTTGTCCACGCCCTTGCAGCCGATGTTGCCGAGCAGGCCGGTCAACAGGGCTTTGTGGATCTGCTCGTAGGTGGCGGGCTGCTCATTGAAGCGCATACCCATCTCCGACACCTGTGCATGCAACTGCTGGTGCAGCTCATGCCATTCGCGCAGGCGCAGCGGCGACAGGAATTTCTCGCGGCATTCGTTCGCCCACAGTTTGTTGGTCTTCTTGTGCTTTATCGCGTCCTGGAACCACGCCCACAACTTGATGTAGGCAAGGAAATCCGAGCGCTCGTCGTTGAAACGCTGGTGTGCTGCATCGGCCGCCTCGCGCCGTTCCGCCGGGCGGTCGCGCGGGTCTTGCAGGGCCAGCGCGCTGGCGATGACGAGAATCTCGTTCAGGCATTGGTATTGCCGCCCCGCCAGCAGCAGGCGCGCGACTTTCGGATCGAGCGGCAGCTTGGCCAGTTCGTGGCCGAGCGGCGTGAGTTGGCGGGTGTTGCTTTTCGCCACGCTTTTTCCCCCACCCCAGCCCTCCCCCGGAGGAAGAGGGAGTGTCCGCATCCCATCGTTCGGAGAGAGTATGCCCCCTCTCCCATCGGGGGAGGGCTGGGGTGGGGGAACACCCTCGGCAATCGCACCCAACTCAATCAACAGCTGGTAGCCGTCGGCGATCGCACGCGAACCCGGAGGCTCGATGAACGGGAATTCTTCCACTTCACCCAGCCTCAGCGCGCTCATGCGCAGGATGACCGTTGCCAGCGACACGCGGAATATCTCGGCATCGGTGAATTCGGGGCGCTGCAGGAAATCCGTCTCCTCGTACAATCGGATACACACGCCGCTCATCACCCGGCCGCAACGTCCGGCGCGCTGGTTGGCCGCGGCGCGTGCAATGTTCTCGATGCGCAACTGCTCCACCTTCTGGCGCACGCTGTAGCGGTTGATGCGCGCCAAACCGGAGTCGATGACATAACCGATGTTGGGTACGGTGAGCGATGTCTCGGCCACATTGGTAGCCAGCACGACGCGACGCATGCCTGAGGCAGGCTTGAACACTCGATCCTGTTCGGCGATGGACAGGCGCGAAAACAGCGGCAGGATTTCGATGCCCTTGTGTTGGTGTTTGCGCAGCGCCTCGGCGGTGTCCCGAATCTCGCGTTCACCGGGCAGGAATACCAGCACATCGCCTTTCAGTCCGCCGATGCTCAGTTCGTCCAGCGCGCTGCATATCGCCTGCGGCATGTCCTGCGTGTTTCCCTCTTCGTTCTGCTGGGGTGGGCGGTAGCGTATTTCTACAGGGTAGGTACGACCGGTGACCTGGATGATGGGGGCGGGTTGCATGCCTGGAGATTGAGCTTCACTGACTGAGCGCTCCCTCACTCCAACCCCTCTCCCGGGGGGAGAGGGACTTGATTCAGCGAGCCGCTCAGACTCCCTCTCCCCCCGGGAGAGGGCTGGGGTGAGGGAACCCACCGCATTCAACCAATCAAACATCGATTGCAGCACCCCCTCCGTATTCGTCAGCACCTCGTTGTTCCAAAACCGCAGCACGGTGATTCCCTGCTCCTTCAGCCATGCACTGCGCTTTTCATCATGCCTCAGTTGCGCATCCTCTGCGTGCTGCCCGCCATCCAGCTCAATCGCTAACTTCGCCTCATGACAGTAGAAATCGAGGACGTATGAATTCAGCGGATGCTGGCGTCGGAATTTAAAGTCCAGCAGTTGTCGATCTTTCAGCAAGCCCCAAAGTAGCTGCTCCGCATCGGTTGAGTTCTTGCGTAACTCGCGTGCATGGGTAAGCAGGGTTTCAGGAAGCGCAGCGTGAGGCTTGGGTTGTTCCCTCACCCCAACCCCTCTCCCGGAGGGAGAGGGACTAACCGTGGAACTCATCAACCCTGGCTCCCTCTCCCCCCGGGAGAGGGTTGGGGTGAGGGAACCCTCGTCCAACGAAGACACCGTTGTCGCGACCCCGCCAAAATGCTTCGCAAACCTCTCCGCATCCAGCGTCGCCGAAGTGATGATGAGTTTCAAATCGGGCCGGCGCGGCAACAGACGTTTGAGGTAACCCAGCAGAAAGTCAATATTGAGCGAGCGTTCGTGCGCCTCGTCGATGATGATGGTGTCGTAATTCTTCAGCAATGGATCGTGGTGTATCTCGGCCAGCAGGATGCCATCGGTCATCAGTTTGATGCAGGTGTCCGGCGACACCTTGTCGTTGAAGCGCACCTTGTAGCCGACCAGCCCGCCCAGTTCGGATTTCAATTCATGCGCGATACGCGCACCCACCGAGCGTGCCGCCACCCTGCGCGGCTGGGTATGCCCGATCACACCCAGCACGCCGCGCCCGAGACTCAAACAGATCTTGGGCAGTTGCGTGGTCTTGCCCGAGCCGGTCTCGCCGCACACGATGATGACCTGATGCTTTTCGATCGCCTGCGCCAACTCCTCGCGCCGCGCCACGACGGGCAGGTCGGCGGGGTACTCGATGGCGGAAAGTTGCTGGATACGCGCCAGACGGCGCTGGGCAAGGGGTGACAAGGCGGCATTCATGGAAACGCGATTTTACCTGCTACGGATGCTGCCCGCACAAAAAGAGCCGGGGTTTTATATTTGGGAATTTGGGATGATGCCTATTGCGCCTTCGTCAGCCGGAACGTCACTTTCCCTTCCTTGTTCTCGCTCAATTCCAGCCGGTAGCCCGATTGGGTTGCCCAGCGCGCAACTTGATACAAGCCGATACCCATCCCGCTTTCCGACGGAACGATCGTATTCAGTACTTGCTGGGCGATGCCGCCGGGAATTGCGCTGCCGTTATCGCTGATGTCGAGACCGAACGGCTCGGTTTCCACAGAAACATCGACGGCGATGGCGGCATTATTCTGTCGCTTTTTGCAGGCATTATCGATCAGGTTGTCGGCAACGCAATCAAACAGCGGGGCCGGTATCGGGCGGTCATCCAGATGTTTGGGCGCCTTCCAGGCAATATCGCGATGCTGATGCCGCTGCCGCAGACTTTCCCACCAGGTGGCGAGAGGCATCTCGACCTCTTCCTCATGGGCTTGCGGAGACTTCAGCTTGGTCAGAATCAATTCGATGCGCTGGGTAAGCACAGGCAACTGGCGTTGCAGAATAGGCTGCGCTTTTTCAGGCTGGTGCTGGGCCACCGAAGCCAGCGCAAACAGGGATTGCAGCATATTCTTGAGGTCGTGGGTCAGGCGTGCACCTGTCTCGTAGATGACCTGCTGGCGGGTGATCTCGCGCAATGACTGCTCGCGCCGCTTGGCCTGGTAGAAGTGCCCCATCAACTGGGTGAGCAAACGGACATGCAGCAGCACAGTGGGTGAAATGGACTGGTGGCTGAACAGGACAAGCCTCAGATCATGATCGGCCATCTCGACACGATGCCGGCTGAGCGTCCCCAGTTTTCCTTGCCCGCAATCCGATGTCCACAACAGCCCCGATATCCACGGCATCTCGGCCAGATATTGGGCAGCACGAATCAGGAAAGCTTCCGGATTCTGTTCCTGGTTTGCCGCAGCCGAAAGCTGACCCAGCCATTTCTCAAGCGGCGTCCCGATGGTCAGCAGATAGCGCGAGAACAGGGCCTGAAAACCGGAAAACCCCAGACGGGGATTCCACAACCCGCCCAGTGCCAAAAGTATGATGGCAATAAAAAACAGGGTGCGCAGCAAGGCATTGAGGTAGTCGATATGTTCCAGGGTCATGAAGGCGAGGCTGCCCAGCACCAGCGAAGCCAGCAGGGTGAACAGCAGCAGGATGTAGATGAAGTCCACCGCCTGCTCGGTTTCCGCCTGATCGCGCTCGGCGGGTATGAGCGCCATGCTGACCAGCAGCAGCGGCAGGCCCGCGTCCATCAGGCCGCTCATCACTTCGTCCATGCCGGGCAACTGGAACAAGTGCGGCGCAACATACAAGACCAGTATGGACAGCAGGTAAGCCATCACCAGCAGGTAATACAGACGCTGCCAGCGCGCATGAAAGGAGAACACGCGACCGCCGACCAGCGCGAACAGCACGGTGACCCAGAACGCCAGGACCCACCAGTTGAGCAGGAAGATCGTGACCATACTCATCGCGATGATCAGTGCCGCAGCACTGGTGCGCAGCTTTCTTTCCCCGTGCCACAGCGGTTGCCACAACAAGAACGACCCCAGATGCATCAGCAGCAGCGGACGCATCCACAGGCTATTGGGGCCCAGCCAAAGCGCCATATGCAACGCCACCAGCATCGCATACGAAATCCAGCGGCTGGAACGCATCAGTTTTTTGGGGGTAATTGTCCGCATCTCGTCAATTTCGTCTGAACTTCATCACACCGGAAGTGAACGCCCCCAGTTTAACCCAGATCATTTGCCGCCCCTACCGGTGCCGGTTTCGGCCGGCCAGTTCTGCCGGAAACCGGCTCAAAACTAGACAGGGCAGTACGACAGCGGTAAATTCCCGCCTGCCGGATTTTGTGCCGGACTGGAACGACAGCAAAATTGCCCCGTCCGGCCCGCACATGGCATGGCTATTGCTAAATTCTGCCCGCACGGCTACATTTAGCGCACAACGACCCATTTGGAGAAACAAAACAATGAAACGCAACCAATCCGGCTTCACCTTAATTGAAATCGCCATCGTACTGGTGATCATCGGCCTGCTGCTCGGCGGCGTGCTCAAGGGTCAGGAGCTCATCAACAGTGCCAAGGTGAAGAATCTGGCAACGGACTTCAGGAACATTCCGGTTTACATCTATGGTTATCAGGACAAATTCAGAGCACTGCCGGGTGATGACATCCAGGCGATAAGCCATGTTAGCGCCGCCGCTAACGGCGATGGAAACGGCTTGATTGACGGAGCTTGGGATTCGACATCAACAGCTGCTGAAACTCAAATGTTCTGGGCAGACGTCAGGCTTGCCGGACTGGCTGCTGGACCAACGACCGGACCAGATCTTCTGCCCACAAACGCCGTTGGGGGAATTATTGGCATCACTAGTTCGAACACGACAAACTTCACTGATCCGTCCGCAGGAACGGCGGCAAATCCAAAAATATCCGGTAGCTATATCATTTGCTCAGCTGGTATTCTGGGCAAGTATGCAAAACAACTGGATCTCCAAATGGATGACGGAAATCCGCTTGGCGGCTCAATAAGAGAATTCACGAGTTCCGGTACACGACCTGCAACGTTAACCGTACCGACATCGTTGACCAACGGCATGATTAATGACAACGATACATTCACCGTCTGCATGGGCGTTTGATCAAACTCCGGCGTGACAATCAAAGCCCGCTTCGGCGGGCTTTTTTCTTGCCTTCATTTTTGCGATACCTGCTGCCGGAAATTTCAGAATGCAGGATGGGCACGCCTTTGTCCCCGCAAGGGGGAAGCCGACGGGTTCCCAACGGCTACGCCGTTACCCGTGCGCTCTGCCCACACGGATGCCAAACCGCGTGGGCAGACGATAAAGCCGTCTGCCCACCCTACGATTTTTTCGATAACAAATTTACCTTGGCTCTTAACCCTGGCGCAGCCGCTTCTCCGCCGCTTCCAGCGTCACGGACTGCCCCAGCATCACCAGCACGTCGCCCGCGCGCAGCACCATGTCGCCGGCCGGCTGGCTGCCTTCCACGTTGTGGCGGCGCACGGCGTTCACTTCGACGTTGAGTTCGGACAGTTTCAGCGCCTGCAGGCTCTTGCCGACCGCGGCATCGCCTTCGTTGAGCATCACGTTCTGGAAGCGCTGCTGCAGGCTTTCGGTGGTTTCTCCCACTGAATCCGCCGCGGGAGCGTTGCGGAAATAACCGCTGAACATGCTGTAACGTTTGGCGCGCGTCTCCTGGATGTGGCGGATCACGCGGCTGAGCGGCACGCCGGACAGCAGCAGGGCCTGCGAGGCGAGCATCACGCTGCCTTCGGTGACTTCGGCCACCACTTCGGCCGCGCCCGCCTGCTTGAGCGCGGCGATATGGGTGTCGTCGGTGGTGCGCACCACCACCGGCAGGTCGGGGCGCGCGCTTTTCGCATGGTGCAATATCTTGAGCGCGGAGTGTTTGTCGTCGTAGGTGATCGCCAATGTCTTGGCGCGCATCAGGCCCGCTGCCTGCAGCACTTCCAGCTTGCCAGCATCGCCGTAGACGACCTTCTCTCCTGCCGCTGCCGCTTCGCGCACGCGGCGCGAATCGAGATCGAGCGCGATGAAGCTGATGCCTTCCTCGGTCAGGAACTTCGCCAGCGCCTGGCCGCTGCGCCCGTAACCGCAGATGATGATGTGCTGCTTGCTCGACATGCTGCTGACGGCGATCTGGTGCATGAGCATGGCGCGGTTCATCCACTCTTCCGGCGACAGGCGGCGCACGATGGCTTCGGTGTGGTGGATCAGGAAGGGCGCGATGAGCATGGAAATGAGCATGGCCGCCAGCACGTTCTGCGTCACATCGGCCGGCAGCAGCTGCACTTCGCTGGTCAGCGTCAGCAACACGAAACCGAATTCGCCCGCTTGCGCCAGGCCGATGCCTGTGCGCAGCGCCGCGCCCCACTCGCCCGCAAATGCGCGCACCAGCAAGGCCACCACGGCGGCCTTGAACGGGATCAGGATGAGCAGCAGCAACAGGATCCACCCCCACCCGGCGATCACCGCATGCAGGTCGAGCATCATGCCGATGGTGACGAAGAACAGTCCGAGCAAGACATCGCGGAACGGCTTGATGTCCTCTTCCACCTGGTAGCGGTATTCGGTCTCGGAGATCAGCATGCCCGCGACGAACGCGCCCAGGGCGAGCGACAGTCCGCTGAGCTCGGTGAGCCAGGCCATGCCGAGCGTGAACAGCAGCACGTTGAGCATGAACAGTTCGGACGACTTTTGCCCCGCAACCAGATGGAACCACGGGCGCAACAGACGCTGCCCGAAGGTCAGCAGGGCCGTCAACAGGACAGCCGCCTTGAGCATGGCGATCGCAACGGTGCTGCCCAGATGGGTGCCGCTTTCAGCCAATGCGGGGATGATGATGATGAGGGGCACGACGGCCAGGTCCTGGAACAGCAATACGCCCATGATCTTCTGGCCGTGCGGCGCGTTCAGCTCGGCGCGCTCGACCAGCATCTTGCTGACGATGGCGGTGGACGACATGGCCAGGATGCCGCCCAGCGCAAGGCCCGCGCGCCAGTCGATCTCGAAGAACAGCGACGACAGCATCACCAGCACCATGGTCGCCGCGACCTGGGCCGTACCCAGGCCGAACACCAGACGCTGCATGGCGCGCAGGCGTGCCAGACTGAATTCGAGGCCGATGCTGAACATCAGGAACACCACGCCGAATTCGGCCAGATGACGCGTCTCGGGTGCGTCGGGTATCCAGCCTATGGCATGCGGCCCGATCATGATGCCGACCAGCAGATAGCCCAGCATCGCCGGCAGCTTCAAAATGCGGCACAACACCACCACGCCGACCGCAACGGCCAGCAAAATGAGGATCAGATGGAGCGAACTGTTCATGCTTTGATGATCTCAATAATTCAATAGGCCGTCATTCCGGCCGACCCTCTATCCAACTTTCCCCCGGAGGGGGAAAGAGCAATCGCCTCCTCTCCCTCCGGGAGAGGATTGAGGTGAGGGCTTGCCGGAATCCAGTCAAAAACAAATGACTTCGCGAAGCGAACAAAACCAAGGCGTTGTCCCACATGCGTGGGGATTTGTTAATCATCTGGATTCCGGCCTTCGCCGGAATGACGCGGTTTTTGTTGATGGATTATTTGGGATGATGCCACATTTTCAAAAAAACGCCGCCCCCAAACGGCACTGTTATAATCCCGCGCATGAACAAACCACTCTCCGCCGCACCGCATGCGCTCGACCTTGCACGCCAGGTGCTGATCATCGAAGCCGACGCTGTCAGGGCGCTTACACAACGTATCGACGACAATTTCCTGCGGGCGCTGAATCTCATTCTCGCCTGCAAGGGAAGAGTCATCGTGAGCGGCATGGGCAAATCCGGACATATTGCGCGCAAGATCGCCGCCACCATGTCCAGTACCGGCACTCCCGCGTATTTTGTGCACCCGGGAGAAGCCAGCCACGGCGATCTCGGCATGGTCACGGCGCAGGACGTGTTCATCGCGCTCTCATATTCCGGCGAGAGCGATGAGTTGCTCACCATCGTGCCCGCCATCAAACGTCAGGGCGCGCATCTCATCAGCCTGACCGGGAATCCCCAATCCAGCCTGGCGCTGGCAGCAGATGCGCATCTGGACGGCTCCGTGGCACAGGAAGCCTGCCCGATGGGTCTCGCTCCCACGGCCAGCACCACGGCCGCACTCGCGCTGGGCGACGCACTGGCGGTAGCCTTGCTCGACGCCAAGGGTTTCGGCGAAGAAGATTTCGCGCGGTCCCACCCCGGCGGCAGCCTCGGGCGCCGCCTGCTCACCCATGTGAGCGACGTCATGCATACCAATGCCAGCATACCGTCCGTTACCAACAGCGCGACGCTGGCCGATGCGGTGCTGGAGATTTCGCGCAAGGGCCTCGGCATGACCGCCATCGTGGACGACAGCAAACATCTGCTGGGCATCTATACCGATGGCGACCTGCGCCGCACGCTGGAAAAGAAAGTGGATTTCAGCACCACGCCGGTCAACACCGTAATGTCGAAGAACCCGCGCAGCATCGGCCCCGATGCGCTGGCGGTCGATGCCGTGCAACTGATGGAGAAATACAACATCAGCCAGTTGCCGGTGGTGGATGGGAACAAGAGGCTGGTCGGCGCGTTGAACATGCACGACCTGCTGAAGGCGAAAGTGATCTGATGACGCTCTCCGAACGAATCAAACCCCTGCGCCTGGTCGCTTTCGATGTGGACGGCGTGCTGACGGACGGAGGACTGTACCTTTCCGATTCCGGCGAAGAGTTCAAACGCTTCAATTCGCTCGACGGGCACGGCCTGAAAATGCTCAAGGCATCCGGGGTGGAACTGGCCATCATCACCGGCCGCACTTCGCGCTGCGTGGAGCAGCGCGCAAAGAATCTGGGCATCTCGCGTTTGTATCAGGGCGTGGAAGACAAACTCGCCGTGATGCAATCGCTGCTGTCAGAGCTGAAACTGGCGCCGGAAACCGCTGCTTTCATGGGCGACGACGTGGTCGATCTGCCGGTGATGCGCCGCGTCGGATTGGCCCTCAGCGTACCGGCAGCACCGCAAGTGGTGCGCGACCATGCGCATTACGTCAGCCTGCGCGAAGCGGGACATGGCGCGGTACGGGAAGTCTGCGAAATGATCCTCGGTGCACAGGGAACCCTGGACGCTCAACTGGCACCCTACCTGAAGTGATGTTCGTCTCCCGCGTCCTCGAAAAAGCCCGCTCTTGGTTGCCGTTGCTGCCATTGCTGCTGATGCTGGCGGCGACCTACTGGCTCAATCTGCAGGTGCAGCCGCTGCCTCAAGTCGAGAGCCAGCAGCGCCACGATGTCGATTACTACCTCGACAATTTCACCGCGACCACGCTGAACATAATGGGCCAGCCCCGCTTCATCCTGAAAGCGGAAAAACTGTGGCATTACCCGGACGACGACACCACGCACTTGCAGATGCCGCATCTCACCAGCCTCTATCCCGACCGTCCGCCGACGTTCACCACGGCCCTGACCGGGATGCTCTCCAGCAAAGGCGACGATGTATACCTCTACGATCAGGTGCGCATCGTGCGCCCTGCCAGTGGCGACTTGCTCGAACAGGATTTCGCCACCGATTACCTGCATGCCATCCCCGACCGCGACTGGGCCGAGACCGACCAGGCGGTAGTGGTGAGCAACAAGTACAATGTCATCCGTGCCGTCGGCATGCAACTCGATAACAAGGCGCGCACGGTCAAACTGCTGTCGCGCGTGAGGGCCACCCATGAGCCGATCCCGCACTGATGTTGCGCTATGCGGCCTGCTGCTCCTGGTCTGGAGCAGCCTGCTGCACGCGGAGGATGCCGATCGCGACAAACCCATCCATCTGGAATCGGATCGCGTCGTCGTCGATGACGTCAAGCAAGTCAGCGTGTTCGAGGGTGAGGTGGAACTCACCCAGGGAACGATACGCATTCGGGCGGAAAAAGTCGTCGTGACGCAGGACAAACTGGGGTTCAAGCATTGCACCGCCACCGGACAACTTGCCAACTTCCGCCAGAAACAGGAAGGCACGGACCAGTACATGGAAGGCTACGGTGAGCGCATCGTGTACGACACCCGTGCCGATGTTGTCGACTTCTACGTTCAGGCTCGCGTCAAGCGCGAACAGGACGATGTGCAGGGAGACCACATCGAGTACAGTACCCGTACCGAGGTGTTCAAGGTGTTTGGCGATCCCGCTCATGCCAACGACCCGAACAAGGGTCGCGTGCATGCGGTGATCCAGCCAAAAACCGAAGAGACCCCCGACAAACCCGCGCCCAAGAATGCGCCGCTCACCATCGAATCCAGCCCGACCCTGTCAAAAGAAAAACCATGAGTGAACTCCGAACCGTCTCGCTGAACAAACGCTATCGCGCCCGCACCGTGGTGCATGATGTCTCGCTGTCCGTCAAGAGCGGCGAGGTGGTCGGCTTGCTGGGGCCGAACGGCGCGGGCAAGACCACCAGCTTCTACATGATCGTCGGCCTGGTCGCTGCCGACGGCGGCGAGATATTCATCGACGACCAGGAAATCACGCACCTTCCCATCCATCGCCGCGCGCGCCTCGGCCTGGCCTATCTGCCCCAGGAAGCGTCCATCTTCCGCCGGCTGACCGTGACCGAGAACATTCGGGCCGTGCTGGAATTGCAGGGTTATGCCGAAGCCGAGATGGACATGCGTCTGGAAGCGCTGCTGAACGACCTGCACATCACCCACATCCGGGACAACCCGGCCATCAGCCTGTCCGGCGGCGAGCGGCGACGGGTGGAGATCGCCCGCTCGCTGGCGACCGACCCGCGCTTCATCCTGCTCGATGAGCCTTTCGCCGGGGTCGATCCCATCGCCGTGATGGACATCCAGAAGATCATCCGCTTCCTCAAGGAACGCGGTATCGGCGTGCTCATCACCGACCATAACGTGCGCGAGACGCTGGGTATCTGCGACCGCGCTTACATCATCAACGCCGGTTCGGTGATGGCGGAGGGCAAGCCCGATGAAATCATCTATAATGAGGGCGTGAGGAAGGTGTATTTGGGCGAACACTTCAAGCTGTAAAGATCAGGATAAAGCCGCCACTCACCGAATAGTCACGATGAAACACTCTCTCCAACTCAGGCAATCCCAACAACTGATGCTGACTCCCCAGTTGCAGCAGGCTATCAAGCTGCTGCAACTTTCGACGCTGGAGATCAATCAGGAGACTGCGCGCCTGTTGGACGAAAATCCTTTCCTCGAACGCGAAGACGACAATACCAACCAGACCTACAGCGGCAACAGCAGCACCGACACACCGGCACCCTCCGGCAGTACCGAAAGCAACGCTCCCGCCGAAACCGAATCGCGCAACGACAACAGCAGCGAATGGCCGGAGCCCACGTTCTCTTCGTCATCGTCCTCATCCAGCCCGGATGACGAGGACGATGGCTATTCCGAAGTCGCTGCCGAAAAGCCCAGCATGCGTGAGCACTTGCTCTGGGAACTGAACATGAGCCAGATGGATCCTCGCGACAAGAAGATCGTCGGCCTGCTGATCGATGCGCTGGACGAGAACGCCTACCTGTCGCAGCCGCTGGAAGAGATCGCCGAACTGCTGCCGCCGGAACTGGACATCTCACTGGATGACCTGGAAACAGCACTGGTGCAATTGCAATATCTGGACGCGCCCGGCATCGGCGCGCGCAACCTGAGCGAATGTCTGGCATTGCAACTGCGTGCCATGCCCGAAGATATTCCGGGTCGCGATCTGGCGCTGGCTATCGTCACCCAGTATCTGGATCTGCTGGCCTCGCGCGATTTCGGCAAATTGAAAAAGGCCCTGCGCTGCGACGATGACGCCTTGCGCTGCGCACAGGATCTGATCGTGCATCTGCAGCCCAAGCCCGGCTCGGCCTTCGAGCACCGCGCGGCAGACTATGTGGTACCCGATGTACTGGTGGAACGCCACGGCGGCATCTGGCGCGCACGCCTGAATCCGGAAGCCATGCCGCGTCTGCGCATCAATCAGGTTTATGCCAATATCCTGCAACAGCGCAACGAGAAGAACGCGCAGGAAATGGCCGGACAACTGCAGGAAGCGCGCTGGTTCATCAAGAACCTGCAACAACGCTTTGAAACCATTTTGCGCGTATCGCAGGCCATCGTCGAACGCCAGCGCCAGTTCTTCGAGCACGGCGACATCGCCATGCGTCCGCTGGTGCTGCGCGAGATCGCCGAGCAGCTCGAACTGCACGAATCCACCATTTCGCGCGTGACCACGCAGAAGTTCATGCTCACCCCGCGCGGTATCTACGAATTCAAGTACTTCTTCGGCAGCGGCCTCGCCACCGAAGCCGGCGGTGCATGCTCTTCCACCGCCATCCGCGCACTCATCAAGCAACTGGTCAGCGAGGAAGATGGCAAACACCCGCTCACCGACAGTCGCATGTCAGAAATCCTGGCACAGCAGGGCATCCTGGTCGCCCGCCGTACCGTGGCAAAATACCGCGAGGGGATGAACATCCTTCCGGTAAATCTTCGTAAATCACTCTAACCAAAAGGAGCAGGCCATGAACCTCAACCTCACAGGACGTCACCTCGAAATCACGCCGGCCATCCGCGAACACGTACTCAGCAAACTCGACAAGGTCAAACGCCATTTCGACAACGTGATCGACATCAACGTGATCCTCTCTGTGGACAAGCTGGTGCAGAAGGCCGAAGCCAACGTCCATGTTTCCGGCAAAGCCATCTTCGCCGAAACCGAGGACAGCAACCTGTATGTGGCCATCGACGCACTGGTCGATTCGCTGGACCGCCAGGTATTGAAACACAAGGAAAAGCACACCGCGCGCCGCCATGACGAATCCGGCAAGCAAAACACGGCAGACTGAAGCGATGCGGGGCAACCAGAAGTGGTTGCCCCGTTTTCTTGTTATGGTGAAATAGCATATGAGCCTGATCAGCAAAATCCTGACCCCTGAATGCGTCCTGCTGGATAACGAGTCCGCCAGCAAAAAACGCGTATTCGAACGCGTCGGCTTATTGTTCGAGAATACACTGCATATCGGCCGCAGCCAGGTGTTCGATAGTCTTTTCGCTCGCGAAAAACTCGGTTCCACCGGATTGGGGCAAGGCGTAGCCATCCCGCACGGTCGTGTAAAAGGACTGCGCGATGCCGCCGCCGCCTTCGTCAAGATGCAGAACCCGATCCCCTTCGATGCACCGGACGGACTGCCGGTGAATTTCATTTTTGTGTTGCTCGTCCCCGAACGTGCAACCGACCTGCATCTGCAACTGTTGGGTGAGCTGGCGCAGATGTTCTGCGACAAATCGTTCCGCGACAAATTGCAAGCCACCGACGATCCGGTCGCTATCCACAAACTGTTCGTCGACTGGCAAGGGTAAGGACATCCATATGGCTCAGGTCAACATCCAGCAACTCTTCGAGGACAAGCAGGAACGCCTGAGCCTCACTTGGGTGGGCGGTGCCAAAGGCGGCGATCGCGTGCTGGAAAGCGAAGTCGTCAACGCCTCCAACCTGGGTTTGATCGGCCACATGAACGTGATCCATCCGAACTGGGTGCAGGTATTCAGCAGCATCGAACTGGATTATTTGCACGCGCTGCCCCCCGCCGAACTGTCTGTTACCTTGTCACAACTGGAAAAAAGCGAGCCGCTGTGCCTGATCGTGGCCGGCGAAACCGAGATACCGAAAGGCCTGCTGGACTTCGCCAACCGCACCCATACCCCGTTGTTCCGTTCGCCGCTGGGCAGCGTGCAGTTGATGTGGATGATCCGCCACTACATCGTCAAAGGGCTGGCCGATTCGACCACGCGCCACGGCGTCTTTCTCGATGCGCTCGGTGTCGGCGTCATGATCACCGGCGACAGCGGCGTGGGCAAGAGCGAGCTGGCGCTGGAACTCATCACGCGCGGAAGCGGCCTGGTGGCCGACGACATCACCGAGCTGTATCGCATCTCGCCCGAGACACTGGAAGGACGCTGCCCCGAGTTGCTGCGCGACTTCCTGGAAGTGCGCGGCCTGGGCATGCTCAACATCCGCACCATGTTCGGCGAGACAGCGGTGCGCCGCAAGAAGAGCCTCAAGCTGATCGTGCATCTTTATCGTCCGCCGCACGACGACCTTTCCAAACTGGAGCGCCTGCCGACTTCCGGCTTCGAGGAGATCATGGGCGTCAAGATCAGCAAGGTCGAGCTCCCGGTGATGGCAGGCCGCAACCTCGCCGTGCTGGTGGAAGCCGCGGCGCGCAACTTCGTACTGCAGCAGCGCGGGATCAACACCATGCAGGAATTCATCTCGCGCCAGGAAACCCTGATGCAGGGGCCATAATCGTGCAGCTGTTCCTGATCAGCGGCTTATCCGGTTCCGGCAAGAGCGTCGCGCTCAATGTGCTGGAAGACAGCGGATACTACTGCGTGGACAATCTGCCCGCCGAACTGCTGCACGTGCTGATGAACAATCTGAAACTGGCGGGCGTGCAAAAAGTCGCCGTCAGCGTCGATGTGCGCAGCGGCAACAGCGTCGTGCTGCTGCCGCAATACATCGAGAAACTCAAGCAGCAGGACATCGACGTGCATGTGCTGTTCCTCGACGCGAACAATGAAACGCTGGTCAAACGCTTCTCCGAAACACGCCGCCTGCATCCCCTGAGCGACGGCGTGAAGACGCTGCCGGAAAGCGTCACCCTGGAGCGCGAATTGCTGGCCGAGATCGCCAGCATCGGTCATCACATCGACACCAGCGACCTCAATGCCAACGCCTTGCGCGCCTGGATCAAGCAATTCATCGCACTGGATCGCGCGCGCCTCACCCTGCTGTTCGAATCCTTCGCTTTCAAGAACGGTTTGCCGCTGGATGCCGATCTGGTGTTCGATGTGCGCTGCCTGCCCAACCCGCATTACGACCCTGTGTTGCGCCCTTACACCGGACGCGACAAGCCGGTGATCGATTTTCTGGATGGCACGCCGCTCGCGCAAAAGATGTACACCGACATCCGCAACTTCATCGAGAACTGGCTGCCCAGCTTCATCGCCGACAACCGCAGCTACCTCACCGTCGCCATCGGCTGCACCGGCGGGCAGCATCGCTCGGTCTATTTCGCCGAAAAGCTGGCGCAACATTTCAAGCCGCAGCAACAAGTCTTGCTGCGCCACCGCGAACTCATGAGTTGAGAGCATTTGTGTTCGATAGGCCATTTGGCAAGAACCTGTAGGGCGGGCACGTTTTTGGTGCCCACGCGGTTTGCACAAGTCATTACAGCGTGGGCACCAAAAACGTGCCCACCCTACCTACTCCGTTTTTCAGGTTAAAAATTGTGACTGTGCTTTCACACATTAAGCCCGGCGACTACCTCACCCTACTGGTCGGTGGTTTATGCACTATCTGGATCACCGTCATGGTCTGGTCAGGCGGTGCTGCGGACACCGCCCTGATCCGCAGCGGCGGCAAAGTGTTCCTTGAAGTGCCGTTGTCGCGCGACCAGCAGATCGAAGTGCCCGGCCCGCTCGGCACCAGCATCGTCACCATCGAGAAACGCAGGGCGCGCATTACTTCCGACCCCAGCCCAAGACAATATTGCGTACGCCAGGGCTGGCTGCAACAGGCGGGCGAGATCGCCATCTGCCTGCCGAACGAAGTGAGTGTGGAGCTGACGGGCGGAGCGAAGAAATATGACAGCCTCAACTACTGATAATCGGGATTCAGGATACGGGAGGCAGGAGACAGGGGAGCAGCGGAATCCCCGTATCCCGCATCCTGCATCCCGTATCCTGCTCAACACCACCGCCGAGGACCACCACATCGCAAAGATGGCTGCAGTGGCACTCGGCCTCACCGTGCTGGAGAACGCTATCCCCTCGCCCTTGCCCGGCGTGAAACCCGGATTGGCCAACATCGTCACGCTGATCGTGCTGGAGCGCTACGGCTGGCGTGTGGCGGCATGGGTGTCGTTGCTGCGCGTGCTGGCGGGCAGCCTGCTGTTCGGCAACTTCCTCGCTCCCGGATTCTTCCTCAGCCTGTCAGGCGCGGTGTGCAGTCTTGCCGTACTCGCACTCAGCCTGCACTTGCCGCAACGCTGGTTCGGCCCGGTGACCGACAGCATCCTCGCCGCCTTCGCCCACATCGCTGGGCAGATGACCATGGTCTATCTGTGGCTCATCCCGCACAGCGGCATCGTCTACCTCATCCCCATCTTCGCCACGGCATCCCTGATATTCGGCACGGTGAACGGATTGATCGCGGCGAGTTTCATGGATAATACGCAGCAGTCCCCTGATGAAACTACTAACCATTCGACTAAGCCCGCAAGCGAGCAAGTCGCTGGTTATCTCCCTCCGGGGGAGGGCTAGGTGGGGGACCACCTCGCAAACAAGGATGAAACGATGAAAACAATCACGCTCGCTTTGACCGGTGCCTCAGGATTGCCCTACGGCATGCGCCTGCTCGAATGCCTGCTGCAAAGCGGATCGCGCGTGCATCTGGTATACACCCAGGCCGCGCAGATCGTCGCCAAGCAGGAACTGGATTTCACGCTGCCGAACCGTCCGCAGGAAGCGGAGCAACTGTTTGCGGACCGCATCGGCAACTTCAGCGGCGAGCTCAAAGTATTCGGCATCCAGGATTGGTACGCACCGATGGCTTCGGGTTCCAATCCAGGCGACGCGATGGTGGTCTGCCCCTGCACCATGGGCACGTTGGGCAAGATCGCCGGCGGTATCAGCGACGACCTCATCGCCCGTGCGGCCGATGTGATGCTGAAAGAAAAACGTACGTTGATCCTGGTGCCGCGCGAGATGCCGTTCTCGGCGATCCATCTGGAGAACATGCTGAAGCTGTCGCATGCCGGCGCCGTCATCATGCCGCCCAATCCGGGGTTTTATCATCATCCGGAGAGTGTGCAGGATATTGTGGATTTTGTTGTTGCGCGGATTTTGGATCATTTGGGGGTGGAGCAGGGTTTGATGAAGAAGTGGGGAGAGTGAGATTGGTTCCCTCTCCCTCCGGGGGAGGGCTAGGGTGGGGGAACATTCGTTGTCTTTCTACTTATCTCAAACCCAAAACCGTCGGGGGTAGCCCGACAGCTAGTTACTTTCTTTTGCTTCGCCAAAAAGAAAGTAACCAAAGAAAAGGCGACCCCGGTGCACCGCTGCTTCGCAGTTCCCTGCGTTGCTCGACTGGTCAGGCCTCCTCATAAACTCGCACGACCCGCTACGCGGTCACGTGCTCAGACATATTCGTCAGACTTCCCTGACCAGCCTGCGCTACTCGGCGGCGTACAGGGGAAAAAGGCAAAGAACAAAGGCGCTGGGTGGGCACTACGTGCCCACCCACTTAGATGCGCTGTTAAGCAATTATTGTTTTATGATGTTGCGGGTTAAGGAGGCAATATCAATGCCAGAATGGTTCAAAGCGATAGTCCCGAGTCTAATATCGAGCGAATTCACCGCAATTGTAAATGTGCTATCTGTGATTGGATTTGTAATCACTATCATTGTTATGGTGGGTGTTCGGCAAATTAAGGGCCACTACACTTCTCGCATTCGAGTTCCCGAGCTTAAGTTGCAACTTGTAAACCTTGCTTCACAGCTTGGTACCTTGCTCAATGACTATCTAAATAACAAGGATTTCATTGAAGTTGAGATTGCAAGAGTAGAGCCTGTGCTTAAGGCAATAAAAAAGCGTCTTGGCTTGACCGAAAGAGACAAGGTTAATGAAGCTCTGAAATCGTTGAGGCAACTTGAAAGACACGGAAGCAATGAAGCCAGAGTTCGTGCCATTTATAACCGTCTTCACGGAATAAATGCGGAGCTAGAGCAGTGGGAAAATGACAAAAAATGGAGTTAGTCATGGAAGAATCTTCAGATCGTGAACTGGAAGCAATACTGAATTTAGTTAAGCTTACCCAAAATGGTGATGTGAAATGGTTTACAGCGAAGCCATGGGGGGATTTGGCTGAGAACGAGACCACCAAATACAAAAATGTTATGTACTGTGAGTTTAAGGATAAGTGGTTGCGCTTGTTTGTTGAGAAGCGTCGAATAGACAAACCCACAGGTCTAGGTATGGTGGAAAGAAATAACGCATTGGCATCAATCTTTATGCCAGACATGAATCCGACCTATCCTTATTGGAAGGAGGAAGTGATATTAGAAATTAGCAACTCTAGTGGACAATCACTATGGCGATTTCCATATAAACCCGCGGTTAAGGACCTATTAGATGCAGCAAAATATCAAGTGGCTGGGGTCCGGGACGTGCTAGATAGTTTGTTGCGGAGTTCGCCGAACCCATCCATTTAATCTAATAGAGTGGGCACGAAGTGCCCACTCTATATTCTGGTTTTTCACTTTTTTCTATCCCCTGTGCGCCGCCGAGTAGCGCAGACTGGTCAGGGAATTCTGACGAATATGTTTGAGCACGTGGACGCGTAGCGGATCGTGCGAGTTTATGAGGAAGCCTGACCAGTCGAGCAACGCAGGGAACCCACGAAGTGGGCGGCGCACCGGGGTCGCCTTTTCTTTGGTTACTTTCTTTTTGGCGAAGCAAAAGAAAGTGACTTGCCGCCGGGCAACCCCCGGCAAACTATGCGTGAAGCCATTCATGGTTCGACAGGCTCACCACGAACGGCTTTAGCTGCCGGGCTACCCCCGAGGGTGTTGATGTTAGCTGAAGTCATTCATGCTTCGACAGGCTCAGCACGAACGGCTGAAATTTACGGGCTTCGCCCATCCTTCGACAAGCTCAGGACGAACGGTCTAAGCAAGTTTATTCAGCATGGCCCTAACCGGCGTCGGTATCGCTGCCCCCAATGCCTCGTCCACATCCAGCCAAACCCTCCCCGCTTCCTCCGCACGCAAAGGCTTGCGCGCAAGCTGAATCTTCAACGGCGTGATATGCAACTTGAAATGCGTAAAGGTATGCGTGAACATATTCAACTTCTCCCCTTCACTCGCCTCCATGCCATTGCGCAAGAACCAATCTCTCGCCGCAGCCTCATCATCGAATTGCGGCGGACACCACAACCCGCCCCAGATGCCGCTGCCGGGCCGCTTCTCCAACAGGATGTCATTGCCGTGCATCAGCAACAGGAAGACCGCATGCCGCTCCGGCACTGCCTTGCGCGGACGCGGTGAAGGAAGCTCGGCGATGCGCTCGGTCTGCAACGCGACGCAATCGGCCTGTACCGGACATAGCGCACACTTGGGGCGGCTGCGTGTACAGACGGTAGCACCCATATCCATCAACGCCTGGGTGTAGGTGGCGATGTCAGCTCTTCCTTCAACGTTTTTTCCCCCACCCCAACCCTCCCCCGGAGGGAGAGGGGGGAGAAGCGCTTCAGCCTGTTGCCACAACTTCTCTTCCACCTGCTTCTCGCCTGCCCACCCCCCGATACCGCAGTAACGCGCCAGCACGCGCTTGACGTTGCCATCGAGTATCGCGTGACGTTCGTGAAAGGCCAGTGCACACACGGCGGCCGCGGTCGAGCGCCCGATGCCGGGCAGTTCGATGATCTGCTCGAACTCGCGCGGAAATTCTCCGCGATATTTTTCCACGATGATCTGTGCGGCTTTATGCAGGTTGCGTCCGCGGGCGTAGTAACCGAGGCCGCTCCAGTGCGCGAGCACGTCATCCTCGCTGGCTGCGGCAAGCGCGGCGATATCCGGAAAGGATGCAACGAAGCGCTGGTAATAGGGGATGACGGTGGCGACCTGGGTCTGTTGCAGCATGATCTCTGACAGCCACACGCGGTAGGCATCTGCCTCCGACACGTTACTGGCGAAGCCGGCCGATTGCGGGAGGAGGCGGTGGGACGGCACTCCCGCATCTGACATTTGCATATGCCTTGCCGTGCCGTCCTTAACCTGCCAGGGCAGGTCGTGACGGCCGTGCTGTTTTTGCCAGCGGATGAGCTGTTGGGCGAACGAAGACATGGATGAGCAGTTCAGATACGTCGCGAATCGCTCATTTGAACAAGTCCTTCAGACCCTTCTTCAATTCGTCCCTGGCCTTCGCTTTTAGTTCGTCCTTCTTCTCGTCGAGTTTCTGTTTGGCGACATCGGCGATCAGCGCGCTGTAATCGACTTTGTATTTGAGGTCATCGAACGTACCGCTGATGTTCACCGGCAATGTTGCGGTCTTGCCCTGCTCCGTCTTGGCAAAGATGGCCTTGGCGTTGTAATCCATGTTGCCGTGCCCGATGTCGATGTCGCCCTTGCCGGTCATGCGCAACATGGTGGATTTCACTGCAAGGTCGTCGTTGTGTGCCACTCCGTTGTGCACCTTGAAGCTGGCCTTGAACTCGCTGAACGGCGTCTTCTCGTTCTTGTCCACGCCCAGGGTCTGGACACTGGTCCCCTTGCCCAGGTTCTGCACACCCTGTACCAGCTTTTCCAGATTGACGCCCTTGATCGCACCGTTCGCCAAGTCCACCGAAGCTTTGCCGTTCAGTGCTTTCTTCAGGCCACTGACGGTGTTGCCCTGAGCAGTGAGGTCGAGCACGATGTTGCCGCGGCCTTCGGCCAGGTCCAGGTTGGCCGCGTCTTTCAGCAGCGGTGCAATGTCTATGCCGGTGAATTTTTCGTTGACGGCAAAGCCGTTGGCCTGGGCGTTCACCGATGCCTTGCCGTCAATGCTGCCCTGATACAGCCTTGCGGAAAGCGGCGCGATGTCGACCATACCGTTCTTTGCCTTCACATCCACACGCAGTTGTGCGACCTTGATGTTGGCCGCCTTGAGCGAACCGATGCGCAAGCTGCCTTCCAGATTCAGCGTCTTCAGTGCGGATAGATCGAACGGCTGCTCCGGCTCGGCTTTCTGGCCTTGGCTCTGGCTTTGCTCATTTGAGCCCGCGGTTGCAGTCTTTTTCGGTATATAGGGATCGGCATCGAATTGGTCGACCTCCAGATCGTAACGTATCATCGGTACGCTGAAATTGTTCACCGCCAGCTTGGCCTTGATCTGGCTTTGCAACAGCCCGCCTGCCATTTTCCCTTGAATGCTTTGCCTGCCGAGATCTGCCTGGATACTGCCTTTCAATTCGCTGCTGATGCTCTTGCCCGGCAATTTGTCGCCGGTGGCGTTTAGCGCCAATTTTATATCTGACAGGTTGAATTGCTGCGCATCCAGGCTGCCTGCAACTGGAGAGGTGAGTTTCAGCTTGAAGGCCTGCTCTGTCTGTTTCACATCGACATCGAGCGCCATCGAGCTGATCTTGAAGGCGCTTGCATTGCCTTCGATGCCGGGCAGTGAGAGCGTTGCAACGATATTGCCGATTTCCCCGTCCAGTTTGGCGTTCAGGGCAACGCCGTCGCCTGTGAACTTGTCCCCGGACAGGCTCAGGTCCGGCGCATCCAGTCTGGCCTCGAATTTATTCTTTTCCTTCATCCCGCTCGCGCTGAGCGCGAATTTCTTCATCGAAAATTCCTGTTTTGCCGGTCGCGCACTTGCATCGCCGCTCGCCTTCACGATCAGATCCGTGAAGCCCATCGCATTGCCGCTTGCTTTCAGGTCCAGCCTCTGTACCTGGAACAGCTGATTTTCCAGGTCGAAAGTGAGCGTGGTCTTGATCTGTGCTGCAACATCCAGCTTGGGCTTGCTGGACTGGAAATGCGCTGCGAACTCGATCTTGCCCGGTATGCCGTTGGCGATACGCCCGGTCTTGAGACTCAATTCCTGCACGCTGTAGCGCGCACCGGAAGCCTCGTCGCGGTAGCTCAGCTCGGTCTTGTCCAGTTGCACGGATGCGATGTCGAACATCATGGGTGCACCGGACTCCGGGACGGAGGCAGGTGCCGGAGCGGGCGCAGATGCGGCCTCCTTGCCCATCAGATCGTCGAGGTTGGTCTTGCCGTTCTTGTATCTGATGAACTGTGCTTTGACGCCACTCACCGCGACCTCGTCCACCACGAGCTGCTTGGCGAGCAATGGCAACAGCTTGAGTGAGACACTGGCATTGTCAACCGAGACGAACTCCCGTTCACTCTGGAATTCCGACAGCGACACTTTGCTCAGGCTGACGCCGATGCTGGGAAAAAAGTGCAGTTTGATGTCGCCGTCCAGTTTGAGGGTGCGTTGCTTGCTGTCTTTTACAACCTGGATGATCCGGGGCTTGTAGGCGTTGGGGTCGAAGGTCAGCGCAATGTATGCAACAACTGCCGCACCCAGTGCAATCACTGCTGCAACCGACCACAGACCATATTTCAGATATTTGTTCATATCGTCACCTGCCGGAAAATATTGTATGGATTATAAACAAGAGAGGCGCCGTCGGAAGCATCGGCTTTACCGCCGCATTTGAATGACACGAACAGTTCTATGGCAAGTCGCGCATTGGCGCGATAAGCGGTTTCCCCGTCATTGCCGGAATCGACATGCCAACGGGACGCTGGTGCTTCAAGCCTCCGGCAATGCGATCTTGTTGTCGGTGCTGTGCTGGTAGTCTTTGAAGATATGTTCGGCGGAAAGGATCTGGTAGCTGCCGTCCGCATTTTTGCGCGAGGTGTCCTTGAGGCGATAGGTGTAATGCCCGCAGGTCCAGCACTTGAAGTTTCGCATGTGCGTGCACAGGCAAGTCTTGTCGTACACCGCGATTTTTTTGGCATCCGGATGCAGTGCCACTTCGCGGTTATAGGCGTCGATGTAGTCGCAATGCCCGTTGGCATCCAGCAGGTAGCCGTAGGATTCGCAACCGGGGCGGATGCCGGAGCCGATGGACGGGCTGTTTTTAAGCATACGCATCGGGTAGCCGGTAGGCGAAGTGGTGTTGACTTCGATGTCGTTCTCGCTGGCCTTGAAATATTCCTGCTGCACATCTTCCGGCAGGCCGCATTCCTTCGACACGGTAAAGCGCGTCGCAACTTGTACCGCGGCAGCCCCTTCCTCAAGGAAATTCACCGCATCGCTGCCGGTGAAGATACCGCCTGCGGGAATGACCGGTATGTCGAGCTTTTCGTCGCGCAGGTATTGATGGACTTCATTGGTGATCGTGCGCAGGTCGTACTTCATCCAGTCGTCCAGCCCGAACCCAAGGTGGCCTCCGGCCAGGGGACCTTCCACCACGATATAGTCGGGCAGCCGGTTGGTGCGTGCGTTCTTGCGCAGAAACAATTGCAACGCACGCAGCGAGGAAACGATGATGCCCAGTTTGACGTCGCGAAAACGCGGATGATCTTCGATCAAGGCGAACGAACCCAGATGCAGCCCGGCTGCCAGCGTTACACCGTCGATACCGGCGGAAAGCGCCCCCTGCAGCCGTACCCGGAGCGTCTCCTTGGGCGCGTTCATGGTGAGCTTTTCCATGCAGTTGATGAAGATCATGCCGGTGCCGCGCTTGGCTTCCATGGTCTTGCTCACGTGCAGGCGGGTCGATTCGGCGATGTGGCCGAGATCGAACTTGATATCCGTTTTGTCGGAGTTGTCGATGTTGTATTTGTACTGCAGGAGCTTGGTCTTGACGAAGTCGGTTTCGTAGCGACGATCCGAGACGGTGGGCAGCATGGCATCGGAAATATGGCCCACACCGCCCAGACGGGCAGCCTCCAGTGCCAGCACCGCGGTGGAGATGTCCACGCCCATGCCCCCGATCACGATCGGGACCAGTTCTCGTTTGCCGAACTTCAGGCGGAAATCATCAACTTGTTTCATTATTTCTCTCGCTCCTAAACGAGACTCATTTTACCCCAAAGTATCAGGCCGCCCCCGCAAAAGTGCCCGCGGCGGCGCCTCACCGGCAACAGCCAATGCCCCCTAGATGACTTTGGAATAGTGCGTGCGTTCTTGTTTTGTGCGCAGGTATTTGTCAAAAACCATGCAAATATTGCGGATCAGCATACGTCCTTTGGGTGTGACGCTGATCCATTGCGGCGAGAGCTTGAGCAGCCCTTCTTTTTCGTATTCGGCGAGTTCTTTCATTTCGGTGGCAAAGTATTGGTCGAAATCGATCAGGTAGGCGATGTTGAACGACTCCTTCGATATCTCGAAATGGCACATCAGCGCCTGGATAATCGCGCGCCGCACCAGATCGTCGGCATTCAGTTCCATGCCGCGCATGATGGGCAGGATGTTGTTGTCGAGCGCATCGTAGTAAGGCTCAAGTTCACGGAAGTTCTGGCTGTAAGTCGGCCCGACCTTGCCGATGGAACTGACGCCGACCGCAATCAGGTCGCAGTCCGAGTGTGTCGAATAGCCCTGGAAATTGCGGTGCAAACGGCCCTGGCGCTGGGCCACGGCCAGTTCGTCGTCCGGTTTGGCGAAGTGATCCATGCCGATATAAACATAACCCGCATCGGTGAGCGTGTTGACCGCCAATTTCAGAATATCCAGCTTGGTTTGCGGTGAAGGCAGGTCTGCCTCGTGGATACGCCGCTGCGGCATGAACATCTTGGGCATATGCGCATAGTTGTAGATGGAAAGGCGGTCCGGATTCATTGCAATGACTTTTCCCAGCGTGGTCTTGATACCTTCCAGCGTCTGTTTGGGCAGTCCGTAGATAAGGTCGATACTGACCGACTTGAAGCCGTTGGCGCGCGCCGCGCGGATCACTTGCAGCGTCTCTGCTTCGCTCTGGATGCGATTCACCGCTTTCTGCACCTCGGGGTCGAAATCCTGAACGCCGATGCTGATACGGTTGAAGCCCAGTTCGCCAAGCAGAGCGACCGTCGCATCGCTGACTTTGCGCGGGTCGATCTCGATGGAATATTCGCCGTCTTCCACCAGCTGGAAATTCTTTCGGATCGCACCCATGACGGTGCGCAATTCGGCGTCGCTCAGGAAGGTGGGCGTGCCGCCCCCGAAGTGCAGTTGCTCGACGCGGCGGTCATTGCCCAGCAGGGCGGCCTGCATTTCGATTTCCTTGACGAGGTAGCGCACATATTGGTCCGCCTTGCTGAAATCCTTGGTTATGACCTTGTTACAGGCGCAGTAAAAGCACAGGGTGTTGCAGAACGGAATGTGGACATACAGCGACAGCGGCCGGCTGATGCCGCCAACTTCGCGTTTACCCACCCATTGGGCGTACAATTCGGCATTGAATGCCTCAACGAACCGGTCCGCCGTGGGGTATGAGGTGTAACGCGGACCGTTCTTGTCCAGGCGGCGTATGAGGTCCAGATCGACTTCCAACTGGGGGCTTATTTCTTTATTGGCAAGCATGGGGTATTCGACAAATTATTCGGATTCCGGAATGTGCCAGCATACCGCAAAATACGTTTGATATAGGTCAAAAACCATGTCATATTTCCATTCCCCAAAGCGCAATACCCCTATATAAACAAGTGCAAAATGCTGTTTCAAATACTGCTTTACGCATCGCCTGCTCAAGCTGCAACCTGCGTGAACTGTGCCTTCCCGTCAGTCTGGATGGTGCGGAGATGCAGCAGCTCGACGCACTGACCAGCCTGAAACACACCTTCCGTCGCGGCGAATACCTTTACCGTTGCGGGGAAAATTTCCATTCCCTGTTTGCGATCCGCACCGGCTTCTTCAAAACCCAGGTGTTGCACGAAGACGGGCGCGAGCAAGTGACCGGATTCCAGATGCCCGGGGAAATCATCGGGCTGGATGCGATCAGCTCGGATGTGCATACCTGCGATGCGGTAGCGCTGGAAGACAGCGAGATATGCGAAATCCCGTTCGACCGGCTGGAAACGCTAAGCCGCGAGTTGCCCAGTCTGCAGCGTCATCTGCACAAGATCATGAGCCGAGAGATCGTGCGCGACCAGGGCATCATGATGCTGCTTGGCTCGATGCGCGCCGAGGAACGCCTGGCCGCCTTTTTGCTTAACCTCTCGCAGCGCTTCAGTGCGCGCGGTTATTCGCCGACCTCGTTCTATCTGCGCATGACGCGGCAGGAGATCGGCAGCTACCTCGGTTTGAAGCTGGAAACGGTCAGCCGTACCTTCTCGCACTTTCAGGAAAATGGCCTGCTCAATGTGAGAGTGCGCGAAGTCGAGATCGTGGATCTGCTCCGCCTGCGCAGTTTCGTCAGCCATACCTGATGCTTCATTATTGCCGCGTTCTATAAATCCACCGAAACTGGTATCCTCCGCTGCCGATAGCGGACTTCAGTTTTTTGACAACCCGAGGGAGAGCAGCATGCACCAGCATTTCACCATATCGCCCGAAGAAATTGTCCGTGCCAAGTGGCCGCACGAAATATTTCTGATCAATCTGGTTTTCAACCATATTCTGGTGTTCGCTTCCACTTTCGGCGTGTTCAGCACCTTTCCGCAGATGGTGTTGATTGTGCCGATCACTTCCTTCGTGATCACCGGCTACATCGTCATCAAGGCAAAACAGGTCGCCAGGAGCAACGAAACCTGGTTCGTCAAATCGCACTGGGTCATCGCCAACAAGCGCAACAGCCATTTCATGAAGCTCCTGACAATCACCTGCACGGGCATCGGCATCGGCCTTCTGCTTTCGAAAGTCATGGGATGGTCGAAGGTCGCGACCATCGCGCTGCTTGGCGGAGTCGGCATGTTGCCGTTCATGATTTCGTTGCTGGTACTGATCGTGCTCGGCAATGACTCCATGTATCAGGCACGCCACGGCAAATTGCCCAGGCGTTTCGTCGAACAAAACCCGGACCCGTCAAGTTCCGTCACTTCCGTTTAACCCGACCCAGACCAGCCATGTCATCTGAAAGCAAGATCTATTGGGGCGTTGGCATCGCGTCCGTTCTTTTAATCGCCGGCTCCATGCTCATACCGGGAGAACCCAAACGCAGCGATGATCTGCCATGGCACATCGAGCACCCGACGCCCGATTCAGTGCGCGTCTTCGGTTTGACTCTCGGAGAATCGGCCACCAATGAGGCCGAACTCCGATTCAAGGAAAAGGCTGTACCCAGCCTGTTCAAATCACCCGAAGGTAAATTGATCGCTGAAGTTTTCTTCGAGCAGGTCAATCTGGCCGGACTGCCCTCCAAAATCGTTCTGACCATAGACGTTCCCGAGAAGGAATTGCAGGATATGTATGAGCGCGGCTTGCGCATGGCGACAACCGGAAGCGGCAAAAAGATCACCATGACCCCGGAAGACGTTGCGCATCTGCGTACATGGCCGATAAACAGCCTGACTTACTTGCCCAACCTGCGCGTGGATGAGGCGGTATTCCTCAAGCGCTTCGGGCAACCTGCGCAGCGCGTACAGGAAACCAAGAGCGGCCTGATTCACTGGTTGTATCCACAGGACGGCCTGGATATCACCCTGGGAAATGGTGAAAAGCCTCTATTGCAGTATGTTCCACCCAGGAATTTCGACCTGCTGGTTCGGCCATTGATGGCGAACGGGGAAGTCTTGAAATAGTTCCCGGCGTGAACGCCTACTTCTTGCCGGTGTTCGTTTCCCCGGGTTTGTCTGGGCGCAGCAAATCGTCGTCGTCGTCCAACAGGATACGGTTTGCGTTGCCTTCCATATCCTCGTATTGCCCTTTCTTTACCGCCCACACCAGCACGATAACGAGTAGTACGCCGAAGAACATCATGCCGGGTATCAAACTGTAGATCACATCCATAACTTCACCTCAATGCCTGTTGAATAGTGTGCGTATGCGCGCTGCATTGCCAATCACAATCAGTGAGCTTATCGGCATGCTGACGGCGGCCACCAGCGGGTTTACTCTTGCCATCATCGCCAGCGGCACCATGATCGCGTTATACACGAAAGACAGCCCGATATTCTGTTTGATGGTGAGCAGTGTGCGCCGCGACAACTGCGTGGCCTGACGGACCTTGTCCAATTCGTTGTACATCAGCACGATGTCCGCGCTCTCCACCGAAACATCGGTGCCGGAACCCAGTGCAATACCGACGTCGGCCCGTATGAGTGCCGGAGCATCGTTGATCCCGTCGCCCACCATGGCCACCACCGCGCCGCTCTGTTGCAAACGACGAATCACCCGGTCCTTGTCCTGCGGCAACACTTCGGCAATGACTTCCATGCCGCCGAGCTGGTGCGCAACGGCCTCGGCGACCGGCCTGCGATCCCCGCTTAGCAAAGTCAAGGTGATGCCTGCTGCGCGCAATTCGTCTATCAGCTGTCGCGCATCGCCGCGCAGCTTGTCGGCCAGCGCGATGATCGCCACATGCTTGCCTTCGCGCGCCATGTAAACGCAACTCATCGCCTTCGTTTCCAGTTCGTGCGCCTTGTTCTGCAAGGCCGCATCCAGTTCCATTCCCTGCCGTATCAGCCATTCCGCACTGCCAAGCAGCACAGGCTGTCCGGCGACCCTGGCCTCGACACCCAGCCCCGCCGTCGCCTGAAAGCCGTCCGACTCAAGTTCGCGGTACAACAGTTGCCTTAGCTCTGTTTCGTCCACGATGGCCTTGGCGACACTGTGTTCGCTGTAACGTTCTACTGCAGCAGCAAACTGCAACAATTCCTGTTCGTTGCAGCCTGCTGCGACGTGTACCTGTGCCACGCTCATCTTGCCTTCCGTCAAGGTGCCTGTCTTGTCGAACACGAAGTGCGTGACCTTGGACAGAGTCTCGAGGACCAGGCCGTTCTTGACCAGAATGCCGTGCTTGGCGCCCAGACCCGAGGCCACTGCAATTGACATTGGCGTGGCCATGCCCAGTGCACAGGGGCAGGTGATAATGAGCACCGAGGTTGCGGCCATCAGGGCGATCTCGAAATCGTGGCTGTTCCAGATGAAGAAGGTGATCGTTGCGCAGATGAGCGTGACCAGCACAAACCACGGCACGATGGCGTCGGCCAAGCGTTGTATGGGCGCTTTCGAGGACTGCGCTTCTTCGACCAGTCTGATGATCCTGGACAAGGTAGTATCCTGCAACTGCGCTCGCACTTCCACCAACAGCGCCCCGTTCGTGTTGGCCGTGCCCGCGAAAACCTGCGCCCCCGCCGCTTTGCTGACCGGAACGGATTCACCGCTTAGCATGGCCTCGTCCACTGCGCTGCGACCTTCAAGCACTACACCATCCACCGGTACTTTGTAGCCCGGTTTGATGAGCACGCGATCGCCCAGCTTCACGCCGCGTATCGGTGTCATCTGTTCCAGACCGTCGCGCATGACAATGGCGACGCGCGGCTGCAATTCCATCAGGCGCTTGGTGGCGGAAACTGCCTGGTGCCTGAACATCCCTTCCAGATAGCGCCCGATCAGAATCACGAATATCAGATTGGTGACGGTGTCGAAATACACCTCGCCGACGGTGCTGTGCGTCACGGTCACATACAGCGAATAGGTATAGGTAACGCTCAGGCCTATGGCAATAGGCATGTCCATCGTAAGATGGCCGCCGCGCAGGCCGCCCAATGCGCCGCGGTAAAAGGGATATCCGGAATACAGCAAAGTCGGTGTGGCCAGCGCCAAACCGATCCAGTGGAAGAATTGACGGAACTCGTCGTGGTCCGCACCGCTATAAAGCGCGATGGATATCCACAGCATGTTCATCATGGCGAAGCCGGCGAAAAACAGGCGGTAAAGCATGGCCCGGTTGGATTTCTGGATCACGCCTTCTGCACTTTCCGGATCGTAGGGTACGGCGGCATAGCCGATCTTTGCCAGCGCGCGAATCAAGTCGGATAATTTGCTGCGGGAGTTGTCCCAGCGCAGGTGCAGCCGCTTCGCCGCCAGATTGACGTCGGCCGACTGCACTCCGGGAGTGCGCTGCAATCCGCGCTCAATGAGCCACACACAGGCTGCACAGTGAATCCCTTCGACCAGCAGATGGATATCGCGGATATCGCCCGATGAAGTGGTGAATTCCTGCTGCACTTCATCAAAATCGTAAATCTCGATGTCTTTGGGAAGCTCGGGGGGAGGTGCGAGCAACACGCCTTCCGGCGTGCGCTGATAGTAGCCCTGCAATCCGGCCTCATAGATCGCGCCGCAGACCGACTGGCAGCCGAAGCAGCAGAAATCCCGCTCTGCATCATCCAGTCGTGCATGGAAGGCCGCCTCGGCCGGGATGGGCAGTCCGCAGTGAAAGCAGCCGCCTGCGTCGGAATGGCTACGCAGCGTCATGCAGATTTACTGACAACTACGACGCCGCAGCGACCATGAACTTGTCTGTCGCCACGTTAAAGATATCCTCACCGCGCTGTATACGAATATGCAACTCCCAATACCCCTTGAGCGGAAAACTGATGTATCCCTGGTAACGACCGGGAGCTACCTCCTTGAAAGTGGTAGAAAAGTCCTTGCTGGCATCAGACGCCCGATAGGCAACTACTTCCAGAACACCACTTACCGGCCGGTCTGCTCTGTCCGTCACCCCGATCTCATAGGCAGTCGGGATACCCATCACAACGGATACCGGTTTTTTGACCTCCGTCTGCCAGGATAAGGCATGTTGTGCCCTCAGCTCGCTCAGCTCCTCCTCGTTCGATTTGCGATCCTTGGTCTGGTAATCGCGATCAACCAGTGTTGAGCGAGTCCCTTTGGTAGCGTACCAGACGAAGGTTGCATTCACTGCCAGCACCACCATGATCAACGCTAACATGCCCCATACCCAAGGATTGCGCAAACCGGTTTTATTGTTTTGTGAAATCATTTCATCGCTCCTTTACTTTTTTGGGCCGTTGAATTTGCTGTTGTATTCAGCGGAAACAGTCGGATCTTCGACCCCTTCCACCCTGAATTCAATCGGGGTTATCTCTTCCTTGACGCTTGCTCCCGGCGCTTTGACGAAGATGGTGAAGGAAGTCCCGCGGCCATGGTGGGTCAGCAGCGGTTCCTCGGCCCCGATAATCATTTGTCCGGCTATGCCACCCTCTGCCGTTACCTTCACATGAATATCTTTATCCGTCTTGTTAACTACCTTGAATTCGTACTTGTTCTGGATCGAACCATCACTCATGGTTACGAACAGTGGCTGACGATCGGGAATCACTCGCAGGGTCATTGCGCCTAGATGCGTCAATCCGTACACGATGCCGGAGAAAGCAACAAGAATGATGCCAACATAGACCAGCGTGCGGGGGTGCTGGTATAGCTTATGCGTTGGCTTACCCGATAGTTCATCCAGCGAGGCATAGCGAATCAGGCCCCGCGGTTTGCCGATCTTGTCCATGATAGCATCGCAAGCATCCAGGCACAGCCCGCATGTGATGCAGCCCAACTGGCTTCCATGGCGGATGTCTACACCGGTGGGACAGACCTGCACACACTGGAAACAGTCGATACAGTCGCCTTGTGGCGCGACACTTTCCCCACCGCGGCGCAGTTTCCCGCGCGGCTCGCCGCGCTTTACATCATATGCGGGCATGATGGTCTGCGAGTCGCTCATGACTCCCTGTATGCGCGCATACGGGCAGAGCCAAAAGCAGGCCTGCTCGCGCAAAAAGCCCGCAAGAATATAGGTACCGACAAAGAACATGGTAAGCACAACCCAACCCACCTTGGGCAAGTCCAGGTGGATCAGGTTATTCCAGTATTCACGTGAATCAACAAACCAGACGGAAAAGCTGATACCGGTGAGCAAAGCAATCAGCATCCAGAGTGCATGTTTAAGCACTCTCTTCTTGATCTTATCCAAACTCCACGGTGCGTCGTCCAGTTTGCGACGTGCGGCTGGGTTGCCATCAATCTTGTCCTCCAACCACGTGAACCAGTCGGTCCATGCTGTCTGAAAGCAGAAATAACCGCACCACACACGCGAGGCCACGGATGTCACTGCGAACAGTGTCATCGCCGCCATTAACAATACCAGCGACAACATCCAGATGTCTTGTGGCAGTACCGTCAGGCTGAAAAAGTGGAATTGGCGATTCTGGATATCGAACAGGATTGCCTGCTTGCCATTCCAGCGCAGGTAAGGCCCCAAGAAAAACGGTAGCCACAGAGCCAGTTGTGTGTAATTTTTGATAGTTCGGAAAAAACCAGGCATGCGCTTGGCATGAATTGTTTTCTCTCCAAGGTTTGCATTCCACGACTCGAATTCGTGATAGATGGTCGTGACAGCGCCTATCTCCTTGCTTTCTGCTTCTTTATTCACGCTACTCTCCTAGAATTTCATTCGTCAATTTATGAATTGACTGCGATCAAGATATTTCCGAATCGGCTCGTATTTCCCAACAAATTGATTCGCAAACACCTTGGTCAATGCGAAAAAGGGAGGAGAGTATAACTCTCCTCCCTTTTCCAATTGCCGGCAGTCTATTTATTATCCTTGCTCTTCATCGCGTTACGGAATGCCAAATAAAGTAGCCAAACTGCTGTAAGGGCGGAGCCTGCAACAGCAATGATCACTGCCCAGAACACTGCATCATGATTCATCTCATTTACTCCTTTTTTAGTAAGCGCCTGCACGGGCTAGCCCGTGCAGGCCGAGACAGACTTATTTAGCTACTGGTGCGTCGGCCTGACCGCCGCCAAATTTGTACACATACACAGCCAACTTCTTAAGTTCAGCATCACTCAGCTTGCCAGCTGCTTTGAAAGATGGCATCACTGCTATGCGGGCATCAGGACCGGCATTCACACCATACGCAACTGTCTTCTTGATACCTTCCACTGACCCATCAAAGCGCCATACCTTGTCCGTCAAATTTGCCGAACCCATGGCCTGCATACCCTTGGCATCGGCACCGTGACACGCTGTACAGTCACTCTCCATGAACACTTTCTTGCCAGCAGCAACTGCTGAGTCGGCATCTGCCTTGTCCTTGCCCTCTTCGCTCATTGCCTTGACATACTGTGCCACGTCATCGATCTGTTTGTCGGACAACACGCCCTTGTGCGGAGTCATCACTCCTTGGCGACCGCCAACAATGGATGTATGGATGTCGTCGATCTTGCCGCCATACAACCAGTCATCGTCTCGCAGAATGGGCGCAAACAGACCTTGCTTGTCCACTGTGCCTACTCCGTTCGTACCATGGCAAGCCGCACAGTTGTCGCCAAACAGTACTTTGCCTGAACGGGTCACATACTCGGTCAGTTCGCTATCGGCCAGAATTGCAGCAGGTGTCATGTCCTTCAGCTTGGCTTCATACTTGCCGCGAACGTCGTCCACCACGCTTTTATCCGCTTCCATCTCGGTAATCGCCGTCCATCCACCAATCCCTTTGAAAAAACCGTGTGCGTTGGAAACCGGAATGGACGGATAGAACAGGCAATACACCACACACCAAATCGCACTGGCCGTGAGACCCAGCATCCACCACTTCGGAGGCTGGTTGGTAAAGTCTCCCAAGTCGTCGTCCCAAACGTGACCGGTTGTCGTCACGCCGCTTGCATCGTGTTTATCACTCATCTTTTTTCTCCCATATTGATAGGGTCTTCGTCATCCAGCGCCATACTGCGCTGGGACTCGAACGTGGCCTTGTTAGCCGGACGAAATACCATGACATATACCGCCACCATTCCAAACGCGGCGACCAGGACAAAAAAGACGCCCAGCCAATCGTTGGCGGTCATGGCCGCGACATCCATGCCAAGATATCCCATTAGCTTAGTCACGATAGTTCACACCCTCTTCGAACTTGACGTGGTTACCCATTCCTTGCAGGTAAGCAATCAGAGCGTCCATGTCGGTCTTGCCCTCCAACTGCGCCGCAGCGCCGTCGATGTAGGAAGACGTGTAAATAGACGTAGGTACCGGGTTGAACGGCATGATGGTCATGACCTTCATGGCTTGCACGGTTTCCGTCACGTTCACCGGCATCTTTTCCAGCCAGAAGAAGTTCGGCATGACAGATTCCGGCACCACTTCGCGCGGATAGCTCAAATGACGACGATGCCATTCATCCGAGTATTTTCCTCCGACACGGGCCAGATCCGGTCCTGTGCGTTTGGATCCCCACTGGAAGGTATGGTCATACATGGACTCTTCCGCGATTGAATAGTGTCCGTAGCGATCCTTTTCGTCGCGGAATGGACGTATCTGCTGAGAGTGACAGAGATAGCAGCCTTCACGGATATAGACAGCACGCCCAGCCAACTCCAGAGGCTTGTATGGGCGAACACCGTCGCCGGGTTGCCAGTCTTCCAGAGTCTTGTGCGCAGATGTCGCTGGATTCCAGACGATCTTGTCCATCGGGACAACATTTCCTTCTTTGTCCTTGTGGGCCGTACCGTTGAAAGTACCGTTCCCGCCGCTCATTGCCGTATTCGGCAAATAGAACAACGGAACGATTTCCACAATACCGCCGACCGCCACAGCGATTGCAATCATCACAAACATCAGAACGGTGTGGCGTTCAATATTGTCCTGAAATTTGGTCGAATAGATTTTGTCGTGATCAGACATGTCTCACTCCTTAGGCTTTAGCGGGAACGGTGCCGGAAGAGCGCAGAGCGCTCGCCTGACGCACGGTCATCACGATGTTGAACAGGGCGATCCAGGTACCAATGCTGAAGATCAGGCCGCCGGCCGCACGCATCGCATAGTACGGATGCATAGCGGAGACAGATTCAACGAAGGTATAGGTCAATGTGCCGTACTCATCGTAATCACGCCACATCAGACCCTGCATGATGCCGGAGACCCACATCGCTACGACATATACCACGGTACCAATGGTTGCCAGCCAGAAGTGGACGTTAACCAAGCTGTCTGAGTACATTTTGTCCACGCCCCACAGTTTTTTCACCATGTGGTACATCGCGCCGTAAGCAACCATCGCCATCCAGCCCAAAGCACCGGAGTGCACGTGGCCCACAGTCCAGTCAGTATAGTGAGACAGAGCGTTTACGGTCTTGATGGACATGACCGGCCCTTCGAATGTGGACATCGCATAGAACGCGAGAGAGACTACAAGGAAACGCAAAATGTAGTCGGTACGCAATTTGTCCCAGGCACCGGACATAGTCATCATACCGTTCATCGCGCCACCCCAGGACGGGATGATCATTGCCAGTGAAACCGCCGCCCCCAAAGAACCGGTCCAGTCAGGCAATGCAGTGTATTGCAGGTGGTGCGCGCCCAGCCAAACGTAGCCGAAAGTCAGCGCCCAGAAGTGCAGCACGGAAAGGCGATAGGAGAACACTGGACGACCCGATTGCTTGGGCACGAAGTAATACATAATTCCGAGGAAGCCGCCGGTCAGGTAGAAACCCACCGCATTGTGGCCCCACCACCATTGCACCATGGCATCCTGCACGCCAGAGAAAATGGAATAGGAATTCGTCAAGCTGACAGGAATAGCCAAGCTATTGACCACATGCAGATAAGTGATCATCACGATCATGGCCATGGTAAACCAATTGGAGACGTAGATATGCGAAGTCTTGCGAATCGCCACAGTCATGATATGGTTCAGACCGAAGGACAGCCATACGACCGCGATCAGGATATCCACAATCCATGGCAACTCGGCATATTCCTTGCCCTCTGACCACCCCATTGGCAGGCTAATCACAGCCAGCACTATGATGAGGTTCCAGCCCCAGAATGTGAACCATGCCAAACCATTGCTCCATAGCTTGGTAGCACCGGTGCGCTGCACAATATAAAAACCGGTCGCCATCAACACACAACCACCGAATGCAAAAATTACTGCATTGGTGTGCAACGGACGCAAGCGTCCAAAAGTGATGTATGGGATATCAAAATTCAAAAACGGGAACGCCAATTCCGATGCAATATACACACCAACAATTGTTCCCACGACTGCATAAATGGCAGCCGCGATGGTGAACCATCGGACGACTTCCATATCGTACTTTACTGGTGTCGCTTGCGTAGCTTCCACAGTAGTCTCCTCCTCGAGCAAGTTAACAATAAATGCGCCAAACACCCCTTTCAGTCGTGGCGTGTCCTGCGCACCTTCCCCTTACAACATACTTACGACTTTCATAAACGTTCTAATTAACAGAGGCATAGCCGCCGTCAATGATTCAAATCAAAAGTCGGGTTTTGAATCCGAATTACCCGAGTAGTTTCATCAGGTTAGCGATTCAAATACAGACCAGTCGGCATCCTCTCAGTTAAAACCACTTACGTCAAGCTTACGTTAAATATGCATAAAACATTCGTTAAGCAGGCTGCGTCCGCTCGGAAATTCTTCACAATAAAGAACTGGGCGAATTTAAAGCCGATGAATTCAAGACAGTTGATTGGAAGCAAATTGGCATAGTTGCGTTTCGGCTATGGCCCACAATATACGTAGTTATGCGTATGCATCAGCCTTTAAAATAAGGCTGCCTCGAATCATTTCGATCCCGAAAATTGAAAAATAGGGAGGGTAGTGAGGGGATTACTGTGTCATCCGATGACAGCTATACAGACATTAACGTCACAAAGAAGTCCCTGCTGCGATTACTGAAACACGGGTTCGATGCCTTTTCCTCCGATATGGTCGATACGGTGCGTCCATTTGCATCCAGCCCAGGATAGATCAGCGTCTCCGGCGGCAACGTAAACAGCTTGGTCGTCACACTGTCAAACAGCGCACCCGGATCCTCGCAAGGCACACTGGCGTTGGCGCAACTTCCAATGAGCAAGGTAGCACCGGTAAATAACCTGTCCCGCCAGCGATAACATAAGCTGCATAATGTGTTACCGGGAGTGCCAATGACATGCACGACCTCATCACCGAATGCGAGGTACGCGCCATGGGCGACCTGCAAATCAGTTTCCAGGTGCTTACAGTCCGAACCTGCGATAACGGCTGCACCTGTTCGGCTGCGCAGCGAAGCGACGCTCCTGCCTGCAGTCGGATGCGCGCCGGTCAGTAGAATCAAGTGCAAATCCAGTCCCAAATCGCCAATCAGAGCAAGCAAAACATCCTGACTCTCTTCAACTGGATCCACGGCTATGCCTACCCCGTTGTTGCTGTCGCCCAGAACATAGCTATAAGCACCGGTCGGAGCGTTTCTGATTTGCCGAAATATCATGCTTGAGTTCTTCAATATAAAGCAGACAGGCAAGACCAGCGCAAAATTCGAGCCAAGCATCAAGAAAATAATACATTTAAAATACAAATAATTAAGGTGGTCATTTTGTTGCAATCTCTTGCACGACAGTGTCAGCGCTGCCATCATGGCAGTGTTTGTCACTCAAGCGAATTGCAATCTTATGAAATCAACTCTACTTCCCGAACTGGTTTCATTCATAAACAACCTCTCTGAGCCGCACATTCTGTGTGATCGCCAGTACCGGGTGCTGGCTGCAAACAATGCCTACCGACGCAGCTTCGGAGAGAAGCAGGAGTACGCCGGCCGCACCTGTTTCGATATTTCTCACCGTTTCAGCGTCCCTTGCGACCAGGCAGGGGAGACCTGCCCGCTCCAGCAAAGCCTCCGCTCCGGACAACGGGAACGCGTACTTCACCTGCATCAAACCCCGCAGGGCGAGGCATACGTCAATATCGAGCTGTCCCCGATTCGGGATGCCCACGGCGAGATCGCCTATTTCGTCGAAAAGATGGAACCGCTCGCCGTTGCCCGCGGGCTGTCTGACGCACAAGGGCTGGTTGGGCGAGCGCCGGCCTTCCAGCACATGCTGGAAATGGTTGCGCGTGTTGCGCCTTCCGAAGCCACCGTGCTGCTTTTGGGCGAGTCCGGCACCGGCAAGGAACTCGTAGCCAAGGCCATACATGACGCCAGCCGCAGAGCCGACAAACCCTTCGTGACGCTGGATTGCTCGGGGCTGACCGAGACTCTGTTCGAAAGCGAACTGTTCGGTCATGAACGCGGCGCCTTTACCGGTGCCACCGCCAGAAGTACAGGACTGATAGAGGCCGCCAGCGGGGGAACGCTCTTCCTCGATGAAGTGGGCGACATTCCGCTCGTCATGCAAGTCAAGCTCTTGCGCCTGCTTGAAACCGGAACCTATCGCCGCGTCGGTTCCGCCGAGCCGCACAAGGCCGACATCCGGCTGGTGTCGGCAACGCACCGCAACCTGCGCGAAATGGTGGCCAGCAGCGGTTTTCGGCAGGACCTGTACTTCCGGCTCAATACTTTTCCGGTTGAACTCCCTGCATTGCGGGAACGTTCGACTGACATCCCCCTGCTGGCAGAATCCCTCTTGTCGCGCGTTGCGGCAGGCCGGAACCTGACTATTTCCGACGAGGCCGTTGATCTGTTGTGCCACTATGACTATCCCGGCAACGTGCGCGAACTTCGGAACATCATCGAACGCGCCAGTCTGTTATGTGATGGTCAGGCGATCCAGCCGATACACCTGCCCGAAGAAGTGCGCTCGGGTCGTACATTGCCTGCAAACGACGCCTACAAATCCGCAAGCCTGGAAGAGCTGGAGCGCCAGACCCTGGAGACCCGGCTCGCCCATCATCGCGGCAGTCGCAAAAAGCTGGCGGCTGAACTCGGCATCAGCGAAAGAACGTTGTACCGGAAGCTAAAACGGCTTGGAGAATGATTTTACCTGCCAGCCTGTCAGATGCCCCGCCACTCTGGCAGAAATGCCGGCAGTTTTCTGCATCAGCTGCCTGCGACATTTCGCCGCAAGCGGATGTCGAAATTGCAACGAACTTAAGCTGTTAGATTTTTTATGACAAACATGGCACACGCCTTGCATTGCAGAGCTCATGGAAGCGGCGTAGCCTTTGCCGCCAGAAGCAGTCAGGGTGCGCTCCTCTCGCAAACAGTACTTACCCGCTGCTTCGACGCTCGTCGCTTCCTCCCAACTAACGGTCAGGAGAATTTCATGCGCATAGCAGTCACCAGCCAGAATTACCGCACCGTCACCGGCCACGCCGGACGCGCACGCCGCTTCATCGTCTTCGAAGCCGACGGACAGGAACCTCCCCGCGAAGTGGAACGACTCGATCTTGATACCGACATGGCCATCCATGGCTTCGATCATCGCGCCGCGCATCCCCTCGACAGCATGAATGTGCTAATCACCGGCGGTGCCGGTGCAGGCTTTGTCCAGCACCTGGCTGCGCGCGGCGTGCTGGTGGTCGCAACTGAAGAAATCGATCCCGGCATGGCAGTCGAAGCCTTCATCGCGGGCCGTGTGAAATCGCCCGGTGCAGGTTGCAATCACGACCACGGCGACCTGGGCGACGACCACGCTCACGGCAGCGAACAGGGTCACACATGCAACTGCCACGGCTGAAACGCAACACTGACGGCGCGAGAAAGACGCTACGCCGCGAGATCACCATTGCACTGGCGATCAAGCTGCTGGTGCTCTACGGTCTCTGGTATGCCTTCTTCAGCCATCCGTCGATCCACGGCATGACCGAGGGCATGGACCCGGATCGTGTCGCCGCAGCCCTGATCGCACCACCGCCAGCGAACACAACTGAACCTCACGAGGAGAAACACAAATGATCACCCAAGAAGTCGTCGACCTGTCGCGGCTGCAGTTTGCCGCCACGGCCTTCTACCATTTCCTGTTCGTCCCCCTGACGCTGGGCCTTTCGTTCCTGCTGGCCATCATGGAAACGGTGTACGTCATGACCGGCAAAGAGATCTACCGGGACATGACCAAATTCTGGGGCAAGCTGTTCGGCATCAACTTTGCACTCGGCGTCACCACCGGCATCACCATGGAATTCCAGTTCGGCACCAACTGGGCCTATTACTCGCACTACGTCGGCGACATCTTCGGCGCACCGCTGGCCATCGAAGGCCTGATGGCATTCTTCCTCGAATCCACTTTCATCGGCCTCTTTTTCTTCGGCTGGAACAAGCTTTCCAAACGCAGGCACCTGCTGATCACCTATCTCACGGCGATCGGCTCCAACCTGTCGGCGGTATGGATACTCATCGCCAACGGATGGATGCAGAACCCGGTGGGCTCGCAATTCAGCTACGTGACCATGCGCATGGAGATGACGTCTTTCAAGGACCTGGTGTTCAACCCGGCGGCCCAGGCAAAATTCGTGCACACCGTGTCGGCCGGTTACGTCACCGGCTCCATGTTTGTGCTCGGCATCAGCGCTTGGTACATGCTGAAAGGCAGGGATATCGAATTCGCCAAGCGCTCGTTCCGCATCGCGGCCGCGTTCGGCTTTGCCTCGGCCATGTCCGTGATCGTGCTGGGCGACGAATCGGGCTATGCCGTCACCGAACACCAGCAGACCAAGCTTGCTGCACTGGAAGGCATGTGGAAGACCGAGCCAGCCCCGGCGTCCTTTACGCTGTTTGCGATTCCAGACGACGAGAAGCGCGAGAACAGGGCCGAGATCAAGATCCCCTACGCCCTCGGCCTGATCGCCACCCGCTCCGCGAACACGCAGATTCCCGGCATAGACCAGCTTGAAGCGCGAGCCGTCGAACGCATCAAGAGCGGCATCATTGCCGTCAAGGCACTTGAACAATTGCGTGCCAAGACGGCTGACGATGCGACCAAAGCCAGCTTCGAGGAGCACAAGGACGATCTGGGCTACGGCTTGCTCCTGAAGAAATACACC
>JGI20214J51650_10000141_pt1 | contig 43320 bp, 28 predicted proteins | sample WetSurMetagenome_FD_51650 | JGI IMG/M metagenome (IMG submission 51650)
GTGACATCCGTCAGGACGAAGAGCATCCCGGGCCGCTCGGACGATCCCTGCTCGAATGTGCCGGCCTGACAGGCTATGATCCTCTGCCCGCCGACGAAGTCAACCATCTGCGGAATGGCTCCCGCGGTGCTGAGCCGGCTTATCGAAGCATAGATGTCCGATTTCCTGAGATCGCCCTGCCAGTCCTCCCCCAGCCCCAGCATGCTCCGCGCTGCGCTGTTCGCGCTGAGAGGCTCGCCACTTCCGGCTATGACGAGGATGCCGTTCGGCAGGCTCTCGAGGATGTCCCGTGAACGGGCGTTCGTGGTCCGGAGCGCGTCGAGGGCTTCGAGGAGCCTGCCTGACTGGCTCTTCAGCCTCTCGGAGAGGAATCCCGAGATGAGCCCCGCCGAGATGAGCAGGCAGGCATGCAGGAACAGTCTCAGGCCGAGATACGAGTAGGCGAGTCCGGTCTGGGCCTCGTGGCTGAAGTACTCGAAGAGCTGTCCGCCCGACTGGGCTGTGAGGCCCATGAGGGCGAGCTGGCCCGATGTGGCGAGGATCAGCGTGTCGAGGAGGGCGCAGTAGAAGCCTCCCCTGGCGCCCAGCACGTTGCCCGCATATAGGGCATGGATGAAGAAGAAGATGCTGAAGGGCCCGTCCATGCCCCCGGCGAAATGCACGATGACGCCCAGGAGCAGGGAGTCTATGACCGGCAGCGCGTGTGTGGAGAGAGGCGGCCTGCGCCCGGCGAAGCCCCCCCTGGTGAGGATCGTGGTCACTATCGCCACGGCGGCCGTCAGGCCGTAGGCGAGCCCGACCTCCCTGCTGCCGAGAAGGGCTATCCCGATGGCGCTGAGGGCGCCGAGTATGGAAAGGCGGCCGACCAGTATCCAGTTCAGCCGCCTTCCGGGACCCGGGAGCTGTCTCAAGAGCCTGCCGTACTACTGACTCCCGACCGCGCCGACCACGTTGAAGATGGGGAGGTACATCGCGATGACCATCCCGCCGACGACGATGCCGAGGACCACGATCATGAGAGGCTCGATGGTGGATGTCAGGCCGCTGACGGCCACATCGACCTCCTCCTCGTAGAAGTCGGCGATCTTGAGCAGCATGTCGTCGAGACCGCCCGTCTCCTCACCCACCGCGATCATCGAGGTGACCATGCTCGGGAACACCCCGGAGACCTCGAGAGGATGGGAGATGTTCTCGCCGCCGGAGATGCTCGTCCGCGCGGTCATTATCGCGTCGGCCACCACCTTGTTGCCGGCGGTCTTCGAGGTGATGCTGAGCCCGTCGAGGATGGCGACACCGCTCGATACCAGTGTGCCGAGCGTCCTCGTGAAGCGGGCGATGGCCATCTTGCGCTGGAGCTGCCCGAAGATGGGCATCGACAGCTTGATCTGGTCGATGACCCGCTGGCCGCTCTCGGTCTTGTACCACGACTTGTAGGCGATCACCAGGCCCGCGGCCGCGGCGAGGATCAGCAGGATGTACTTCGTGACAAACTGCGAGAGGGCGACGACGACCTTCGTCGGTCCGGGCAGGTCGGCCCCCATGTCGGAGAACATCGCCTCGAAGATCGGTATGATGAAGACGAGCATCACGGTGATGACCACCAGGAGCACGATGGTGACCACCAACGGGTAGATCATGGCCGTCTTGATCTTCGACCTGAGGCTTGCGCTCTTCTCCAGGTGGGTTGCCAGCCTGGCGAGGATGGTGTCGAGGATACCGCCCTGCTCGCCTGCGGAAACCATGTTGACGTAGAGGTCGTTGAAGATGCCGTTGTGCCTTGCCATGGCGTCGGCCAGCGTGCCGCCCTTCTCGACCTCCTGCTCCACATCGAGGATCACGGTCTGGAAGGTCTTGTTGTCCTGCTGCCTGCTGAGGATCTGCAGGCAGTTCACCAGCGGGAGGCCNGCGTTGATCATGGTGGCGAACTGCCGGGTGAAGGTGGCGAGCTGCTTGTCGTTGATGCCCGACCCGAATTGCCCGAACTTGCTGAGATCCAGGCCCTTGGACGCAAGCTTCGGCGCCGTTACGCCGCGCTTCTCCAGGAGGTCCTGCGCCTCCTTGCGATTGGCGGCGCTGATGGTCCCCGAAAGAGTGCGTCCCTGCTTGTTAGTGCCTGTCCATCGGAATTCCGGCATTGCACCCTCCCCTTACAGGACGTCGCGCCCGGTGACGATCATCTGCTCGAGCTCGACTGGATCGGGCGCCCTCTCGAGCGCCACATCCCTGGAGATATCCCGCTTTGCGTAGAGCTTGTAGAGGGCCTGGTTCATCGTCTGCATCCCGAACTTCTGCCCTGCCTGCATCATGCCATAGATCTGGTGCAGCTTGTCCTCCCTGATCGCCGACCTGACTGCGGGGGTGCAGACGAGGACCTCGGCCGCGAGGCTGCGCCCCGTGCCCCTGGACTTGGGAACGAGCTGCTGCGTCATGACGCCCAGGAGGATGAAGGAGAGCTGACTCCTCGCCTGCTCCTGGCTCTGGGGCGGGAACGTGTCGATGATGCGGTTGATCGACTCGTATGTGGAGTTCGTGTGAAGGGTTGCGAGAGTGAGATGGCCGGTCTCGGCGATGTTGAGGGCGACCCTCATCGTCTCCAGGTCGCGCATCTCGCCTATCAGGACGACGTCGGGGTCCTGGCGCAGGATGTACCTGAGCGCATGGTCGAAGCCCTTGGTGTCCTCGCCGATCTCGCGCTGGTTGACGATCCCCTTGTCGTGATGGTGGACATACTCGATGGGGTCCTCGACCGTGACGATGTGGCAGGGGCGTGTGGCGTTCACCCGGCGCAGGATGGAAGCCAGCGTGGTCGACTTGCCGCACCCCGTGGGTCCCGTGACGAGGAACAGGCCCTGCCGCTTGTCGGATAGCTGTGAAACAACCGCGGGAAGGCCGAGCTCCTCGAAGCCCATGATCTCGTAGGGTATCACCCTTATCGCACAGGCCACGCAGCCACGCTGCAGGAAGACGTTCGACCTGAAGCGCGAGAGGCCCTTGATGCCGAATGCGAAGTCGAGCTCCTTCTCCATCTCGAAGCGCTTCTTCTGCTCGTCCTTGAGGAGGCTGTAGACCAGGTCCTGGGTCTCCTGCGGGGTGAGAGGATCGTACTCCATCCTCGTTAGATCGCCATCGACCCGGATGACCGGAGGCGCGCCGACCGTCAGGTGCAGGTCGGTGGCCCGGCGCTCCATCATTTCCTTCAGGAGTGTGCGAATATTCATGCCGGACGCCCCTTCATCTCGGACTACGCCTCACGCAGCTCAGAGGGAATCTCCCCGACTGCCCGGTCCCTCTCCTTCCTGGCCGCCTTCACTTCCGGGTCATCGTCGGCGGTCACCCTCGTCAGCTCGTCGAGCGTGGTGATGCCGTTGCGAAGCTTCATCACGGCGTCCATCCTGAGAGTGCGCATGCCTGACCGCACAGCGGCGGCGCGCAGAGTTCCGGTGGGCACCTTGTCGATGACCGCCTGACGAATATTCTTGTCAAGCGAGAGCACTTCGTAAATGCCTGTCCTGCCCTTGAAACCTGATCCCCCGCAAGCCTGGCACCCGGTTCCCTTGCAGGTGTTGCAGCCCCGCAGCTCGTCCGGGTCGATGCCGGCGTCGATCAGCTCGCTTTCGGGGTAGGTGAAGGGCACCTTGCACTTGGAGCAGATCTTCCTCATGAGGCGCTGGGCCATGATGGTCCTGACCGCCGTCGCCACGAGGAAGGGCTTGATGCCGATGTCCACCAGCCTGCTGACCGTGCTGGGCGCGTCGTTGGTGTGGATGGTGGAGAACACGAGGTGCCCGGTGAGGGAGGCCTTGATGGCGATGGAGGCCGTCTCGAGGTCGCGGATCTCCCCGACCATTATGATGTTGGGATCCTGCCTGAGGATGGCCCGCAGGGCCGAGGCGAAGTCGTAACCCATCGCGAAGTCGATCTGAGTCTGGAGGATGCCGTCGATGTTGTACTCCACGGGGTCCTCGGCGGTGATGATGTTCACCTTGGGCGTGTTGAGCTGGCTCAGGGCAGAGTAGAGCGTCGTGGTCTTCCCGCTGCCTGTCGGCCCGGTCACCAGGACGATCCCGTACGGCGCCTTCACGCCCTTCATGAACTCGCCCAGGGCGTCCTCCGGGAAGCCGAGCTGCCTGAGGTCGAATTCCAGGTTGCCCCTGTCGAGTATTCGGAGGACGATCTTCTCGCCGTTGACCGTGGGAACGCAACTGACGCGGAAGTCGATGGTCCTGTCCTCCACCTTGGCCTTNATGCGGCCGTCCTGCGTCTTGCGNCTCTCCGCNATATTCATGCCCGCCAAGATCTTGAGACGGCTGAGGATCGCGGGCTGTATGGCCTTGGGCAGCTTGTTCACCTGGAAGCAGGTGCCGTCCCTCCGGTAGCGTATCCGCAGATACTTCTCGTAGGGCTCCACGTGGATGTCGCTGACCTCGCTCAACACGGCCTTGTTGATCATCCTGTTGACGAACCGCACGACCGGCTCGTCCGCCATCGCGCTGTCCTCGGTGCGCGCGATCTCCTCGTCTTCGTCCTCCACCAGCTCGGCCTCGAGGCTATCCACAACGGCNAGCTCGTCCTCCTTCTCGTCGTATGTCTCGAGCTTCTCCTCCACGGTGACGAGGTCGTCCACCTTGCCATACAGCTCGTCCAGCATGCGCCTGACGGCTGATGGGGCCGAGGCGAAAACCAGGACTTCGCGCCCAGTTGCGAATTTCACCTCGTCGACCGCGTAGAGGTTTCCGGGGTTGGACATCGCGATGTGGAAGAGCCCCTGCTCCTCGCGGAGAGGGATGAGGATGAACTTGCGGGCCATCTCCTCGGGGATCCGCTGNGTGAGGGCTGAATCGATAGCGGTCTCGTTCAGGTAGATGGGNTCGACGCTGTAGATGTCGGCCAGGAACTCGGTGACTATCTCCTCGGGCACCTTGCCCATGGCGACCAGGGCTTCAGCGAGGTCGGTCTCCCCCGGGCCGAAGTCGTTGGTGATCAGATCGACGTCATCAGTGGTGATGATGCCGGCTTCGACAAGCATCATCGCCAGCCGGCTCAGCATGTCCCGTGCGCCCCCGGGGCTCCCGTCACGGCAGCGGAGAGTCTACTCACCGCCNACCGTCCCCCTGATGACTTCCTCGAAGGTNGTAATGCCCCGNTCCAGCTTTCTCAGGGCGGCTTCGCGCAGGTTGATCATGCCCCTCGCAAGGGCTGCCTTCTCGATCTGGATGGTGTTGGCGTCGCTCTCGATGAGCGCTCTCATCTCCTCGTCGATGATCATGACCTCGAAGATGCCCTCGCGGCCGCGGTAGCCCGTGTGGTTGCAGTTGTCGCAGCCCGTGCCCTCGTAGAAGGTCGTGTTCTCGAAGCGCGCGGGGTCGATGTTGGCCTCGAGCATGGCTTCCTTGGGCACCACTATGGGAGCCTTGCATTTGTTGCAGATGCGCCGGATGAGCCTCTGCGAGCAGATCGCGATGAGGGAGGTGCTGAGCATGAACGGCTCCGTGCCCATGTCGATAAGGCGGTTTATGGTGCTCGGGGCGTCGTTGGTGTGGGTCGTGGAGAGGACGAGGTGGCCTGTCAGGGCCGCCCTTATGGCGATCGAGCTCGTTTCCTGGTCGCGGATCTCGCCGACCATGATGATATCGGGATCCTGCCTGAGGTAGGCCCTTAGCGCGTTGGCGAAGGTCAGGCCTATCTCCTCGTTCATCTGGACCTGGTTTATGCCCTTGAGGTTGAACTCCACCGGGTTCTCGGCGGTCATGACGTTGACGCCGATGTCGTTCAGCTCGGTGAGCGCGGAGTACAGCGTGGTGGTCTTCCCGCAGCCCGTGGGGCCGGTGACGAGCACGATGCCGTAGGGCCGCTTGATCGCCCGTCGGAACTCCGTGAGGGCGTCCACCTCGAAGCCTATCTTCTCCAGGTCGAGGATGACCTTGCTGCGGTCGAGCAGCCGGACTTCCACCTTCTCGCCGAAGAGGGTCGGCAGCGTCGCGAGTCGCATGTCCACGAAACGGTCGCCCACGCGGATCTTCTGGCGGCCGTCCTGCGGCAGGTGCCGCTCCGCGATGTTCATGCCGCCCAGGATCTTCAAACGGCTGACGATGGCGGACCTGTACTTGCGGCTGGGCCGCATCACCTCGTGCAGCACTCCGTCGATCCTGAACCTCACCCTGACGTATTTCTCGAACGGCTCGAAGTGGATGTCGCTGGCGCCACGCTTGACGGCGTCGGCGATGATGCTGTTGACGAGCTTGACGACCGGCGAGTCGGCGACCTCGACGGAGAGGTCCTCCTCCTCCACCTGGGTATCGTCGTCCTCCACGACCAGGGAGTCGAACACCGCGTCGCCTACGAGGATGTCATCGCCATCGTCGGAGATGCCCTGCTCCTGTGATGCGGAGGCATTCCTCTCCATTATCGTCTTCTGCTGCTCGAGCGAGACGAGGGCGTCGGACTCGGGGTAGAACTTGTGCAGGGCCCTCAGGACCATGCTCGATGCGCATATGTGCGGCTCGATGTCATGCCCCACCGAGAACCTGAGGTCGTCGATCGCGAAGAGGTTGTCCGGATCGGTCATGGCCACTACGAGCTTCTTCCCCGCCCTGTGGATGGGGATGACCTCGTACCTGCGGGCTATCTCCGGCGGGATGAGCTTGATGACCACGGGGTCGATCTCGGTGGTGTCCAGATTGATGCTCTCGATGCGGTGCTGCCTGGCCAGGTAGTCGTTGAGGTCATCCTCGCTGACGATGTTCATCTTGACCAGGTTGAATCCGAGCCGCCCGCCGTCGGAGCGTTGGAGCTTGAGCGCCTGCTCCAGCTGTTCCCTCGTGATGAGGCCCGCGTCGAGAAGCATCTGACCGATCTTCATGATAGCTCGAGCACCTCTCGGGTTCAGCGTTCCCGGTCCACGTCCGGCAGAAGTTCCGCCGCCGTCCGATGTTAATTTCACCTACACGGGAGGGGGTGTCAATCGCAGAGCCCGTTCAACTGAGGGTTGGAACGGCTAGAAGTTCAGCATGACCCAGATGTCCATGCCCACGTCGCGCTGGTCGTAGATGGAGTTGACCCTGTCCTTCTTCCAGCCATAGATAGCAGTTAAACCAGCAGTTACGGTGCCGAAGTCGTAGTTCGCGGAGGGCTCGATCCGCCACTCCTCGCGGTCGCTCTGGAGCTGGTCCTCGTATCCGGGGGCGATGATCTCGGTCCTCGTCCTGCTCCTCGTTATAGCGAGCCCCGTGGTGAGGTCGCTCTGGAAGCTGACCCTCAGCTTGTCCAGGAGGGGCAGCGGGATGGCGAGCCCGCCCGGGGCGCTGAAGGCGTACTGCAGGTTCACCTGGAAGCTGCTGTTGCTGGTCTTCGTGCGCGCCTGGCTGCCTGTGTAGTTGTGGGTCTCCGCGAGCGAATAGTTGTCGGAGATCGAGATCTGGACCTTGTTCTTCAGGCTGGCCGTGATGTTGAACAGCGGGGTCCACCTGTTCGTCGTCGTCCTGCTCGTGGGGATGTACTCCTCATCCTCGAAGCGGCCGCTCTCGCTCGTCTCGATCCTGTAGCCAGTGTTGAGCGAGCCCGTCCTGAGCAGCCTCGCCAGGGGCGCGAGCCGCTCCAGGCCGCTCCAGGAGACGGTCACCGACGGCCAGGTGCGCGTCTTCTGACGGTTCCAGTAGCCGGAGTAGAAATGCCTGTTGTCGCTGGTGCTGTATTCCGTGCGCACCGAGAGCGTCTGCACGGGTCTGAACCCGCCCGAGACCTGGACATTGTCGGTGCGCGACCTGTCGTAGGCCTCCACCCCCTCCAGCTCCGTCTCCAGGCCGAACCGGTAGGAGTAGCCGGGATAGNATCCAAGCGCGTCGTACTCGCTGCCCAGGGTCCTGGAGATCATCACNGTGGGATCGGTGATGTTGTTGGCCCACCTCTCGAGCTTCACGAGCATCCACCTCGGGCTCCCGGCCGAAGCGGTCTCGTCGAGCCTCTCGTCGCGCAGCCTGGCCAGGGACCGGATNAGCTGCACGAGGCCGACCCTGAGGTTGAGCCTGCGCGTGGTGGAGAGGCTTATGTCCGGGCTGCCCAGGGAGTCCTCGCCCGAGGAAGTGTGGGGGGCGAGCCTGTTCGATCCGTACGCGGCGTCATAGCTCACCCTCGGGAAGAGGTAGCTCCAGAGATTGATGTCCTGTGATGCGCTGAGAGTCTGGTTGCGCGAAATCTCGCGGCCCACGTTGAACGAGGCGTCACCCTGCCAGGGGTACAGGAGGTCGCGCGTGACACCCATGCCTATGGAGGCGCTGAAGCCCCTGTAGAGGGCGAATGTCAGCGACCCCTGCGTGCCGAGGGTCCTGCTCCTGCTGGCGCGCGTCTGCGTCGTGTCGTCGTCCGCCAGCTCCCAGCGCGTGTCCCAGGCGTTCTGCCTGGAGACGGAGAAGTTCGTGTGCGTGGGCCTGAGCGTCACCCCGCCGATTATGGGAAGGCTGAAGAGAGGCTGCTCGCCGAGGGGCAGATCGTATGTGATCTCGCCTCTTGCGGAGTTCGTGGAGTCGCGGTAGCTGGGCGAGAGGCCAGTGCCGTTGCTGTAGGCATGGCTGAGCTCCCAGGGGTCGACGAGATAGCGGTGGAGGAAGTCGTCGGACCTCCTGGTCCTCCGCAGACCGATGCTGGTATCCCAGACATCGGACTGGGTCCGGTAGAACCATGACTCGTCCTCGCTCAGCCGCAGGTCCGAGCTGGGCCGGAACCGCGGCTCGGAGATCTGCCTGTTCCAGGCGAGCGTCGCAGGGAGCGAGATGGACCAGAGCGGGGGCGCCAGCCTGTCGAGGTTCAGCTTGAGGCCCGAGGCAAACCTCGTCGTGTTGCTGCCCTGCCCGGAGCTCTGCCCGAGCCCGTGGAAGTCCGCCCCGATGGCGCGGTAATCACCCGTGATGTTGGCGAAATCCGCGATGTCTATGGCCGTGGTCACCCTGCGCGCGATGTCCACGTCGCTGAAGGCGCCCGAGAGGGTGATATCGTCCACCCAGACGATGGTCCCGAGCTGCGAGGCCGTGTTGTTCCTAACGCCCACGCACAGCTCCTGGACCTCGGCCAGGTTCGGGTTGCCCATCGCGGCGAGGTTGCCCGCCCTCAGATAGGTCAGCCCCCGTTCGTTCTTCTGCTCCTTGAGCCTGGTGAGGTCCTCCAGCTCGGTGCGGACGACCTGCCAGCCCGGCTGGAGCGGGGTGATTATCTCGTAGTAGTTAAGGCTGTCCCTCCCCATCCGGAGGAAGAACTCGCCCGCGGCCGTCGGCTCGCCATGCACAGGGAAGCTCATCGTGGAGTAGCCGGTGTAGTCCTCGGAGTTGTAGTAGATCTGCCTGGCCCTGCCCTCGTGCGCCGGCTCGACGGACACCGCCTGCAGCATGAGGGACTGCTCCAGCCTCAGGTCGCCGTTCTCGTCCTTTCCGGGGTTGATGCCAGGAGGCGGGTCGGCCGTGTAGTCCGGGTTGTCCTGGTTGTTGACGGTGGACACCACGAGGTCCTCCCAGGGAGAGACGGAGGGCCCGATGCTGTCCACGAGCCCGATGGGGCGCGGCTCCCACCTGTTGCCNANGATCCTGAAGTCATAGACGTCTATCGTATCGGGCTGCGTGAAGCCCTCCACCCAGAGCCGGGCGTAGGAGATCTTCTCCCAGGTGGGGTCGGACTCGGAAATGCCGGGGACTTCGACAAGCAGGCTGTCGGACAGAGGGATCTCGATGAGCATCCAGCCCTCGTGCTCGGAGAGGACATAGGCGGGGTCGTTCAACGGTATCCTTATCCTGAAGAAGGAGTTGTACCTGTCGAGAAGGCCGTTCCTGTTGAGGTCCTCCGTGTTGAGCATCCCGTTGTCCTCCGTGCCGTTCACGCCACGGAAGCGCTCGATCGGAGGCAGGCTGGAGTCGAAGAAGTAGTCGTCCCTGTTGGGGTCGGGATTCCCGGAGCCGGGGTCCTCGTCCTCGGAGAAGAGGTTGTCCAGGCCGGTGTCCTCGCCGTCCGAGAGCTGGCCGTTGTTGTCCGCGTCCTCGGTGTCGAGCGTGTTGTTGGCCCGCATGACGAGCTGGCCGCTGACCCTCTCGAGCCAGTAGGAGTCCTCGTCGATCCTCTCGCCGAGGTCCAGNTAGAGAGAGGCGTCCTGCGCGGAACCNGTGGCTCTCACGTAGAGGCGGATGGTGGTCTTCGTCGAGAAGTCGAGGCCGTAGGGATCTATGCACCTCTGGATCGANCCCCAGGAGGACATGCTTCCCTGCAGGGGGTCGAAGCACAGCTCCAGCACGCTCCTGACGAAGTCGTCCGCCTGCTCGCCGAGGGCCCCTTCTACGATGTCGTCGAGCCTCCACCTGTCCGTTACGTTGTACCACTTGGTGTAGCCCGGCGGGCTCAGCAGGGGTGGAGTGGCGACCGGGGAGCTCCCGGACCTCCAGGCGGTCCTCTCCTGCCCCACGTAGAAGGACTGCTCTGTGCCCTCCATGTCGTCAACGAAGGCCTTGTTGCTCGTGTTGGGGTCGGGGAAGCTCGCGGCCACCTCCCCGGAGAGCAGGAATCGGCTCTGCGCCTCGGTGTTGATGCCCGGAACGGCGTTGGCCAGGTCGGTGAGGAACTCGGGGTGCGTTTCGTAATGGGCATCGACATCGGTGACGAAGGTTCGCGTCGACTCCTCCCCCACGCGCGGCCTGTCCTCGCCGTTGGAGGAGCTCTCGTACATCGCGGTGGCCCCGAGCCAGGAGCTCTCGCCGAGGTTGTAGACGGCCCGCGTCCCGAACAGGGTCCTCTGCTGCGCGGAGAGGAAGGGCAGGTATTCGTAGGTGACCCTCAGAGTGTTGCTGGGGTCCTGCGCATCCTCGGCGGCCTCCCCCATCAGGGTGAGCAGGCCTATCTCGTAGATGATCGTGTAGTCTACGTCTCTCGTCAGGATTTCGGGGACGCCGGCGACGGTGAGGATGACGCTCTCGCTCCCGGGGACGATGCCCATGTTGCCCAGGGAGTAGGTGGTCGAGGCGGCTCTGAACGAGACGGCCAGGAAATACTTGCTGTCGGTGGGCTCCGGATTGCGCTCGGTGTAGATCAGCGGGTTCTTCTCGGCGAGGCTGTCGCTGGTGAAGGGCCTCGGGTCGGGAAACTCCAGGAAGCCGTTGTCCCAGTCGACCACGCCCTCCTCGTCGGCCAGGCTGCCGTCGCCGTTCGTGTCCAGGCCCAGGAGCTGGATGAACGGCGTGCCGTCCTGGGTCGAGACGGCCTCCTCGCCCGAGCGGGAGAGGTAGATGTCGCAGTCGAAGCTGTTCTGCACGATGTTGTTGGAACCGAGGAAGTACCTGTTGCGCATCTCGTAGTTCCAGGTTGCATAGCTCGGCAGCGGATTGCTCTCCTTGATCAGCAGGAGGTTCATCGAGCCGGGGGGCGCTGAACCCACGGTGTCCCCCGACGCCGTGACCATCCATATGGCCACCATGTAGTTGTCGTTCACAGGGGTGTTGAACTGGATGGTGGTCGAGTCGTCGGTCAGGATGAAGTCCTCGTCGGGTCCCGGCAGCATCTCATCCCACCAGCCGGTGCCTGACCCGGGGTCGCCCGAGCCGGTGAACCACTGGCCCTCGAGCGCGCCGGTCTCGTCGTTGTCCGTTGCGTCCATGTTGTCGACGAAGATGCGTATGTCGTTGATGACGGGCGGCTGGACAGTGTCGGGGCAGGTCCTGAAGAAGTAGTTGTCCGCCGGGTAGATGTCGAGGATGGAGTCGGTGACCATCGTGGCCTGGCCCACGAAGTCGGCGCTCTCGGTGGAGCTGGCTTCCTTGCTGACGATGGTGGTGATGTCGACCGGGCCTGCCTGGGCAAGGATCTTCGCCCCGAAGAGGCCCTCGTGAGGGATGCTGTAGGAGACGAACTCGGGGCCCGTGATGGCCAGGCTGACATCGCCGACCTCTATGGACTGGACGACCTCGTCCTCCCAGCCCTCGTAGGCCAGCCTTATGCGGTTCTCCGGCTGCATCTCGCGCTCGGAGTCGTGGTCGACGTCGACGTGTATCTTCTCGCCTATGGTGCCGTTGAGCTGCACCTGGAGCTGCTGTTCCATCTTCAGGTCGGGGAACAGGGACGGATTGCCGCCCTCGGTCTGGATCATGTTGGGGCGGTAGTGAGTTATGCCCGAGAGCGTTATGCGCTGGCTGCCGGAGATGTCGAGCTGGCCGCCTTCCCCGATGGTGCGGGCGAGGATGGGCGGCATGTCCAGCGGCAGATAGATGGTCGGCACAAGGGATCCCGCATCTCGCGAGGACCGTATGCATCCGCTGGAGGTGGCGGCACGCCAGTCCCGGGTCAGGCTGGAGGCGAGGAGCCTGTCGGCCAGAAGCGCGGACGACGCCGACCTGAGCGATCCGACAGGGATGCCACCCCAGTACAGCCGCCAGGAGAGCAGTCCCCTCATGAGCGAAGGCCGAAGCGATATGACTGTGCCGCTGGGCGTAAGAACGGTCCTGCCCGCCGCTCCGGAGTAGTCGAAGGGATACTCGGGCACGAGGAGAGGGGTCGCGACCCCCACCGCTCCATGTGCAAATCCGACGAGCAGGAGGACCGGAATGACTTTCAGGAGCAGTGAATTTACGGTCACGAATCCTCTTAGTCGCGAACCTGACTGCGGTTCCCGACCGGACGAGTGTTGATCCGGACTGCGCGAAAGCGTATCATGGAAGCACTATGAGAAAGCTGCAAGCATACGCTCTGAAGGAGTTCATACCGCCGTTCCTCCTTTCGATATGCGTATTCACATTCGTCATGCTGCTGGACAAGCTTCTCGACCTGCTGGACATGATCGTCACAAAGGGCGTCCCGCTGCGCACNGTNGCCGAGATCTTCCTCCTGCTGCTCCCCTCCATGATCGCCGTCGTCNTTCCGATGGCNGTCCTGGCAGGCATCCTGATGGCCTTCGGGAGGATGTCGGGCGACCTGGAGATCACGGCCATGAAGGCCTCGGGAGTGGGCATACTCACCCCGACGGTCCCGGTGATGCTCTTCTCGCTCCTGATGGCAGTCCTGCTCGTGGTCTTCAACAACCGCATCCTGCCTGACGCCAATCATATGGCCAAGAATCTCATACTCGATGTGGGGCTGCTGCGGCCCACCGCCAGGATCATCCCGGGGATGTTCGTCGACGACATCGAGAACCTCCGCATCTTCGTCAGCGGCAAGGACGACATCACCGGCGAGCTCAGGGATGTCGTGGTGCAGCAGCAGGTGCCCGGGCAGCCCGAGCGCACCATAACGGCCATGACCGGCAGGATGCAGCCCGTCAGCGCCAACCGCATGCGCCTCGTCCTCTCCGATGGGCAGATGCAGGAACTCGAGGGGGACAGCATCTGCCGCACTCTCGACTTCTCGGTCTACACGCTCGACATGGCGCAGTCGGAGGAGCTCACGCGGCGTGAGCGCGACAGCCGAGGCGACCGCGAGATGTCCGCAGTCGAGATGACAGCCATGGTCGATTCTGCGGCTGCCGAGGTAACGGCTCTGGACGACTCCATCTCGATCCTCACGAGGCAGCTCGTGCTGCAGGCGGCCGCTGGGGGGAGGATCTTCGTGCCCGACTCCTCGTCCACCCTTGCCGCGGGGGACGCCAGGGGCTGGTATACTCTCTCCCGCAACGCGGTGGCGCGAAGGTCCGGGGAGATAAGGCTCCTGCGCGACAGGGCGGAGTCCTCCATTCGGACCATACGGAAATACAGGGTGGAATCGAGAAGAAGTACTCCATACCCTTTGCCTGCATAATCTTCGTTCTCATAGGCGTGCCGCTGGGAGTGTCCACCCGGCAGGGCGGAGCGGGCATCGGCCTGGCCGTCAGCCTCGTCATCATCCTCGTCTACTACGTGTTCCTGATAGCCGGTGAGCAGCTCGCCGACAGGGGCATCGTTCCGCCGGCGCTTGCCATGTGGGCGCCCAACATCCTCATCGGGGCGCTCGGAGTGCATCTCATGATAAGGAGCATCAGGGAGGGCAATCCGGTGCCCATGCCCGACTTCAGGGCGCTGATGAAGAAGTTTTCCAGGGAGAGGAATTGATCTTCCGAAAGCTCGACCTGTACGTCGGCTTCCGCTTCGTGAAGATGATCCTCTTCGCGGTGGCCGCCTTCGTGATCATCTACATAAGCGTCGACGCCTTCGAGCACTTCAGCCGGTGGGTGGACAAGGACGTGGGGCTCGTCACCTTCGCGCGCTACTACTTCTACGGGCTGCCCTACATCGTCGTGCTGGTGATGCCGGTCGCGCTGCTGCTCTGCTCGCTGTTCCTCGTGAACTCGCTGGCCCGGAAGAACGAGCTGATGGCCATGACATGCGCCGGAGTGAGCGTGCCCCGGACCTTCCTCCCGCTGCTCGTGGTGGGGTTCCTGGCCTCCCTGTTCGAGATGGCGGTGGGCGACTTCGTGGTGGCGGAGGCCTCGTACAGGCAGTCGATGGTGAAGCGCGTGGAGATCGACGGCCACGAGCCCCTGGACTACTCGAGGAGGAGCGATTTCGCGCTGAGATCNCTGGACGGCTCGATGATCGACGTGGGCTACTACGATGGAGCCACCGAGGTCCTCTCCGACGTCTCGGTCATCTATTTCGCCGACAGCGCCAGGATCGCGCGCAGGATCGACGTCCACAGGATGATCTACCTCGACTCGGTCTGGGTGGGCCTCGAAGCGGCCTCGCGGACGTTCGGCCCCTCGGGATCGGTCCTCTACGCCTTCGAGGACACGATGCCGATACCCTCGATGAAGGAGACCCCGGCCGACTTCTCGATGAGGCCGAGAGGTCCCACGGAGATGAATTTCCTTGAGCTGATGAGCTACATCAGGCGCGAAGAGGCTGCCGGNGGCGACACGAGGGAGGATCTCGTGGAGCTGTGGCTGAAGTTCTTCTTCCCGCTGTCGAACCTGATCATGGTCATGGTGGGCGCTCCCCTGGCGGCCCGCAANCCGAGGAGCGGGAAGACCATGAGCATCGGACTCGCGATCCTCCTGGCCTTCGTGTTCTTCTCGCTCGTGAGGTTTGCCCAGACCATGGGCCACAAGGGCTCCCTCGACCCCTTCCTGGCCGCCAGCCTCGCCGATGGCGTCTTCATCGCGATCGGCCTCGGCCTGATGTTCCGCCCCTCCACCGCCTGACAGGGGTCAAAGTTCACTTTGTTAGAAAACACCCATATATTTATGTAGCACTTATGATTAGCTTGGTTTCTAACAGTGATGAATTGTTACACTCGTTGTTGGCGTGTGACAATGACAAACCAAGGATAATACGCTGAATGGCATCCTTGCTCAAACAGATGTAAAGTATTGTACCCAAGCTAATTGCATGGGTTTTCTAACAAAGTGAACTTTGACCCCTGAGGAGGGAGCGGGGGTGCCCCCGCTCCCTGTCCGATGGTCTGCGATGGTCTGTCGCCGGATGTGCCGGTGCTAGTGTGCTAGTTGGCCTTGTGGAATGCGTCCATGAACTCGGCCAGCTTCGCGGCGCCTTCGAGCGGCAGGGCGTTGTACATGGAGGCTCTGCATCCTCCGACGTCGCGATGGCCCTTGAGGCCGATGAGCTGGTTCTTCTTGGCCTCGTCCAGGAACTTCTGCTCCAGCTCCTCAGTGGCGAGCCTGAACGTGAGGTTCATGATCGACCTGGACTCGGGCTGCACCGTTCCGCGGTAGAACCCGCCGCTGGAGTCGATCGCCTGGTAGACCAGGCCGGCCTTCTCGTTGTTGTTCTTCTCGATGGCCTCGAGGCCGCCCTTGGCCTTGACCCACTTCATGACCAGGCCGACGATGTAGATCGGGAAGACGGGCGGTGTGTTGAACAGGGAGTCCTTGCCCAGATGCGTCTTGTAGGACAGCATCGTGGGGATGCCGTCCTTGGCCTTCTCGACCCACGACTTGCGGATGATGACAGCGGTCACGCCGGCCGGGCCGATGTTCTTCTGGGCGCCGGCGTAGATCATGCCGAACCTGCCGAAATCGATCCGCCGGGACAGGAAATCGCTGGACATGTCGCAGACGAGGGGCACTGCCCCGGTCTCGGGGAATTTCACCATGCGCGTGCCGAATATGGTGTTGTTGCTGGTCACATGAACGTATGCAGCTCCAGGCGTGAGCGAGAATTCGGTGGGAACCCTGTCGAACCCGGTGGCCTCGCTGGTGGCGGCTATGTTCACCTTGCCGAACAGCTTGGCTTCCTTGATGGCGCTCCTGGCCCAAACGCCGGTGTTCACATAGTCGGCAGTCTGGTCCTGCCCGAGGAAGTTGTAGGGCAACATGCAGAACTGCATGCTGGCACCGCCGCCGAGGAACAGCACCGCATACTCGTCGGAGGACAGGCCCATGAGCCCGAGCATGTCGTTCATGGCGTCATGCATCAGGCCTTCGAATTCCTTCGACCTGTGGGACATCTCCATGATGGACATGCCGAGGTTGTTGAAATTGACGGCCCCGACCGCGCTTTCCTTTATGACGTCGAATGGGAGAGTGGCGGGACCCGGGTTGAAGTTGATGACTCTGTCAGGCATTGTCGCCTCCCTGGATTGTGGAGAACGGTTCAGCTCGCGGAAATATCCTGGTCGGTCAAAGATACGCCTGCCGTCAGACGCCGGGCAAGGCCGCCCCGTCGCTTCCTGCGCGTCCGATCCGCTCGAGGAACCCTGCCTCGTCCACCGTCTCTATTCCGAGCGAAACGGCCTTCTCCAGCTTCGAGCCCGCCCCCGGTCCCGCCACCACCAGACCGGTCCTGGACGAGATCGTATCGGTGACTTTGGCGCCTGCCGCCTCGGCGAGGCTGCGCGCCTCCTCACGGCTCATCGAGAGAGCCCCGGTGAATACCACGATCAGGCCGGAAAGCGGCCCGCGGTGCCTCGCAGGGCTGCCGGCGGCGACCATCGTCAGCCCCGCCTCCCGGAGCCTCCCGATGCCTCCGGCGGTCACTGGATTGGTGAAGAACGCCCGGAGCGACGAGGCCAGGACGGGACCGACCCCCTCCACCTCCATAAGCTCCTCCTGAGATGCCGAGGAGAGCTCATCCATGCTCCCGAAGGCGGTGGCGAGCGCGGATGCGACGACCCGTCCCACGCCGGGGATCCCCAGCCCGCAGAGCACACGCGAGAGGTCGGCGTTCATGCTGCCGACGATGCTCTCCACCAGTTTGGCGGCCGACCTGGCGCCCATGCGCTCCATGCCTGAAAGAGCCGTCGCATCCAGCCTGTAGATGTCCGAGAGGCTGGAGACCAGCCCGGACTCCACGAGCCTGTCTGCCAGCATCTCGCCGATGCCTGCGATGTCGAGCGCTTCGCGCGAAGCCCAGTGGATGATCCCCTCCTTCAGCATCGCCGGACAGGACGGGTTCATGCAGCGATGGGCGGCCTCGCCTTCGGGTCGCGTGACCGGGCCCGAGCAGACGGGGCAGAGGTCGGGAAATGGCACGGGAGGCTCCCTGCGCCCGCCGGGGTTGCCCAGCGACCTGACTATCTCGGGGATCACATCGCCCGCACGCCTGACGACCACCAGGTCGCCGGGCCTGACATCCTTGCGGTTCATCTCGTCTTCGTTGTGGAGCGTCGCCCTCGAGACGGTGACGCCGCCGACGGAGACAGGCTCCAGGTTCGCAACCGGGGTTATCCTGCCTGTCCTGCCCACCCCGAACTCGAGCGAGACCACGCGAGTGGCGACCTCGGCAGGGTTGAACTTCCAGGCCACAGCCCACCTGGGGGCGTGAGACAGGCTGCCCATCCGCGAGGCCAGCTCGAAATCATCGAGCTTGACCACCATGCCGTCTATCTCCCAGGGGAGGTCCGCCCTCCTTCGCTCGAGGGATTCCCGCACCGCGAGGACTTCCTCCACACCCCTGCATGACCGGTTTTCCGCGCTCACGGGGAAGCCAAGGCCTTCCAGGAAGCCGAGCAGAGCTGTCTGGGTCGCGATGCCCGCGGGCGGCACGGCGCAGGCGTAGGCGACGAAGGAGAGCGGGCGGGAGGCGGTGATCCTGCTGTCGAGCTGCCTGAGAGAGCCTGAGGCGGCGTTCCGGGGATTTGCGAACGACTTCTCGCCGGCCGCCTCCCTTCGGGCGTTCAGTGCCGCGAAGCCGGCCTTCGTGAAGAGAACCTCGCCTCTCACCGACAACCCGTCTGCGCCGGGGCCGTCGCAGTGAAGCGGTATGTCGTTGATGGTCCTCGCATTGGGCGTGATGTCCTCACCCACGCTGCCGTCGCCCCTGGTCGCGGCCTGGACGAGGACTCCCGCAGCGTATCTGATCGATACGGCCAGCCCGTCGAACTTGGGCTCGACGGAATAGGAGGGAGGAGACTGAAGGCCGAGCTCCTTCGTCAGCCGGGCTTCGAACGCCCTGAACTCTCCCTCGCTGAACACGTTGTCGAGGCTGAGCATGGGCGGGTCGTGCCGCACCGCTCCAAAGCTCTCGACCGGAGTCGAGCCCACCCTGGAAGTCGGGGAATCCGGGGTCCTCAGCGACGGATGCTGGGACTCCAGCTCACGGAGGCGCCTCACGAGAGCGTCGTACTCCTCGTCAGACACCTCGTTGCGGTTATCGCGGTAATAGAGCCGCGAATAGTGCTCGATGAGCGCGCGGAGCTCGCCCGCTTCGGCAGCGGCGGACCTGTCCTTCATCCCAGGTCCCCCAGTTCCATCCGGAACTCCAGAACGCCCCCCGACCTGGCTCCCGGCGAGAGCAGGAGCGCCATCCCCTGATGGACGCGCTCGTAACCCTTCTCGGACCTGTTCACCGAGTCCAGGGGCATGTGAGCCACCTCCAGGAACGCCGGAGAGGTAATCCTGATCCTCACCTTCCTCCAGCCGTCCTCCACGACAAGGTCATGGCAGATGCCTGTCCCGGCGACGCCCGTCCTCACGGAGTCGGAGGATCCGAGCTTCACGAACCGGTCGTCCTCCCCTCCCGTGAGGAGGTTGAAGCACATCTCGCATGCGGCGATCCTGCCGTCCAGGCCCTGCGCCGAGCTCCGGAAGACGAACACCGGCTTCGAGAGGTCGAGCGTGATCCGCTTCTCGATATGCCCCGCTCCTGAAGGAAGAGAGCAGGACATCATGAGGTGGTCCCCGTTCCTCTCGACGGACGGCTGCGCACCGGGCTCCTCCGGCGCCTCGACCGACGGCGAGCAGGAGAACCACGCCTCACGGCCATCGTCCCGCGGAAGCAGGATCGTGCGGAAGGAGACCCTCCTGTAGCTGTCCAGGACGAGCCTCGATGCGAGACCCGCCTCCGTGGACGGCAGCTTCGAATGGATCGTCCGCACCCGGCTCCCACCGTCGTCGGCGTCGGAGATATCGGCGTGATAGGCCTCCCGCCTCCTGGTGAGGACATGGCCGAGGGGGACGGGCGCCCGCCCGGCGGGGAGGAAGGTCAGCTCGCTCACGGTTAGTCCGGCTCCGGCCTTCACGAGCACCGAGAGCGACCGGGTGAGGACGTGCACCTCGTCAGCGCCGTCACAGTCGATGTCGGCTGCGGTCACCCTGGGGAGATCGCCGGTCACCTCCGCCGCCCGCCGCTCGGCTGAGGAGAGCTCGCTCCAGACGGCATCGCGCAGATGGGGGAGATAGAGGCCGCCGAACACGCCGTGCCAGTATGCGCAATTGCACTGGCTCCGCCAGAAGTGACGGAGGGCCTCGGGGTCGCCGGAGGCCTTCACGGCCTTTTCTGCATGCAGGACCCGTTTATGGAGCTCGTTGGACTCGGGGTATTTCGAGAGGAAGTTGCGCCAGAAGCCGCCCCTGAGCAGACGGCGCATCCTGTCGGAAGCCTCCCGGGACAGCCCGGAAGTCAGTGAAGCGACCTCCTCCTGCACCGAAGGCGGGAGGGTCCACTCGCCCATCTCCGAGTAGCTCGCAGCGGGTATGTACACGGGACCTTCGGCCTTCAGGGCGGCAACGGCCTCCGACGGGGTTACGGACTCGATCCAGCCGGCCTTCTCGACCTCGTCGAAGAACGAGTCGATCCAGCCCCTGTCCCAGCAGAGTTCCTTCGTCCCCGGCCAGACCCCGAACTTCTCGCCGTCGTCTCCATAGAAGGCGAGCCCGGTCCCGGCGCCCTCCATGCGCCTCAGGAGATCGATCACATCGCCCGGCGGATCGAACGGGATGGCGTATCTCAGAGACTTGCTGCTCGCGAGGAGAACCAGCCTGTTGCCGTTGTCCTCGGTGAGGAAGGGCCTGCCGGTCCGGTCCTCGGGCACGCCGGCGAGAACCAGGTGGGTGTCGTCGACGACGGCGTACGAGATGCCGGTGCCGGCCAGGAGAGAGGGGATCGAGGGCTCCCAGACCCTCTCCGTGAGCCAGAGGCCCTTGGGTCGGACTCCCGAGAACCCTTCCAGCAGATCTCCGAAGGCGGCTATCTGGGCCTTGATGTCGTTCCTGCGGAAGATCGGCAGAAGGGGCTCGAAATACCCGCTCGAGAGGAGCTCGATCCTCCCCTCCCCGGCCAGCCGCGCCATCTTCTCCAGATAGGCCGGCCTGCGGTTCTGCATCCATTCGATCAGGCAGCCGGAGGTGTGGAGTCCCGCCCGGATGCCGGGATGTCTCGACAGGCAGTCGAGCAGCGGCTCGTAGCAGTCGGTGCAGGCTCTCTCGAAAACCTCGTCGAAATTGCCTGCGGGCTGATGATTGTGGAAGCAGAGGCACAGCCGCAGCGGCATGACTACGGCACCCGACCCTGTCTTTCATAGGTGATGTCGGCGGGTACTGTCAGGTCCGGCCACAGCCTTATGCCCTCGAGCCTCCCGGCCCATGAGTAGACGGGGGCGGAGTATCTCCCCCTGGAGTCGGGACCCGTCAGGTAGTCCTCGTAGGACACGCCGCTCGAAAAGATCAGGGAGGCCCTGTCGGGAGCCAGCGGGAAGCCGGGGCCGGGTTGGAGCTGCTCGAGCCTCAGGTACACCCTGTCGGCGGAGTCCGCCCATTCGACCCTTATCTGAGGAACTCCCGGCAGGTAGAGCCAGCTCCAGAAGAAGTCCTCCATGGTGGCGGAAAGGTAGCATGCGGAGGCGATCCGTCCGTAGCCGTACCCGGAATGCCTCATGTTCCCCAGGGCTCTGCCGAGACCGTAGTCGAATCCCGGAATCTCGGAGGAGAACAGTGCCAGGACCAGCGGAGCCTTTCCGAGAAGCACCGGCTCGGCAAGAGGAGAACTGAGCAGCGCAGGGTCGCCCACCGAGTACTCGATGCCCCCCGCCGTCTCGCAGGCATTCAGGTAATAGAGGCGGAGAGATTCTAGGAGGCTGTCGGCGGAGCCCGCCGTCCCCCAGTCGCGCTCGAAGAGGTAGACCGAATAGGTGCTCAGCGCGGCCGAGATGTCTTCGGGCAGATATGTGGAGAGCAGGAACATGGCTTCCGCCGAGCGCGCGACGAGCGCCGCCGAGCGGGGCCGGAGCCCCGAGGACAGCGAGTCGGCCCATCTGTCGTGCGATGCCAGCGAGGTGACGAGACCTGGGGAGATCAGGAGGCATCCGGGGCCTATCGCGGACACGGGCGTTCCGGGGTTTTCGAGAAGCACGACGTCGAACCGGGCCCCTTCGAATCCGAATTCGTTCCATAGCGTTGCGGCAAGCCTGTCGATCCAGAGCGCCGCTTCATCCGCCTGCCCGCGTTCTATGGAGCTGCTGCAGACGAGAAGCGTCCTTCCGTCGGCCAGCGCCCTCTCGTCGAAATGCCCCGCCGCCCAGGGCAGCGGAGGGACCAGCCCGCCCTCGGGAGAGGAGTAGTCGTAGGTGGTCAATCCCTCGCTGCTGGACGACCCCGTCAGGGGGAGCGGACAGTAGAAGTCCGTCTCGCGCGGCACCGTTGCCGAGAAGGTGACCGACGAGGGTATCGAGGCGCCCGGGTAGAACCACTCGCCCGCGCTGAAGGACGAGGAGAGCCTGACCTGGCACTTCACGAACCCGTCCCTCTCGCAGTAGAACCCGTCGAAGGAGGCGGTGTAGACTCCCCGGAACAGGCCGCTGGAGGAATCGGGGACGCAGAGGAGGGAGTCTATCTCGCGGAAGCATTCCCCCTCGAGCGCGGCTATCCCCTCCGGCGCATCGGAATCGAGGTGCGGGAGACGGAAGCGGACCCCGCTCATCGAGGTGAGCCTGAAATCGACCGACAAGCTGTCGCACACGGAAAGGGTCATGCTCCCGGGATCCACCGAGATGCTGAGGTGATGATCGATGGCGGGCGGCGGCACCACGTCCTGGCTCTCTATCTCCGAACGGATCTGGTCCGCCGAGCGCGACGATAGCTCCACCCGCCTGAGGCCCTGCCAGGGTTCGACGGCGGCCGAGGCCAGGATGTGCTGCACCACGGGCAGAAGGGTGCGTGGAGATTCGCTCGGAGCGGAAGCCTGGAGCACCAGCACCTCTCCTGATCCCCTTGGCCAGAGCCGTTCCACATATGAGGTGTCGTCGAGGGAATACATGACCGAGGAAAACTCCGAATCCCCCTCGACCCTCGCCGGGATGAAAGCCGATTCGACATTCGATGCGCCCGTGATGGTAAGGTCGGCAGCCCTTCCATCCGCCGTTCCGTCGCTGCAGAGAGCGAGGAACACGGAGAACCCGACCCGCCCCGAGGGCAGTATCGCGCGGGCNGTGGAGCCGCCTTCGGTCTTCGAAGAGTCGGAGATGGAGCCGGACGGGGCTTCGATGGAGACCCAGGTGGCCTTTCCCGCGAACAGCCTGGCCGTGTCGCCGGTTCTCGTGCCGGAGGAACCCCCGCAGGAAGCCGATGCCATGCATATGGCGGCAGCAGCGGCCAGACAGGCGGAACCATGGCCGGATGCTCTCGAGATCGGTGCGAATGGGCCTCTGCGGATCGTAAGACCTCCGGATTCCGACGGCAAGCTATTCTATACGGGCCCCGAGGGCAGGGGCAAGCCGGTGTTGACGCGCGCCCGCCGCATCGGCACATTGCTCCGAAACGGAAGGAACCCCCTTGATGATACTACCGCTCGTGACAACCGCCGGCATACAGGACAAGCTGGGCAAGGTCCTCATTGCGGGTTTCTTCGCCGGCATCACGATAGCGGCACTCGTCCTCCTCCAGATGCTCGGCGCCCGGCTCTACAACAGGCTCACCGAATCGGGCAGGAAGGCGCCGCTGATCTTCGGCGCCATCGCTCTATCCCTCGGCATCGCGGGATTGCTCCTGGGGTCGTTCCTGCACGGCAGCATGGCTCTGCTGGTAGGCCTGACCGCCGGCTTCCTGGTATGGGCATCCCTCGGGGAGATCGGCGAGCAGCTCGGTTATGTCTCAACTCTCTCCAGATCGGCCGTGCCGCTCTTCCTCTGCTTCTTNGCCCTGTGGCTCATCGGCTTCCTCTTCCGCGGCATACCCATAGCGCTGACCATGGGNCTGGGCTACCCGGTCTGCATCTGGGGTCTTCAGCTCGTCAGGGTGCGCGTGCTGGCCAAGTGGGGGCCTTCCTCGCTCGCGGCGACGATACTGGCCCTGGCCTGCTCGGCGGTCGCGGGAGGAGGGCTTGCACTCGGCATGGCAGGCAGCACGCCGCTAACCGGAATCGTCGGCGGAGTCGTTTTCGCCATGGCCGGATGGTCAACCGTCGAGATCATCTGGGAGAAGGGCATGGCCAGGAANCCCTGGCACCGCTAGAAGATCAGGTAGAAGAGCCCCAGCTCGGTCCTCAGCGGATCCCTTTCGACAGTNGTGNAGTAGACCTCCCAAGGNTCGGCCTCATGGGTCGTGCCGTACTGGTCCTGCACGGTCCATGAGTCGGCATCGGTGCCGAAATAGCCGGAGAGCCCGCCTTCGATCCCCAGCCTCTCGAAGACCAGGTACTCGAAGCAGGCTTCCAGGTTGCCGCCGATGGTCACCGCGGAGGCGTCCGACTGCAGGTAGGTGACGGGCACGTCCTGTATCAGGAAGCCGAATTCAGGGCCGGCTGAAAACCTCACAGCCAGCTTCGGCGTGGCTATGGGAACCCTGTAGCCGAGCCTGAGGTCTATCCCCAGGTTCGACAGGTTGTCCGTCGTCGTCGCTGTGACGACTCCTCCGAAGCACAGCCCCCAACGGAAGCTCTGGAGCCCTATGCGGACTCCGTTCATGGTGGCATTCCCGTCGGATCCCCCGTCATCGGGGCCGTTTCCGGGCTCCGGCACCAGATCCTCGCCTTCCACCAGCGAGACCGGTATCCGGTCCCATGCGATGACCAGCTGCGCGGGCGCACCGTGCTCAATGGCCGTGATCATCCCGCCGGGTGCGAGGTGGCCGCTCAGCAGCCTGCCGGTGGATGATTCCGGTTCGCTGTCGATGATCTGCAGCAGACCCCTGCTGCGCAGATGCTCGTATTCGTCGAGGGTGCGGGGGATCTCCTGCGCGGATGCTACGCAGAAGAGGAACATGCCCTCGTCGATCCCGGCGGCGCTCCCGGCGGGGATCGCTACGGTGGAGCCCTCTCCGGTGGTGAATCTGATCTCGATGGGGAACAGCTGCAGAAGCGCGTTGTCCGCGAGTTCCGCACCGGCTTCGCAGGCCATGCCGGTGAGGTCGGCGGGAACGGTGATGGACCTCTCGTCGTAGCTCGTGCCCTCCGAGGATCCCAGCAGGAGCCCGGAAGACGAGTAGAACCTGCCGCCGACTTCGACCGTGGTCCTCTGCAGGGTCATGACGGAGTCTCCGCTCACCGTGGTGCGTTCCGACTCCTCGGGCAGTCTGATGCTGATGACGAGCAGGATGTCGAGATCGGAGGCGGCTGCCATCTGCTGGATCACAGGGATCAGATTGCCTTCCCCCTGGGTGATCGCGAGCGAGTCTGATATCTCTCCGACCTCGAAGCGTCCACTCTCGGAGAAGACCTCGGCTGTCACGGCGGCCACATCCCCGCCAGCTATCCCTTCCGGGGACTGCATGACGACCACGCCCAGCCTGGGGATGGCGGAACCTGACGAAACCAGGCAGGACAACAGAACCGCCCCGAAGAAGGAAACCATCTATGTCCTTTCAGGGTCTACTCGTTCAGGAACTCCTCCAGCTCCTTGACCGGTACGACCAGTATGCTGTCAACGATCCGGCCCTGAAGAGAATCCTTCCAGCCCGGGAGGGCTTCGTCAAGTAGAAGCGAATCGGGTGAGCATGCATTGCCCGACGAGTCGAACTCCAGCACGACCGCGCATCTCTCGCACGCCCTCTGGGCCGCGACAGTGGACACGGCCAGCCCGGCGCATCCCGGCAGGTTGTCATAGTCTCCGCCCTCGGCCTCCTGGGCGTATCCGGACTCGAAGACCTCCGAGGACACCTCCTGGGACTGCCCCACTTCGCCCGTGCGCCCGAAGGCAGTCGCGCCCGATGCGGCACCGCCTCCTCCACCGGCTCCGTCGGCGATCTCAGCTCCGCCCAGAGGAGTCGCGGGCTGCTCCAGCATGTACCGGTCGTCCTCCCTGTCGGCGGCGACGGTCTGGTCTGCGATGGTGGACTGCACATCGGCCACCGTGCCCGAGCCGCCATAGCAGTAGAAGGTCCCCCCCGAATCGGCAGGCATCGCCCCGCCGGCGGTGCCGGATGAAACTGTCTCCACGGTCTGGCTGAGGAGGTCGCCGGTCCTCGACTCCTCCCCGGCTCCGAGGTCCTGCTGCTCCATGAGCACGTCGTCGGCAGCCAGCTGCGGCGTCGGAGGCACCGACGCAGTCACCAGAACTGTCTCGGCCGACATCTCCCCTCCGGCTCCGGCAGCAGGCTGGGTCGCGACGGGCAGGTCGCCGCCCGTTCCGGGGATCTCGACGATCCGCTCCCTGATCATGAAGCGCATGCCGCCTATGGCCACGAGGAGGGCGGCGGCTATCGGGAGGACTCTCGTGTAGAAGCGCCTCCTCCTCATGTCGGAGGCTATCGAGGCCCCAAGGCTCTCCATCCGGGCCTCCGACGGCTCCGTGAAGCCTCCCCGGTAGAGGTTCTCGATATCCGACTGCGAGGCCAGCAGCGCCCTGCACGAGCCGCACTGCTCGAGGTGGGCCCTGATCCTGGCGGCGTCGGCCCCGGCCACCTCTCCGTCGGCATAGGACATCAGCTCGTTGAACTCGGGACAGCTCATCCGCCGTCCTCCAGCAGGTGCCCCACGGCTCGCCTGACTTCGTTCCTGGCCCTGTTGAGCCTGGACATGACGGTGCCCATGGCGATGCCGAGGGTGGATGCGATCTCGGAGTAGCTCAGTTGCTGGTCCACCCTCAGCACGAACACGGCCCTGAGAGGAGGCGACAGCTTCTGGACGGCTTCCTCGATGGCCCTGGTCAGCTCGCCGGCCGACGCCTGCTCGGAGAGATCGTCCGGGAGGGCCTGAAGCCCTTCGGCGCCGTATTCCTCGTCGAACATGACCTCGGCATGACGCTTCCTCTTCTGCGACATGTTTATGGCGAGATTGGTGGTGATGCGGTAGATCCAGGTGAAGAACCTGTATCTCGGGTCGAAGCCCGGCATGGCCTGCATCGCCCTCATGAAAGCTTCCTGCGTCACGTCCCAGGCGTCCTCGTCGTTGCGGCACATCCTCCGGGCAACCCGGTAAACCCGCCTGCCGTATTTCGTGAAGAGCTCGCCGAAGGCTTCCCTGTCACCGGCCCGCGCCCTTCGCAGCAGTTCGGGATCGTCCTCATCCAGCACCTCCACGGCTGCGAGTAGTACAAGCTGGATCAAGGACTATTCCCTCCGGACGACTGGAGGCTCAGTTCGAAGCCGACCCTGATGCCGGAGATCTTCCCGTAGTTGTCGTTTTCGATGTCGAAGGCGAAGAGGTGCGCATCGACGTAGGCGTCGAGCATCGTGTAGAGCCATGCCGCGGAGGTGTACCAGATCAGGTCGAGGCGCCTCTGCTTGTGCGTCTCGTAGTCCTGCTCGAAGGCCGGGTCGCCCGTCTCCTCGAAATCGTCGCGCGCAGAGTTCGCCGCGCCGTTCTCCATCAGGAGCCAGGTGAGGAGGCCGGTGCTGGCCGCCCCGAGCAGGATACCTTTCGCGTACTCGTCGTTGTAGAACTGGCCCCAGCCGGGCAGCACGGCGGATCTCAGGAGGGCTCCGGTGGGGTTCCTGGAGGGAATCGGCTCCGCCGGCGCGCCCAGGGAGTCGCCGCTGGACTCCGGCTGCGCCAGGAGGGCCACCATCATGAGGATCGTGTTCGCGATCAAGCCCCGAGGAACCTCCGGGGTCTCAGCAGACCGCCCCTCTCCTGCTCTCCAGGATGAACGATGCGAGCTGCCTGGCTTCCTCGCCCCATCCGTCGGTTTCCATGATGGCGCGCGCCTTTGTGGAAACGGCTCCCGGCTCCCTGTAGAGGAAGTGGAAGGCCTTCTCCAGGTTGTCGAGCCTCTCCCCCGAGAAGCCCCTCCTGCGCAGGCCCACGAGGTTCAGTGAGGCAACCTTGAGGGGGTAGCCGCCGGCGAGGCAGAACGGTGGCACATCCATGCTGACGCGGTAGCCCCCGCCGATCATGGAATAGGCCCCGATCCTGACGAACTGGTGAACGGGCACCACACCGCCGATCGTTGCGAAGTCGCCTATCTCGACATGGCCCGCGAGATTGACGCAGTTGGCCATTATCACGCCGTTGCCCACCCTGCAGTCATGCGCGATGTGGGCGTATGCCATGATCAGGCAGTCGGAGCCCACGACGGTCCTGCCGGTGGCAGCGGTGCCCCTGCTGATGTTGGCGAACTCCCTGACGACGGTCCTCTCGCCGATGATCAGCTCGGTGGGCTCCCCGGCGTATTTCAGGTCCTGGGGAGCGGTGCCCAGCACCGCGCACGGGCCCACCTGCACGCCGTCGGCCAGCGTCGTCCGGCCCTCGATGACCGCGTGGGGGCCTATCTTCACACCCGCGCCGATCTTGACGTCGGGACCTATCACCGCATAGGGGCCGATCACCGTCTCCCCGACGGCATCGCCGCCCGGCCTCGCGCCGTTGTCGGTCATCTGGGCACCAGCATCGCCATCAGATCGGCCTCGGCAACCACTTTGCCCTCCACCTTCGCGATGCCGTGCATGACGCAGACGGTGCCGCGGCGCTTGATCATCTCCAGCTCGAATATCACCTGGTCGCCCGGCAGGACGGGCTTGCGGAACCTGACCTTGTCCACGCCGGTGAAGTACACTAGCCAGTCGTCGGGATGGTCGACGGAGTTGAAGAGCATCAGCCCGCCCACCTGTCCCATCGCCTCGATGATCAGCACACCGGGCATGATGGGATTGCCCGGGAAATGACCCTGGAAGAACGGCTCGTTGATCGTGACGTTCTTCATCCCCACAATGCGGTGCTCGGGCTCCATCTCCAGGATCCTGTCGACGAGGAGGAAAGGATACCTGTGCGGCAGGATGCGCATGACATGTGCGACTTCCCAGTTGCCCTGTCCGAGGGAGCTGACCGAATACCTGGCCTTCTTGGCGTAGGTTTCCTCGATCTTCTTCACGAACTGGACATTGGAGGCATGCCCCGACTTGGCGGATATGACGTGGCCCGAGATCCTGCTGCCGAGCAGCGAGAGATCGCCGACGAGGTCGAGTATCTTGTGCCTGACGAATTCATCCTTGAACCTGAGAGGCTCGCGGTTAAGGATGCCCTCCTCGCCGATGACGATCGCGTTNTCCAGGGTTCCGCCGCGGATGAGGTTCTTCTCCTGGAGGGCCTTGACCTCGTTGTAGAAGCAGAATGTCCGCGCGGGGGCTATCTCCTTCACGAAGGTGTCCGGCTCGATCTCCAGCGAAAGGTACTGCGCCCCCAGGACGGGATGCCCGTAGTCGATCGTGAAGCTGATCCTCAGCCCGTCATACGGGATCACAGCCAGGTCGGCGCCGAAGCAGCTCACCGATACGGGCTCGGTGATCTTCAGGATCTTGCGGGGAGCGTCAGGCTGGGGAAGGCGTCCCGCCGAGTTCAGGATGTCGATGTACGAGGCCACCGACCCGTCTTCCGGCTCGGGCGGCTCGTCGGAGTCGAGCTCGATCATGGCATTGTCGATGCCCAGGCCGTACAGGGCCGAGAGCACATGCTCGACCGTATGGACCTCGAAATAGTTCTCGCCGAGCGTCGTGCGCCGGGACTGCTCCTCTATCTGCCTGACATTGGAGCACTTGACCTGGATCGTAGGTCTGCTGGGAGCGTCGGTCCTCACGAATGTGATGCCAGCATTGGGTGGGGCCGGCTTGAATGTGATGGTTGTTTCCTTGCCCATGTGAAGGCCGATCCCGCGGTAGGAAACGGACTTCTCTAGCGTGGTCTGAGACTGAATCACTTGTCCGGTTCTTCCTCTTTTCCGGCGTTCCCGCCGAGCTTCCTGCCGACATCCTCCATGAACTCGGGCAGCCGGGAGACCGCGGCGTCCACACGAAGGGCCCTCGCATGAGGCCGGGCCGGGTAGCCTGATACAGTGACACCGGCGACGACATCCTTGGTGACCCCCGCCTGGGCGGCGATCACTGCGCCGTCACCGATGGTTATATGGCCGTTGATGCCTGCCTGGCCACCGAACACCACCCCGCTTCCGATGGCGGTGCTCCCGGCGACTCCCACCTGGGCTGCGACGAGGCATCCAGGGCCAACTGTGACATTATGGGCTATGTGTATGAGGTTGTCGAGCTTGGTGAATCGCCCGATCACCGTGGCGCCGATGACGGCCCTGTCGATGCAGCAGTTCGCGCCAATCTCGACGTCATCCTCTACGACGACCCTGCCGTTCTGCGGAACCTTCCTGTGGCCAGAGGCGTCAGGCACGAAGCCGAAGCCGTCGGACCCCAGGACAGCCCCGGAGGCGATGATCACGCGGTCCCCTATCTCGGTCTCGGCGAGGAGGACGACCCTGGGCGCGATGGCACAGTCGCGGCCGATCCTGACGCGCGGCCCGATGTAGCAGCCCGCTCCGACGGTGGTCCCCGCGGAGATGGAGACGTCCCTGTCCACCACGGCGCAGGGGCCTATGGAAACGCCCGGCTCGAGCCGGGCGCTGTCAGCGATCACCGCTGCCGGCGATACGCCCCGGAAGCAGCTTGCCCTGTCCGGGGCGAACATCCCGAGGGCTATGCGGAACGCTTCGTAGGCCTTCTCGACCAGTATGAGGTGGGGAGAGGAGGTGGGGACCTCCCTGTCGACGATGACCGCCAGAGCCCTGGTCTCCGCCAGCTGCTTCCGGTATCTCGGGTTCCCGTAATAGCAGATCTCGGAGGGGCCTGCATCCTGGAGTGACGAGACGCCCTCCACGGAGGCCCCGGGGTCGGGACCCGTCAGCCTGCCTCCTACCGCGGCGGCCAGATCACTCAGACTGATCATCAGAGGTCCCGGCCGTCGAGAGCTCCTCCAGCACCCTGTCGGTGATGTCCAGGGCATCCGATGCGTAGACCACGAATCCCCCGGCGGCATCCAGCACCAGGTCGTAACCGTCGGCGATGCTGATCTCCCTCACCGCCTCGTTTATCCTCGCGATCACGGGGGCGACCAGCTCGGAGTTGCGGCGCTCCACCTGCCCGCCCGGGCCGAAGATCGAGGCGGCGAACTCCTCCAGCTCGCGCTTCTTCTCGTCGAGGAGAGCTTCCCTCTCCCGCCTCCGCTCGGGGCTCATCATCAGAGTGCGCTCGAGATCCTGGGAAATGGCATCGATGTCGGCCTGAAGAGAATCGGCATGGGCCTGCCATTCCTCTATCTCGGTCTGCAGGAGCTCCCTGGCGTCGGCCACGTCACCCAGGGTGTCGAATATCCTCTCCGAGTCGATGACCGCCGTCGTGGCGGCTCCGGCGGCGGCCGCCATGATGGCGCAAAGCGCGATGTAGATTTTCACGATACCCTCCTGGGAACGGCGAAGGACTAGAAATCGGTTCCGAACTGGAAGTGGGGCTCCCAGCCCTGGTCGGGACCGTCGAAACCATAGGCGTAGTCGAGACCCATGAGGCCCAGCATGGGCACCTCGATACGGAATCCGAGTCCGGCTCCCCTGCGCATGTCGTTCAGGTCTGCCGCGGATACCGAGCTCCATGTGCCGCCCGCATCGAAGAATGCGGAGAGCTGTATCTGGTCGATCACCCTCAGCCTGTACTCAGCCGTCAGGATCGACATGAACTTGCCACCAACCGTCTCCAGGCCCTCGAGCGCTCCGATGCTGTTGCTCTCGTAGCCCCTGACCCCGTAGAAGCCCGTGCCGCCGAGCTCGAAAAGCTCATAGGCCGGAGGCGTCCGGCCTCCGAAGGGCAGGATCAGCCCGGTGCGGGAGCGCAGCATGAACACGAATCGCCAGAAGGTCGGCGTGAACCAGCTGCTCTCGAGCAGGTACTTCTGGAATCCGATGTTGCCGCCCAGGGGTCCGCCCGCGTATTCCGCCGTGAGGATGTTCAGCGAGCCGTCTCCGGGGAAGACCTGGCGGTCCCTGCTGTCCCGGGTCACCCTGAAGCGAGTGGAGCTCGTCCAGCGCGGCCAGTCCGTATCCCTCAGCGAGTAGTAGTAGCTCGTGGAGTCATCCGTGATGTCGTAGATGTAGGTCCTCTCCAGGCTGTACCTGATACCGACCGACGTGTAGTCGATGAACGGGAGGGGCCGACCCACGGTCACTGCGCCGCCGGTGCGCGTCCTGTTGTAGTAATCGGTCTCGGAGGTGGTGTGGAATATCTCCCCTCCGACCGACAGCGGCGTGTCGCGGAACCACGGCTCGGTGTAGCTGAGATCGACATTGTTGCTCGATTTCGAGAACTCGTAGCTGATGGCGACGACCTGCCCGCGACCGAAAAGGTTCTGCTCGCCCAGCTCGAGGAAGCCGTTGAAGCCGTCCGAAGCCCCGTAGCCTGCCCCGAAGCCGGCCTTGCCAGTCGATTTCTCGTCGACCGAGAATACGAGATCGACGTCCGGAGAGCCCTCGATCTGGCGGAAGTCCGGCACCACATCGTTGAAATAGTTCAGGTAGTACACATTACGAAGGCTGCGCATCAGCGAGGCCCTCGAGAACATGTCACCGGGATGCACTGTGAACTCGCGCCTTATCACGTTGTCCATGGTGCGGGTGTTGCCGATTATGTCGATCCTCCTGATGTGCGCCCTGTCGCCTTCGGTGATGTCGAAGCGCACATCCATGGTGCAGGAGGTGGTGTCGGCCGCATAGACCGGATCCACTGATGCATAGAAGTACCCCCGGTCCTGGAATACCTCGTAGAGCCCTTCGAGGGATTGCTCGTACCTGCTGATGCGGTACCCGGCGCCGGGTTCGAGCCTGATGGCCTTCTGCAGGGTGCTGTCCGGCACATCCTCGTTGCCCGTGAAGCTCACGTCGCCCACGGTGTAGTGGCGCCCCTCGAAGACGGTGATCTCGATGCGCATGTGCCTGCCGTCGGCGAGCATGCTGCTGGTGTGGTCCACCACCCGGGCGTCGGGGTATCCGTGGTCGCGGTAGTACCTCTCGATCTTTCCGAGGTCCTCCGCGAAGTCGGTCTCCCGGTAGCGCCCCGAGCGCCAGAAGGAATCCTGACGGGTCTTCATCTCTCCGCGCAGCTCGCGGTCGTCGAAAACGGTGTTGCCGATGAAGTCGATCTCCCCCACCCTGATGTCCGGCCCCTCGAGCACCTCGAACACCAGTCTGCTGCGCCCGCCGGCATCGGGCTCGTCCCACCTGTAGCCCACGACGGCTTCGTGTCTGTGCTTTTCCGAGAGGATGCCCAGCATGAGCTGCCTGGCGCTCTCGATGTCGGAAAGGGAGACGGTCTGGCCGGGGAAGAGCATCAGCGTGTCCCGGAGGTCGGACTCGTTCAGCTCGTCGAGCCCCTCGAAGTCGTATCCGCTCAGGATCCTGTTCTCGACTATCGAAATGCGCAGGTCGGCCACCCCGCTCGTGGAATCGACGTCCACGTCGATGCCCGAGAAGTAGCCGAGGGAGAACAGGTCCCGGATGCCCTGGGCAACGGCTTCGGCCGTCACCAGGGAGCCTGCGGGGATCCCGAACGCCCTGATGATCAGGGAGTCGCTCACGAACGAGTTGCCCTCGATGGAGATGGTTCCCGCGGGAAGAGCCGTCCATCCGGCGGCTGCGAACGCGAGGACCGCGAAAAGGACTGTGAGCAGCTTCACAGGAGCGACGAGCCCGTAGTCGGGACGGCCTCTGCGTCGCCCTCCCGCATCCGCGGATGGCTGAAGACCAGCCGGTCGTCCGCCCTGCCCGCGACGATGCAGCTGCCCCGCGCAAACTCGCCCATCAGGATGGCATCGGTGAGGGGATCCTCCACGAGCCTCTGGATGGTCCTCCTGAGATGCCTGGCGCCGGAGTTCGGATCGAATCCGCTCTCGGCGATCAGGTCGCGCGCCTCGGGGCTCAGGCTCAGGGTGAGACCCATCTCGAACAGGCGGCGCCGGACGTCCTCGAGCTGGATGTCCACTATCCGGTCTATCTCATCCCTGCCCAGCGGATTGAAGATGACGATCTCGTCCAGGCGGTTGAGGAATTCCGGCGTGAAGAACCTGCGCACGCTGTCCATCACCACATCCCGCAGCCGCTTGCGGCGGTTGTTCTCGTCCTCCACCGCGAAGCCGGGATGGCCCATTCCCTGCAGCTCCTTGGAAGCGAGGTTGCTGGTGAGGATGATGATGGTGTTCGAGAAATCGACGTGCCTGCCGTAGTTGTCGGTCATCCGTCCATAGTCCATGACCTGGAGCAGCATGTTGAAGAGGTCGGTGTGGGCCTTCTCCACCTCGTCGAATAGCACGACGCTGTAGGGGCGGCGACGGATGCGCTCGGTCAGCTGTCCGCCGTCGTCGTAGCCGACATATCCCGGAGGGGCGCCGACGAGCCTCGAGCCCGAGAACCTCTCCTGGAATTCGGACATGTCCATCCTGATGAGGGCGCCCGAGTCGCCGAAGACCTGCTCGGCTATGACCCTGGCCGTCTCCGTCTTGCCGACCCCCGAGGGGCCGAGGAAGAGGAATGCGCCCGACGGCCTCGCGGGATCCTTGAGCCCCACGCGACCACGCCTTATGGCTCTCGCGATGACCGCGATGGCCTCGTCCTGCCCCACGATGCGTGAGGAGAGCTCCGATTCGAGCTCGCGCAGATGGGCCAGCTCGCTCTCGGTGACCCTGTTCACGGGGATGCCCGTCATATCGGACACCACGCTGGCGACGAGGTCGATGGTGACCGAGCCCGGGCAGTCGCCCGTCAGCCAGTTGGCCTTGGCCGCCTGCAGCTTCCCGGTGGTCTGCTCGATGTCCGAGCGCATGCGGAGAGCCGTCTCGAAATCGCAGCTCTCGCTGCAGCTCTTGAGCTCCTCCTCGAGGCCCGCCAGCTCGGTCTCGATCTCCACGACCGCAGGCGGCGGAGCACAGGCCCGGAGGCGGGCCTTGGCGCCGGATTCGTCCATGACGTCGATGGCCTTGTCGGGCAGGAAACGCCCGCTGATGAAGCGGTTGGCCAGCACGGCGCAGGCCTCGATGGCCTCATGGCTGTATACCGCTCCGTGGTGCTCCTCGTACTTGGACCTGAGACCTTCCAGTATCTCGACCGTGAGCGCCACCGAGGGGGGATCGACCGGCACGGGCTGGAAACGTCGCTCGAGCGCGCCGTCCTTCTCTATCCTTCGCCTGTACTCGTCCAGGGTGGTGGCTCCGATGCACTGGAACTCGCCCCTTGCCAGGGCGGGCTTCAGGAGGTTGGCGGCGTCTATGGCTCCCTCGGCCGCCCCTGCTCCCACGATGGAGTGTATCTCGTCTATGAAGAGGATGACGTCGCCTGCATCGGAGATCTCCTTCAGCAGGACCTTCAGGCGTTCCTCGAACTGGCCGCGGTACTTGGTGCCTGCGATGACGCCCGCCATGTCCAGCGCCATGATGCGGCGCTCCCTCAGCAGGGGCGGCACGCGGGAGGAGACTATCATTCTCGCGAGACCCTCGACGATCGCGGTCTTCCCCACTCCGGGCTCCCCGATGAGGACGGGGTTGCTCTTCTTGCGTCTGCAGAGCACCTGGACGACCCTGGCTATCTCCTTCTCGCGCCCGATCACCGGATCGAGCTGGTCGGAGGTCGCGAGGGCGGTGAGGTCGCGGCAGAAAAACTCGAGCGCGGAGGTGGTTTCCTCCTCGGGCTTCTCGTCCCGGGGCCGGGGGATGTTCTGGAGCTCGGCAACAGCCTTTTCGAGAACCGCGCCCCTCTCCCGGAGGAGGGTGGCGGCCATGCAGCTGCTGACCGTCATGAGGCCCAGCAGGAGGTGCTCGGTGCCCACAACGGGATGGCCGAGCATGCTCGCCTGCCTGTTCGCCTCGTGCAGCACCAGGCGGGCCTTGGTGGTCCACCCCACTTCGGATGTGGGTATGGAGATCCCCGAAGGCTTCCTGATGTAGCCCTCCAGACGGAAGCGGAGCTCGGCGGTGTTGATGCCGAGCGCTCCCAGGACAGAGAGGGCCGTGGCGCCCCGGACCGACAGCAGGCCATACAGCATGTGCTCGGAACCCACCTTGGCCTGGCCGTACTTGCTGGCCTCGGTTCTCGCAACATTTATCGCCGCTCGCGCTCGTTCGCTGTACTGCTCGGGCAAGTCATCCTCCGGATCAGGTTGTTTGGTTCCGGTTTCTCTACACCTTCGCGCCCGCCTGGTTCCCGTTGCGAAGATAAGGGCGGGAGGCGGCCTCTGCAATCAAACGGGGCACGCGGACAACCGGCCTTCCGAGAGCCTCAGGACCCTGTCCGCGCCTGCGGCGAGGCTCTCGCTGTGCGTGGCTATCACGAACGCCTGACCATGCGTGCCGCATAGCGATCTCATGAGCAGCTGCAGCTTCCCGCCGTTGGCGGCGTCGAGGTTGCCCGTGGGCTCGTCGGCCAGCACCACTCCGGGGCTGCACACCAGGGCCCTCGCCACGGCGGCGCGCTGCCTCTCGCCTCCCGAGACCTGGCTCGGGAAGTGCGAAGCCCTGGGAGTGAGGGACACCTCCTCGAGCAGATCGGCCGCCAGACCGGCCGCTTCGCGGCGGGAGCGCCCAGCCAGGAGGGCCGGCAGCATCGTGTTCTCCAGCAGGGTGAACTCCTCCAGCAGATGGTGGAACTGGAAGACGAAGCCCAGGTTCCTGTTGCGGAGCAATGCCCTGCGTGCCTCACCGGACGCCCACGCATCGGTGCCGGAGATGGTCACCCTGCCCGAGTCGGGGGGCTCGAGTATCCCCAGGATGTTCAGGAGGGTGCTCTTCCCCGAGCCGCTGGGGCCGGTGACCGCGACTATCTCGCCGCGGTGCACGATCATGTCGATCCCCCGCAGGACGGAGATAACGCTGTCGCCCTGTCCATAGGACTTTGTAACTCCCTCACAGGCCATCACGGCCGGCTGCTCACTCATTGCGCACGCATTCCGCCGGAGGCACGGAGAGCGATCTGAGGGCCGGGAAGAGGGAGGCCAGCAGGCAGGCCATCACGGTGAAGGCCGCCACCGCCGCCGCAAAGCCCGGGTCGAGCCTGGCCGGCAGGACATCTATCCAGTAGACGCTGCTCTCCAGCCTGATGGGCAGGATCGTGTCGGCCAGAGCCTGCACGACGAGCGCGAAGGCCATTCCGGCTCCGCAGCCGCAGACCGCGAGCAGGGAGCCCTGCGTCAGCGCGATCCCGATCACTGACATCGGGGAGGCCCCCATGGCCCGGAGGACTCCGAGATCCCTCCTGTGCTCCATGGCGATCATCGAGAGCGCGCTGGAGAGGTTGAGGAGGGCCACAACCGTTATCAGCCCCAGGACGATGGACATGGCGAGCCTTTCGAGTCCGAAGGCGCGGAAGAGGTTCTCGTGCCTCGTCAGGAAGGCCTCGCAGAGCATGAACCTGTCGTGCCTCGCCTCCACGAACTCGTCGCGGAGCTCGCCGGCCATCCGTGCTGCGACGGAGAGCCCGTCGGCGCCGGGTTCCAGCCCGATTCCGACCGCCGTGTACCTCCCGCGGAGATCGAAGAGGGCTTCCGCGAGGCCCCTCTCGGTCAGGACCAGGCCCGAGTTGTACTCCTCCAGCCCGAAGTCGCAGACCCTGGCCACCGGCACGGAGATGATCGTGTCGACCAGCGCCCTCCCGGCCGCGGTGATGGTGGCGGACTCCGAGGAGGCGAGCCTCACGCTGTCTCCCTCGGACACCGCCAGCCTCGCTGCGAGGTCCTTCCCCAGCACCGCGCCGCCCGGTGGCGGCCCGAGTATCCCGCCCAGGCCGGTGACGGCGTACTCGCTTTCCCAGTCGACTCCGCGAACTATCACGCCGGCTATCTCCCCATTGTTTCCGGAAGCCACCGCGGCCTTCTCGATGAAGGGTGATATGCCGCCGGCGCCCGGGATGCTGGCCGCGACCCCTGCGATCAGGTCCGCGTCCCCACCATCCAGCAGCTCGCTGCCCGGCGCGTAGGCCAGAAGCGGCGCGTTGGCGGCCGAGAGGAACGAGGAGATGGAGTCCTGGAATCCGCTCATGAAGGCCTGCAGGAGAAGCAGGGAGGCCACTCCGATCGCAATGCCGCTCACCGAGAGCACCGAAACCGTCCTCACCACGCCTGAATGCGAGCGGCTCGCGAGCTGCCGCGACGCCAGGTCGAGGAGGAGGCGGAGTCTCACTGGTCGAGCCGGCGGAGCTGAGGGAAGAGGATCACATCCCTGATGGAGGCCGCATCGCAGAGGATCATGCACAGGCGGTCGACGCCCATCCCGAGCCCGCCCGCCATCGGCATGCCGGTTTCGAGCGCGAAGAGGAAGTCCTCGTCCACAGTCCCCGAGTGCAGGGCGGACGCACCGGCCTGCTCCTCCAGGACCTTCCGCTGGAACACCGGATCGTTCTGTTCGCTGAACGCGTTGGCCATCTCGAGACCAGCGATGAAGACCTCGAACCTCTCCGTCGTGTCCGACGATCCGGGCCGCAGCTTGGCCAGGGGCGAGATCGCCTGCGGATAGTCGATGACGAAGGTCGGCTGGTCGAGCCCCGCCGTCACGAAATGATCGAACAGCTTGTCGAGCAGGACCTCCCTGTCCACGATCCCCGGGGCGAGCTGGAGCCTGTCGCAGAGACGGCGAAGGTCGCCGGGCGCCCATGAGAACAGGTCCTCTCCGCTGGCCTTCCTCAGCGAGTCGAGGTAGCCGATCCTCTCGAAGGGCGTCTTCAGAGAGATCTCGTGGCCACGGTAGACCACGCTCGAGCCGATTCCGCATGCGGAGGCGGCCGCGGAGACCATATCCTCGAACCGCGTCATCATCGTCCGATAGTCGGCCCAGGCCTCGTAGATCTCGAGCTGGGTGAACTCGGGGCTGTGCGTCCGGTCCACCCCCTCGTTGCGGAAATCCTTGCCTATCTCGTAGACCCTCTCGAAGCCTCCCACGAGCAGCCTCTTGAGATACAGCTCGGTCGCTATCCTCAGGTAGGCCCTCTCGTCCAGGTCGTTGTACATCGTCGTGAAGGGCTCGGCGCTTGCCCCTCCGTAGATCGGCTGCAGCACGGGCGTCTCGACCTCGATGAAACCCAGGCCGTCGAGGTGGCGCCTCAGGGCCGAGACTATCCTGGTCCTGGCGAGGAACCTCTCCCGGGAGGCCGGATTCGCGATGAGGTCGACGCAGCGGTGCCGGTACATGAACTCCATGTCGGCCAGCGCATCCCAGGTGTTGCCGGCCGAGTCGGTCTTCACCACGGGCAGCGGTCTGAGGCTCTTGCACAGGATCGTCAGACCGCGGACCGCTATCGTCAGCTCTCCCGTCCGGGTGCGGAAAACCGGGCCNTCCACGCAGACGATGTCGCCGAGGTCGAGTGCTCCCTGCAGGTCCCAGGCCGCCTCNGTCAGGTCGTCCTTGCGGAAGTAGAGCTGGATGGTGGCCTCCTGGCCCCAGAGATGGGCGAACACCGCCTTGCCGTGCTCGCGCCGCGATCTGATCCTCCCTGCGACCCTGACGGGCTGCTCGGACTCTCCCCCGGCGACGACGCCGGGTATCGGCACGACGTCCACGGCCCTGGCCGGATATGGATCGGTCCCCTGCCCGCGCAGGGCGTTCAGCTTGGCCAGCCTGGCTTCCATCTGATCGTTGTGGGCTGTCATTGTCTGCCCGTTCTGAGGTACTCCTCGATGAAGTTCTGTATGTCCCCGGCCAGCACGCCGTCGACGTCGGAGGTCTCCGCGCCGGTCCGGTGGTCCTTCACCATCTGGTACGGCTGGAGCACGTAGGAGCGGATCTGGTTGCCGAACGAGGCATCCTTCTTCACGCTCTCCAGCTCGTCCTTCTCGGCCTTCTTGCGGCTTTCCTCCAGCTCGTACAGGCGCGCCCGGAGAATCCGCATGGCCACCTCCTTGTTCCGGTGCTGGGAGCGCTCGTCCTGGCAGGTCACCACGATGTTCGTGGGGATATGCGTGATACGCACCGCCGAGGATGTCTTGTTCACATGCTGGCCGCCCGCGCCGCTCGACCTGAAGGTGTCGATCCTGAGATCCTCGTCCCGGATGTCCACTTCGATGCTGTCGTCGATGTCCGGCAGCGAGAACACGGATGCGAAACTGGTGTGGCGCCTGTGGTTCTGATCGAATGGCGAGCGCCTCACGAGCCTGTGGATGCCGCTTTCCGCCCGCAGGTAGCCGTATGCGAAGGGCCCCTTCACCGAGATGACGGCTTCGCGGATGCCGGCCTCCTCGCCGGGCTGCTGATAGAGGACCTCGACCTTGAAGCCCATGCGCTCCGCCCAGTAGATGTACATCCGCAGCAGCATCTCCGACCAGTCCTGGCTGTCGATGCCGCCCGCGCCTGGCTTGATCGTCAGGATGGCGTCGTTCCTGTCGTCCCGGCCCGAGAGCATGCGCTGGAACTCCATGTGCTGCAGCCTGGACGATAGGTCTTCGAGGCGCTTCCGCGTATCCGCCAGGAGCTCCTCGTCGTCCTCGGACTCGAGGAGCTCGCACGCCACCCTGATGTCCGCGAGCTCGCGGGAGAAGGACCTTATCGGCTCGGTCCAGGCCCTGATGGAATTGATCTCGGAGATGACGGAGAGCGCGTTCTTGCGGTCGCCCCAGAAGTCGGGGCTGGCCATCAACCCGTTGAGCTCCGTCTCCTTCTTTTCGAGGGAGACGAGGTCAAAGGCCCTCCGCAAGCTTGGAAAGCCCGGATGTCAACTCTTGAAGCCTGTCAGCTACAATCTCTTGCATTGTCGATTCTCCCTGTCAAATCGTGTGTTTATGGTGAATCGCCAGGGCCTTGGCAAGGATCGTTGCCTCCGGCTCCGATAAGAGACAGAATACGATGGAAACCTACACGGAAGAAAGGAAGACTGCATCATGGCAGGGTTCGAGGAAAGGATAGACGAGCTGTTCGGGAGGATCGAGGCCAACAACCTCTGGCGTCAGAGGAGATGCATCAACCTGATCCCCTCCGAGAACACCCCGAGCCTTCTCGTGAAGGCCTGCGAGATGTGCGACCCCGCCGGCAGATATGCCGAGCACCGCAGCATGAAGAACCGCGAGGTCTACTTCTACCAGGGCACGGACTTCATCCGGGACGTCGAGCTCGAGGCCCAGGACGCCATGCGCTCGTACTTCGGCTGCTCAGAGGCCGAGCTGAGACCCGTCAGCGGCCAGATGGCCAACGAGGTCGTGTTCAAGGCCGTCACCAAGAACGCCAACCGCAGCAGCCCCCCGGGCACCTTCCGCAAGCTGCGCGCCGTGGTCAACAACGACCTGGGCAAGGGCGGCCACCTCTCAAGCCAGCCCATGGGAGCCCTCTACAACTTCGTCGACATAAATCCCGCCACCGGCGAGGAGAACTGCGTCAATTTCCCGGTCCGCGCCGACAACATGTACAGGATCGACACCGGAAAGCTGCCGGAGGTCCTCGAGCGCGCGAAGCCTGAGCTGATAGTCTTCGGCAAGAGCATGTTCCTCTACCCCGAGCCGGTCGCCCTCGTCGCGGACCTGGTGAAGGACTGGGACCCCAGGCCCGTCGTCATGTACGACATGGCCCATGTCCTGGGGCTCTACGGGGCATTCCAGGCGCCGCTTTCCGAGGGAGCCGACGTCGTGACCGGCTCCACGCACAAGACATTCTTCGGACCGCAGCGTGGCGTGATCGTGAGCAACATGAGCAAGGACAGCCCGATGCGTAAGCTGTGGCTCGACATCCGCAGCAGGGCGTTCCCCGGGAGCACCAGCAACCATCATCTTGCGACGCTGGTAGGGCTGCTGGTGTCCGCCATCGAGATGAACGAGTACAAGGATGAATACCAGTCGCAGGTCCTGAGGAATGCGCGGGCCTTCGCACGGCACCTCGTCGAGAACGGGCTGCAGGTCGAGGGCGACCCGGCCGACGGCTACACGGCCACCCACCAGGTGGTCGTGCGAGTCGCCAGGTACGGCGATGGAGCGGACATCGCCAGACGTCTCGAGGAGAGCGGCATCATCGTCAACTACCAGGCCCTGCCGGACGATGCGACATTCCTGGTCTCGAGCGGCATAAGGACCGGTGTCTCGGAGATGACCCGCTTCGGCATGAAAGAGGACGACTTCGGCCCGGTTGCAGAGTTCATGGCCCGCTGCATCGTTAAGGGCGAGGATGTCTCGTCGGAGGTCGCGTCCTACAGGTCGAGGTTCATGACCATGAGGTACACGCTCCCGCTCTCGAAGGCCGTCCCGCTCGCCTCCAGGGCGCTCGCCTCCGCTTTCCCGACGAACGACTACGCACGCATGCTGGCGGACAACCTGGCGGCGCTCGCGGAATAAGGACGGCGGGGGGGGCGATGCTCTTGTCCACCGCAGTCCCCGGGGCAGTCGGGGACCCGCTCGGGCGAGGTGAGGCCTTCTGTTCCTGACGAGGCTTTTCGGCAGGCGGGACAGGGACGGGACCGACCGCCCCCGGCACCCCTTCCGCAACTGGGAGTACCGGAAGGAGGAGGACTGGTGGACGATCGCGTCCGACTTCCTGGTTTCCCTGGGAGCGGCCTTCGAAGGTGCGAGGGTCACGGCCAGGCGGAACGACGACGAAATCGAGCTCCGGGCCTCTGCAGGCGGCTTCCCCTTCCGCGTGGTCATGGATGTGCCCGGCTACGACACCGAGCTGGAGATGAAGATCTCGGACAGCCCGGAGCACGCGGAGTTCGACCTCGAGTTCGATCCCGGGGCCTCGAAGGACGCGGAGCCGTCCCAGCGGGATCCGGACTGGGACGAGGAGGACCAGGAGGAGCAAAAGATCTTCCTGGCAGGCAGGATCTTCATAGACGGGAGCGATGCGCTGCCCGAGGCCCGCAACTTCNTGGCGCTGCCCCCGGGCGTCAGGAACGGCATCCTGGAGGCTCTCGAAGCTGAGCGCGTGATGTATTTCCGCGTCCGCAGCGAGGAGATCTGGGTCTCCTTCCTGCAGGAACCGCCCGACATGCCCGACCCGTTCGGAACGCTCGAGAAGATCGCGGACCTGATGGCTTCGACGGCCTCCGCGGTGAGGGCCGTGCCCCCCGCCCGCAAGGACGCACGCGGAGTGGCTTCACCCGTGAAATGCCGCTACTGCGGGGCCTGGTTCTTCCTCGAGGACGATCCGAAGTGCAGGAACTGCGCAGCGCCCTNCGACGCCCCCTGACAGCGTTCTCTCCCTCGGGGGATGACGATGGACAGCCATGTCCTCGCCGGGAGGGAAAAGAGAAAGGCGCCGGCTGGAGCCGGCGCCTCGCTTCTATCGGGAAAGGCCGTCTACTTCGAGTAGAACTCGACGACCATGCGCTCCTGGACTTCGAGNGTGATGTCCTCCCTGGCAGGGAGGGCCTTCATGAAGATCTTGCGGGCCTTGGGATCGATGTCGAGGAACGACGGAACTCCGATGCCCCTGCCCTGGGCGATGTTCTCGACGACGACCTTGAGGTCCCTGCTGCTCTCCATGAGGGACACGATGTCACCCACGGAGACGATGAACGACGGGATGTCCACCCTGCTGCCGTTGACGGTGACATGCCCGTGGGCGACGAGCTGCCGCGCAGAGGGGATGGTCGGGGCGAATCCCGCCCTGGCGACCACGTTGTCGAGCCTTCTCTCGATTATCTGGAGAAGGTTCTTGCCGGTTTCGCCCGAGAGGCTNGTGGCCTGCTGGTAGTAGTTCCGGAGCTGCTTCTCCGAGAGGCCGTAGTTGAANCGGATCTTCTGCTTCTCCTGCAGCTGGAGCCTGTATGTGGAGAGCCGGCGCCTGCGGTGCTGTGAACCGGCCTCGCCGGGAGGGAGCTTCCTCTTCTCCGGCTCTTTCGATGTAAGGCCGGGAAGGGCCGTCCCCAGGGAGCGAATCTTCCTGAGCCTTGGCCCGCGATAGGTTGACACTACTTGCTGACCTCCTGCTGGCTGCGTGAATGACGATCGTCGAAAAGCTGGTGCAATCTAGCCCGGTGCGGCATAAGCGTCAAGACCGAAAATGCCCTTGCGGCGAGGGG
>JGI20214J51650_10000142_pt1 | contig 43169 bp, 31 predicted proteins | sample WetSurMetagenome_FD_51650 | JGI IMG/M metagenome (IMG submission 51650)
CGAGCTAATAAAATAGGAATTCTCGGCGTGTTTGTCAAGAAAGGCGGTGTGTTTTGTTTTCGGCGGGAGGAACCGTGACGCGTTCGTTTGAGAAACAATCACGACTTTGTCGCTTGCTATACGACTTTGCCGTTAAAATGATTATACATACCTTTTCGTAGTCTCGCCCCAAAAATCCCCCGCAGGGGGAAGGTGCCGAAGGCGGATGGGGGCGAGGATTGGAATATAAAAAACACTATCAACGTCGTGAAGGCAAACCGGTATTACTTTGCCGTTTTGCTACTATCCACCGCACCCGCTCAAAATACACATACCCGTACTCCGCTCTTGTTTCCTTGAGATGCCGCAGATTCCGGTACTGCCACGCCTTGTCTATCCTGCACACGAACCAGGCCGGCTTGTCTATGGGGCCGTTCAGCAGCCAGTCCTCTTCGTAGTCCCTGGGGTTTCCGCCCGGTTTCTTCTTTGTGTAAAACAGGTCGGCATAGCTTTTAAAAAGCGCCTTGGCGTACACGTTCTTCCCCGCCGCGTCGCGGAACAATTTGATGGGCCCGGCGTCGGTGTAGTATTCCATTTTCGGAACAAAGTCGATCATGGCGATCTGCAGGCACAGCGCGGTGGAGACGATGAGCGTCGCGAATCCGGCGATGAAGCGCTTCTTGCCGAGGAGGACGACCGACGCGACGAGCGCCGCGCCGTATCCCGCGCCGATGAGCATTTCCGCGTAATGCCATTGCCCGGGATACGTGAGGCAATCGCGCGCGAAACGGTCCCGCACGAGCGGGATGAGCCATTGCGTGTGCATCATGACAAGGGGAAACGCGGTCACGGCTGCGGCCACCAGGAGTCCAAAGGCCAAAAGCGACGCCGAGAGCCAGCGGTTCCACGCCAGCCTGCCCGTCATCACGGCATGCATGTGGTACGCGGCGAGAAACGTTATGGGAAAATAGCACAGCGACGAGTACAGCACCGTCTTGGTCTTGACTATGGAGAACAGCACCAGCACCACCCAGAACAGGATTATCATCCACCGCGTGAACCGCCGCCGTCCGTCGGAATCCTCTTTTCCCGGGACAAACGACCGTATGGCCATGAAGGAGGCGGGAAAACACCCGAAAAGCAGCACCACGAAATGGAACCAGAACGGCCTGCCGTGGCCGGCCGCGCCCGACGTCAGCAGCTCTATTTGATAGCGTACGAACCTGGTGACGAACCACGGGCCGTGCGCCGCCGTCTCCGCGCCGTACCAAAGGAGCGCCACCATCGCCGCGGCGAGCGCGGCGACGGCCGTTCCGGAAACCGAAAGATACGGCCGGAACCTTTTCGCGGCCCAATAGACAATCGCGCACAGCACCGGGACGAGAATCGCCACGGGGCCCTTGGTGAGGGTCGCCAGCCCCAAAAACATCCCCGCGAGCGCGAGCGTCCCGGCATGGCGCCGGCCGTCGTCCGTGCTTTCGCTTCTATAAATAAAATACACGCCGAGAAAAATGAACAGGTTGAACACCGGGTCTATTATCCCCGACTTGAAAAACAGGTGCGGCATGAACGAGCCGAGGAACGCGCCCGCCCAGAGCAGCCCGAATTTCCGGTCGAACACGCTCCTTCCGATCCGGTAGACCGCAAGCAGCGTCGCTATGCCGCACACGGCGTCGACAAGTCGCGCGGCGAACTCGTTGACGCCGAACACGCTCATGGACGCGGCCTGCAGCCAGAAGAAAAGCGGCGGCTTTTCCCAGAACGGCTGGAAATTTATCTGCACCTGGAGGAAGTTGTGCGTGGCGAGCATCTCCCGCGCGGCCTCGGCGAAATTTATCTCGTCCCAGTCGAACAGGTGGGCGCTGCCGAGAAAAGGGATAAAAAAGAAGATTCCCGCTGCTGCAATGACAAGCTGGACAACAGGTTCTTTGTATTTCATTTTTTGAGATTCCGGCGGGGGCACACCCCGCTATGCGAAGGGCCGCGCGAGGAGGATACATTTCCCCTTGGCACATTCGTTTTGTTTGTTGCTAATCCTGGTTTTTCGACACCGGCCCGCCGGTGTCGACCTCCGGAACGACGACCTTTGCCGAATCCCCGTTCTTCTTCTTGAACAGCGAGAAAAACTGCTCAAAAGGATTGCCCGGTTTCTTCGCGATTGCCGCGCCGTTTACGCATTCCATTGAGTCCTTCGGCGTCGCGCGCCTTACATACGCTTCGTACCGCGCGTAAAACCCCTGGGGGCTTTGTACGCCGGCCTGTAAAAGGAGCGCCTTGGTGAGATATTTGTGGAGCGTCTTGCCGTCGCGCGGGCCGGTGTGCTTTTCGTTGCACTCGCCGATGCACGCCACGGTGACGTCGCGCACGTCGGGGGAGCCGCCCGCGCCGGGGAGCTTTGAGAGGTCCACGCGCAGCACCGCGTTCCACAGGCCGTAGTTCGTCTTCCTTCCCTTGCGTATCCGTTCGTCGAACGGCCGTATCACGTCGTCGGTGGTCCCGCTCTTGGCATAGTTGGATGCGGGGCCGGGAAGCAAAAGCACGTTTTTGTCGAAGGCCTCGTTCTGTTCGATGCCCGCCGTGTCGGGCGGGGCCGGAATGTCGAACATCTCGAGCCCGTCGGTCGACACCAGCCGTTTGTGGAGCCCGAGATAGGTGGGCCGTAGGTTGTTGACGTCCGCGAACGGGTGGCAGCGCCTCACGGTGTCGTTCAATTGCACCGTGTCGCCGTTGAGCACGATGTCGTCTATCACCAGCGAGGGGTGCCGTGCCGGTTCCTCAATGAGGTCGTTGTCGTACAGGACGTTAAAAAGGTGCATCTGCTCGTACAGCGTGAGCTCCAGCGTGCCAAGGCCCACCGAATACAGGCTGTCGGAGATGGGAACGCGCCTGCCCCCCGATACCGCGGAATCGACCTCGGCTCCCGCCGCGCGCGCCAGTTCCTTGTAGGCGCGCACGCCCGTGGTATAGGTGAGGTGCAGCTCGTCCTTGATGCGGTCGAACGCGCCGATGCGGTAATAATACTGGACAAGAGGGAACGCCTCCTTCGCGATGCCGCCGTCGAGCGAAAAGAGCTTGCGGTCGAGCCGGTACACGTTCTCCACGCCCAGGATGTTGTTCGAGGCGTTGAGCTGGTCGAACACGTATTGGCAGCCTTCCAGAACATCGCCGTGGTTGTGCACCTCGTAGCCCCTGCCCTTCACGGCGCTGTGCGTGAACAGCACGCCGATAATCCTTCCCCGTGCGTCGCGCCGGAACGTGCGCTGCCACGGGACGTCGTCGGTTACTTCCACGCTGTCGGACCATCGTGCGTACGGCGCGAACGTGCCGAGGTCGAAGTTGAGCGCGTTGAAGATGGGCTTGGCGGTGGATGATCCGTTGGGCGTCCTGTTGCGCAGCAGCCCCGACAGCCGCGAGCCGATGCGGTCGCGCGAACAGTAGGCCAAAAGCCTGCCTTCCTTCGAATCCATAATCGCGTAGCCGTAGTACTGGCCGCCCACGAGGACGGGCTTCCCGCCCATCGTCACCACGGTATCGGGCCCAAAGCCCCGGCCGTTCACCAGCCGCTCCAGTTCCTTTTGCAGCGGAACGTCTATGGAGAGCCGGATCGTGAGGTCGCCCTTCTTGCGGATGAGGGAGTTGGGGTTCACGATGTCCATCTGCTCGATCTGCTCGTCGGAGGCGCCGTTTTTTTCGAGCACGGCGCGCCAGTACTCGTTCGCGCAATCGACCAATGCTCCGTAGTCGGTCTGGATTTGCCGGGGTTTCTTGAAGGTGAGGCCGCGGATTTCGGCGAGCACTTTCTCCCGGCGCGCCGCGTTCCAGCCCAGCGCAGCACCGATGCGCGGCATGTCGACGCCGCACTGGGCCGCTATCTTGGGCTTGACGTTCCGGCCCCACTTCACCATGCGCGCGAGATACACGCATTGCGCGTCGGTCAGCTCCGAGAGGTCTTTGTCGAACAGGGCCCGGGCGATGTCCTTGCAGCCGATGAGGCCGTTGTCGCTCGTGATGCAGTGGTTGAGGTACACTTCGAGGATGTCCTGCGGCTTGTACTCCTTGCGCAGGGCGTTGGCGAGCCGCATCTCCCGCAGCTTGCGATCCAGGGTCTTGGACGCGCGCCGTTGGCCGCTTTCGTCCACGCTGGAAATAAAGAGTTTTGCCACCTGCTGCGTGATGGTCGACGTGCCGCGCGGCGCCTTGAAACGAAGGGACAGCAGGCTGCGGAACGCGCCGAACGCCACCGACCGCACGATGCTTCCGTATTCCACGCCGGTGTTGTTGGTCCAGAAATTCGCGTCCTCGGCGGCGACAAGGGCCTTGACCAGGGTGGGCGGAAACTCGGCGAACCGCGCTCGCGTGTGGTTCGTACGGATGCGCGCGATGTCGCGGTCGGCCCGGTCGGCGATGCGTATCTCGTTGGCATAGTTCTGCACGGCGTTGAGCCGCGCGATGACCGACAGCGACGGGTAGTCGTCGACGACCACGCCGCCGACGACGCGCGCGCTGTCCGGTTTTTTCACGGTGTCGGCGCCGGTCACGGCGCCCGCCTCGCGCGTCATGGCCTCGTCCTTGAGGATGTCCTGCCAGGCGGCGCCGAACTTTTTCGAAAGGAGGCCGCGCTTGTCGAGATCGACCAGCCTCCTGCCCCACGAATCGAGATACCGGTCGAAGGTGTATTCGCCGATGAGATACATCGGATACGCCGCGGCGATAGGAACAACGGCGACCAGCAGCGCGGCGACGAGGAGTATCTTCGCGAACGGATGCCGCGGTTTTTGCGAGGTTCTTTTTTTTGGGGGCATGGGAGACCGCAGACGGGCGGAAAGCGCTCTGCGAAACGCGTTTTTGCGCATTCAAAAAATACCTCGCGCAGGGATTTTTCCGCTACTGGAATGTATTTTCACCGGTATACGCCCCATCATCAAAGGCTCTATATGAAAAACGCCGTTCCTTCCGGAATTCTGGCCGCTCTGGTTCTATGCGTTTCCTGCGGCAGGCCGGTCATCAAACAGCAGGTGATCGTCCCAAAAGGCCACGACATCGTGAAGGCCCAAAAGGGCGATACCGTGGAATACGAGGTCTCGTTCCAGGACGCGGCCGACAGGAAAAAATTCACGCAGACGTTTGAAAAGCTCCTCGGCGAATATCCTTTCAAGCGCGACACGCTCGCGCAAAACCGCCGTTTCCGGCTTGCGCTCGCCTCCGCCCCGGCCGCGCGAATCACCCCCGAGCCCGCGCCGGTCGAGACGCCCGTCGCTATGGAAGCTCCCGCCGCTTCCGCCGATTCGGAAAAAATCATGCCCGCATCCGGCGGAAGCGTCACGTTCTATTCCCAGCGCGCCGCGCTATGCGGGCCGTTTGAGCGGCTTGTCGGATGCAACCCGTTCGATGGAAACGCCTGCCCGGGTCCGGCCGATGCGGCCGCGGCGGGATATTTCCAGGTAAAGAATTCCTCCGACCGCGAAATCACGATCGCTCTCACCGACAAGGCGATGAACGCATCCGGCAGGCGCCAGACCTCGTTGGACGTCATAAATGCCTGGACCGCGCTGGTGAAAAGCCATCCCGCCGAGGGGCTGGCGCTGTTCCGTAACGTCAAGGGTATCGGCGGGTTCGTTCGCGGCAGGGAAACAGTCATCGCGGGCTTCACGGCCACCGACGACCGCACCGTGGCTATCAGGTTCGACCCGCCCGATCCCCGCGGCTTGGCGCGGCTGTGCACGCCCAGGCTCATGCCGGCCTCGCTCGGCATGGGGCCGTATACGGTTAAGTCGGAGAGGGCGGGCTCGCTCGTCCTCGCGCCGAACCCGCATTTTCCCGGCGCGAAAGCATACCTGTCTTCCTGCGCCGTCCGTCTCGGCGGCGACGCAAACGCGGTGCTTTCGTTTTCACTCGGCCGGTACGACGCCGTGGAACTGCATTCCGAAAAGGATCTCGATTTCGCGCGGCACAAGGCGCCGCCGCAGTCGTCGCTTGCCGTGTTCTCCCAGGATCGGTATTTCCTCGCATGCGCGCTCGACAACGCCGCAATCCGCCGGGCCGTCAAAAGCGCCCTTAACCCGCGGGAGATTCTCGCCAATTTCATCAAGACCGAGGGAAGCGTACTGGCCGCCGTGGAGTCAGACAACCCGCCGGTTCCACCCCCCACGGACGCGGGTGGGACCGGCGCGCAACAGCAAATCGCCGTACTGTACCGGTCCGACGACCCGGTGTCGGCAACCGTGGCCGAAAAAATAGTGGCCGATCTCACGCGGGCCGGGCTTTCGGCCGCGCTCCGCGCCGCGACGCAGAAAGACTACGAGGCCTCGCTCGTGCGTCGCGACTTCGGCGTTGCCGTGGGCTGGGCGCCGTCGGGCGTGACGTTCGACGAAAGCGAAAAACTCCGGCTTGAGACGATGTGGTTTCCCGAAGCGGCCGAAGAGGGCGCCCGCATCGCCGACGCGCGGGAAATTCCGCTCTTTTCCGTCAAGGAATACCTTCTGTGCCAAAAAAAGGTGTCGTTTGCGGGGGACGTGATTGAGGGAGTGTTTTTCTCGGAATAAACAAGCCCCGCCATCAGGCTCGGGCGTTGCCCCACGACGCTCGTACCCGCGAACCGCCGTTCAATCCGCCTTACCTCTTTTTTACCAAAGAACGATTTTTTTCTTTGTTCCTTGCACGACGCCGTCCGATTCAAGACTGAACACGAATGTTCCGCCCACCGAATTCATATCACCGTTCACCGTCCGGAACCCCGCGCTTGCAGGATTGTCATACAACCGGGCGAGTAGCGCGCCGTTGACCGAAAAAATACGTATGACGTTTTTGGCCGGTTTTTCATTTTGGTACGTGATTATAATTTGTCTGTATCCGCGCACATGCACCCTCAGGTCAGAAATTGCGGCATGAGCGTTGTTCTTGCTCGGGCCGTTCACGATGGCTGCGGAACCGTTCGTATAATACAGAAGCGCGTAGGCTCCTCCGTGCAGCTGCGCGCCGCCCGCGGGAATCGGGTTGATCGTGACGACGTGCGCGTTGCCGCCATTGTCCACCGCAAGATCGCATTTGCTGACGTCGTAAAGGCCATTGTCGCCGCTTGTCAAGCTGTCTCCCGTCCAGCTTCCGCCGGCATTGGTCGTATACACGACATGAGTGGCCTGGGATGTTGCGTTGAAATACCGGTATGCGGCATGGGCTTTGTCGTTTTTGTCTAGGACCATGTGGGGGTCGGTCGGCGTAACGGACGATGCCGGGGGTTTGGCGACGGCGGTGCTCCATTGGCCGCCGCCGTACGACGAAAGGGCAAGCGACGTCGTGCCGCTTCCGCTGTATGAACCGTAGGAGAATATGTACGGGATGCCGGTCGTTGCGATACGGATCACCGGGTACATTCCGACTCCGGGCGCCGCTATCTTTTGCCAGCCGTTTGTTCCTTTTGTCCAGTATACGCCCGGCGCAACGATATGCGGGGCGCCGGCCGTATCGACCGCCACGGCGGCCGATCCAAGCATGCTGCCCCATGCGTCCATGGCCGTATCGACGCTCCAAACGCCGGATGCCGGATTTCGTTTGCAATAGCAAGGCTTGTTGCCGTATGATGCGGGAAAATAGGTCGCATGAACGCTTCCGTCCCTCCCGATGGCCAATGATATCGATGAGCCGGTTTTTTTCGCCGGAGTCACCTCCTCTTTGTGCCATCCCTGCGCGTCCTTCCAGGCATGACGGAGATTCGAATATACGGGATCGTTATAACCGTAAACCACGTGCGGTTGGTCGTTCCCATCCATGGCAATGACGATGGTATGGGTCAGAATAATGCTCGACCCCGTCGAGGTGTCTACCCGGTCCAGGGTCCAGCCGTCCGTATTTTTATGCGATACATACAGCCCTTCCGGGACGCCGGAAAAATTGCGGTAGAAAGCTATCCAGGGAGTGCCGTCGCCGCTTACGGCAATGCGGGCGATTCCGCCGGTGCCGTAGGTTTGGGAAAGGTTTGAATCAACCGGTTGCACTTGCCAAGCGCTAAAAGTAACACTTGTCAATGATAGTACGGCAAAACGGAACACGAACGTTTTCATGTTTCACTCCTTGGGAATAATGGAATAAAATCAATCCGGCGTGCATTTGAAGCCGTCATAAAAGGCCGGACATCGCCAGGCTTTGCAACGTGATTATTTTCTGGAATGTCCCGATGATCGCCGATGCCATCGCATTGCCGTCGACCGAAAACGTTCCCGCCGTTTGCCCGAAAAAACCGGTATGCCGGTCGGAAATTTTCACGTCGGTGCCCACCGGAGATTTTAAACCGACGGACAAGGCATTTCCGCCCATGTCGTAAACAAATTCTCCGGGAACGGCTCCTTTAAACGGGATCATTTTCTGGCGTTTGTTTATATCCTGCATTTTGATGTCGACGGCCTCAATGAAGGGTCGGTCGGTTTTTTTATCGTTGCGGGTGATGATCGCGACGGTCATGAACAGGTCTCCGCCCAGTTTACCGGCAATCTCAATTTGTTTGTTGATGGAAAATCCCCGAACCAAATCCTCCTGCACTTTCATGCCCGTAGGGCCAAACGTTATGCTCTCGAATCCATTATCACGAGACACGCTCCCGGCGCGTTTCGCGGAAAACATCTTGTCCCTGGTATCGATTTTTTCAGTGCCCCTGAGCGTGGCGTAGTCCGGAGAAATTATCACCGAATCCTTTGGTACGATTTTAAACAGGGTGTTTTGTTCAACGGCCGCAATCAGATTACCGTACATGGCGTCGGTCATGGCCTTATAGACGGAATCCGGAAGCTTTATGGTTGATTCGCCCCGGCCTTGGATTGACCTGCCGGCGTAATTGGTATATACATATTCGACTTCAAAGTTGGTGATGACGATGCGCTTGCCGGCTTCTTTCTGGAATTTTTTAAAGTTCCCCGACCAACTCACATGTTTTTTAACGAGATCCCTGGTCTCTTTGTCGATGTTTTCGGCAGGTGCGGGGTACGTAACGGAGACGGACAATAAAAGCCCCGCAACCGCAGCCATACTACAGAGAGGAAAAACCTTCATACCGAACCTCCTTAAGCGTAAAAGGATGTTGAGGGCGTGCAAATACCGATATAGTATACCGGATTATTGCGACTGCGGACAATGACGAGTTTATGCTATACCGCATATGATTTAATCGGGAAAGTAAATGCCGGTGAACTATTTTTTTTTCATCCATGACTAAAAGAATGTTCTATCCCGCCCTCATTCTGTTCCCGCTTCTGATCGTCGCAATGGGCATAGTGGGGTTGAAAAGGGCACCGTATTGCGGATTGCGCTGTACCATGACCGGTGATGGCTGGACCATCGATACCATAAACGGCTTCAGCGACACCGCCGCATTGCATGCGGCTCAAGGCAGGCGTATCAGCGCGATTAACGGACATTCCGTCTCCCGGTATGATCTGGCGGACGACATCGATATGATCACAACGAACATTGCGGTAGGCAGATTCTGGAATTTTCAAAGATATCTCGACAGTACCACGGTGCGTCAAGGCGCCGTCGTGGTGGAATATATCGACGCCGATTCCTTGCCGAAAACAGTGACCGTACCGACACGGTCTTTCCCCGTCGCCGTGATAGTGCAGCGATACGGCCCATTGTTTGTTCTGGGGTTGATCTGTCTTGTCATCGGCCTGGCGGTGATATTGAAGCGCAATAGCGACATTCAGGCGCAAGTCTTTTTTGCCATGCTGCTGACGGCAAGCATGATCTTTTTTACGTTCGGTTGCTGGACGACCCGGAGTATTTCCCTTGACAATACGCTTTTCCGGTTTTTATGGTATATAAACGGTCTCTACGCGTTTCCATTCTTCCCCGTGCTTTTCTTCCATTTCTGCCTGATATTCCCTAAAAAACGCGTTTTGTCGCCCTGGCATCTCGCCATCGTGTACGGCGCGCCATTCCTGGTGCAGGCCGTTTATTTGCCGCGCATCTGGTATCCCGCGTTGAACTGTTTGTACCTTGCGGGGCTTGGCGGCGGAATCGGCGTCATGGTTTTCAACTACATAACGCTCAAGGTCCCGCAATATCGCGCCCAGGTGAAATGGGTGCTGTGGGGAACGATAATAAGCGCCTCGTCCATGCTGGCGGCGTATACCATGCCGCTTCTTTTCAACGCCTTGGGCAATTACAACTATTTCCTGCCGAGCCTGCTGTTTACGTTTATCCCCGTTTCAATCGCTTTTGCTATAACCAGATACCGGCTGTTCGATATCGATTCCCTGTTTGACAATACGTTTATCTATGCAATAACCCTTGCCGTCCTGGTCGGCCTCGACATGGCCGTCTCGGCGGGGTTCGCGTGGGCTGGCGTCGCGTTCATCGGACTGCCCGAAGCGATGGCGCAGGTCGCTACCGTGTGGCTCGTCGTCATGACCTATGTGCCAGTCCGGACGCGGATCCATTGGGCGGTAAAAAAGATATTACGCCGGGAGCTCTACGACAGCAATGAGGAATCGCTGCGCATGAGCTCGCATCTCCTGGGGCTGACGGAATTGCCCGCAATCGTCGACCATGTCGTCGACCGCATCCGCGCCACGTTGCACCCGGCAAGCATCCGGTTCGTCATGTTTGATGCCGCCGACATGCCTGCGTGTGCGGCCTACGGGCCGGAAAACATGCTGGATACCGAGGCCGTCGGAAACCTTAAAACGGTTCACGCGCCGCATCATACCGACCTTCTACATTTTTCCGTAACGGTGCGGGGCGCTTTGTTCTGCGGTATCGTGTTGCCGATAACCTGCGCCGGGGCCACGGCGGGAGTCCTGCTTATCGGCGACAAACTTTCAGGCAACTATTATTCCACCCAGGACCGGCGGCTGCTTTCGGTTTTTACGGGCCATTTTTCGCTTGCGCTTGACACATGGCTCAGCCGGACACGCAGATACGAGCAGGAAAGGAAATCTCGCGCCGAGTATGAGCGGCTTTCCCGAGAAATGCACGATAATATCGGGGCGTCATTTACAAGTGCGATCATGACCGCGGGTCTTCTGGCGGAAGAGAACAGGCGTGAAGAATGCAGGCCGCGGCTCAACGACTTGGAAACCACGTTGCGAAGCGGGCTGGCCGATCTGCGCCACGTTATAGATACCATTGAAAATGAAAACGTGACCGTTGAGGATTGCGCGGCATATCTGCGTGAAACAGCGGGGAAATTGGCGGCGGGCAACAACCTTACCGTTGAATTTACCCAGGTCATCGGTAATCCGCACCAGGAATTATCCATTGCCGTCCGCGTGGCCTTGATACGCATCCTCCAGGAATCGATAACCAATTCCATGAAGTATGCCCGAGCCGGCCGGATTGTAATCGGCGTTGTTTCCAACCAGGCGGAGCTCTGCATGACCGTAACCGACAACGGCGCCGGGTTTGACCCGGACGGCGTTCCCCGTGGCCGAGGGCTTCGCAATATGGAACGCCGCTGTCAGGAAATCCACGCCGCACTGACTATTGATACGGCGCCGAAAAAAGGAACGGCCGTTCGCGTACGCGTACCGTTTACTCGGCATTCATAAGAAGGGCTACCGCCTCACCGCGCGACCGGACCTTCAGTTTTTCATAGATTTTACGAATATGGTTTCCTACCGTGTGCACACTTATGTCAAGATGCACGGCGATCTCCTTATACGCGGCTCCCCGGGACAACTCGGTCATTACCTCTTTTTCGCGTTCGGTTAAATCCGATTGGTCAAGAGTGGAGTTGCGGTGAGCCCGTCCCGAAGGAATTTTTTGAAATTCCTTAAGCAGGTGGCGGGCTACTTTTCCCGACAGCAACGATTTCCCGTTCACGCTTTCCCGTAATGCCTGCTTGAGTTCCGAGCGGGGCGCGGCCTTCAAGACGTAACCCGCCACCCCCGCCTTAATGGCTTCAATAATGGTTGCCGGGTCCTCGAATACGGTCTGGACGACGATTTCAAGTGTTGGATACGTTTTGAGCAACGCGCGTGTCAATTCGATGCCCGACATTCCCGGCAATCCGATATCCATCAATACCAGGTCCGGCAACGGAAGAGAATGCACCTTGGCAAGCATATCTTCAGCAGTATAATAGATTGCTCTCACGCTGAACTCGTCGCCGGTGATAAAGTCTTTGAGCAGCCGGGCAATCTGAGGGTTGTCTTCAACAATATCAACCACAATAGGCATGGTTTTTTCGAATGTAAAAAATGATTATAAAGGATATTTCACTAGATTGGTGGTCATTTTGACAAGTTTTTCAAAGATATTTTCATGGCGATGATTGTACCGAAAAGCCATTTCGTTGAGATACCATGGAAAGTATTCTTTGGAGACCACATGGAATTTGGCGAGACATTCCTTGGCATAGCTCCAGAAGCCTTCCAAACCCTTAATATAAACTTTGCCCGTGGCAAATCTTTTCCCATGGTCAACGCTCCAATGGCGGTATCCGCAGAACATCAAGGCGTCATAACCCCGGAATTTATCGGTGTAAATGATGGAACCGCGTCTTACCATTTTCACGGTCTCAGTCAACAGGCTTTCCGCAGTGATGTTTTTACTACCGTCGCCTTTACTTTTCCGTGTCTCTCCAGGATACCGAAAACGGGATCCTTTCCGGCGGCACCTCTGCCACGCTTACCCTTACGTCTGCCGCCCCGAAGTAAGGATTTCATGGAGATCAACCGGAAATCGCTTTCAGCGACCATCAAGGCCCTTCGGATGAGATTACGCACCCGCAAGACGGTGTGACAGCTCAAACCGATCTCGTTGCAATCCTGTGTGCCGAGACATCGAGATCAAAAAGCTTAATGATCCACACCGGCTTTTTCAGAGGGACCCGACACCAACCACGCCATCGATTCGAGAAGTCGTGAAAGGCGTTCCCGCATCGTTTGCACCGGAACTTTTTGTCTTTCAAACGATAGATTTTATGGCTGTTACGCCTGGTGCAGAAAACATGGCTTTTTTTCCACCAGAATTTCCGGAGGAACAATTTCGCCCTGCTTTCTGTTCTCCCCATGATTTCAAAGGTTTCTACTTCTTTATTACGGGCTCGTCTCGCCCAATGCTCACTTTCACGATAAAAACCTTCATACCAGTCAGCTTCGGCAGGGCTATCCTCACATTCCTCGAATTCAAGAAGGATGAAAAAAGCTTTTTACCTGACACATCATAAATTGCACGCTTGCCATCTTTGTTCCCGTTAAAAATCATAAAATTCCTGTCGAATGTTAGAGAGCGTACTGTCAAGGAAAAATATAGGTATTTACGCCTACCATGGGCAAGTCCGGGAATACTTGGCTCGTGGCTTTTGGTTAAAGCTGGAAAAAGGATTGATTTCAGACGCAGGTTTTCTCAAAAAATCCGTAATCGTTGGTAGAATCTTTGATCTCAGGCGGAGGCTTCTCTTCCGGCGGCGGGCGCGGCTGGTTACGGTAACAACGCCATTCGTATTCTGATAGTCGAAATTTTGAGTTTCGCCAGGTGGCCGTTACAAAGCCCGGTTGGTCAGCGTCCGCGATATAAGGAACACGACCAGGGATGGTCGTGGCGCACAGTTTGCATTCTCTTTTTGTCACACGAATGGACAGGCCACCCGTCCGGCGCCCTCGCAGCCGCGTAAACGGCGAGGAAGCCGAGGCCGGGGAACGCATCCCCCTCCAAAATTTCTTTATTTTTTTGCAATCCCTTTACTCCCTCGTCCATAGAGGATATAATCAGGATACTTGCCCCTCATGCAAAGCTGTTTCATTATGTGGAAAATTCCGTACCCACAATCAGGCCGTTCGTTTTTACCGCCCGGCGCCGACGGATTGCAAAAAGCATTCATGCGTTACGAATTGGTCATCGTACTGGCCGGATACCTCTGCCTTTTCGCCGTCCTCGGCACTTCGCTCCCCATGGACTTCGATTCGACGAGCTACGCGCTGGCGATTTCCGCCGATTTCGACATCGCAAAGCAGCAGCCGCATCCTCCCGGCAATCTTTTCTACGTGGCGCTGGCTCGCCTCGCATCCCTTGCTATCGGCAATCCGTTGCGCACAATAGAGCTGCTCAATATCGCGTTCCTGTCGGTGTTGCTCCTCGTCCTTATGCGCTCCCGCGGCCGCACGCCCCTCGACCTTCTTTTCGCCGCCTCGATGCCGCTGTTCCTCTTCCTCTGCTGCGCGCCCGAAGTATACGGCGTGAGCGTCGGCATCGGCGCCGTCCTGGCGTTCCTCATCGCAAAGATGCGCGAAGGGACGGTGAGGCCGGTGGTGGTGGCCTCGGCGTTTTTCATAGGAACCGGCCTCAGGCAGGATACGTTTTTGTTCATGGGCCCCGTGACTGCCGTGGCCCTGTTGCTTTCGCGCTCCAGCTTCAAGCAATGGCTTCTGTTTGCCGCAATCGGCTGCTGCGTCACCGCGGCCTGGTATTTTCCCACACAGTGGTTCAGCACCGCAAGCGCGTCGACGGCGGCGGAATTCAAAAAAGGCTACATGCCGTTTTTATCGACGTTCTCCGTGTTTTTCGGCGCACCGCCATTCGAAAATGCGCGCGTGGCGCTCCGGTTCTGGATATATGCGCTCGGTGTCCTGGGGCCGGGGGGGCTCGCGTTCCTTTTCTCGAAAAGCCTGCGCTTTGCAAGGGCCGACGCCCTCATTTTGCTCGCCGCAGCCGTGCCGCTTTTTTTATACGGGACGTTCGTGTACATAGGGTATCCGTACCATTACGCATCAGTCCTCGGGTTTGCGCTTGCCTGGTCGCTCGGGAAAAACGGGCTTCGCCTCCCGAGGGCCGTGGCGGCGGCGGGAATCGCCGCGAACGTCGCGTTCTTCCTGTTCGTCCCTCCGCCCGTGTATAAAGGGGACACGTTCGCGCGGCGGCCGCTTGCGCAAAGCGTTTTGAAACAGGCGTCGTACGTCGGGGCCAACGGCCTCGGTATGCTTGCGGAAGCCAGGCGGTTCGGTTCGTTCGTCGATACCATCCTCTCGAAATACGGGTGCTTTTCGCAGCTCGATTGCGTGGAGTGGAACGGGATGGGCAACGACCGCGGCTGGCGGTATCTTTCGCGGCGGCGATGGCACAACACGTTTGTGGAACGTCCCGACAGCGCCTTGGCGTCGGAGTGCGCGAAAATCTATTATGCAGACCGCCACCCGGAGGAAACGCCGGACGCACGGTTTAAAAACATCGGCGTGAGCTTCCCCGGCGCACCCTTGCCCTGACGCACGCGGCACGCGTCATTTCCCGCGGCCTTCCGCGACAAGAGACTTCCACCGCGTAAAAAGCCGGAGGTACGCCGCGGCCGTTTTCACCGACCTCATCTTGCTTTTCCCCTTCCGGGCCGACCAGTCGACCTTCATTTCGACCTCGGAAATGCGAACGTTCATCAGCACCATTTTCCCGAGAAGTTCGACCATCGACTCGAACCCTTTCGACTCCACAATCCCCGGCCCGAACCGTTCCTGCAGATCGAGCACCAGCCGCCCCCGGTACAGCCTCAAAAAGCAGCTGAACGTGAGTATGCCCCGTATCCCCAGGAAAATCTTGACGAGCGCGTTCGCCGCGTGGCTCACCAGCACGCGCGGGGGGGATACGCGGGAGAAACCGCCGCCGTACAGGTAGGGGCTCGCCAGAACCGCGTCGTATCCCTCGAGCCTTCGCCGGAGCATGCGCGACACCGCGTCGGCGGTCGAGGTCGCGTCGCCCTCCATGGTAAGCACCCAGTCGTCGGTCCCAAGCCTTCCGCGGAGGGACGAAAATCCCGCGGCAAAGGCCGCGCCCGGCCCTTGATTGATGGAATGCGACAGTATCTCGCACGCCAGGCCGCCCTTGTGCGACGAAATGGCCTGCGCCGTCCCGTCGCTGCTGCCGTCGTCCACGAACACGACGCTCATCGTGAAATCGGCCTCGACCGCGGCGCCAAGGCGGCGGAGCGAATCGCACACCGCCGCGACGTTGGACGCCTCATTGAACACCGGAATAATCGCGTACAGCAGGGGTTTCACGTGAGGGCCCGCGATGACCGGATCGCATCAATGGTGAGGCGCACAGCCTGTTCGGTGGATACGCGCGGCCGGTACCCGAGCAGCGTGCGCGCCTTGCTCAAGTCGGGAACGCGCCGCATGATGTCCCTGTACTTTCCGAACACCTCGGAAAAGGGGACGAACCTGAGCCGCAGCCCTTTTCCGGTGTCTGCAATCCGGTGGATGAGCCGCGCGCAATCGAGAACGCTCATCTCCTCGCAGGCGCCCAGGTTGATTATCTCGCCGTATGCCTCCCGGGTCTTCATGGCGGCCACGGTGCCGCGCACCACGTCGTCGACATAGGCCATGGACCGGGTCTGGGAGCCGTCGCCGTGGATCACGAGTTCCTTGTCGTCAAGAACCGCCCGTATGAAGATTGGGATGTGGCCGCCGCTCCACGAAAAGCTCGACCGGGGGCTGAACGCGCCGAAATACCTGAGCACGACCGTGGGGACGTTATGGTCCCTGTGGTAGGAAAAGGCGAGCTGCTCGCCGTACAGCTTCGACACCGCGTAGCTCCAGCGACGAACCATGCTGGGGCCTATGAGAAGGTCGCCGTCCTCGCGGAGCGGAAGATCGGCCGACATGCCGTAGACGTCGGAGGTCGACGCGAACACCACGCGGCACCCGTTGCGCCGTGCCGCCTCAAACACGTTCTCGGTGCCTTTCGCGTTCACCAGGAGCGTCGGCGCGGCCGGTTCGGCCTCGCTTATTTTCTTGACGGCCGCGAGATGTACGATGGTGTCGACGCCCTTGCAAAGTTCGTCGAGCGCCGCGGGATCCGTGACGCTCGCCCGGTAAAACGAAAAACGGGGGTTGCCCTGCGCTTGGGCGATGTTCTCCGGTTTCCCGAAGCTCAAGTCGTCCATGCCGCGCACTTCATACGAAGGTTCGTCAAGCAGCGCGTCGAGTAGGTGCGAGCCGATCATTCCGGCAACGCCGGTGACGAGAATTTTTTTCATTCGTTTTTCTCCTCAGATAGTTTTACCATTGGCAGTAGAAGATGTCAAGCACAATCCGGGGAGCCCGGCCGCGCAACGTTTGAATCCCCGCGCGGCACGCCACGTTTTATATTTCTGCAACCGCCGCATACACCGGGCCGCGGGCAGCAAACCATGAGCACGACCATCACCCGTTTTTTCCCCTCGCCGCTCGCACGCATCGTGCTATCCGTTCTCTGCGTCGCGACGTTTGCCTCGGCCGAAGGCCCTAAAACCCTGCGCATCACGTTCTTCGGCTCCAGCACCTGCGGCGAATGCGCGGAAATCAAGGCCACGCTGCTCAAGCCGCTCGAACGCCAATACGAAGGAAAACTCACCGTCGTCTACCGCGACATCGAAGTGGATAAGGACCTCGCCCTGCTCACGACCATGGAAAAGGGCTACCGCGTGAAAACCACCGCGCCGCAGGAGCTCTTCTTCCCCGACACCGTGCTCATCGGCTACGACGTCATCATGAAGAACGGCAAGCAGCTCATAGAATCGTACCTCTCCAATCCCGACAAATGGGCCTATGTCCACGCCTACGGCGACAGCACCATCGACACACTGAGCTCCGCCGCAATGATTCGCGACCGGATGAAGACGTGGTCGTTTGTGGGGCTGTTCCTTATAGGCTTCGTCGACGGCGTGAACCCCTGCGCCATCGCGTCCATGATTTTCCTCATCTCCTTCCTCGGAACCCAGAACCGCAAGCGGAGCGACGTACTCAAGATAGGGCTCGCGTTTACGGGAATAACGTTCCTCACCTACTTCATGCTCGGCCTGGGCGCGTTCCGCATATTGTCACTCATGGACAAATTCTACTGGTTCTCGCTCGCCATCCGCGTGATCGCCGTTGGCGTGGCCGTGTGGGTGGCGCTGCTGTCCATCTGGGACGCGTGGCATTACTGGCGCACCAAGGACACCAGCGAGATGAAGGTGCAACTCCCCAAGAGCATAAAAATGCTTATCCACGGCGTTATCCGCGGCAACCTGTCCACGAACAAGATCGTCATCGGCGCAATCATCACGGGTTTCCTCGTCACCCTGCTCGAAGGCGCGTGCACCGCGAAAATCTACCTGCCCACGATCATGGCAATGACGCACACGTTCGGCTTCCGCCTTGTGGGCTGGCTTTTGCTCGTGGTCTACAATTTCCTCTTCGTGCTCCCCCTGCTCATCGTGCTCACCGCAACCGCCTACGGCCTCAAGTGGAAACGACTTTCGTCGTTCCAGCAGCGGCACATGGTGATTACCAAGATGCTGCTGGCGCTGGTGATGTTCGCGCTCGCGGCGTTTATTTCGGTGGGCAGATAACGGCAAACAATACCATCTGGACAGAGGTATCTCCCCCTGCCTCGGCCGCCTTCATATAGTCTCCAAATACGACCGGCCGCAAGCAGGAAACACGGGCCTCAAGGGTATCAAAAAAGTACGGCTGACGGGAAAAAACTTTTTCGTCGATACCAGGCGAGGCGAACCGGAAGCCGCCCCCCTTCGAAAACAATTTGCATTTCCCCGGCCCTACACCTTGAGATTGCCATAGTAAGAATGTATATTTTCCTCCCGTTACGCGGCCATAGCTCAATTGGATAGAGCGCCTGACTACGGATCAGAAGGTTGGGGGTTCAAGTCCCTCTGGCCGTACCACTAAAAAGCCTCAAAATCCGCGGAACTTGCGCGATGTTGAGGCTTTTCTGTTTTTAAAGCCCGAAGCCTCATATGCCAAAATGCTCTCCATTGCGACGGAAAAGAGTGCTCCTCAGCATCGGTCCCCGACTCCTCTGATATATCCCTTCGAGTCATTCTTTGGCCATCTATCAAAGATTTCTGATTGGTCGCAAACGACTTGCGGCGTTTCATTCGGAGTTCGCAAATTGAATCTTCAGAGACGAGGCCGCGCCTTACCGTCTTGCCTCCATACACATCGGGAATCAGTCGACTTGAATGCTGCGGGAAATGTTATTATGTTCTTTCCATTTCAGCGAAAAGCTTTTTTGTTGACAAGAATAATCGTTGAAGACGAGATTTACGGGTTTATCGGCTATGGTAAATATTGAAAACAAATCACCTATTGGCGTAAAGGTGCGGAAGAAGACATGCCTGTTGGTATCCGGCTTGTCAAGGAAGGCGGCTTGCGTCATGTGCCTTTTCCCATTCTCCTTGCATTAAGATTTGCCCGATTCCTCCGAAGTTGAAGATGTTATCACAACGCGTGGAAGGATTTTCAAATGGCTGTGCGAACAGTTATAGAATCGGTACAAAATTATCTTCGTAAGGTTAACGAGAATGGAATACCGGTCGCTTTCGGCGTTCTTTTCGGCTCTCAGGCACGCGGGACCTCCGACGATCAAAGCGACATTGACCTTCTTGTCGTTTCTCGGCATTTCGCGGAAAGAAAGACAGGCGTGAGACTTCGTTATTATGGCAGATGACGATAGATACCGACAGCGGGGTTGAGCCCATTCCCGTTGGTGAACGTGAACGGCTGGAAGACGACTCGCGGGCCATTATCGAAATTGCCCGCAAGGAAGGCCATATCGTTAATGTCTGAATTCATTGGACGAGAAAAAACCGGCGTAAGAATCAAAAATTTATAACTCGTGCCGCAAAAAGAAAAAATCCAATACGAAGCCCCGTTGGGTGCTTATCCCGCAGCCTTCTTCAGCCTCTCATACTGGCACACCATAAGCTTGCCTGTCTTCTCGTCCCGCAAATGCAGCCCGTTGCCGAGGCACCACTTGTAGACGTTGCATGAGGCGCAGGGACCTGTTTTCGTCCACGACCTGTTGCGCATGACGCCGAACCGCCCGTTCCACACTTCCCAGAAATCATCTTTGTAAATGTTTCCCTGGATGTAGTCGGCCCTCAGGCTCGGGCAGGCGGATATGGATCCGTCAACAAGCACCGAACCCACGCACACGCCCGCGGCGCACTGGAAGTAGTTGTCGCGCGCCATGCCCTCATACCCGCCGAGAAAGCCTTCGCACCCGTAGTTCGGCCGGACGCGACCTTGTTTTTTTGTTTCCACGATGAAGTCCAGAAGGTTCGCGAACTGCCTGTCGGATACCTGCAATTCCCTGTTGCCCGCGGCCCGGCCCTTCGGAAACACGGTGCATATGCGCCAGCGCTTTACCCCTTTGTCGTTCAGGAGGTCCCTGAGTTTTGGAAGCTCGCCAAAGTTCCTTGCGGTGGCGCAGGTGACCACGTCGAAAATGATGTTGCTCGTGGCTGCGGCAAGCTCTATTGCATTTATTGCGCGCTCGAATGATCCTGCCTTGTTGCGGAGCCAGTCGTGCGATCCCTTCAGGCCGTCGAGGCTGATGGTGAGCGAGCGCAGCCCGGCGTCGAGGAGTCGCTCGTATTTGTCCCGCGTCATGGCGTAGCCGTTAGTCACGATTCCCCAGGGAAAGCCGCGTTTGTACAATTCCATGCCGCAGTGCGCGAGATCGTCGCGCAGAAGCGGCTCCCCTCCCGTAATCGCGATGGTCGTCTTTTGGGGCGGCACCCGGTGCTTGATGGAATCGACGACGCGCAGGAAATCTTTTAGGGGCATGTCGCCGCGGGACGCGTCGCGCATGCAGTCGCTGCCGCAGTGGAGGCACGAAAGGTTGCAGCGGAGGGTGCATTCCCAAAAAAGGTACCGCAAGTCGTGCACCCTGGTATCAATGGCCTTCTTTATGCGGAACAAATCGAGCGCGATACGTTTGCGCAGTGGAATCCCGAGGCCGTTCATCTTTCGACCGGAACCTTTGCTATCGCCGCGTACCGGCCCGCCAGGATTTTGACAAAGTACATGCCCGCCTGAAGGCCCGCGGTTTCGAAGCGCGCGTCATGTTCGCCGGCAGGTTCGTCCCTCGTAAAAAGCTCTTTCACGAGAGCCCCGTTGGCGTTGAAAAGCGCGGCGTGCGTTCGTCCCTGCGACGGAAGGGCGTACTGCATTCCGATTGTTCCGTCGGCGTCGCGCCACGCGCGCAGAGACAGGCGCGGCAGCAACGAATGAGGCGCGGCTTTTTCTGTCGCGGATGAGGCTTTCTGGAGGTACAATTCGACATCTATGGTGTCGGCGCCCCTAAACGAACCATTGCCGCCTTTGAGGCCGTCCTGAGGAATCGAAACAAGAGTGTCTTTATCCACGTAAGAAACGCTTTGCGCTCCCTTGGCTTCCCGCACTTCGAAAATCCAGGTGTTGAGGTAGACCACTTCGTTGAATGTCATAAAGAACGAGCCGTCCAAAGCGGTAACGGCCGAGTCCGCCACTTGCTTCGTCGTCGTATCCCGCAGCAGGATTTTGGCGTTTACCGGCATCTGATCGTCAAGGGACTTGATGGTTCCTTTTATCGAGAATTGTCCATAGGGCAGGATCACGGGCCCATACCATACGATGCCGTACAAGGGATCTATGATAACCGAAGTGTCGCCCTGGCCGGCCGTCAGTTTCGCCAGGGAAGTTTTGTGGGCCCCGGCCGCGGTTACTACCTGGCCGCTGGCGTACACAAAGGACGTGAAAATAAAGGTGATTGCCGCGCCGAGCAGCCTAAGCAGCATTCTTGACATGGTTCCGGGCAGCCTGATGATTTTCTTCGCCATGGGTTCCTCCGTCTCTCAAAAAAAAAGGTATCCCTCTATTAATATAGTCGTAAAGAAACCATTATAGTTCATTAGTAATAAATCAACCTCAAAAAATCGGGGGTTCCGCCGCTTCAGGGCGGCGACTCCTGATGTTTTCCGGTAGAAAATGGAAAATTTTTTCGTGCATTGTTCCCAGAGTGAATCGGCGGTATATTGTAGTACGGGACGCTCCGCAACGCCTTGGACAGTCCAAAAGGAAGATTCACCTCAGAAACGTAAATGGAGAAAACGGGTTGTTGCGAAATGCCGTTTTGCGAAAAATATTCTTTGCGTTCTTTGCGCCTTTGCGGTGAAGTTTTTCTTTTTTACGAATAATCCGGATTAAGGGGTGTACGCTATGGCACGAAAAATCAGACTGGTTTCCAATCGCCTGTCCGGACTGCTTCTCAGATTGACGGGCATGGCAATCGCCTTTCTGTTTTCCGCGTTCGTGCACGCAAGCGGCCAGATTATAACGGCGGCGGGAAAATGCGGCGCCGCGGTAAAAAGACAATCCATCGTACCGGCCTATGCATTTATTGCCGACAGCACTCCCGTTTCCCGTTTTTCCGCCAAGGGAGTCATCGAGTCAAGCGTTGATTCCACCGCTATCGCCACCGTAAAAGTAACCCTGCGGGACACCGCTTCCAAACAGGTCCTCGATTCGACCATCACAAACGCCGACGGGATGTTCTTCATGACCGTAACGAACCCGAGCCCGGTTCTGCATGCATTTCTCCACGTGGATCGTATCGCCCGGTTCTTCGGCAAGGACACGCTCCTATCCATTCCCGCCGGCGATACGGCAAACGTCCAACTCCGTCTCTATTCGGCCGTTCCGGTGTACGGCTGCCCACCTGCTTCGGCGACATCCGGCATGGCGAATGTGTTTACGCACGCCTGCCGACTCGGCGCGGCGATAGAAGTGCGCTATTCTCTTTCGGCCGGGGGACAAACGCGCCTTTCGTTGTTTAAAGCAAACGGCACGTTGGTGACGGAAGTGTTTTGCGGGCGCGAGCAGGCCGGGGACCATGAGGCAAGGATGGAAACCGCCGGACTCCCGGGCGGAATGTATTACCTTCTGCTGCGGGCGGGCGGGTACGTTGCGGTAACAAAGATTGCCGTTATCGACTAATGGACGCCTCAAAGATTCATCTTGGACCGTGCAAAACGCCGTCCCCGCCCGAGCGTCAGCCGACATCGGATAAACAAACAGCCCCCGCCTCACCGGGAGGCGGGGGCATCATGAACGAGTGGTATGTCGTTCGCGGTATCGTATATACCGGCGTCGAACCGCTTTTACTTGACGGCGGCCTGGAACTCGGGAGAGTTGAAAATCGTCACGGCGTGCTGTGCAATCTGGTTCATCATTTTGTCGTATGCGTCATAAATGCTGTTGTCCGACCAGTATGCAAAGCCGGTGTTTTCCTTGAGTTCGGAGGTATACGTCGCCGAGCCTCCGGAAACGACCTGGATGGGGCAGTCCGCGTCGATCTTATATCCCATGTACCCGTCCATGAAGAAACTGTTGATGTCCACGACCACCTGCGTCGGGGCACCGTCGCTGACCTTGTATCCCGCCGCGGCAAGCGCATCCGTAAAGAGGGATTTCAACGCCACGACGACGCTGTTCCCCGCGGCTTTCTTGAAAGGAATCCCGTATGAATTTCTCACCTGGCCTATGTACAATTCGTCGTTGCCGCCTTTGTCGGCGGGCCGCTTGTTATTGACGACAAGGGACACCGTTCCCTTTTCACTGGCCGCCGCGGTTATCGGCGAATGTTTCAGGACAAACTGTTCCCCGCATCCCGCGAGCAAAAACAGGATCGAAAGAACTCCGGCAATCGTCGGCAAGGAAATATTTCTCATCATGATTGGCCTCCTGTAGGTAATGGCTTTTTGCGTTCTTGTTTTGAGAGTCGGCGGAATTGTTTTTGAAAAATGCGCTACAAGCAAAATCCGGTTCATTTGTTCATCGTTTCCCTCCAATCCCTTGCCGTTTTCGTTGCTTCCCCCGTAACAATCATTTTCTTGACAAGGAGAATATTGGTGAGGTGTCGAACGCCCGTCGCCATCGACGCCCCTCCTCGCGGTTTCGGCTTTTTGGATGGCCGGGCACGTATAGGAAAATACGGTCTCCAGGGGCTAATGTCAATCGGAAAGATGCGGGGTTTTGTCCGGGTATATGGCGTGGCGGTTACGTTCGGCGAAACCGACTTCGTTGCCCTCGTTCATTATTTGAGGGTATATTCTCCATCGGCGGCATATTCTCTTTTTGAAAGGAGATCAAACATGCGGAACAAGGTTGCGGTTGGAGACTTGAGCGTGCGGGCGATTGCCGGAACGCACGTGGTTCTGTTGGGCATCAACCTTCCAGGGTCGAAATGCCCCGGATTGCTGGGATTCGCGATCCGGCGTACCGACTGCACGGAAGGCGAGTCTTACTGGTTAAGCGGCTACAAGACGTTCAAGAGCGTTATCCCGGAGCCGGCCAAGGGTGTGAGTTATTCAACCCGGCAACATCCGATTCAGGGATTTTCGTGGTCCGATTTCTCCGCGAAACCCAATCACCTGTATATCTACGAGATCGTCGCTCTCCGCGGCACTCCCGCTTTGCCGCAGGAGGCGGAAAGGGTTGCGATCCAGATATCCACCGAAAGCGAACAAAGCGTTCCGCATAACGTGCATTTCAACCGGGGCGCGGCCGCTTCGCAGGAGTATGCGCGCCGGTTCGGCTCCGATTCACCGGAAAAAATCGGGCAGGCGGCCTGGGATTGGCTGTCGCGTGGGGCCGCGGAGGCGATAGCGGATTTCATCGGAAGGGCGCAGAACGCCGGCTGGGGATTACGGGTGGGCGCGTATGAATTCACCGACCCCAGGGTTCTTTGCGCGCTCAAGGAAGCCGCCAATCGCAAGGCGGACGTCAAAATCCTGTATCACGCCGAAAACGACGACCAGAAATCAAAAAACGAAGCCGCGATCAAAAACGCGGGCCTCGAAAAGCTCTGCGAACCCAGGCAGGCCAAGGGCCTCAAACTTTCCCATAACAAGGTTATAATCCTCACCCGGAACGCGGCGGCCGTTGCCGTGCTCACCGGCTCCACCAATTTCAGCGTGGGCGGAATTTACGGCCATAGCAACGTCGTTCACATCTGCGAAGACGGCGCCGTCGCGGCGCGTTACCTGTGGCTATGGGAGGAGCTCGCGAAAAACGACCCGAGAAAAAACGCCGCCCCGGTTCTCGCCGAAAACTCGCCGGTTCCGAAGGGAGACGCGCCCGTTGGAACTTCCGCCGTTTTTAGCCCCCGTCCCGACCTCGAGGCGCTCGAATGGTATGCCAAACAGGCAATGGATGCCGGCGATGCCTTGTTCATGACGTTTGCCTTTGGAATGAACAAGGTATTTCAAGACGCCTACCGGTCGGGCAAGGCGAAATTGCGCTATGCGTTGATGGAAAAAATGAGCGGGCCGACCAGGACCCCGGAGCAGAAAAAAGCGAACGAAGCCGCCATAATCGCCTTGCGGAAAATGGAGGAAAACAAAATCGCGATAGGCGCGTTTTTGCGTGAAGGGAGCGCGGGAAGCTATACGCATTGGCTGGGAGAAAAGCTGTCGGGACTTAACGCCAACGTGCAATACCTTCACACCAAATACATGCTCGTGAATCCGCTGAGCGAAGATCCTCTGGTCGTGACGGGCTCCGCGAACTTCAGCGAAGCTTCGACCACCGACAACGACGAAAACATGCTGGTGATCCGCGGCGATAAACGCGTCGCCGACATTTACCTCGGCGAGTTCATGCGGATGTACAATCATTTCGCGTTCCGCGACTGGATGTCGCAGGCCCCAAAATCCAAGGAACCCAAGGTTTCCCATCTGGACGAAACCGACGCCTGGTGGAAGCGTTATTTCGGAACGTCGTTCGCGTCGCGGCAGCGCGAATACTTCGCGGGGTGAGCTGCCCCGCGTCCCCGTTAACCAGCCAGAGGCCGCCGTTTGCGCGGCCTCGACAATCCTCCCCTCAGGCCCTCACGGATGTAATTTTACAACACATCCGCCGAGGGAACGAACCGGCTCTCTCTCTAATCAATAAACCGATGAACGCACTGCATTTCACGATCATCTGCACGCTCTTGCTCGCGGGACTGTCCCGCGGCCAACCCTTGTCGACGGACTCCGCCGCATCCGAGCGGCGGTTCTCCCTCTTCGATTACAGGGACGTCGTTTCGGCGGGCGTGTCGCTTTCGTGGTTGTATTACGCGGAGGAAACGGATGTGGCCGAGGTCGCCCGCAATTTCGAAAACGCCTACGGCTACGCCCCCCAAAGAATCACCGGCGCTCCCAAGAGCACCGAATACGGGGTTATAGAGGGCATTCATCTCGCCGCCACGTTATTCAACTGGCAAAACAAACTGATTGTAAGACCAAAAGGAGGCCTGCTCGTGGGTTTCGGCAACACCTACGACGGCTCCACGCAGGCCCAGCCGGTACTCAATGCATCCGGCGACAGCGCCATCGGATTCGAATTCTACCCGGTCAAATTCCAGAAGACGAACGTCTTCTTCTTCGCGGGGTGCGACGCGGGTTACGCGCTTCCCTACGGCGCGCTTCCCTGTTTCATCTATACGGGGTTGGACTTCAAGTTGTGGTACCGCAATCTCATCAGCAACCAATACGTGCTGTATGCATCGGGAGGAAGCAACTGGGAAACGTATTACTGGCTCTCGGTGCCGCTGGGCGTCATGCTCTCGCATCCGGTGAACGGCCGCGTCGTGGTGGGGATGGACGCGTCGGTAAATTTCATGGTGTACGGCGCCATGCAGGTGGGCATGGACGCGGGCGCATCGTCGGTGTCCTATCCGGCCGTCGTGCTGGGAAACCGTCCGTCGGCGCGGATCGAATTGTTCGTCGAGAAGAAACGCGACAACAGGCCGGGGCTCAAATTCGCGCCCTATTTTTTGTACTACGGTTTTGCAAGAAGCAACGAGGCCGCCGCCAGCGACGGGGAGACTTTTTTCGAACCGTCGAGCAACAGCTTTCTCTTCGGCGCGACCCTCTCGTGGGAATTTTTCGGCAAACGAATCAAGTGACCGTCCGCGCGAAGGGCGAAGCCGGCGAGGATGCCTTTTCGGCCATCGTACCGCTTGCCGTACGCGCTTCTTGAAGTATGGCCCTTCGGATATTATTTTTTACGTGACTGGGGCTGTAGCTCAGCTGGGAGAGCGGTTGGTTCGCAATCAACAGGCCAGGGGTTCAATCCCCCTCAGCTCCACCACTCTTTTCTACGCAATCTTCCGGTCGATTTTCAAACCGAACACAGGCTCGGCATTCTTGAGGATCACGTCGCGGGTGATGAGACATTCCTTGACGTCGTCGCGCGAGGGAATTTCGTACATAATGGAGATAAGGATGTTTTCGAGCACGCTCCGAAGGCCGCGCGCGCCGGTCTTCTTCGCGATGGCGGTGCGCACCACCTCCCGCAGCGCGTCCTGCGAGAACGTGAGGCGGACGCCTTCCATGGAGAACAGCTTTTGAAACTGGCGCACGAGCGAGTTTTTGGGCTGGGTGAGTATCTTGAGCAGCGCCTCGTCGTCGAGTTGGTCGAGTCCGAACACCGCCGGCACCCTCCCCACGATCTCGGGAATCATGCCGTACTTGATGAGATCGTCGGGCTCCACCTTGCGCAGCGTGTCGCCGATTGAGCGCGCGTGCCTGCGCCGCAATTCGGCGTTGAACCCCATGCGGCTCTGGCCTATCCTCGCCTCGACGACGTCATCGAGTCCCACGAACGCGCCGCCGCAGATGAAGAGAATGTCGCGGGTGTTGATGGGAACCAAGTTCTGTTCCGGGTGCTTGCGGCCGCCCTTGGGCGGCACGTTGGCGATGGTACCCTCGAGAATTTTCAGCATGGCCTGCTGCACGCCCTCGCCCGACACGTCTCGGGTGATGGACGGATTGGGCGACTTGCGCGCGATTTTGTCGAACTCGTCTATGTAAATGATGCCTTTCTCCGCCTTGGCAATCTCGTAGTTCGACACCTGCAAAAGCCGCACGAGCATGTTTTCCACGTCTTCGCCCACGTAGCCCGCCTCGGTATACACCGTGGCGTCCACGATGGTGAACGGCACCTTGAGTAGCTTGGCAAGGGTCTGGGCGATGAGCGTCTTGCCCGTGCCCGTGGGGCCGATGAGCAGAATGTTGCTTTTTTCTATCTCCACGCCGTCGTCGTCGATTTGGGTGCGCGACAGGATGCGCTTGAAATGGTTGTAGGCCGCCACGCATACGCCCTTTTTTACTTCGTCCTGGCCTATCACGTACTGATCGATGAAAGCCTTCATCTCGCGGGGGGTGGGGAGCGTGTCGAACGCGAGGTCGCCGGGGGTCTTCACCTTGTCCTCCCGGAGGATTTCGTTGCACATCTCGACGCATTCGTCGCATATGTGGACGCTCGGGCCGGTGATGAGCTTGCCCACGGCGTCGGAACCCTTCCCGCAGAAACTGCACTTGATGCCGGGGTATTTGGGCTTCTGGTTCATCCTATTTTTCCCGCTTGGTAAGTATCTCGTCCACGATGCCGTAGGCCTGGGCCTCTTTGGCGTCCATGAAGAAATTGCGGTCGGTGTCCTTGCGTATCACGTCCATGGGCTGGGCGGTGTGCTTCACCAGGATGTCGTTGAGCGTTTCCTTGATGCGCATGATTTCCTTGGCGTGGATGGCGATGTCGGCCGCCTGGCCTCCGGCACCGCCCGCGGGCTGGTGCAGCATGATGCGCGAGTGCGGAAGCACGTAGCGTTTTCCCTTGGTTCCCGCGGCGAGCAGGATGGCGGCCATGCTCGCGGCTTGGCCGATGCAGATGGTGCTCACGGCGGGCTTGATGAACTGGATGGTGTCGTAGATGGCCAGCCCGGCCGACACGACGCCGCCCGGCGAATTGATGTAGATGGTGATGTCCTTGTCGGCGTCCTCGTATTCGAGGAAGATGAGTTGGGCCATCACCAGGTCGGCAATGGTCTCGTCGATTTCCTGTGCAAGGAAGATGATGCGCTCCTTGAGCAGCCGGGAATAGATGTCGTACGAACGCTCGCCGCGCCCGGTCTGTTCTACCACGATTGGAACCAGTGACATGGGGATATCCTTTTGTTTATGATGTCATGCGTGTTCTTGAGGTATCAGGCACCCTGTCCCTCCGTCGCGTGCCCGTCCGGCGCCGCAGCCTGTTCCGCCGCGGCCTTCGGGTCGTACTCGCCGATGAGGAAATCAAGGGTCTTGCGCTCGCGGATGTCGGAGCGAATTCTGTTGGTGGTGCCGTTGGCCCGCAACGTCTGCTTGAGCTGCTCGAAGGGCTGGCCGTACGCCGCGGCGAGCTGCGCCACCTGGGCGTCCACCTCAGCCTGCGCGGCCTTGATTTTTTCGCGCGTGGCCACGTAGTCGATAATCTTGTAGCGCTTGATGGCCTTTATGGCCGTGTCGCGGTAGCGCTTGCCTATTTCCTCATCGGTGGGAAGCGGCTCGCCGGGACGCGCGTACCGGCGGACTTCCTCGGCCATGTGTTCGAGATAGCTTGTAATGCGCGATTCCGGCACCTCGAAATCGTTTTTGTCGGCAAGCTTCGCGATGACGTCCGAATACGCCTCGTTCTTCGCGCGCTCCTTCTCGCGGAGTTCGAGGTCCTTGCGCACGGCCGCGAACAGCGCGTCGGCGGTCTCGAAGTTCCCGAGCTTCTTGAGGAATTCGGCGGTAAGTTCCGGAACGATCTTTTCCTTGACCGCGTTCACCTTCACAGAGAAGGAAGCGTCCTTGCCGGCCAGATCCTTGGACGAGAAATCCTTCGGGAACCGGATGTCGAGTTCGACGGTTTCTCCGGCGCTTTTCCCGATGAGCCCCTTGTCGAACTCCTTTATCTCGCCGTTGCCGAGTTCGATGGGGTACCTGGGGTTGGAAAAGTCCTTCTTTTCGACGCCGTCGATGACGACTTTTAGGTATTCGATGGCCGCGCTGTCGCCCTTTTTCGCGGGCCGCGCGACATCGACGAGCTCGGCGTTGCGCCGGCGGAGTTCCTCCACCGCCTTTTCAACGTCCCCGTCCTTAATCTTGGCTGGCTGGGCGCGTATGTTGAGGTTGGCGTATCCTTTTATTTCGACCGGCGGATCGACTTCAAACTCGATTGAAAACGAAACCGGCGCGCCTTCGTCGGCCTTGAGGTTGCTTATCTTGCCCCGGCTGATGGGTGAAAGCGAATTCTGCCTGCATGCGTCCTCGAACGAGCGTTCGACCACGTCTTCCACGGTCTGCGCGTAGATCGACTTGCCGAACCTCGTTTTTACGATGTTGAGCGGAACCTTTCCCGCCCTAAACCCGGGAAGCGAGATTTCCTTCTTATACTGGTCAAGTTTCTTGTCGTACTCGCTTTCGACTTCCTCCCTGGGGATTTCGATGTCGAGGATGCGGATGTACGAACGCGGTTCGGAGACTGCGGCCTTCAAAAAATCCTCCCACACTTGCGCGGATCGTGATGCGAGAAGGGGGACTCGAACCCCCACAGGTTTCCCTACGAGATCCTAAGTCTCGCGCGTCTGCCAGTTCCGCCATCCTCGCAGACCCTGTATAACCCCTAAAAATTCGCCCAAAAAAGGCGGGTTATATGTTTGCACGACTAAAAATAACTGATACGGATAATAAGTACCACTGCCGTCTGCTGTGCGCCAGGTATTCATGGAAAATATTCAAGAAACCACCCGTCTCTTCATCAGCTTTACGCCCACGACAAACGCCGCGATTTCCAATCCCAGCAAAACCAGAAAGCTCCACCACGCGTCGGGCACCGTTTCGCCCGAAAACGCGGCGCGGGAGACGTTGACCGCGTGGGTGAGCGGCATGAAGAGCGAGAACACCCTGAGCCACTGCGGAAACTTGTCGAGCGGGAAGAACACGCCGGAGAAGAACAGCATGGGCGTGATCACGAGCTCGGTGTAGTAGTTGAAGAAATCGAAGTTCGGAGCAAACGAGGTTACGATCATCGCGAGCGAGCTGAACAGAATTCCCACGAACGCCATGACGGCGAACAGCGCAAGCGTGCCGGGCAGCGAGGCCGGGTGCACTCCCATGAACGCCGCCACCACGAGCATGAGCACGCCGCTTAAAAGCCCGCGCAGCGCGCCCCACGCGATATCGCCCGCCACCACGTCCTCGGCCGAGACCGGCGTGGCGATAAGGGAATCGTACAGCCGCTCGTGCACCATCTTGACGAAGGTGTCGTACAGGCACTCGAACGTGGAGGAGAGCATGACGCTTGCGATGAGCACGCCGGGCACGAGGAACTGGAGGTAGGGCTTCCCGCCGACATACCCCATGTACGCTCCCATGCCGACGCCGAAGGTGATGAGGTAGAACAGCGGCTGGCCCAGGCTCACCAGGAACGTGGGAAGCACGAACCGCTTGTAGGAGATGATGTTGCGGAGCAGGACGTAATAGATTCTATAGGATAGGTTCATGAGGCACCTTTTTTTCGTCTTCCAGCGGTGTAATCGGGACGCGCCGCACAGACGAAGGAATCCCCGCCGGACGACCTTCCGTTTTTCTTTGCCATCCTCGGCGTTTGTGCGGCGGGCTATTCCCCCAAGCTCCTGCCCGTCAACTTGAGGAACACGTCCTCGAGCGTGGCGGGGCGGTTGCGAACGTTGGACAGGCCGAGATCGACCAGTTTTTTCACGAGATCCCTGCCGCTTTTGCAGTGGAAGTACAGCGTGTCGCCCGCCCGCTCGTGACCGCTTGCGCAGCCCGACGCGAGCCCGATGAGACGTTCGTCCTCATCCTTGGCTATCCGGATCTCCACGACTTCCTCGCCTATTTCGTCTCTCACAAGGCTTCGCGGCGCCCCCTCGCGCAGGATGCGCCCCTCGTTGAGCACTACGAGCCGGTCGCAGAGTTGCTCGGCCTCCTCCATGTACTGCGTGGTGAGGATGAGGGTCGCGCCCTTGCTCGCGAGCAGCCGCAGCCGCTGCCAGATGAGGTGCCGCGCCTGCGGGTCGAGCCCGGTGGTCGGCTCGTCGGCGATGATGAGCCGCGGCCTGTTGAGCAGCGCGCGCGCCACGAGCAGCCTGCGCTTCATGCCGGTGGAGAGCTCGTCTATTCTGCTTTTGCTCTTCCCGGTAAGCTCGACGAACTCGAGCAGTTCGTCGACGCGACGCCTGGCCTCGCGCGAAGGGATGTCGAAGAACCGGGCGAACACAAGCAGGTTCTCTCCCACGGTGAGGCCGGAGTCGAGCGTTATCTCCTGCGGAATCACACCCGTGAGCGCCTTTATCTTCCTGTTGTCGAGCCCGGCCCTTTCGCCGAACACCGTGAGCTTACCGCCCGAAAGCGGCGACACGCAGTGGATCATCCGCACGGTGGTGGTCTTGCCCGCTCCATTGGGCCCCAAAAAGGCGAAGCACTCGCCCTCGTTTATCTCGAAAGATATGCCGTTGACGGCGGTGAAGCCGTCGAATTTCTTAACGAGGTCTTTCGCGATGATTGCGGGCGGCATGTTTTTGGTCCCAATGGTTCAAGGAAGCAGGAAGAATATACTTGCGGAGCGCGGCATGCGCCAGAATCGAAGCGGGGCGCCAAAGCGCCTCATCTCCGAACCGGGGAGAGGAGAGGCGACCATTGAGTTCCGGATGAAGCAGAGAATTCACCCGCATGCAGAAGGCGTCGATTGAGCACTCTAAACGGTACCGTATTCCTCTTTAACCCCTCAGCCGCCCCCGAGGCGGGAGGACCTGCCGCTCGTGTTGTCCGAGCACGCTAATCTTTCTTCTCTCCGGCCGGACGAGTTCACGAGCGGCCCGACGCCGAGGGGTAAGACGGCGCTGCGGGGCGGCGCGGGGTTCCAAGGGGTGCTCGCTGTAGAGTACCCCTTGGGCGTCGCGCGGGGGCGTAACCCCCGCTACCATATTGTGTGCACGCGACATTGTGTGCACGCGACCGGCTTTAGCCCCTCATAGGACGGAGCTTCCCTGTAGCGAAACGGCTTGTTGCACGAAAAACAAGTTTTTTACAAATACGCCTTCATCTGCACCGAGAGAACGTGCAGCCCCGAAGCGTTGTAATAGTTTTTTCCGATCTCGCCGTGGTACGAAAGGTCGACGGCGAAGTGGGAGGCGAAGTCCACATGGCCCGAAGCCTCAATGACGTGACTTATACCGCTTGTAAATCCCTGCGCGATACGGGGATCCACGATGCCGTCGATCCCGACCGACGAATACGTGTAGGACGCCTCCACCGTCCCCTTGCCGAACACCTGCCATTGCACTCCGGGAGTGATACGGTAATACCACCCTTCCGCGCCCGAGATGCCGGTCTGCCGTGCCCAGCCTCCGGCCTCCTTGACGTACAGCGCCAGCGGCTTTATTATGCTCAACTTCTCGGTGAGAACCGCGTGCCGGTCGGTGAGGGAGTATTCGTTGTAGTCGAGAAGCCCGTGACGCCACGTCGAGAGCCACGCGCCGTCGGCACCGGCGAACCACGGATCGCGCGTCCAGTCGAACCCGCCGCCCCAGTCCACGCCGCTTTCGTAGTAATCGACCAGCTTCTTGGCAAAGGGCTCGACGTACAGCTTCCCGTGAAGCCCCTTGAGGCTGTCGGGCGACCATTCCGCGCTCTGTCGGTACGACAGATCGGAAAAACGAAGGTTGGCGGTGTCGCCGAGGCCCTCTTTTGAAAACAGCGAAACGTACCCGGGAACCCACGACGCAACCGAAACCGGGCGTGCGAGGGAAAGGTGCTCCTCGCACGACAGCGAACCCATCCACGAAAGGTCGCGCAGGATGCCGGTCACGCGCTTCTTTACGGGGGAAAACGACCAGTTCACCACAAGCCGCGTCTTGCGTACGCGATCGTTTCCCGCGGTATCGTACACCTGGTGCTGCTGCAGCAGGTAATCGCCGTTGGACTTGGGAATGTAGGTATGGAGGGAGTCGCTCCACACCGCATCGCCGCGGCCCGGCCCGGCATACACCGCCGAGGCCTGGTACGTGGAGGCTTTTTCCACGTTCACCCGGTACTCCTGGTGCGAAGTGAAACCGCTTTTAGGAAGCGACACGTCGCTGGCGGCCGTCACCAGCGCGGCGGTGGTGCGCGAACTGTCGAAAATGTCCACATCGAGATAATGGCTCGTGGCCTCCACCTTCCACGCCGGGACGATTGACCGGGAGAACGACTGATCCCACGTGATGGATCTGCCGGTGTCGCGGGCCGCGAACTCGCCGCCCGTTCCCTTTCTGTGAACCTGATAGAACACCGACTCCTTGAGCAACCACGGCGTCCAGACCAGGTTTGCACCCGCGCCGGCTTCGCCGCGGTTTCCCGATGCCTGGTACATGCGCCATTCGTCGCGGGCGAAGAAATTCCAGTCGATGGTGAAGAGTTTGAAACGCGCGTCGATGTCGTCGCGTCTCGTGTTCTCGCCCCATACAAGGTGGCGGAACAGGCTCCCCTGGTATTGAAACGAATAGTTGTTGAACAGCGTCGCGTGCGCGGTGCCGGAAAACCGGTCGGTGTGCAGCATGTTGTCGTGCCTCAGCTGGCCGTACGACGCTTCGGCCCACGACCCGGGAAAAAGCGTGCCGCCCGCGCTCCCCTGCCACGCCTGGCGGGTGCCCGAGCGCATGTCGGCGCTCGTGTCGTCCCACGACCGGTCGCCCTCATAGGCGCTCACCACCTCGCGCGTGAACGACGGCGTTATGTACAAATGGCTTCCCGACAGCCAGAGCGACCGTTTGGCGAGCGAGCGGCTCCCGAGCACGAGGCTCGCGTTCGTCGCCGAACCGTTGTCGTCGTTGTCGTCCTTCGACGACGCGAGATTTTTGTCGACGCTGGTACCCGCGATGTCGGCCGACGCCGACACCCACTTGTGCGGCGTGAGCGACACGCGCAGCTCCCCGTTGAGGGTGCCCTTGGGAAGCGGGACGGCCGTGGAATCGGTGGCGGTACCGAGCCCCTGTCCCATGTACTTGTAAATCTTCGCGTGGAGATCCGGATGCGCGCTTGTCGAGTCCTGGTCCACGGCGTATGCGCCGTTTCCCTGCCCCACCTCGCGGAACCACACCGCGAAAAAACCCGTGTCGCGCGCGGGAGTGTTGGGGTTGTATTGCGTGAAGACGTAATGGCCCTGGGCGTCGAGTGTGTACAGGGGCCTCAGGCGGCTCTCCTGCGCCACTTCCACGGGCACGATGGCCCGGCCGCTCGGGTGCTGGGGCGCGCTGTCGCCCGACTGCGCCATGAGCGCCCTGTCGGCGTCGGTGATGGAATTGTCTATAGGCTGGTTCTTGTCGTCGGCCTCGTACCATATCCCGCCGTCCACCTTCACCGACGAATCCGGAAGCGCGGCGGTCACGTTCGCGCCCACAAGGGTGCGCTGGTAGTCGAAGAGCCGGTACTGATATTCCGCGCGGATGATGTCGTCGCCTTGGACAAGGGTCTTTGGGGTGAACGTTACGGTACCCTGTTCGTAATCGACGGTGTAATCGGCCTGGTCTCCTTCGGTACGCTTCTGGCCGTTGACGGTGATGGAAACCGATCCCCGTATCGGCATGATGAAGCTCTGCTCGCCTTCGCCCGTGAGGTAATACGGGCCCTGAAGCCCGGCCCGGCCCTTGAGGGTCTGGATGGTGTATTTGCCGCCCGCAATCGCGCCGAAGCCCTTCACCTCGAAGCGCGACGAGGCGATGCCGGCCAGTCCGGTTTTCGTCGAAACCGCACCTCCCCGGAGCGTCGCGGAAATGCCGGTAAGCTTTTTCTGATCGCCCGAAAACACCCCACCCGCGACGGGCCAGTACACGTACTGGTCACCCACCATGAGCGAATACCGCGGGTTGTCAAGCGCGACGTAAATCCTGTCGAAATCGGACAGTTCGCGCGTTCCCTCGATGGTGGTGCCCTGGTCGGTGAGATGGCCCGACAGGACGGTCTGCGGCGCCACCTGCCCCGACAGACTCACGTCGAGCGCCTGCTCCATGTTCATGCTGCCGCCCGTGCCCACCGACACGTTGATGCTCTTGTACCCGCTCAGCACCACGTTGTCTTCGGCGAATTCCACGGCCTTGGCGCGGAACAGCGAATCGCGGATGAGCACCAGCGTGTCGCGCGCGCCCGCGAAACGCTTTTCAAAAAGGGAATACACGCGCGGCATGCCGAAATTAAAGGTGGCGAACCGCACGCGCAGCCGCGCCCCTTGCGGAAGCGGCTCGGAGAACAGGAGGGCGTTCACCTCGTCGATGAAGGTATAGGAGGGGACGTACAACGAATCCGACCGGACGCGACCCACGCCGTCCTTCACCGGCGGGCTCGAAAGATACAGGCGAATCGACGACGTGTCGATGAAATACCTGCCCAGGCGGTAGGGGCCGGGCCCGCCGTCGGCGACGATGGTGGTGTCCACGCCCGCGCAGAACGCGGCGGTGAGAAAAACGAGAATCGGCAAGAAAGATTTATGCGTAAAATTCCTTTGGGATCATTGTTTGACCTCACCCCTCTCCCACAGGAGAGGGAGCGCCGACCTCGTGAAGAATGTGACAAAGAGACAAAGTAAAGCCATCGCTTCCAGCCGACGCTTCCGCGTGCCCCCGCAGCACTATTTCGGGCTTGCCGCCGTAACCATCAAGGGGGCCACGCGAGAGGGGGTAGCAAAGGATGCCGGAGGCGGCCGCAGCGAGGGGGAAACTTCCCCCTTAAAATATTTTCTATTCACAAGAAATTTCCCCATCCGTAAATATACTTTCCCCTTCCCCGCCCCAAAGCTCCGCCGCAGAACCATGTAGAGTTAGTTTCCCGGAGCGATTTATTTTTACACCGCTACCATGGCCAGCAGCATAGACACCCGCCTTGATTTCCTGTCGCCCGTAAGCCTCGTGGCCGGTCTGGGGGAGAAACGGGTCGCGGCCCTCAACGGGGCGGGAATTTCCACCGTGGGCGACCTTCTCCACCACTTTCCCAGACGTTATGTCGACCGCTCGGTGGTGACGCCCATCGCGCGGTGCGCCGAGGCAATTGGAAAAGAGGTCAACGTCATCGGCGTGATAACCGCCGCGCGGGTCGAACGCGGGCGCAGGCAGCGCCTGCGCATACGCCTCGCCGACGACTCGGGAAGCATGGAGGCGCTCTGGTTCGCCGGAATCCCGTTCTTCCGCAAGAGCCTCACCACCGGGCTGCGCGTGCTGTGCACCGGTACGGTATCGTACCGCACCGGCGTGCAGATGATTCACCCATCGGTGGAACGTATCGCGGAAAACGCGGCCGCGCCCGATATCGTGTACCTGCCCGTGTACCCGCTCACGCTGGCCATGAAGGAGGCGGGGATCAGTCAGAAGATGCTGCGGAAGTCCGTGCTGTGGGCGCTCGATAATCTACGGCATTATCCGAAGTTGCTGCCCGACGCAATCGAGAAGAAGCGTGGATTCCCGCCGCTGGACGCATGCATACGTGAAATGCACCTTCCCGCCGACCCGGAACGTCTTGGCGCGTTCCGCGACAGGCTCGTGTACGAGGAGTTGTACCGCCTCGCCGCCACGCTTCGGTGGAGCAGGCGCAAATTCGCCCTCCCCGGCCGGTCCATGAAACCGGGAACGCTTTTCAATCGGGCCGTCGCCGCCCTTCCGTTCGCGCTCACGGCCGACCAGGAGATGGCGGCGGCGACGCTTCTCGCCGACGCGGCCGCGCCCACGCGCATGCACCGGCTTCTCCAGGGCGACGTGGGCTCGGGTAAGACCGTCGTCGCGTTCCTCTCGTGCCTGCCGGCCCTTGCCGAAGGACTGCAGGCGGCGTGGCTGTGCCCCACCGAAATCCTCGCCCGCCAGACGCACGCCACGCTCACGGCGCTGCTTGCGGGCGTGGACGTGAGCCCCGATATTCTTCTCGGCGAAACCTCCCCGGACGAGCGCAGGCGCATCCATCGCGGGTGCGCGGACGGAAGCGTACGCTGCGTGGTAGGCACGCACGCGCTTTTGTCCCCGCAGGTGAAATTCAAGAAGCTCGGCATGATAGTAATTGACGAACAGCACAAATTCGGCGCCCGGCAGCGCCTCGCCCTCGCCGAGAAGGACCCGGCCGCCGACCTGCTGGTGATGTCGGCCACGCCCATCCCGCAGACCCTCGCCTCTACCCTGTACGGCGATCTTGACGTCGTCTCGATACTGTCGCCGCCCGCAGGACGGCATCCGGTGAGCACACACCTGGTTCCGGAACACAAGCGCGCCGACATGGAACGGTTTATTCTGAACGAGATAAGGGAGAAAGGCGGGCAGGCATTTTTCGTGGCCCCGCGCATAGAAAGCGACGAAGATTCCGACGAAGGCCCGGAACTCCGGGACGTTCTGGGCGTGCTGCAATCCCTGAAATGCGGCCCGCTTTCCGAAGTGGAGTCGGCGCTCGTCCACGGCGCCATGAGCACCGCCGAGCGCGAAAAGGCCATGGCACGGTTCTCATCGGGAGAGGTGAAGGTTCTGGTATCCACGACGGTGATCGAGGTGGGAATCGACGTTCCGGGCGCTACCGTCCTTGTAGTGGAAAACGCGGAGCGGTTCGGGCTGTCGCAATTGCACCAGATCCGCGGAAGGGTCGGAAGATCTTCGGCAAAGTCCTGGTGCTTTTTGTGCGCAAACGCGGCCCAAGGTTCTTTGGCCGCGCGGCGGCTTTCCTATTTCTGCTCGCATCACAACGGTTTCGAAATCGCCGAGCAGGACATGCTCATGCGCGGCCCGGGCGAGGTCGCGGGGTTCCGCCAGAGCGGTTGGGAGGAACTCAGGCTTGCCGACATGCTCAGGGACGCGGCCCTGTTCCGTGAAATCCAGAACGATCTCCATAAACTTTTCGCGGGAAATCCGGGAATGGCCGGCGCAAAGAAATGAGCATTTTTCCGTTGGTAGGAAGCGGCATTTCAATATAATTTTATCGGTACTTTTCTCTGTTGGGGCCCTTTGGCTCAATATAGTATATTATCCGTCCCCAATTCCGGATGCGCCGTGAACGCAGCCGAGCGGAGTTCGCGTATTATTCATCAACCAGGTAGAACTCTATGATTCCAGCAATCGTGTGTTCGCTGTACGTCATCTGCTCAATCGGTCTGCTCGCCTATGGGGCGCAATGCTACATTCTGACGTATCTATACCTCAAACAGCGCAACGCACGGCTCAAGTTTCAGCGTAAAATTATGACCTTTTTCGACGGCGTTACCGACGAGTCCCGCTATCCGTCGGTGGTCACCCAGCTCCCGATGTACAACGAAAAGACGGTCGCCAAACGCATCATAGAGGCCGCGGCCGCCATGGACTACCCCCGTTCCAAGCACGAAATCCAGGTGCTTGACGACAGCACCGACGAGACAAGGGAACTTGTGGACCGGACGGCGGCGGCGCTGCGTGCAAAAGGCCACAACATTTCGGTGGTGCGCCGCACAAACCGCACCGGCTTCAAGGCGGGCGCATTGCAGCACGGCCTCAAGTTGACAAATGCCGAGTTCGTCGCCATCTTCGACGCCGACTTCGTCCCCCATCCCGACTTCCTCAAAAAATCGATATGCTTTTTCATCGACCGGCCCAAGCTCGGACTCGTGCAGGGACGGTGGGCCCATCTAAACAGCAACGCGTCGCTCATCACCCGCGGCCAAGCTATGGGCATAGACGGCCATTTCATGGTGGAACAGGCGGCGCGAAGTTGGAACGGGTTGTTCATGAATTTCAACGGAACGGCGGGCGTCTTCCGCCGCCAGGCCATCGAATCGAGCGGCGGCTGGCACCACGACACGCTCACGGAGGACATGGACCTCTCCTACCGCATGCAGATGCAGGAGTGGGAAACCGAATACGTGCCCGATCTCGAAGTACCCGCCGAACTTCCCGAAGACATCAACGCGTTCAAGAACCAGCAGTTCCGCTGGGCAAAGGGCTCCATCCAGACGGCGCTCAAAATCATTCCCATGCTCCGCGAGAAAAAACTCTCGCCGTTCAAGTTCTTCCAGGCCGTTTTTCACCTGACGCATTATTCGGTCCATCCGCTCATGCTCGCGCTCGCGTTTCTCACGACGCCGGTACTTTTCTTTATTAAGGTATATATGCACCCCGTGCTGCTCGCCTGCGTGATAATCGCGATGATACTCGCCACAAGCGGCCCAGCCAGCATGTATATGATCTCGCAGCATTATTTGGGCAACAAGGTGCGGCGCAAGCTGCTCATGGTCCCGGCCATGATGCTCATCGGCACCGGGCTCGCGGTCAACAACGCCAAGGCCGTGTTCGAGGCGCTGTTCCACAAGGACTCCGAATTTCTGCGCACCCCCAAGAAGGGACAGGCGGCGAAGACGTCGTACCGGCCGTTCAAGGACATCACCTGGCTCATTGAACTTTTCTCCGGCCTGTATTGCCTTTTCGGGCTGTGGATATTCATCGGCTTTTCCAACGCCCTGGTGAGCCCATTCCTGCTGCTGTACGCGGCGGGATTCCTTTTCGTGGGCCTTCTCTCAATCATCCATTACAAACGGCCCGAATTGATTTCCCTCAAGCTGGGCCGCGAGCCGCTTGCGGCCCAAGAATAAACCCACGCGCGGGGAGCGTCCTTCGCCGTGGCCGTCAAAACCTATGCAATCGTCGGCACCGGCGCGGTGGGGGGCTACTACGGCGCCAAACTCGCGCGTTGCGGACTCGACGTCCATTTCCTCGCCCGCGGCGATTACCGCCACATCCGCGACCACGGCCTTGCAATAGAGTCCAAGGACGGCGACTTCTTACTCCCTCATGTAAACGTGTACGACGACGCGGACCGCATGCCCGCCTGCGACGTGGTCGCGGTCGCCCTAAAAACCACCGCGAACGGCATTCTTCCCTCCATATTACAAAAAATCCTCAAGAAAGACGGGGTTGTGCTCGTGATGCAGAACGGGCTGGGATGGGAGGAACGCATCGCCAAAACCGTCTCTCCGCGCGCGGTGCTCGGCGTACTCTGCTTCATCTGCGTCAGCAAAATCGGGCCCGGACGCATACGGCACCAGGACTTCGGCCACGTCACCATGGCCCAGCATACGAGCGACGGATCCGCGAGCGGAATCACCTCCCAAATCAGGGAGATCGCCGGAGATTTTACAAAGGCGGGAATTTCGGTACAGATGTCACCCGATCTGGGCACGGCACGCTGGAAAAAGCTCGTCTGGAACGTCCCCTACAGCGGGCTTTCCGTGGTGCTCTCGGCCGCGACCGATGCGATCAATAAAAACCCCGACTCCCGCGCGCTGGCGGCGGCCCTCATGGAAGAGGTGGGCGAGGGCGCACGGGCCTGCGGCCATCCCATCGAGCAATCCTTTGTCAACCAGATGCTCGAATACACCGACCGGATGATCCCCTATGTCCCCAGCATGAGGCTCGACTTCGACAACCGCCGGCACATGGAGGTGGAATCGATTTTCGGCGAACCGGTGAGGGCGGCGCAAAAGGCCGGCGCGAAGGTTCCGCTCATGGAGATGCTGTACCGGGAATTGAAGTTTTTGGACGAGGAGAAAGTGACCGTTTCGAAATCTTGAGACGGTCATGTAGCGATTGAAAACCTCGCGGCTTGCTGCGAGGACCACGACTACGGCTGGTTACAACTCTACAGGAGTAGAGGCGCAGCCAATCTTTCCATCCCTATGGAAAAAGAAAAACATACTCATAGTCGAGCGCATTCCTCGAAGCTCGCGTCGAGGAGTGCGCTCGCTCTGGGATTCATTTCTCCGGCATCTCTTCAAGATTCCTGACGTCCGCCATATCCTTCTCTCTTCCGGATGCTTTCTTGTTTTTTATCAAATCCTCCCGTAAAATCAGGGAAATCGCAACGCCGTCGACATCGACTATTTTCCTGCGTGAATAGCAATCCCGGATGTCTATTCCCGATGCATGGTTGATGATTTCGATCCGCATGGGAGAGCGGCCCATCCGGAAAATGCGGCCGATATCCTTGAAATGGCTTGTATCGACGGTCGGGGCGCCGAATTCGTACAGAGCCTTGCGTAACTTGTCCACGTTTGCATCGTCGACGGCAACGAGTACGTCCATGTCCGCGGTCGCGCGCGGATGACCGTATATTCCCCGCCAAGAAGCAGGTATTCGACATTATTCTCGTTCAACGAATTCAAAAAATCCTTGAAGTCGTTCGGTAGTCGCTTCCTCGCCATAGAAACACTCCCTCAGAAAAGTAATCATTTCAAGCTTTTCTTCAACGGATGCGGAAGACCAGTACTCAACGTCTTCATCATGAAGGGTTTTGTCGCCTGTGAATCCGACATCCGAGCGATCAACGTTCATGTTCACGGTTTGTCCTTTGCCTCGTATTTCCCGCCGGTACTATAGCTTTATTCCAAAGCCCAAGATAATGCCGGTTCCGGATACTTTACCCCCGATAATCCTCAAGCTTTGTATCGAGCAATTTGTACACATTACTGTTTTTCCTTCCCCGCCTTCAGAACATACTCCACCCCTATCCCGAACTCGAACCCGCCTTCCTTTACCGTCGATTCCCGCGACAGAAACGCAAAAGCGAGGTCGACCCCGAGCGCCTTCTCGAAAAACCGCGCGCCCGCGCCGAGGGAAAAACGGTTCACCCGCTCGTCCGCGCCGAACGAAAGGCTGTAGAAGCCGGACGAATCGGCGAACTGCGAGCCCGACGACACGGGCGTAAACCGCCCGAACTCGTCGCCGTAGAGGCTCCCGAACCGGGAATTATCCCGCATGTTAAGGTATCCGAGGCGCAGGAAAACGTCCACCCACTTGGGCATGGCAAGACCGGGAATCGCGTTCACGTTTCCTTCGAGCCCCAGGCCGATGCGGTCGTAGCCCCTGCTTTTATTGGGAGTATTCGTACCGGCTCCATAGACCGCATTGAAAAACTCGTGGACGTACTCCAACCAGGCCGTGCCGTAGTTCCGAAGCAGCACGGAGCCGCCCAGGCCGAGCGAAAAAGAAGAGAATGTCCAGTTGGTATCGCCGCGGGAGGGCCCGTATTGGAACGGATAATTTTTCTCGCCCGGCGTGTATTCCTGAATCCTGTTGCGCCGATATGCCAGCGACAGCGCGGGACTGTATTCGAATCCCGCACGGCCGAACGTTCCGATTGTGTTCCACTTCCACGCAAGGCTGTCGCCGACGAGCGCGTCTTCGTTGCCCTCCGGTTTCGGGTGAGGTATCCCCTTTGTCACGTAGACAAAATGGTTTGACGCGATTGTCAGGCCCAGGCTGCTTTTCACCGGAAACCCGTCCTTGCCCACGCTGATATCGCCTCCGTACACGGGATCGCTGCCGTAGAAAAACCGGTCCTGTTGCGTCGCGTTCGTTTCGTCCTGGAGCGAATCGAAGTTCCCGGTCGCCCCGCCGAAAATCCCTATCCGTACCAGCGGGTGTACCTGGCTGCCGAGATACGCGGCAAGCCGCGTGAGTCCCATGGTTGTACGGCGGTTCTGATTTTCGGACGTGCCAAGTGTGCCGTAATATCCCTGCGCGTCTATGCCGAACCGCAGATACTTCGACGGCATTTCGGAGGCGACCGAAAGCCCGAACCGGTGCAGCGGGGAGAGCGAAAGCGTTCCGGCCGCGGATTTCCGTTCGAGCCAAGC